>Ga0066903_100003444_pt1 | contig 12942 bp, 10 predicted proteins | sample PanSoiMetaGPlot1_FD_67491 | JGI IMG/M metagenome (GOLD analysis project Ga0066903, IMG submission 67491) | Tropical forest soil microbial communities from Panama analyzed to predict greenhouse gas emissions - Panama Soil - Plot 1 (version 2) | ecosystem: Environmental > Terrestrial > Soil >... | reverse complement strand
GTGGCAGTAGCGGCAATCGATGCCGTTGCCGGCGACGTGGCGTTCGTGGCTGAACTGGATCGGTTGCTCGCGCGCGACGTGCGCCTCGGTCACCCACGGCGAGCGATTGATTTCGGCGAGGAGGTAGAGGAGACCCGCGATGAAGAAGACCGCGCCGAAGATGCTGACCCGAGCAATCGTGTTGGCGCTGCGATGAAAGATCTGCGACATCGATCGACCGACGGCGAACCGTGGCGGGACGAACCTTTCGAGCTTACCCGGTTTTCTGAGCGTCCGTTCGCGGCTTCTATTTTGTGAAAGTTTTCACGTAATTGTCAAAACTCGAAGATTTGCGGGCCTAACTCAGCCTTGCGCTACGGTTGGGGCGGCCTCTCGTGCGTGTAGCGGTTGCCGAGCGCGTACCTGTCGAACCACTCCAGCTCGGCATTCGCTTTCGCGATCTGATGGCGCAGATCGTTCCAGGTATGCCCTTCGCGAGGTCCGACGTAAAGGTGGGTGGGGACGTTCAGGCTCTTCAGTGCGCGGTACATCTCGATCGACTGTGCCATCGGCACGCGAACGTCGGCCTCACCGGCGAACAGGAGGAGCGGCGTCTTCACGTTTGCCGCGTCCTTCACCGGCGAGCTCGACCAGAACATCTCGATCGGCGCGTTCTTCTGCCACGGCGTTCCGGGAAACCAGGTTCGCCGAAACATGGTGTTGTCCGTCTGCCCCCAGAGCGACGTCCAGTTCGAGATGCCGACGCCGGCCGATGCCGCCTTGAACCGGTCCGTCATCGTCACGAGCTTGTTGACGAGCGTGCCGCCGGCGCTCCAGCCCATGAGCACGAGCTTGTCGGGATCGGCGATGCCGTCCGCGATGACGCGGTCGACGCCGGTGAGCACGTCGGCCGCCATGTTGTGGAAGTAACCGTTGACGACGTCGCGGGCGAACGCGTTGCCGTAGCCAGTGCTCCCGCGATAGTTCGGCCGCAGGACGGCGTAGCCCTTCGCGGTCAGCACCGGGAAGTAGTTCAGCAGCAGGCCGGGACCGGCGCCGAACTTGTCGGATTCCATCGGCCCGCCGTGCAACTGAACGACGAGCGGATAGCGCCGACCGGCTTCGTAGCCGATCGGGTAGAACAGCACGCCCTCGATGGCCGTTCCGTCGGCGCTCTTCCACTCGACTCTTTCCTGCCGCGGCAACGCGACCTCGCGCTCGAGCCGATCGAACAGCGTCGTGACTCGCGTCGGCGTCGCTGGGGCGTCGGCGAGCGGCAGCGTCCACGCGTCGCCGAATCGCGTCGGCTCGTCCACCTGAAAGACGAGCGTGCCTGTCGCCCGCGCGAGCGACCATCCCGGCGCAATCAGGTGCCGGCCGTCGGTCATCTGATGTGCGCGCTGAGCGGCGACGTCGATGCGATAGAACTCGCTGTGCACGCCCATGTTGACGGTCGCGACGATCGAGCGGCCGTCGGGCGCCCACGCCGCGGTGTCGAACGTGTAGCGGAAGTCGGCGAGCAGGGCCCGCGGCGGTGCGCTTCCCGACGCCGGTACGACGAACAGGTGGGTCGGGTAGTACGGCTCGAACTTCTCGTTGGCGTCGGCCACGAACAGCACCTGGCTGTTGTCGGGCGAGAGCTCGAGCTCGCGTTCCCAGATCGCATTGCTCGTGAGCGCCCGTCCGTGTTCGCCGCTCGCGTCCATCACCCACACCTCGCCGCGGTGCGCGTCGGCATCGGACGGCGATGGCGCGCGCGCGAACACAATCCGCGTGCCGTCGGCCGAAAGGCGATACTCGATGACCGAGGAATCGCCCGACGTAATCTGCGTTTCGGCGCCGGTCGAGACGACGATTTTCCAGAGATGGCGCTGCTTGAACGTCTCCTCGAACGCGTACACGTCGTCTCGCACCCGGTCGCGCTCACGCTCTTCGGCGGTGCGCGGGTCCGACGCCAGGAAGTAGACGAGTGTGCCGTCCGGCGACCAGGCCGGCGCGCTGGCCGTGCTGACGGAGGTGGCGTGCTTCGTGAGCGCGCGCGGCTCGCCGCCGTCGGCCGACATCAGCCACAGCTGGCCCTCGCGCATGAACAGGATCGTTTTGCCGTCCGGAGACCAGCGGCCGATCGGAATGTCGCCGGCTTCGGTGAACGTGAGCTGCTGAGGCGCGCCTCCGCCGATCGTCTGGCGCCACAAGTGGAACGCGAGCCGGTTGCCCTTCCAATCCGCGTGGCTGACGAAGTAGGCGAGTGATTTGCCGTCGGGAGAGAGTTGGGGAGAGAAAAGCCGCGGCAGCTCGGCGACGTCGATGAGCGACATCGGCCGCTTCGCTTGAGCGCTCAGGCCGGGGCCTGTCAGGCCGGGCAGGACGAAGAGAGCGAAGAAAACGGAGAGTGCGAGACGCGCGACCAGTCCGTCCTGCCCGGCCACACGCCCGACCCGCCCGACCCGCCTGACCTGCCTGACCCGCCCGACCTGCCTGACCCGCCCGACCTGCCTGACCTGCCCGGCCTTCCCCATGTCGCTGTTATCGGTCCTGCTCGGTCGTGGCTTTGACGTCCTTTTTCTCGTCGCCTGGCGCCTTTTCCCACGTAAACGGCCGCTTCGTGGCGTACTTCTCGAACCACTCGATTTCGACGTTCAGCTTGTACAGCTGATGGCGCAACTCGCCCCAGCCGTGCGGTTCGCGGGGGGCGATATAGAGATGTGTCGGGACGCCGTTCGATTTGAGCGCGCGATACATCTCGATCGATTGCGGCATCGGCACCCTCGGGTCGCGCTCGCCGACGAAGAAGATCGTCGGGGTCTTCACGTTGGCCACGTCCTTCAACGGCGAGTTGTTCCAGTACACGTCGATGGGAGCGTTCTGCTGCCAGGGCGTTCCGCCGAACCATGGCGTGCGGAAGGCGCGGATGTCCGACTGCGCGTACATCGAGATCCACTGCGCCGCGCCCGCGCCGCTCGCCGCGGCCTTGAAGCGATTGGTGGTCGTGATGATCTTGTTCGTCATGTGACCGCCGCCGCTCCATCCCATCTTCACCATGCGATCGGGATCGGCGACGCCGCGCCGGATCAGCTCGTCCACGCCGGCGATCACGTCGAGGTGCGCGTTCTTGAAGTAGTGGCCGACCATGTCGCGCAGGAACCCGTCGCCGTATCCAGTGCTTCCGCGATAGTTCGGCTGCAGGCTGACGTAGCCTTTGCCTGCAAGCACCTGGAACTCGTACGACATCGAACCAATGCCGTACTTGTCCGCCGCCTGCGGTCCGCCGTGCGTCATGACGGCCACCGGATACTTCTGACCGGCCTGGTAATCAACCGGGTAGGTGACGATGCCCTCGACGGTCGTGCCGTCGGCGCCCTTCCACTGAATCGCTTCCTGGCGTCCGAGCTTGAACTCGCGCGCGAGGTAGTCGAAGACGTGCGTCACCTGCTTCGGCGCCGCGTCGCCCGCCTTCATCGTGTAGATCTCGCCGCCGCTGGTCGATCCGCTGAGGGTGAACGCAAAGCGGTCGCCCGATTGATTCAGTGCGGTGAGGTTATGCATGCCGTCGGTGAGCTGGCGCGGCTTCCCGCCACCGGCGGGAACGACGAACAGCTCCTCGTGCACCCCGAGGTTGACGAGCATGTAGATCGACCTGCCGTCCTTCGACCACGCGGCGCTGTCGACGTCGAGCGCTTCGTTTTCGCCCGTCACGACGCGCGCCGGTCCGCCGCCTGCCGGTACGACGAAGAGCCGGCCGTTGTAGTACGTCTCGAACCTCGCGTTCGCCTGTGAGATGAACAGCACCTGCGCGTTGTCGGGCGAGATCGAGGCGTTGGTCTCCTGCACGCCGTTCTTGGTGAGCTGCACCGCGCCCGATCCATCGGCGTTCGCGATCCAGACTTCGCTTTCGTCGCCGGACCCGAGCAGCGGCGTCGGCTGGCGAAGGTACACAATCTTCCTTCCGTCCTCCGACAGCTCGTAGTTCGTGACGGAGAAGTCGCCTTGGGTAATGCGCGTCTCCGAATTCGACTCGATCGTCACCTTCCACAGATGCGTCTGTTTGTAGTTCTCGTCGTACGCATACACATCGTCTTTTAGGCGCTCGCGCGCCTTGTCATCGGCGGTCTTCGGATCGGCGGCCTTGAAGATCAGTGCGGCGCCGTCCGGCGTCCAGCTGATCTCGGATACGGCACTCTCGTGCTTCGTCAGCTGACGCGCCTCGCCGCCGTCGATCGGCAGCACGTAAATCTGCGCGAACTCGTTGTCGCCGCGCTTTGCCGTGAAGGCGATCGACCTCCCATCGGGTGACCAGCGCGCGCCGGCTTCGCCGTCGGCGCCGCTGGTGAGCTGAACCGCTTCGCCGCCCTCGACGCGGACGCGCCAGATGTGGGAGATGCGTTTCCCGCTCTTCCAGTCGGAATCGGCGCGCGTGTAGACGAGCTGGGCCGCGTCGGGCGACAGGTGCGGCTCGGCCAGCCGTGGAATGTTCAGCAGATCGACGATGCCCATCGTCTTTGGCGCCTGCGCGTAGGTGCCGGTGGCGGCTCCGGCGAGGGCGAGCGCGGCGGCGGCGAGAAAACGCCTGTAGAAGCTGGTCATGTGAGATATTAGACCCGAATCAAGGAGCCTCCGGATGAAGGTTTTTCTCGCGGTCGTCGCGGCGCTCGTGCTGGCTCACCCGGTCGGCGCTCAACCGCAGGCGGTCGAGGGCGATTACGTCGCGCACGACTTCCGGTTCGGCACGGGCGAAACGCTGCCCGAACTGAGGCTGCACTATCGGACGCTTGGTGCACCGCGACGCGACGCCTCCGGCATGGTCCGCAACGCGGTCCTCGTCCTTCACGGCACCGGCGGCAGCGGCGGCGGCTTTCTGTCGCGCACGTTCGGCGGCGAGCTCTTCGGACCGGGCCAGCTCCTCGACGCGACGCGCTACTTCATCGTGCTGCCGGACGGCATCGGCCACGGCAAATCGAGCAAGCCGAGCGACGGTCTGCACGCGCGTTTCCCGAAATACACCTACGACGACATGGTCCGCGCGCAGCACGCGATGCTCGTCGAGGGGCTGAAGGTGAACCACCTGCGGCTCGTCATGGGCACGTCGATGGGCGCGATGCACTGCTGGGTGTGGGGCGAAATGTATCCGGACTTCGCGGACGGCCTCGTGCCGCTCGCGAGCGCGCCGGTGCAGATTGCCGGCCGCAACCGCGTGATGCGGAAGATGATCATGGACAGCATCACGCGCGATCCCGCGTGGAAGGACGGCGAGTACGCCGAGCAGCCGCGCGCAGGCCTCGTCGGCGCGATCAACCTGCTCATGATGATGACGAGCAGCCCGATGCAGTGGCATAAGACGTCGCCCACGCGCGACGCCGCCGACAAATGGTACGAGGACCAGATCAAGTCGCGTCTCGCCTCGACCGACGCGAACGACATGCTCTATCAGTACAACGCGTCGCGCGACTACGACCCGTCGCCAAACCTCGAGACGATCTCGGCGCATCTGCTCGCGATCAATTCGGCCGACGATGTGGTGAACCCGCCGGAGCTCGGGATCATGGAGCGCTTGATACCGCACGTGAGGCACGGACGCTACGTGCTGATTCCGACGAGCGATCGGACGCGCGGTCACGGCACGCATTCGCTGCCGGCAGTCTGGGGCAATTATCTTGCGGAGTTCCTCAAGGAACTCGCGCCGGTTTCCTCCGATGCCGTAGGGCAGGTCCTTTTGGACCCGCCGGTTCTTCAGGACCCTCCGAGCCGATGAGCGATCGCAAATACCGCCAGCGCGGGTATCAGGACGAGAACAAGCCCCGCGGCCCTCAAGGACCGAGGGGGCCGAAGCCGCCGCAGGAGCGCGCGCCCGGCCGCGTGCTGCAGGACGAGCGCGGGCCGAAGACCCCGAACCTGATGGGCATGCACGAGGTCTTCAAGTGCGCCCGCTGCGGCAACAAGCTGCCGCTGCCGGTCGAGCTCGTCAGCAAGTGCAATCGTTGCGGCGTCGATCTCCACAGCTGCATCCAGTGCGTCTCGTTCGACACGAGCGCGCGCTGGGAGTGCACGCAGAACGCGAAGCTGACGGCGCGCGTCGCGCCAAAGGACGAAGGCAACATGTGCCAGATGTTCGCGCCGCGGACGACAATCGAGCGGCAGACCGGCAGCCCGGCGGCGCAGAGCGGCGGCGACGCGAGCCCGGGCTCGACGAGCGCGCGCAAAGCGTTCGACGATCTGTTCAAGTGAGGCGACTTGGGGGCTGGGGGGCTTGAGGACTACGAAGAGCGGGACGGCTTGAGAGTGTGACAGCGTGACAGCCGTAGTCCCCCAGCCGCCTAGCCCCCAATTCGCCTCATAATCACGAGATGGCTCTCTTAGCACCGGCGGAACAAGAAAAGCTGCGCGAGACGTTCAACGAGATGACGTCGCCCGTGCGCCTGCTGTTCTTCACGCAGACGCTCGACTGCGAGACGTGCGTGCAGACCCGCCAGATCTTGGACGAGCTGCCGCTCGTGTCCGACAAGATCGCGATCGACGAGGTGAACGTCGTCCTCGACAAGGACAAGGCCGCACAGTATGGCATCGACCGCGCGCCGGCCGTCGCCGTGCTCGCGCAGGATCCGTCCGGCGCCACGCACGACTCGCGCATCCGCTTTCTGGGCGCGCCATCCGGCTACGAGTTCATCTCGCTCGTGCAGGCGGTGCTGCTCGTCGGCGGGCACGGCTCGCGCCTGACCGACGAGAACCGAAGGCGGCTCGCGGCAGTCGACACGCCGATGACGCTGCAGGTGTTCACGACGCCGACGTGACCGCACTGCCCGCGGGCGGTCAGCCTCGCACACGAAATGGCGTTCGCCAATCCGAACATCACGGCTGTCGCGGTGGAAGCGATGGAGTTTCCCGATCTCGCGCGGCGCTACCGTGTGAGCGGCGTGCCGAAGACGGTCGTCAACGACACGACGGAGATCCTCGGTGCGCTGCCGCCCGACATGTTCATCGAGCAGGCTCTCGCCGGCGTAACAGCCAAAACGCCAAACCCGCCGCAGACCACGCGATAAAGGCCGTCCATTCGTTGCGCGTGAAGCTGCCGGGAACCGACGGCACGACTTTCATCAGCACGATGGCGACGCTGACGGCAGCGCCCGCGTACGCCATCCCGGCGCTTTCCCGGGGGGTTCGTCGCAAGAGGTACGCGGCGCACGCCGACAGCCAGCCGACGCCGACGGCGAGCGAGCCGACCTCCGTAATCGGCACGAGAATCGCGTCGCCGAACATCGCCGCCGCCATCGTCAGCACCGCCATCAGGACGATTGCGACGACCGGCGTGCCGAACCGCTGGTGCACCCGGCCGAGCGACGGGTGGACCAGTTCGCGGCGGCCCATCGCGTACAGCATTCGCGTCGCCGCCACGAAGTTGCCGTTGAAAATCTTCAGCAGCGAAAGAAACGCGCCGAAGAGAATCAGCTGCGCGATCGCGTGTGAGCCGAACGTCCGCTCGAAGGCAACCTCGGTCCGCACGTGGCCAGAGACGATCTCCTGCCACGGATACACGTAAGTGACGACGGCGATGATCAGGATGTAGAAGAGAAAACCGGCGACGAGCGCGGCATAGATGGCTTTCGTGAAGTTGCGCGGGTCGAAGCCGGCCTTCGCCTCCTCGGATCCCTTCGCGACCGACTCGAAGCCCGTCATGAAATACGGCACGATCTGCAGCACGAGAAAGATGCCGAGCCACGGGCCGTTCTCCGGCGCGAAGAGCGGGCGCATGTTCGCGCTGGACCCATTCGCGAAGCCGAGTAGCGTGAAGACGGCGAACGTGGCGAGCAGGCCGAACGTCATCGCGTCCTGGAACAGGCCGCTGGGCTTGATGCCGCGGTAGTTGACGGCGGCGACGAGCACCGTGAGCGCGAGGCCCACGGCGAGCCGCGGCGCGAAGATGGGGCTGCCGTCGATGACGTAGAGCTGATACGAGTTCAGCGACGGAAACACGCGTGCCAGCAGGTTTCCCGTTGCGACGGCTTCCCACGGGCAGACGATCGCGTACGAGAGCACCATCGTCCAGCCGGCGGCGAAGCTGACGAGGGGCGGCATGACGCCTTCGGTGTACGCGATCTCGGCGCCTGCGTCCTGGATGCGCTGAACGAGCCGGCCGTAGGTGTGCGCGACTGGAAAGAGCAGCAGGCCGCCGACGAGGTACCCGAGGATGCCGCCCGCGGGCCCGCCGCGCTTCAGCCAGTCGTCCATCAGGACGAGCCAGCCGACGCCGATCATCGTGCCGAAGCCGAACGTGAAGTACTCGACGGTGCTCAGACCGTGGTGCAGCCGTCCGCGATGCGCCATGAAGAGTGCCGCCACTATACAATCGGCGCCATGACGCATCAACCGCGCGCGTCGTTTCAGTCGCCGCGTTTCGCGCAGCCGGCAACGTTCATGCGGCTCCCGCACGTCGACGATCCACGCGGGCTCGACGTCGCGATCGTCGGCGTGCCGTACGACGGCGGCACGTCGTACCGCCCCGGCGCGCGGCTCGGTCCGCGCGAGATTCGCGCGCAGTCGTCGCTGATTCGTTCGTACAGCTATTTCCAGAAGGTCGCGCCGTTCGACCGCCTGAACGTCGCGGACGTCGGCGATGTCGACGCGCCGCCCGTCAGCATCGAGAAGGCCTACGACGCCATCGAGACCCGCATCGCGGCCATCGCTGCCGGCGGCGCGCGGCCCATCGTTGCGGGCGGCGACCATTCGATCTCGCTGCCGATCCTTCGAGCGCTCGCGAAGCGCCACGGTCCGCTCGCCCTCGTGCAGTTCGACGCGCACATCGACACGTGGGACGAGTACTTCGGCGGCAAGTACTTCCACGGCACGCCGTTCCGTCGCGCGATCGAGGAGAAGATCATCGACGGCCGGCGCTTCGTTCAGGTCGGCATCCGCGGCCCCATGTACGGCGAAGACGACTTTCAGTTCCACCGCGAGCACGGCATCACGATGGTCGACATCGATCAGGTGAAGGCGCGCGGCGTCGCCTGGGTCGTCGAAGAAATCCGCCGCGTGATCAGCGGTCCGGCCTACATGACGTTCGACATCGACGCGGTCGATCCCGCCTTTGCTCCCGGAACCGGCACACCCGAAGTCGGCGGCCTGACGAGCCACGAGGCGCAGCTGCTGGTTCGGGGGCTCGCGGGGCTGCAGCTGGTCGGCGGCGACGTGGTGGAGGTGGCGCCGCTCTTCGACGGCCCGGGCCAGATCACGGCGGTGCTCGCCTCGAATCTGATGTTCGAATTCCTGTGCGCGATGGCCCGGCGGACCGGGTAAGCTCGTCGTCATGAGCGTCTTCCTCGGCGACGTGCGGTACGGGGTCCGGTCGCTCGTCCGGCAGCCGACGTTCACGGTCGTCGCGCTCCTCACGCTGGTGCTCGGCATCGGCGCGAACACCGCCATCTTCAGCGTCATCAAGGCGGTGCTGCTGAATCAGCTGCCGTATCGCGATCCCGGGCGGCTCGTCGTGTTGACCGAGCAGAATCCCGACGGCAATCCCGATCTCGTCGCGCCGCTCACCTATGGAGACTGGAAAGAGCAGTCGCGCGCGATTCCGTCGCTCGCGGCGTTCCGTATGCTCCGTTACGCGTTCGCCGGCTCCGATGCGCCGCTGAACGTGCCGAGCGTCCGCGCGACGCCGAATCTCTTCACCACGCTCGGCGTGGGCGCGATGCTCGGCCGCACGTTCACCGAAGAGGAAGGCCGCACCGGCAACGACCGCGTCGCGATTCTGAGCCGGGCGTTCTGGCAGCGCCACTTCGGCGGCTCGCCGGGCGTCATCGGCCGCACGATTCAGCTCGATGCGCAGCCGTACACCGTCGTCGGCGTCATGACGGCGGAATTCGACTTCCCGCCGAGCGGCCGCATCGACGTCTGGACGCCGCTCAGCTTCGAGCCCAACGACGCGCACGGACGCTCGCGCAAGGCGCGTTCGCTCAGCGTCGTCGGCCGCCTCGCCGACGGCGTCTCCGAGGAACAGGCGCAGCGCGAGATGACGGTGATCGCGTCCCGCCTGGCAACGACGTATCCGGACAGCAACACCGGGTGGGGCGCGCGCGTGATCGCCGCGCAGCAGCAGCTGGTGACGACGGTGAAGCCGGCGCTGATGTTGATCACGGCGGCCGTCGGCTTCCTGCTGCTGATCGTGTGCGCCAACGTCGCGAACCTGATCCTCGCGCGCCTCTCGTCGCGGCGAACGGAGCTCGCCGTCCGGGCGGCGCTCGGCGCCGGGCGCTGGCAACTCGTGCGGCAGGTGCTGGTCGAGAGTCTGATTCTGTCAACGACCGGCGGCGCGCTCGGCCTGCTCGTGGCGTGGGGCGGCGTCCGGTTCGTTCACTCGCTGCCGGAGGGCAGCCTGCCGCGCATGCAGGACGTGCGTCTGGACGCCGGCGTCCTCGTCTTTGCTCTGTTCGCGTCGATCGCCGTCGCCGTCGTCTCCGGACTGCTGCCGGCGCTTCATGCATCGCGAACGGGCCTGCGCGACACGGCCAGCGCGTTTGCCTCGACGACGAGCGGCTCCGGCGTGCGGCTGCTCGGCGCGCTCGTCGTCGTCGAGGTCGCGCTCGCGCTGCTGCTCCTCGTCGGCGCCGGGCTGATGACTCGCAGCTTCGCCGAGCTGATGCGCGTGTCGCCCGGGTTCGAGCCGCGCAACCTGCTCGCGGTGCAGATCTATCTGCCGCAGGCGAAGTATCGAACGCCGGTCGATCGCACTCGGTTCTACAAGGAGGCCGTGCGTCGAATCGCCGCGCTCCCCGGCGTGCAGTCTGCCGCCGGCGTCAGTGCTCTGCCGATGTATCCGGTCGGGATCGACTTTGCATTGCCGTTCACGATCGAGGGCAAAGCGTCGCCGGCCAACGGCGAAGAGCCGCGCGCCGACATCCGAATGGCCACGCCGGGCTACTTCGAGACGATGAAGATCGTGCTGCGCAACGGGCGGACGATCGACGAGCGCGATCTGCCGGGCATGCCCGGCGCCATGGTCATCAACGAGACGATGGCGCGGCGGTATTTCGATGGAGAGGATGCGATCGGGAAAGTCGTCAAGAACCCGCACGGCGCCGCGAAAGTTGTCGGCATCGTCGGCGACGTGAAGCACTACGGCCTCGACAGCGAGCCGCGCGCGGAGATTTTCATGCCCGCGTGGCAGCAGCCGCTGAACGGCATGGCGCTGATCGTGCGAACGGCATCCGATCCCAAGCCGTTCGTCGAAGCCGTCCGGCGCGAGGTACTGGCAATCGATGCCGAGCAGCCGATCTACGACGCGAGCGCGATGGTGGACGTCGTGTCGCGGTCCGTGTTCCTGCCGCGGATAAGCATGGTGCTGCTCGGCGCGTTCGCCGTGTCGGCGCTGCTGCTCGCCGTCGTCGGGATCTACGGCGTCGTGTCGTACACGGTCGCGCAGCGGACGCGCGAGCTCGGCCTGCGGATGGCGCTCGGCGCCGACGCCGGGGCGACGCTGCGGCTCGTGATGGGACGCAGCCTGCTGATGATCGCGGCCGGAACGACGTGCGGGTTGGTGGCGTCGGTCGCGGCGACGCGCGTGATCGCGGGCCTGCTGTACGCTGTCGGCCCGCTCGACCCGATCGTGTTCGTCAGCGTGTCGGGGCTGCTTGCGGGCGCAGGCGCAATCGCCACATTGATTCCGGCACGGCGTGCGACGAAGGTCGATCCCATCATTGCGCTTAGAATTGAATAGATGATTCCTGGCATCACGATCCTGGCGCTCGTGTCGGCGTTAGCTGTCTCATCCGTCCCCCGCGCCACCGCTCCGCGCCCGCGCATCGTCGTGCTCGGCGACAGCCTGGCCTCCGGCCGCGGCATCGGCGTCGACAAGGCATTTCCCGCGATTCTTCAGCACAAACTGGACGACGAGGGCTTCGAGTACGAGATGGTGAACGCGGCCGTGTCGGGCGACACATCGACGCGCGCGCTGCGGCGATACGAGGGTGTGCTCGATTCCAACGTCCGGATCCTCATCGTCGAGCTCGGCGCGAATGACGGCCTCCGCGGTGTTGCAGTCGATCAACTGCGAGAGAACCTCAGCCGCATCGTCGAGAAGGCGCAGGCGCGCGGCATCACGGTGCTGGTCTGCCGGATGGAGGCGCTGCCGATCCATGGCTGGGACTACACCGTGTCGTTCCACAAGGCGTTCGACGAGATTGGCCGTCGCTACGAAGTGCCTCTCGTGCCCTTCATCCTGATGAACGTGATCGGCAACCGCGATCTGATGCAGCCCGATCACGCGCATCCCAACGAGGCGGGCGCACGCGCCATCGCCGAGAACATCTGGCCTTACCTGAAGCCGCTGCTGACACAGACAGCGGCGCATCAGGGCTGAGGGCAGAGGGCAAAGGGCACAGGGCTGATGGCACGCGGCGTTTTCCTTCTCGCCATTTTCGTCGCGACGACGATCCGCTTCGATGCCGCAGCGCCGATTCGCTACCGGTTCTCGTTTCCCGAACCGCAGCATCGCTGGATGCAGGTCGAGGCGACGTTCCCGGACCTCGGGCCGGCGGGGCTCGAACTTCGGATGAGCCGCTCGTCGCCGGGGCGCTACTCGCTCCACGACTTCGCCAAGAACGTCTACGACGTCCACGCGTTCGGCGCCGACGGCGCCGCGTTGAGCACGACGCGGCCGGATCCGTACGGCTGGAATGTGCCGTCGCACGGCGCGAGCGTTACGGTGAAGTACAAGGTGTTCGGCGATCGTCTTGACGGTACGTATCTCGCCGTCGACGAGACGCACGCGCACATCAACATGCCGGCGGCGATCATGTGGGCGCACGGCCTCGACGATCGACCGATCACCGTCGTGTTCGAGCAGCCCGCACGCACGACGTGGACCGTCGCGACGCAGCTGCATGCAGCGGGACCGCTCGAGTTCACCGCGCCGAATCTGCAGTACCTGATGGACAGCCCGGCGGAGTTTGGTCCGGTCGCGCTGCGGCAGTTCAC
>Ga0066903_100003443_pt1 | contig 12943 bp, 13 predicted proteins | sample PanSoiMetaGPlot1_FD_67491 | JGI IMG/M metagenome (GOLD analysis project Ga0066903, IMG submission 67491) | Tropical forest soil microbial communities from Panama analyzed to predict greenhouse gas emissions - Panama Soil - Plot 1 (version 2) | ecosystem: Environmental > Terrestrial > Soil >... | reverse complement strand
CGCGAACGACCCCGGTGCTGATCGCCGATATCGGCGGCAGCACCAGCCGGTTTGCGCTGGCGGAATGCGGCCGGGAGCCGCAGCAGGTCATCGCCGTATCGAACGCAAACTTTGCCACTCTCGAGGCGGCGATTGCTCAATATCTCGATCACGCGGCCGTGCGTCCGCGCGGGGCGATCTTTGCGGTCGCCGGGCCGATCGACGGCCAGGATGTCGCGCTCACCAACCGCGCCTGGGGTTTTCGCGTGCGCGACCTCGCAGCGCGGTTCGGCTTTGATCGATTGCAGGTGGTCAACGATTTCGAGGCGCTGGCGTGGGCGCTGCTGGGGCTCGACGCGAGCAAGGTGCGTTCGATCGGCGCTAACGTCAGGGCCGACGCGGGCGTGAAGGTCGTGCTCGGTCCCGGGACCGGCCTCGGCGTCGCCGCCCTGGTTCCCTGTGGCCAGGAATGGCGAGTGGTGGCGAGCGAGGGTGGTCACGTCTTCTTCGGTCCCGCCACAGCCGAAGAGCGTCCAGTTTTCGAGTGGCTCTGGCAAGAATACGGACACATCTCCGCCGAGATGGTTCTCTCCGGACCGGGGCTTTGTCGTCTCTATCGCGCGGTCAATTCCGGCCAGGCGCTGCCGGATCCGGAGACGATCGTGGCGATGGCCAGGGCCGGCGACACGGCCGGGCGTGCGGCGACGTCGCTCTTCATTCGTCTGCTCGGGCGGTTTGCCGGGAGCCTGGCGCTGACGTTCAAGGCAAGTGGCGGCGTTTATCTCGCCGGCGGCGTGATCACCGCGCTTGCTGCGATGATCGATGACGCGCAATTTCGCGCCGCCTTCGAGGCGCATCCGCCGCATCAGGCGCTGCTGGCGCGAATTCCGACATCGCTCGTGACCTGCGCCGAGCCGGGGCTCTTGGGTTGCGCGGCCTTGGTGGAGCGATGGACCGACAGCGAGGGCGCTCGAGACGCAACTTCATAATATGCAGAGCCGCTCGAACGTATGGCGATGCTCGTTGATCAAGCGCCAAAGCCAGCGATTGGTGTCGTCTTCACGGTCCCGCAACCAGATATCAACGACATCGATTTTCGCTGGATCGTGCCAGCCTCCCATACCTAAAGCGTAGTGCGTCGCGAAGCCTTCCGGCGCTTCGCATTCAAGCGCGCCAAGCATCGCATCCTGGCGCGCTTTCGGCGCTGCCTCGTAATAGGTCCACACGCCGGAGCGTTCAGCTTGCGAGAACCACATGAGGCTCTCGACGAAGACGAACAGCGGCTGCGGAAGTCCGTAGGTGGGGTGGTCGCGCTTGCAGCCGCCCGCCGCGTACAGATACCCGGAAAGCTCAACCAGCTTGCTGAAATCGGACGAGGAGAACAGCTCGTCGAGATAGGACTGACTGATTTTCGGGCTCATCGATCAACGCTTATTCCCCCAGCACGATCTTGTTGTCCTTGACCACCTTGGCCCAGCGCGCGACCTCGGCCTCGAGAAAGCGGCCGAACTCGTCCGGCGAGGATAGCCGATAGTCGACGCCTTGCTCGCTCAGGCTCTGTTTGACGACGGGCGCTTGCAGCGCCTCGGCCATCGCCGCATTCATACGTGCGATAATCTCGGGCGGCGTCTTCGCCGGCGCGAGCAATCCCCACCACGATTCCGCACCGAAGCCAGCGATACCGAGCTCGCTGATCGTCGGTGTGTCCGGCAGTTGCGCGGCTCGTTTGGCCGACGTGACCGCCAGCGGCCGCAGCGCGCCCGCGGTGATATGAGGCGAGAGCAGAAGGATCGAGGCGATCGCCACCGGCACGTGTCCGCCGAGCGCGTCGGTGGTCAGTGGCCCGCCGCCCTTGTAGGGAACGTGGGTCATCGTCACATCCAGCGCATTCCCGATCTGGGTCATGGTGAGATGCGCAAGGCTGCCGGACCCGATGGTGCCGTAGGAGACCGTGCCCGGCTTATCCTTGGCCGCGGCGATCACGTCGGCAAAGCTTTTGTACGGGCTTGTCGGATGCGCCGTGATGACCATCGGCGAGGTGCCGATGAGCATGATCGGTGCAAGATCCTTGAGGGTGTCGTAAGGCAGCTTCGGCAGCAGGCTGGGGTTGGCGCCGTGGGTGTCGAACACCATGAGAAAGGTGGTGCCGTCCGGCGGCGAAGTGACGGCAACCTGCGTGCCGATCGACCCTGACGCGCCGCCGCGGTTTTCGATAACAATGGACGTTTTCAGTTTTTGCTCGAGCAGCGGCTGAACCCGGCGCGCAATCTGATCAGTGGTGCCTCCCGGCGGAAACGGCACGATGATGCGGATGGTTTGCGAAGGCCAGCTCTCCGCGCGGGCGGGAAGGGTGGAGAGGATCCCGCACAATCCGAAGGTCAGGGCGGAAAGTATGCGCAACACACTGATCATGGTTGTCTCCGCTAGGGGGGTCTCGAAAACGGGAGGGCCTTCATTCCGCAGCGCGGCGCCGATCGATCTCCAGCGCGCCAGCGGACAACCCGCCTTCGATCACATGCAGCGCGGCGTCGCTGCTCGGCGGCGTCACGCCGATCATTCCAACAATTCTCACCGGCATGACCGATCCTCGCGAAGGTTGAGCGCGGAGTATCCAGCCTCACGGCGTCAAGTGTGCGCGTGCGAAAATGTGGAAGTCAAGTAAGGCCGGGATGCCGCATGGTTACGGCGCTCGTTGTGCCAAGCCGCGGTCGGCGAACGCGTCCATGTGATGGTCCGCCGAGTCCTGCGCGAAGCAGCAGAAAATGACGCGATTGATGGAGCGGGCTTTCGCAAGTTCGGCGATGACGGTGTCGACTGCGATACCCGCGGCGCGATCTGCGGGAAAGCCGTAGACGCCGGTTGAGATCGCTGGAAAGGCGATCGAGGGCAGCTTGTGATCGGCGGCTAGCTTGAGAGCCGTGCGATAACACGACGCGAGCAGCGCGTCTTCGTGGGATGCCCCGCCGTGCCATACGGGACCGACGGCATGAATGACGTGCTTGGCCGGCAGGCGGTAGGCCCGCGTGATCTTCGCGCTGCCGGTGTCGCAGCCTTTGAGCGCTCGGCATTCGACGAGAAGCTCGGGACCGGCCGCCCGATGGATCGCTCCATCAACGCCGCCGCCCCCGAGCAGCGAGGTGTTCGCGGCGTTGACGATCGCGTCAACGGCGATCGTCGTGATGTCGGCGATCACGACCTCGAGCAGGGCGGGACCAAGGTCTGCGGCGATGACAGGGATCGGAGGCTTGGCCATGGCTGGGATTTATATTGCAGCGGTCGACCGTTCAATAGTGGTTCGCGCGTCACTACTTCAACCCGAAATAAGCCCGTTGCAACGCGTCGTTCTCGTGCATTTCGGCAACCGTGCCGGTAAAGCCAATGCGGCCGTTGTCGAGCGTATAGACGCGGTCGGCGAGGTCGAGGAACCTGACGTTCTGTTCGGCAATGAGCAGCGCGAGCTCCCGTGTGCGAAACTGCGCGAGCACGCCGATCACCTCATTGACGTAGAGCGGGGACAGTCCGGCGGACGGCTCGTCCATGACCAGGAGGCGCGGGTCGCTGGCCAGCGCTTTGGCGATCCCCAGCATCTTGCGCTGGCCGCCGGAGAGAGAGCTGGCAAGCGCGCGGCGCCGCTCGGCGAGCGCCGGGAATATACCGTAGAGCTCGTCGAGGCGTGCGCGCACGCGGCTGTTCGGCAGGAACTGCGCACCGATCACAATATTTTCTTCCACGGTGAGCCCGAGAAATCCTGAGGTTTCGGACATGTAGACGATGCCGCGCCGCACCCGCTGGTCGGTGCGCAGGCGCGTGATCGTCTCACCGTCGAAATCGATGCGACCTGCCCACAGATCGAGGAGGCCGATAAGGGCCTTCAATAGCGTGGTTTTGCCGGCGCCGTTGGCCCCGAGAAGAACGACCGACTCGCGCGCATGCACCTCGAGGTCGACGCCCCACAAGACCTGCAGGCGCCGGTAGCCGGCCGTGAGCCCGGACGCCGCGAGCAGAGACGGGGCGTCATGCGGCATACGCGCCTCCGAGGAAAACCTCGACCACTTGCGCATTCCTCACGGCGTTCGCGAGGGAGCCCTCGAAGATCTCTTTGCCCGCGTTCATGACGATGACGCGATCGGTGATTTGATCCATGAACCCCATCAGGTGCTCGACGACGAGTAGCGCGATGCCCGACTGCGCGAGCTCTTTCAACTTGGCTCCGACTCGTTCCAATTCCGCCGGGTTCAGGCCGGCCGCCAGTTCGTCGACCAGCAGCAGCCGCGGACCGGTCGCAAGCGCGCGGGCGAGGTCGAGCATTTTTTGATGCGCGCTATTGAGCTCGCCGGCGGGTTTTTCCGCGAAGGCGACGAGATCAAGTGCGGACAAGAGGGTATTCACATCGCTCGCGCTACGGCGATTGCGTCCGTAGGCGGTCGCGATCTCGACGTTTTCTCGCACGCTCAGCCCGAGAAATGGGCGCGGGATCTGGAACGTGCGGTTGATCCCGAGATGGACAAGGCGATGCGAGGCGAGGCCGCCGATCGGGCGTCCCTCGAAGCGGATCGTCCCGCCGTCTGGCGTGTAGAGGCCTGAGATCACATTGATGCAGGTGGTCTTGCCGGATCCGTTCGGACCCACCAGCCCGAGGATTTCTCCGGCTTTCAAAGTGAAGCTGAGACCGTCGAGCGCGCGAAAGCCGCCGAAGCGCTTGACCAGCCCGTCAACGGTGAGAAGCGGATCAAGGGACATCGATACCCCAGCGCTGCAGGAGCGAGACGAGGCCATTCGGCAAGAAAAGAACGAGGCCCATGATCAGCGCGCCATAGATCAGCTGGAAATATTGCGGCGTCGAGATGCCGACAGCGTTGTAGATGCCGTAGAGGATAATGACGCCGAGGATCGGCCCGATGACCGTGGCATTGCCGCCGAACAGCGCGAATACGATGGCGAAGATCGTGAACTCGCCGCTGAACACGGTCTCGGGGTAGAAGACCGACACGTACCAGGCAAAGACGCCGCCGGCAAAGCCCGCAATGAGCGCACTGAGCAGCCAGGCGATGATGCGTTCGCGCACCACGTTGATGCCCGCCATGCCGGCGCTGATCGGGTCCTCGCGGATGGCCTGCAGCGCCATGCCGAAATGCGAGTTGCGGAGATAGATGACCAGCGCGAGAGTTGCCGCGAGCAGCGTGAGCGCGGTCGCGTAGGCAAGGGTCGGATTGAACACGCCGCTGAGGCTGATGCCGTAGGGGCCTTTGGTGATCTCTTCGAGCGCGGGGTTTGACACCACCTGGAACACGGCGAGCGCGGCGGCAAGGTTGGCGATCGAGAAATAGGCGCCGGATAAGCGAAACAGCGGCGTCAGCAACAGACCGAGCGTAACGGCTGCGGCGGCGCCGACGAGCAGCGCAGCAAGGGGTGGCGCGTGCAGATGCAGCACCATCAGCGAGAACCCGTAAGCGCCGGCGCCAAAAAAACCGACGTATCCGAAGGGCAGATAGCCGGTAAAGCCGTAGATGACGTTGACGCCTTGCGCCAGCATCATAAAGACAATGAAATTGAACAAGAGCAGATGATTGCTGTAGACGCCTGGCAGGATCGCGAAAACGGCGACGACCGGCAGCAAGACCAAGAGAGCGTGGCGCAAAACTCTAGGCACGGCGCACCTGTCGCCCCAGCAAGCCGCTCGGCCGCACCAGCAGGATCGCAATCAGCAGCACATAGGGCAGGAGATTGGCCCACGAGCTGTAATAGCTTTGCATGAGCATGTACGAGACGCCGTAGATGACCCCGCCGAGTACGGTGCCCAGCGGGTTGCCGAGCGAGCCGATGACAATGACGGCGAAGGAGGTGACCGTGACCTCGGCGCCCATCGCCGGCGTGATGCTGCCGAGCATGAACGGCGCGAACACGCCGGCGACCGCGGCGAGCCCGAGGCCGATGCCGAAGGCGATCGCCGACACGCGATGGACATTGATGCCGGTCGCGAGCGCCTCTTCGCGATTGACCATGACCGCGCGGGTCAGCGTCCCGAGCTTGGTGCGGTAGAGATAGATATAGACGAGCAGAACGGCAAACCCGCTGGCAAGCCCGCTCGCAACCCACGCAGCGGGAAAAGTCTGGCCAAAGATTTCGACTGGGCCGTTCTCGACAGCGTGTCCGGTGAAGACTCTCGCGACCGCGGCAATCGCTGCGCCGAGCTCGCCGCCCGGGATCGATCGCTCGCTGGTGCCGAACGCGATCGTCGCCGCGGCTTCGATCACTTGCGAGAGCCCGAAGAACAGAATGAACGACAACATCTCCGGGTCCTTGGCCCGCAACAGGCGCGGAACCAGGAGGTAGTAGAGCGGCAGTCCCACGATCACGAACACGGCGAAGGCAACGGCGATTGCAGGCACAGGATTGATGGCAAACAGCGTGAACAGCCAAAACGCAAGAAACGCGCCCAGCATCAGGATGTCGCCATGCGCGAGATTGACGATGCGCATGACGCCGAAGACGAGATTGAGCCCGAGCCCGATCAGGCTGAAATAAAGCCCGAACAGAAGGCCGGCCAGCAGGCTATAGACGAGCATCAGCGCGCCTCGGCGCAAGAGGGGATATTTGCTCGCGACGTATTGTGTTCGGGTCAGTGCAACAGCGTTCCCTCCCCCCATAGCGCGCCGAAGACGCGCGTGGACGCGCTTTCTGCGGGGGAGGGACAAGGAGGGGGGTGGCGGCAAACGCCGCGCTGGCCGCAGATCGCGGACAAACAAAAATTCGGCGAGATTTTGTGAGCGGAGCAACAGCGAAGGAGCGACAGGCAAAGTCCTGTGCGCGCGGCCACCCCCCTCCCTGTCCCTCCCCCGCAAGGGGCGAGGGAGCCCTCAAACAAAGTCCGATCGAAGATCGCGAGGGCTGACGAGATGCAAGAACTACAATCATCACGACATCACGGGCGGGGGTATACCGGCTTGCCTGTCGCGACATCGTGCGGCCACACCGTCACGAATTTCAGATGGTCGTGCTCATCGAGGATGAGCTGCCCGAGCGGGGTGATTTCGCCGATCTGCGCGCCGTTCGCATCGAGCGCGAACGTGCCGTCCAGGGTTTTAAGTTGTCCTGACAGGCTGAAGATCGACTTGCGCAATTCGAGCTGATCGAGGCTGCCGGTGATCGCCAGCGCTTTTTCCAGAACGAGACCGGTGGTGAAGCCCGCCACCGCATTGAAGCCGAACTCGACCTTGGTATCGGCGTATCTCTTGTGCCATTCGTCGCGGTATTCCTTCAACGACATTCCAAAATTGGTCTCGTAGGCGATCTCCGACGACGGAACATAGGTGAACACATAGTTCAGACCCTTATTGCCGACGTTCTTCTCCAGCAGTTCGGTCTCGAGGCCGGGATAGATCGCGAACAGAAACTTGAACTTGATGCCGCTATCCTGGACGTTGCGCAGGAAGGCAATATCGTTCGGCGCGTAACCGAGATGGATCACCGCGTCGGGGTTTGCAGCGCGGATGTTATTGAGCAGCACGGTGTAGTTCGACGTCTCCGTCGGAATGCCTTCGTCGAAGACGATGTCGACGCCCGAATTCGATTCCTTGATGAACTTGCGCACCGCATTCGCCTGGGTGCCGGTGAAGTCATTGGTGGCGTAGAGGATGGCGACGCGCTTGATGCCCAATGCAGGGCCGTCAACGGTGAGGAAATCGGCGAGCGGCTTCGGCCAGATGCTGGAGACGGGATCCGACATCAGCGCGATGTAGGGATTGTCGGCGGTGAAGAACGTCGCTCCCGTTCCGGTCTGGTCGATCAGCAGCATTTTGTGATCGCGCGCGATGGGAACCGCGACCGAAGTGAGCACAGATCCGGAATCTGCGATCAGAATGTCGACCTTGTCCTGGGTGATCAGCTGATTGTACAGCGTCGCGGCGGTTGCGGTATTGCTCTGATCGTCGTAGGCGACGAGCTTGAGCGGAATCTTCTTGTCGAAGGCCCTCACATAGACGCCGCCCTCGGCGTTCTTCTGATCGATCCACAGCTTCAGCCCGTAGTGCACCGGCATGGAGATGCTGGCGAAGCGGCCCGAGGACGCATAGAGCGTCCCGAGCTTGATCTCTGCGGGAGCATCTCCGGCCTGCGCAGGTGCAATGATTGGTGTTGCGGCCATCGGCAATGCCAGCAACGCCGCAAACATTGTGTGTCGGATCACGGTCGTCCTCCCCGGTGATTTTCGTTTGCTTACGAACAAGGCTAGGGCAACCGGTTGGCGGGAGCAACTGGGCCTTAACGCGCAGGCGCCGACGGAGAGACACTTCGGAGGTCGGGTTAGCTTAACCCGACCTATGTGTCGCTGCCACGAGCGCACCGTCGATCGTGGCGCCTGATTTCAACAGCGCGGCGATGTCGTCGCCGGCAATACCCGCTTCCTTCAGCACCGCGAGGCTGTGCTCGCCCAGGCGCGGGGCGTGGCGGGTGATCGTCAAGGCTACGCCGTTCCAGCGGCTCGGAATGCCGGTGTACCGGATCATTCCCTCGGTCGGGTGTGCTTTGGTCTGCAAGAAGCCGATGGCGGCGAGGTGCGGGTCATCGATCAACGCATCGAGGTCGTTCATCGGCGCGCACGGGATATCGCAACGATCGAACAGCGCCAGCCATTCCGCCGTCGTCCGTGTGGCGAGGATATCGGCGATCATGCCGTAGACCTCGTTATAGTGACGCGAGCGCGTCGCGTGATCGGACAGGCGCGGGTCAGCGGAAAACTGCTCGATGCGGCCGATGGCGTCGAAGAACGCCTTCCAATGCCTGTCGGTATAGATGAGAGCGCAAACGTAGCCGTCGCGGGTTGCGTACGGACGGCGGTTTGCGGTCATCAGCCGGTTGTAGCCGGGCGCACCGATCGGCGGGTCGAACGAGCGGCCGCCGAGATGATCGCCGAGGACGAATTGCGCCATGGTCTCGAGCATCGGCAGCTCGACCGATTGACCCTCGCCGGTGCGATCGCGGCGGAAAACGGCGGCGAGGATGGCGTGCACGGCGTTGATCCCGACGATGCGGTCGACCAGCGTCAGTGGCACGTAGCGCGGCTCCTGTCCGCCCGCACGCGCCGCGGTCGCCGGCAGCGCGCAGATGCCCTGAATGAGGTCGTCGTAGGCGGGCTTCCCGGCATAGGGACCGTTGTCGCCGTAGCCGATAAGGCTCGTGCAGACGAGCTTGGGATTGACCGCACGGAGATCTTGATCCGTCAACTGCAAGCGGCGCATGGCGGCGAGCCGATTGTTGTGAACGAAGACGTCGGCGCGTTCGACGAGGCGAAGCAGCGCCTTGCGTGCGGCCGCCTGCTTCAGGTCGAGCACCAGACTGCGCTTGTTGCGATTGAGGTGCAGGTAGAGCGCGCCCATATCCGGGCTCTTGGTGGGGCCGCCCTTGCGCATGAGATCGCCCTGCGGCGGCTCCACCTTGATCACGTCGGCGCCGTAGTCGGCGAGAATCTGCGTGGCATAGGGACCAAGCACCATCGACGTCAGGTCGACGACCCGCAGTCCTTGCAGCGGGGCCTCGTTGGTTAAACGGCTTGTGGTTGGCACCATGTATTGACCTCGATCTCAATACGATTTCGGCAACCCCAGCACTTTCTCCGCAATGAAGCAGAGAATGAGCTGCGGCGTGACCGGCGCGATGCGCGCGATCATGCTTTCGCGAAAATAGCGCTCGACGTGATATTCCTTGGCGTAGCCGTAGCCGCCGTGCGTCATGATCGCGGTCTGGCAGGCTTTGAAACAGGCCTCGGCGGCAAGGTATTTCGCCGCATTCGCGGCGGGCCCGCAGGGTTCGCCGTGGTCATATTGCCAGGCGGCCTTGAGCACCAACAGCTCAGCGGCCTCCAGCTCCATCCAGCATTCCGCGAGCGGATGTTGGATCGCCTGGTTCTGGCCAATGGCCCGGCCGAAGACGACGCGTTCTTTGGCGTAAGTCGTCGCCCGGCGCAGCGCCGCGCGGCCAAGGCCGACCGCTTCCGCCGCGACCAGAATCCGCTCGGGATTGAGTCCATGCAGAATATAGTGGAACCCGCGCCCCTCCTCCCCGATGCGATCCGCGACCGGTACCTCGAGGGCGTCGATAAACAATTGGTTGGAATCGACCGCCTTGCGTCCCATCTTGTCGATTTCGCGCACCTCGACGAAGCGGCGATCGAGCGCGGTATAGAAGAGGCTCAATCCCTCGGTGGGTTTGGCGACCTCCTCAATCGGCGTCGTGCGCACCAGGATCAGCATTCGGTCCGCGACCTGCGCTGTGGAGATCCAGATCTTGGCGCCGTTGATGACATAATGCTCGCCCCGGCGCTCGGCCCGGGCCTGTAGCTTGGTGGTGTCGAGGCCGGCATTCGGCTCGGTGACGGCAAAGCAGGCCTTCTCCTCGCCGGCGACGATCGGCGGCAGCATGCGCTGTTTCTGCGCCTCGTCACCGAAAACCACCACCGGGTTGAGGCCGAAAATATTCATGTGCACGGCCGACGCTCCGGAAAAGCCGGCGCCCGAGGCCGCGATCGTCTCCATCATGATCGCCGCCTCGGTAACCCCGAGGCCCGAACCGCCAAAGGCCTCCGGGATGCAGACGCCAAGCCATCCGTCAGCGGCGAGCGCGCGATGAAAGGTGTCGGGGAATTCACCGCCGCGGTCGCGCGCGAGCCAATAATCGTCGTCGAAGCGCGTGCAGATCTTTTCCACCGCGCGGCGTACCGACTGCTGCAATTCTGTCAGGGCGAAGTCGATCGCCGTTACTCCCGGATCATTGCCTGGATATTAGGACTCTGCGGCAGAGTCGATCCAGAGGCTTGGTGCCGACGCGGTTTATTGGCGGCCATTGATCGCCGCCGCTGGGCCATCCAAGATCGTAGCCAGGACGAACTGCGCGACCGAGAACTGTCCTGTTCTGGGGTGGAGCGGTTCGAGCGCGGAGGAGAGGAACTGTGAAGCGGCTGACGATTCTCAATGGGCCGAACCTCAACCTGCTTGGCACGCGCGAGCCGCACATCTATGGGACGACGACCCTCGACGAGATCCGACGCAGCTGCGAGCAGCAGGCCAGGGAGTTGGGGATCTCGATGTCATTTCACCAGTCGAACCACGAGGGCGAGCTGGTCGAGCTGATTCAGGCGGCGAGAACCGCTGCCGACGCGATTGTCATCAATCCCGCCGGCTATTCCTTCACCTCGGTCGCGATCCTGGACGCGTTGAAAACGTTCGACGGACCGATCATCGAGCTGCACATTTCCAACATTCATGCCCGCGACGAATATCATCGGCATTCCCTGATCTCGAGCGCGGCAACAGGGGTCATCTGCGGCCTCGGGCCTTACGGTTACATTGCCGCGATGCTTGCCGCCGCCCAAATGAGCAGTCGAGCCTGAATGCAGGGCAATGCCGCGCGTGTGCTTCGCGGCAGCGCGACGTCCGGTCCCCCTTGCGCGGACGGAGAGATCGCGTAGCCTGCAACGAGCGGCCCTTGATGCGAGACGTGCCGAGCTCTTCGCGGAGGAAACGGGCAGCAATCACGCCGTCGGCAGGCCACGCGGTTCCTCAAAGGCAACCCAAAACGCGTTCACCCAGGGGAGGACGGTCATGCGGCTTGTTCGTCGCCGGTTTCTCACACTGGCCGGAGCTGGACTCGTCGGTGTTGCGACATCGCAATCCGCTCGCTCGGAGAGCTATCCGTCACGATCCGTGCGCGTGATCGTGGCGTTCGCCGCCGGGGGTCCGACCGATGTCGTCGCCCGCATTCTGGCGCAGCAGATGTCGGATCACTTCGGCGTTCAGTTCTATGTGGAGAACATCGGCGGCGGTGGCTCCAATATTGGCATGGGGGAGGCGGCGAAGGCTGCGGCCGACGGTTACACGATCCTGTTCGTGTCGCCGGCCTTTGCGATCAATGCAACGCTGTATGACAAAATCCCTTACGACGCGGACAAGAGCTTCGAGGCGATCACGGTGGCGGTCGATTCTCCGACCGGGCTGACGGTCAATCCTTCGCTGCCGGCAGCGACGGTCAAGGAGCTGGTCGAATTGATCAAGGCCAATCCCCACACCTATAGCTACGCGTCTCCTGGTGTTGGCACGCCGCCGCACCTGGTTGGGGAGTTGTTTCGGCTCTCGCTCGGCCTCGACCTCGTGCACGTTCCATTCACCGGCGGTGGTCCGGCCGTCGTCTCGACGCTCGCCGGGCACACCCCAATTCTTTTCGGCGCAGTGCCGCCGGCCGTGGCCCATATCAAGGCCGGCAAGTTGCGCGGATTGGCGATGGCAAGCCCGCGCCGTCTCAAGGCGCTGCCCGACATTCCGACCATGGCTGAAGCCGGCTATCCCGGCATCGACGGCGACACCTGGTTCGCGGCGCTGGCGCCGGCCGGCACGCCGAAGGACATCATCAATCTGCTCAACAAAGAGATGGTCCGCATCCTTCAGTTGCCACGGACTCAGGAGCGTCTGGCAGAGCTCGGATACGACATCATCGCGGAGACGCCGGAGAACAGCGATCGCTACATCAAGGAAGAAATCGCCAAGTGGGCAAAGGTCGTTCGCGGGGCCAATCTGAAGGCGCAGGCCTCGTAATGAAAAGAGTCTCGGAGATCGTCATTCCGGGACGCGAGCAAAGCTCGCGAACCCGGAATCCATAATATGGTTTGGCGCTCCTCCAGATTCCCGGTTCGCCATAAGTGTGCGCAGCCTGCGTAGACTAAGCTGCTGCGGCGCCCGGGAGTGACAAAATGCGAGGTCTCAATTCGGCCAGCACCGTCGGCCTTCCGGGCCGAGGTGATATCCGGGCGGGCAGGCCCGGTTCATCGCGAACGGATGACAACGGCCTGCGGGACCGCGCCAATACCCCGGCCCGCAGCCTTCTGCGACCTTGATCACCACGCTGTCGCCGCTGCCGAGCGGAGCGGGGATGACCCCAGCGCCCGCAGCGGTCGCAAGACACAGCACCATTACTGCAC
>Ga0066903_100003442_pt1 | contig 12945 bp, 6 predicted proteins | sample PanSoiMetaGPlot1_FD_67491 | JGI IMG/M metagenome (GOLD analysis project Ga0066903, IMG submission 67491) | Tropical forest soil microbial communities from Panama analyzed to predict greenhouse gas emissions - Panama Soil - Plot 1 (version 2) | ecosystem: Environmental > Terrestrial > Soil >... | reverse complement strand
CTTCAACGGGACGATGTGTGCTTCGCCAAATGACATCGGAGTAGCAATAACCGGCGGCACGGTCGCTATTAACAATGCCATCCTCGGTAACTCCATCTTTTCTAACGGCGGCCTGGGAATCGATCTAATTGGTGGCACCGAGGGCACGTGTGGAGTCACAGCGAATGAACATTGTGATCCGGACCCCGGCCCGAATGACCTGCAGAACTATCCGGTCATCACATCGGCCACCTGTGGCGGCGGGCAAGTCACGCTTAACGGAACTTTGGACAGCGTGGCGAGCACTATGTTTCGCCTTGAGTTCTTCTCCAGCCCAGCGTGCCATTCGTCAGGCTTCGGCCAGGGAAAGCATTTCCTCGGCTCGGCAGTGGTGACGACAAACGCAAGCTGCGGCGCCACTTTTGGACCGGTGAGTTTCCCGCTTCCGACGGGCGACGCCGTCGTTGCTACAACGGCAACGCGGCTGGGCCCGCCAGCCAGCTGTGTGACGCCGCCTGCAAACATGGTGAGTTGGTGGCCAGGGGATGGCAACGCGAACGATATTCAGGACGGCAACAACGGCACGCTGCAAGGCGGAGCGACATTCGCGGCGGGCAAGGTGGCGCAGGCGTTCAGCTTTGATGGAGTGAACGGTTCTGTCACAGTACCCGATTCGGCAAATTTGGACATTACCGGTCCTCTTACTATCGACGTTTGGGTGAATGTTCCAGTAATAAATCAGGCCTTGAACAAGGCAATCCTCTGGAAAGGCAATAATCTTGGACAAGACGCCACGAGTTCCTACTCACTTTTTATCCTAACTACCAACAAGTTTGCATTCGAAATTGGAAATGGCGCGAGCGCTCAACTTGTATCGTCAACAACTTCGGCGTCGCCAAACATATGGAATCACATCACAGCCGTTGCCGATGGCTCCAATCTTAGGATCTATGTGAATGGCGTATTGGAGAATACTGTCGCTCAGACGATCACACCGTACAATAGCCCTTTTTCTGTAGTTATCGGTGGGTCTGGTTTGTCAGGTAACTTCCTCAACGGGCTTGTTGACGAAGTGGAAATCTTCAACCGCGCCCTCTCGCAGCCAGAGATCCAGTCAATTGTTAATGCCGGGGGTGCGGGCAAATGCAAACCGTGCGTAACGCCGCCACCAAACATGGTGAGTTGGTGGCCGGGGGATGACAACGCGAACGATATTCAGGACGGCAACAACGGCACGATTCATGGCGGAGTAACTTTCGTGCCCGGCGAAGTCGCTCAGGCGTTCAGTTTTGACGGCAGCAGCGGATATGTCAGTGCGCCGGACTCGCCCAATCTCGATGTTACCGATGCGATTACTATTGATGCTTGGATCAATCCGGCTGCCCTTGGCAACTCACTGGGCCTCGTTTTCGTGATGCTCAAAGGCGACAACTGTTGTAGCAATACGCAATCCTATGGCTTCGGCTGGGGCACCGAGTCAATGCTACAATCGATCGTGTTTCGCCTGGGAAACTCGATGACCAATGCGGAAGTGAGGAGCGATCCCATTCCTCTAAACCAGTTTACCCACGTCGCCGGAACGTACGACGGCACCACGATGCGCCTGTACGTCAATGGCGTGTTGAATGCATCCGCGACACCCAATCTAGGGCCGCTGCAAATTACGAATTTGCCACTTATCATTGGTTCAAGCCTCAGAAACGGCACGACACAGAACTTCTTCCAAGGATTGGTTGACGAAGTGGAGATCTTTAATCGTGCCCTTTCGGCAGACGAAATCCTCGCGATTTTTAACGCCGGCAGCGGGGGCAAGTGCAAACCGAGCGCGCTGGAAACCTCCGAGTTCTCGCAATGCGTAACCGTCTCAGGCTGCAGCCCAACGCCCACCCCTACGGCTACATTCACGCCCACACCTACGCCTACAGCTACTCACACTCCAACTCCAACACCCACAGCCACTGCGACCGCCACGGCCACCTTCACTCCCACCCCAACGCCTACAGCTACTCACACTCCAACTCCAACCCCCACGGCCACTGCGACCGCCACGGCCACCTTCACTCCGACGCCAACGCCTACAGCTACTCACACTCCAACTCCAACCCCCACGGCCACTGCGACCGCGACCGCCACCTTCACGCCTACCCCAACGCCTACGGCTACTCATACGCCGACGCCAACCGCAACGGCGACGGCGACAGCTACTGCCACATTCACTCCTACTCCAACGCCTACCGCGACTCACACCCCGACACCGACTGCTACTGCAACCGCGACGGCGACGGCCACGTTCACTCCTACCCCAACGCCTACAGCCACTCACACTCCGACGCCTACACCAACTGCAACAGCTACTGCGACCGCTACATTTACTCCGACACCAACGGCTACCCACACGCCCACGCCAACGCCAACAGCCACTCACACGCCGACGCCGACACCAACTGCCACATTCACGCCCACGGCGACAGCAACAGCGACCGCTACCGCCACAGCTACGGCGACCCCGACCGTAATGCCTACGCGACCTACGCCGATGCCAGGGCCGTCTCCGACGCCGGCACCGCGACCGTAAGCCCTGACTCCCAAGCGATTAGTGATAAGTGATGGGTGATTGGTGATCGGTTGTTGTAACCTGGATCGGCGATCCCGGTGACCTGTAGAGGCAGGCGTGTCGCCTTCAATTTTCTTGGAAGCGTAGCGGGCACGGCTGCCGCAACAGCCAGAGACCGGCATCACGGATGTGGGCTATAGCGTTAGCGCGACCGTAGGGCACGCAGGCGACACGCCTGCCTCTACAGCGGCAACTTTCTTGTCATTAACACTCGCAGGCGCGAAGATCGTGCTGCATTTATGAAAGAATCCGAGCATGAGAATCAGCACGCGCCGCTGAGCTATCACGGTGCGTGGCGCATCGTGTGGCTCGTGTTCTTACTGATCATCATCTGGTTAATCCTGCGCGCGCTGCAACCGGTGATTTTGCTGTTCGCGCTGGTTTTCCTGCTCGCAATGGTCCTCAACCCGATCGTGGTCTGGTTGCAGAAACATCATGTCCCGCGGTTTATTAGCGTGATCCTGCTGATGCTCGCGTTAGTGGCTGTTACGACTACGATTATCGTTTTTGCAATTCCCCCGCTGGCAAAACAAACGCAGGAACTGGTGCGAAGTGCGCCAAGCGTCTGGCAAGGCATTCGCACCCGCATCGAATGGCTCACCCAAAATTATCCGGCACTTCGCGAGGCGTTGCCGCGCACAGATGAAATGGCGGGGAAAGTCGGCGCAGCCGCGGGAACGGTTGGGAACATCCTGCTAAGATCGACAATTGGTTTCGTTGGCAGCGTGGCCAGCTTTGTGTTCGCTGTTCTGTTGCTTATTTTTGTGCTCGCCAACCCAAAGCCGCTGGTAGCCGCCTACCTGGCACTTGCGCCTGATCGTTACCGCGACCAGGCGCATCGCACTCTCGCGCGGCTCATGCGACAAATGACAGCCTGGGCGCGTGGGGTCGCCATTAACGGTGTCATCACCGGCGTGTCGCTAGGCGTGTTGCTTTGGCTGATAGGCGTGCAGCCGGCGCTCATATTCGGCGTGTTCGGGTTTCTCGGTGAATTTCTTCCGACCATTGGCGCGTTCCTTGTTTCCATTCCCATTTTGCTAGTCGCCCTCAGCCTGGGCGCCACAAAGTTCTGGCTAGCGCTCGCCGTGATAGTAGTGGTTTACCAGGTGGAGTTGAACGTTCTTGTGCCGGGCGTGCTCGGCAAAGAAATGCGATTGCATCCGGTCAACATTCTCTTCTTTACGCTGGCGACCGTCGAGTTGTTCGGGCTGCTGGGCGTTTTTCTAGCCGTCCCTGCCGCTGCACTGGTACAGATCGTAATCGACGAATTTTATTTGCAGCCGCGCAAGCCCGATTACGGCGCGCTTGATCGCGAAGCATCAGCGCTAGTAGAAAGTCGCGAGTAGCCGGGTGGATCGGCTTCTCCTGAAGACGATGTCAGAAAAGCCCTCCGAAGGAGCAACTGTATTACGCGGCACAGCCGCATTCTTTTGCCAACGCGCTAAGGACAACGCGTTCCGCCTTCGTGCCAGGCGTGCCGCCTGCAGAGTCTAAATCGCCGCAGCCGACACGGCTGCCTCCGCAGTGCGTCGAACTCAAAATTTGAAACTCGAATCATCGCAAATTTGAGTTTCCCGACTGGCATCACTGATTTCGCGGACCCCGCAAGAAGTTTTGAAAAAATCTTCTTTGCTTCTGCCATGAGCGCATGAGAGAAATTACCTCCACTCAACATCAGCCAGGCTTACCGCAACCAAAGGGGACCCACGACAATGTCAAAATTAACGCTTACCGGTTTCATGCTCCTGTTATTCCTGCTCTTTGTCTCGCCAGAGGCGGGCTCGAGTAATTCCACGGCAAAGAAAAGTGCCGAAGCCCAACTCCACAGCGGAACGCTTCAGAAGATGATTGTCGAAAGTGGAAGCGTCACAATGAGTCTCGATCTCAACCGGTTGAATGGAATCAGCTCCTCGCCACAACAAACCGTCGCATTGCAGTTCACCGTCGCAGCCAATTCTTTCTTCACCATCCTCGTTTTTAACGATCTCCTGCGCGGCCCTGAGCAGGGCTCGGTGGCACTCGTCCCGCAACAGTCAATCATGGTTCCCTCTCCGCTAGCCGCTTCGATCAACCAGCTAGTCGTGGAAAAACTTCCCTCGGGCGAAGCGTTCGATCTTGGCGTGCGCGACGCGAAAACAAGCTTCACATTTTTCAACATCGAAGGACACCAGTACAATTACGACGCCAACGCACAGCTGCTGAGCATCGCGGGCGGAAAGCTGCTCGTTTCAAAAGAGTTTGCCAACCTTCTTGGGCGACCATCGGACGCCGGTGCAACGGTTGGAAAAATTTCTATCGGAGCGAACATGCAACCAGTCGAGGTCCAGACAATCGTTAACGGCGAGCTCACATCGGTGGTCATGCCGCCCCTGCAACGTGTTGCCGGACCAGGCACGCCTACTCTGGTGGCGGGACCCGATGTGATCGTTGGAAGTGTGGACTCCGTGGAGCAACCGTCAGGTGCAATAAATGGAAACTTTGTCGGGCTTGGAGTGGGGACAACGTCGTGTAACAACGGCACTCAGCCCGTCAACTGGTTTCAACTGCCGAATACGGACCATCCGGTGATTCCGCAAAATCTCTATCGCATGAGGGGCGGCGCCAGTAACAACGAACGTTTCGAACAACTCGGTCAATCCTGGATGAAACATGCGTTTTTCGCATTGGAAGACAACCAGTGCAACTTTGGTTGTAACACAAGCGGTTGCAGTACTGGCGCCCAGCTATGCAGCGGCTGCTCCGATACTTACTCCGCAGGCTTAAATGACGACCAATTCGGCATCGGCTCACGCGCCTGGGTAAATCCGTTTACCGGCGTCTTCCCCTCGGGCGCGAATAATCATAACGGCCACAATCACACCGGCACATCTCACCGCGTCACAGTGGCAACCGTCGACCTCGATCCGACCCAAAATCCAGGGGCGACCTATTTCGCCGAAGCACAGTACATCGCCCCAAGTGAATACACCTGGTGCCAGTCAAATCCGGGGCAGTGCAACATGTACAACAATGCCTCCTATCGGCAGTTTACTGTCAGCGGCGGCCCCAGCACTTTCACATTTTCTCCCGTTGGCTCAACGTTCCGGATGCAGCCTGCCATCATGGCTTGGACAGGCGCCACAGTAAACCAAGTTCAGCCTGATCCGGGAAACGATGGCATCTGTTTGATGGGTTACAAAGTGACGAATCCAACTACTGGTGTTTGGCACTACGAGTATGCGCTGTATAACGAGAACCTCGATCGCTCGATTCAATCGTTTAGCGTGCCCCTCGCACCCGGAGTCAACATCAGCAACATCGGATTTCACGCGCCGCCACAGGAGCCTGGTTGGGCAAACGACGGAACCTTTATGAACCAGGGTTACAGCAGCCAACCGTGGACTGTGAGCCAGGCCAGCGATTCGATAACTTGGAACTGCGAAACCTTTGCGCAGAATCAGAACGCCAATGCAATTCGCTTCGGGACACTATACAACTTCCGGTTTGATGCCGATCAACCTCCGCAAAGTGCCAATGCGACGGTCGGCTTCTTCAAGACAGGCTCGCCCGTCACCGTTGCAATCCAGGGCCCTGCAGGGACCGGTACACCAACTCCCACGCCCACGGCCAGTCCTACACCAAGTCCGACTGCAACGGCAACTCCAACAGCGACCGCAACTGCCACGGCAACGGCTACAGCTACTGCTACTGCCACGGCTACAGCTACTGCTACGGCGACCGCGACCGCAACAGCGACAGCCACTGCTACTGCTACACCTACCGCAACTGCTACGGCGACAACTACTCCACGGCCAACTCCAACGCCACGGTCTGCTCCGCCGCCACGGCCACGGCCGACTCCGCCGCCGAGACCCTAGCTGATTGTTGAAACACTCGGAGAGCGCCGTAGGCGCGAAATGTTTATGGCCGCAGCAAAACAAAGGCCAAAGCTCCGGTAGGAGTTTCAGCGCTCGTCGGGCATTGCTTTTCCAGGATTGAGTTGGCCTGCCTGACGAAAATGTTTCTCCGCCAGCTCGGTCATACCCAAGTCCTGGAGCCGGCGCCCGATCGTCCAATGGTAAAGCGGATTATCGGGAGTAAATTGGTCTGCCTGTTTTTCATGAGCACTGGCTTGTTCAAGATCGCCTGACAAACGCGCCGCGCCCGCAAGCTCGTTGTTCGCCAAAACCAAACGTGCGTTGCGCTGCAGAGCACCGGTCCAAACTGAAACCGCTTCGTCGCGGCGGCCGAGCTGCCAGAGCGATTCGCCTTTCTCCTGACGCGCGAGAATCAAGTCGTCTCTTTCTGCCAGCGCTTCATCCAAACTTCCTCGCGCTTCTTCGTAACGCCCCAAGCGATTCAGGATCGCGCCGCGATAATAAAGACTCAAAGCTTTGCTCTCTCCTTTTTGATGAGTAGCGGCTTGGCCGAGCACCTGAACGGATCGCTCCGCGTTACCTAGAAGATACTCAAACCAGGCCAGTTTTGGCAGCGCCTCGCTGTTTACAAACAGCCCCAGCTTCGAAGTGGCTTCAAAATGTTTTTTCCCATCAAGGATATTCTGCCGATCGGCCGGACGAAGCCAGCGGGCGGGATCGGCCTGCGCAAGCGCAAGCTCGTCTGGCAACTGAATGTTCTGGAACGCGCGGTTGCCCAGAACCTCGTGATAACGCACCCAGCCGCTATGCGCGTTCAGGCCAATCCACGCACAGGCGAAAATTGCAAACGCCCAGCCTGCTTTTTGAATTCTTCCTGATGACTTCAGGTTGAACCGGTAAAATGACAATTCTCTTCCGCGCAGCAATCTCCACATTTTCAGAGTCAGAAACGTGGTGACGCTAGCGCAACCGAGCGCCATCAGGAATGGCACTAGCGCATAAACACCCCGAACAGCCAGGAAACTTCCCAGAAACACGAGCGCGCCCACGATTTCTTCAGGCCACGTTAAAGAGTAGCTCCTCTTGATGGCGTCCGATTTCGGAACCAGGATCGTCGGCTTCCCGAACCCGAAATAGAGGGCATCGTTCGGACAAACGCTCACGCAATCCATGCACTTCATGCAGCCCGGATCGACCACCATCCCGTACTGTTTCACCTCCGCGTGCACCAGAACGTTTGAAGTGCAGGTTGCGGTGCAGTGTCCGCATTGATTGCAAGCGGGCGTGACACGGATTTTTCCGGGGGACAACTTGTCGGCAAGACCGAAGAATCCGCCGTAAGGACAGGCATACGTGCAAAATCCCTTCTGCCCCAGGAAATAAACGGTTACAAAACCGCAGATGAAAAGAAACGGGATGGCCACTGCGACAGAAGGAAACGTCTGCCAAAAATTAGTTGTGACCAGATGATTGGTGAACTTCGGAATGAGCGGTGCATGCTCCGGGTTGTGGAAGAATCGATGCACCGTAGGCCAGACAAACATGTAGAGTGCGCCGATTAGCGGGACGTATACCAACAGTCGCGATCGAAACGGCTTCGGATGCAGACCCATTTTTTTTAAGAACCAGCCGCAGAGATCCTGCAGAGCGAGAATGTGACAGCCCCAGCCGCAAACAAAGCGCCCAAAGATCAGGGTCGCTAAAATTGCCAGAGTAAAAAAGATGAAGCCCGCATTAACGAACCCCTTTTGCAACGTGTGCATTGTCTCCGACGGCTCGATGGGCGAGATCGTCTTGCCCATGATCTGCCACTGAATGATGTGCGCGATCATGAACAAGTTGAGGGTGATCAGTGCCGCCGCGCGCCACCGGCTTGTTTTTGATTTGCGAATACCAGTCCTGCTGTAGCCGGGGTAGTTGACCCCAGCAGTGGATACCTGGGAAATCGACCCGCTCGTTCTTAGCTCCCGGCTGACGCAACCACTTTTCACAAGTTTGGCGAATTTACGCCAAAACATGCGGGACGCTAGCAGACAGGTGTCTGCGAACGTGTATTTCCGATTGTGTTGGCAGGCGTATCGCCTGCGTTGGCCTAGAATTCGCAGCCGGCACTGCTGCCGCTACAGATCGCCGGAAACCTGTTCGCCAAATTCCAAAGGAACTGTTACCCAATTTTCGTAATATTTTTCTTTACTTTTTCGAGTCTGCTCATCACAAATATTGCGATTTAACTTTTGCGCGTTCTAACGCAATCCTGGAGGAAACCAAAACGATGCCAAAGATAATCCTCACGGCTTTCGTGCTCTTGTTGCTTTTGTTTTTCGCCCCGGCTGATGTCCAATCCGGCAAGAATCTGGCCAACAGCGAGGACTGGAGCGGGACGCTCCAAAAGATGATTGTAGGCAGCGGTACCGCCGTCATGGAGATCGATCTGAACCGGCTCAATGGAACCAGCGCGCGGACAGAAAAATTGGAATCGACTTCGTCACGCATGCTGACGGCATTGCGTTTTGCGGTGGCGCCAAACTCGTTCTTCCCGATTCTCGTTTTCAACGATGTCCTGCGCGGCCCGGTGCAAGGCTCCATGGGATTGATCCCGCAAACCAGGGTCGCGCTGCCCGCAACATTAGCTGCATCGGTCAATAACCTGGTGATCGACAAGCTTGCTCCAAGCGAAGAGTTCGACCTCGTTGTGCGCGATGAGAGGAGTGGGTTTGTGTTTTTTAACGTTGAAGGACATCTCTACAATTACGATGCCGACGCGCAGTCGCTTACAATTCACGGTGGACGGCTTCGAATTTCAAAAGAATTCGCCAACACGCTGGGACGCCCAACGGACGCAGGTTTGGCAACAGGAAAAATCTCAGTCCGAACCACAATGGAATCCATCGAGGTCATGCAGCTTGTTAACGGCGAACCGACATCCGTAGTGATGCCACCGCTGAAAGGCGCAGCCGGCTCAGAAGCGCTCACGCTCGTCCCCGGGCCGGATGTGATTGTTGGCGACCTGCCAGACATGGAAGAATTCGGCAGCTTCGGGACACAGGTCGGTCTGGGAGTGGCAACCACTTCTTGTAATAACGGCACCCAACCGGTCGATTGGTTCGCATTGCCCAACACAGATCACCCGGTCATTCCGCAGAACCTCTACCGGATGAGCGGCGGTGGTGATAACACCGAACGCTTTGAACAAATTGGCCAATCTTGGATGAAGCATGCGTTTGCTGCATTGGAAGACGACGCCTGCGGGTTTGGGTGTAATACCAGTGGTTGCAGCCAGGGCGTTCAGCTGTGCTCGGGCTGCTCCGACCCATATTCTGCCGGCTTGAACGCCGACCAATTCAGCATCGGGTCGCGTGCCTGGGTCAATCCTTTTACCGGATCTTTCCCGTCCAACGCCGACAACCACAACGGCCACAGCCACGACGGCGTATCGCACCGGGTCAGGGTTGAGGTCAACGATCTCAACACGTCGCTCAATCCGGGCGCCAGTTATTTTGCCGAGGCGCAATACGTGACTCCACATGAGTACTCATGGTGCCAGTCGAATCCGGGGGAATGTAACATGTTTAACAACGCTTCCTACCGTAAGTACAGTGTGACCGGGATTAATCCTCCTTTCACGTTTAGCCCGCTAGGCCCGACGGCTCGAATGCAGCCAGCCATCACGGCTTGGACCGGCGCGACGGTGAATCAGGTCGAGCCTGACCCGGGAAACGATGGCATCTGGTTTATGGGTTACAAGGTGACCAATCCTTCTCCCGGTGTTTACCACTACGAATACGCGCTGTATAACGAGAACCTCGATCGCGCGATCCAATCTTTCAGTGTTCCGCTGGGCGCTGGAGTCAACATAAGCAATATCGACTTTCATGCACCGCCTCAGGAACCTGGTTGGGCAAACGACGGTACGTTTAACAACCAGGGTTACAGCAGCCAACCGTGGACTGTCACTCAGGCCAGCGATTCCATAACCTGGAACAGTGAAACATTTGCGCAGAATCAGAACGCCAACGCGATCCGATGGGGCACATTGTATAATTTCCGGTTTGATGCCGATCAACCACCGCAAAGTGCCAATGCGACGGTCGGCTTCTTCAAGACAGGCTCGCCCATTACGGTCGCAATCCAGGCTCCTGCGGCGAGTCCCACGCCAACACCGACTCCGACGCCAACGGCAACCCCTACTCCGACCGCGACGCCTACACCAACTGCAACCCCGAGGCCCACCCCAACACCGAGGAGTAGCGCAACACCGCGAAGTCGCCCGACACCGCCGCCGCGCCCGTAGGCCGGAGGCGTCGCTGAAAGTGATCGGTGAACGATTACTGGCACGCGCACCTGAAGAAATCTTTCTCACCTTGCCCCAGTCGCGAATCGGGATTACGTGATAAAATGGGAGCAACGCGAGGATTGATCCTCATGTTGATCCTCCAAACCGTCGTCTTGAGTCAGGCACAATCTCCCGATCTGATCGGCACGTGGAAGGTCGAGATCGCGTTCGCGAATGAGCGACCCCGCTCGCTGCGGTTCGACGCCCAAGGCGACGGAAAAGGCAGTTTCCTGGTGCTGGACCCGAGGTTGAATGCGTGGGGGCCTGCCAAGCCGTCTGAGGCAAAGTGGAGCCGGGGTGAAGGAAACTCGGTTACTTTTTCGGGACCGGTGGAATTTATGCTCGGCAACGTCGGACGGGACGCCGGGACATTGATGTTCAACGGAAAATTCGAAACATCGGACCTGGTCACGGGCGAGGTGGAATTCTCCCCGCTCGTTGGAGAAAGACCGTCGAAGCACGGTACATTCAAAGCGGTTCGAAGCAAAACAGGCTAACAGAAGGAAACGAAGATAACGAAGGCATTTCCAAATCCAAAAGTCCCCCACCTTTTTTTCCTTCGCTGTCTTCTTTGGAATCTTTTGGGGCGATGCATCCCTTGTATGAGAAAGGGGACCGCCTGAGCCGCGAGGTCATTGGGGCTGCAATCGAAGTCCACCGGCAGAAGGGCCCAGAGCTGATAGAATCGATTTACGAGCGATGCTTGCTGCGGGAGTTGGAATTGCGTTCGATTCCCGCCACGACGCAAAAACTCGTTCGAGTGGAATACAAGGGTCTCGTTTTTGATGAGCCATTGCGCTTCGATCTCCTCGTGGATGACCGCTTGCTCGTTGAATTGAAGGCTGTCGAGATTTTGCATCCTTCGAGCAAAGCGCAGCTTTTTAGCTACATGAAGTTGCTCGATATTCCAATCGGATTACTAATCAACTTTCATGAATCAGTTCTGAAAAACGGTTTTTTTCGGATGATCCTGCCCGGAGCGAATCAGAGCGAGGAAAGCGACAATCGGGAAGTGTCGCTGTAGGGATACGTATTCAGAAACCTTCGTTGCCTTCTGTAAAAAATCTTTCGTGAGCACGTCGCACGCACTCCGAAAGTCCCGCATCTGCCGGACAAAAAAGTAACAATATTGTTACCAAACAGCGAAAAACTGATCTCTGATTTCGCGCCTCCGCTCTTGGCGCGAGGGAGGCCGACCTCCTCTCTATGAAAATGCGCGCTCTCAATGGAATCCGTGGTTCAAAAATTGCCAAAAAATCTTCAAAAAAAATGTTGACACCAGTTTGTATTCTCACGTAAAAAAGGCGCTCCTTACCAGAATAGCAGGGTAAAATAGAAAATCGGGAGAAAACAAAGACAGTGTTGACGCGTTTCCGGCATTTCAGCTACAAACGACGCCTTACACCCAAATTCCATCCAAATCATAAACACTCATGAAAAAGAAATCCGCTTCACAATCCGCATTCTTTAATCTGCGCGTTTTAATCGGCCTGCTAATGGTCTTGACTGGCGTCCTTCTGGCGTTGGTAGGCCTTGGCACGTTCTCCGGAGTTACTGCCAATTCCGCACAAGCGCAGCAAACGCACAAAATTATCAACATCAAAGGTCTTCCTCCGGGATTTGACTGTGCCAAGATTCACGAGAGGGGCATCGACAAGATGGAGGGCCTCAAATGGGGACTCCTCATGCTTGACTGCGGCGAGGGACATGGAGGTGGACCTTCTCCGAATTCCTATTTTGGTGCATTCAACCGGGCTATTCAAAAAGCATTGGCACCCCTGACATTTGGTGCCGCGGACGTCAACCTGGTTACCGGCACCGAGACGTTCCCCAACACGACACAGTCCGAGACAATGGTTGCGATCAACCCGGATAACACCGACCAGATTTGCATCGGCTTCAACGATTCGCGAGGCGCCAACTCTAGCAACTTCTCCGGCATCTCGTGCTCCACGGACGGCGGCACCACGTTTACCCGCGTCACCAACGCCAGCGGCAATAGTCCGTTCGCCTTTACCTTCGGCGACCCCGTTGTTCTGTACAACAGCGCAAGCGGTACCTGGTTCACGGTCTGGCTCGACGGCAACGGGAGCTGTACATTGGGCGGATACAAGTCCACCAATCCTACGGACCCGAACAGCTGGACCCACTTTTGCGTTCAC
>Ga0066903_100003441_pt1 | contig 12946 bp, 14 predicted proteins | sample PanSoiMetaGPlot1_FD_67491 | JGI IMG/M metagenome (GOLD analysis project Ga0066903, IMG submission 67491) | Tropical forest soil microbial communities from Panama analyzed to predict greenhouse gas emissions - Panama Soil - Plot 1 (version 2) | ecosystem: Environmental > Terrestrial > Soil >... | reverse complement strand
TGCTGACGGTGGGATACATGATTGCAGTATTCAGGCTCGAATGAGCCAACCCGAGAGCATGTCCCGTTTCGTGTTGGGCGACCCGTTGGATATCGTAGACACCGGATCTTAGCGCTCCTCGATATGAATCCCACGACCACTTGGTGTTAAAAAGAGTATCGGATTCGGTCATCGTAGACCCTGAAAACCAATAGGTCGTGATCGCGAGAGTGCTGGCTCCAAACGACTGTCCGAAGTTCGTGCTCGCGAACGCCATCGAATTCACACCATCACCGCTCGAAACAGCGGCAGTCGAGTTCATCACGTACCCAAATTGCATCTTGCCCATGACAGCATTCCAATTATCCAAAGCTGGGGCGACAGCTGCGTTCCAAGACGTATTGCCGTCTAGAAGGGTTCGTCCGGGGTTGCCAAGGGAAAGCTGCATCACCACTTTGCTGCCATTAGGCCACTTCGGCCCTTCTAAGGCATAAGCGGCCAGATTGTGTGGCTCGAATGTTCCTACGACAGCAGCGGCGGCAGCGATTGTCGCGAATAAGCTTGACCAGGTTGTGCCGGCTAACATCGAGCGCCTTTGAGAGGAAAGGGTATCGGGACTCATATTTTTCTTTGTGGCGGTGAGGCCTATGCAGCAATTTTCGTGCAGGAATTAAGAAGAAATGCCCGCCGATGAGGCCAATCTGTACCATGTCGGACGCTTGATGACGTTGCGATTTTTAGGACACGATCCTCCGTCAATCAGTTGCCGAGGAATTGGTCACGGCACGGACACCTAATAGTGATCTTTGCGAACCGCGACGTTCGTTATGTTGTTGGAGTCATGTGAAGCCCACGGCTCGTAACCATAGGCCGAGCTACCGCGACAGGCTTTTTTAACGCGACAAATCGTCGATGAACTCGTCGATCTGCGAATCAGTGGTCGCCCACGAACACATCAACCGGTAAATATCGGGTTCGATGAACTTGTAAAAATGCCAGCCGAGAGCGCTCAGTTCACGAACGCGCCGTTGCGGCAGCCGAAGAAAGAGAGCATTGGCCTCAACCGGCAGTACGACATCGATGTGCAACTCTCGACCAATGCGTTCGATGAGTTTGCGGGCCATCGCATTCGCGTGCCGGGCGTTTTTCAGCCAAATGTCGTTCGTTAAAAGAGCAATCCACTGCGCGGCCAAGAATCGCGCCTTTGATATGAGCTGACCTCCTTGCTTTACCCGATACTCGAATTCGCAGGACAGTTCTTTCTTGAAAAAGACAACCAGCTCGGCGGCGGCGGCGCCGTTCTTGGTCCCGCCAAAACAGAGAACATCGACCCCGCTCTTCCAAGTGATTTCTTTGGGCGAACACGCGAGGGTGGCGATGGCATTCGCGAACCGCGCGCCGTCCATGTGCACAAACAGATTTCGTTTCCTCGCGAAGTCTGTGATGGCGCAGATTTCATCGCGCGTATAAACGGTTCCGAACTCGGTCGCCTGTGTAATGCTGATCACACGCGGCTTGTGCGCGTGCAGGTCAGGCTGACCCGCGATTGTGGCTTCCATTTGACTGATATCGACCTTGCCGTTATCGCCGCCCACCAAAAGCAGCTTGGAGCCGCGCGTGAAGAATTCCGGCGCGCCGCACTCGTCAGTTTGAATGTGCGCGTTTCGGTGACAGACGACACCGTAAAATGGCTGGCAAAGTTGGGCCAGCGCGAGCGCATTCGCCGCTGTTCCGTTCGAGACCAGGTAAACATCGCAATCCGTTTCAAAAAGATCGCAGACCAACTCGCGAACCCGGCCGGTGAATTCATCCGCGCCATAAGACTCTGAAGCGCCATGGTTGACCTCTTCGATTGCAGCCGATACTTCCGGACAAATTCCGGCGGTGTTGTCACTCTCGAAATGGTGATGTCGCACACCGGACTGCATGTCGATCTTGCTAATCGAGGTCGGTGCGAGCAGCAAACGACAATCGTTCGAAAAGAGGAAAATTGCCTGACAGACCCAGAGTCCCAGAGCCTCCAGGGACCGCCAGGCAAATCACTCTAATATTCTCCTGAATTTAATCCGCTTTGCAGCGGCTTTTCACACCCACTTCGGAATTGACCATCAAATTGACCGTATCGACTGCGATTTTTTTCCGGGCCGCAAGAAATTCCTTCGCCTTTACCTTGCATCAACGCGCGATTACTTTTTGGCTATGGGTGCTTTGCAGGCCGAGATCCAACGACGCGGCGAGCGCATTTTCGAATTGGTCGACGAGCATCCTGAGCCTCTTTTCAGCAAGGCGGGCTTCTATCAGCGCATGATGGCGCTCTCCATGCGCGACGAGCAATTCAAAGTGCAACTCTTTCGCTTTGTTGATGTCCTCGCATCGCTTCATCGCGGCACCGATATCGTTCAACATCTGGACGAATATTTTGCCGACATGCGCAACGGTTACGCGCCGTTAATTCGGACCGGTGTGCGCGCCGCAAAAATCCTACCTTTCATCAGCGGCCAGGTCCTGCGCTGGAATGTTTCGGGCATGGCCCGTCAGTTCATCGCCGGACGAAACCCGGAAGACGTGATGAGAACGTTGCGTAAACGTCGCACGCAGGGAATTGGATTCACGGTCGATATTCTTGGTGAAGCGGTTGTTAGCGAACAGGAGGCGAACGAATACGCGTCGCGTTGTCTCGAATTACTCGAGCATCTCGGACGCGAAACGCGCGGCTGGAGCGATCCGGTCGGTAAAAACGCCGACCTGTTTCCGGTTGTTAATTTGTCGGTCAAAATTTCGGCGCTCTACTCGCAAATGAATCCGGCCGACCCGGCGGACGCGATCGCGCATCTGGCGCCGAAGCTGCGCCCGATTTTGCGCCGGGCCCGCGATCTCGGCGCATTCGTGAACTTCGACATGGAAAGCTTTGCGCACAAAAATTCGACACTTGAGCTTTTCAAAATGCTCTTTACGGAACCCGAATTTCGGGACTGGCCTCAAATCGGGATCGTGATTCAGGCCTATCTGCGCGACGCGGAGGATGATTTGCGAGACTTACTCAGTTGGGGACGCGAACGCGGAACACGCTTCGCTGTTCGGCTGGTCAAAGGCGCTTATTGGGATTTCGAACAAATAAAATCGCGCCAGAACGGCTGGGGGTCTCCGGTGTTCCTGCAAAAGCCAGAGAGCGATCTCAATTTCGAAGTGCTTACGCGAATCTTGCTTGAGAACGAATCGATCGTGACCGCGGCGTTCGGCTCGCACAACGTTCGCAGTATCGCTCACGCCCAGGCACTGGCCGATCAGCTTGGCATCGACCACAGCCGGTTCGAGTTTCAATTGCTCTATGGCATGGCTGGGCCGGTGAAACGCGCGCTCGTCGAAATGGGTTATCGGGTTCGGGAATACAGTCCAGTCGGCGAGCTCCTGCCCGGAATGGCCTATCTGGTTCGTCGTTTACTCGAAAACACTTCGAATGAAGGTTTTTTGCGCGCGAAATTTTCGGACAACGTTTCCGAGACAAAGCTGTTGCGTGATCCGGCAGAATTAGTCGCGCAAAGTTCGGACGGTGCGCGCCATCTCGCTGTAAATCGTGACAGCGCTTCCCTCGACACGCCGCCAGATGATATTTACGAAAACGCGCCGCTCGTGAACTTTGTTTACCAACAAAACCAGGATCGAATGCGCGATGCGCTCGCCCAAGTCCGGACACAACTCGGCCAGAAGTATCCCCTCGTGATAAATGGCAGTCGGGTTTGGACGGACAAAACAATCGCTTCGATCAATCCCAGCTCGCCGGACATTGTCGTCGGACACGTCGCCGAAGCTGGCATCCCCGAAGCCGAACGTGCCGTCAAAGCGGCGCGAACTGCATTTGAAAAGTGGAAGCGCACTCCATTCGAAACGCGGTGCCGATTGCTCGAGCGGGTGGCCGACATCATGCATCGTCGCCGCTACGAGCTGTCCGCACTCGAAGTTTATGAAGTCGGCAAGGCTTGGGCGGAAGCGGACGGCGACATCCGCGAAGCGATGGATTTCTGTTTATTCTACGCCCATCAGATGCGGTCGATCGGCCGGCCGCGACTGACGCAATACGTGCTCGGCGAAGAAAGCTATCGGCATTACTGGCCACGGGGAGTGGCATTAATCATCGCGCCATGGAATTTTCCGCTCGCAATTTTGAGCGGCATGACGACAGCCGCGCTTGTGACCGGCAATACTGTGATCATGAAACCGGCTGAGCAATCCGCCGTCGTCGGGGCCAGACTAATGGAAATTTTCGAGGAAGCGGGAGTTCCACCGGGAGTCCTGAATTATTTGCCGGGAAAAGGCTCGGTGATGGGCGCACACCTGGTCGATCACAAAGATGTCGACCTGATCGCGTTTACCGGTTCGCGCGAAGTCGGTCTGCGAATTTTTGAGAGCGCCGGAAAAACCAAAGAAGGTCAGCGCCAGCTTAAACATGTGATCTGCGAAATGGGCGGCAAGAACGCCGTGATTATCGATGCCGATGCCGACCTCGACGAAGCAGTCGTCGATACGATTTACTCGGCATTTGGCTATCAGGGCCAGAAATGTTCGGCGTGTTCACGGCTGATCATTCTGGAAGATATTTATCCGCGCGCGATGGAACGGCTGATGAACGCGGCGGCCAGCTTGCGGGTTGGCAACCCGGAGCAACCAGGCATCACAGTTGGTCCGGTCATCGACGGTACGGCGCACAAACGCATTCTCGAATACATCGAGATCGGCAAAAAGGAATCACGGCTGGCTTTTCAAAGGGGTGCGGTTCCGGAAAAAGGGTTTTTTATTCCACCGACGATTTTCACTAATGTGGATCCGAAAGCGAAGATCGCTTGCGAAGAAATTTTCGGACCGGTGCTCAGTGTGATCAAAGCGCGTGATCTCGACGATGCGTTTGAGATCGCGAACAGCACCGAATTCGCCCTTACCGCCGGATTTTTCTCGCGCAGTCCGGCCAACATCGAGCGCGCCAAAGCCGAGCTCGTCGCCGGAAATGTTTACATCAACCGTTCGTGCACGGGCGCGGTTGTGGGCCGGCATCCGTTCGGAGGATTCAAGATGAGCGGCGGCGGTACCAAAGCCGGTGGCGCCGATTATCTTTTGCATTTTGCGGTGCCGCGCGTTGTCACCGAGAACATCACCCGCCACGGCTTCGCTCCGGAAACAACGCCCGAATTCCGCGACGAATTTCTCGGGCCGCGCTAAGGATTTGCCGGCAATCGATCTAGCGGGCGGCGGGGTGAAAAACCTGGATGACCGTGAAGATCATGTAAATCACTGGCCAGGCCGCAGCAGCCAGGATGATCGCGAACACCGTCATCTCCTTGGCACGTTCGCGGCCGGCTTCGATCAGGTATTCCCGGCCAAGATGGCAAGGACGAAACTCACTATCGTCGTTCGACCAGTAGCTGTGCCATCGATCGGCGCCCGATTGAAAGAAACAATCGACACGCGGAAAATGCCCAGTCTTGAATTGCGCTGTCGGCTTCACGTCTTGGCGTTATAGCTTGGATCGTTCCAGGCCATAAATCGTTCAACTCCGTCGTGTCGGGACTCTTTTGCAGCCGCCTCACGACTAATGCCCGTCCGGGTCAGACCCGTCGACGTCGCTGGTCCCACTCGCTCCATTCATCCAATTGATGATGTCATCGTGAGCGTGGTTGAGGACGCTGACGTGTCCCGCGCCCGCGACTTCAAAAAAATCTACAAACTCAAATTCGTGGTCCAGCTCACGTCCCATTCGGACTGGGATCACGTCGTCTTCGGTTCCCTGAAAAATTGCCACCCTCGGAACGGGACTCTGTTTCGCGATTGCGCGGAGATTGGCGCGATTGTCGTAACTTTCGAGTAATAACCGCGCGATCCAACTACCAAAAAACGTGGCCGCTTCCTCGCGTAGGGTAGTGAACGGCGCGATCAAAACGACTTTTTGGACGCGATGATTGGTGGCAAAATCCAATGCGACCGCAGCGCCTAGCGAATGTCCGATTGCGCAAAGCGTTAGATGATCTTCATTGATTTGGAGCCGTTCTGTAAGCGCTTTGAGCGCCGCATTAAATGAGGCGCGCGTAACCGCGATGGTCGCATAGCCGCCGTTCTTTCCGTAGCCAGGATAATCAATCAACAAAAACGCATCACCGTTCGGAGGGTATTGACGCAGAATGGTCATCCAATCGAGCGCCAACGAACCATTGCCACAAAACGCAACCCAAACCCGTCTTGGCATTGGATGAATTCCGGGAATGTAAAACGCAACACATTTCGCGTTTGTGACGCTGTAATTGATTTCCACACCATCACCCGGCAAGGCGTACACATAACTGTCATCGTACGGACGCGGATGATAAACCATCGAATGCTGTCGAAAATAAAGGATCGATAGCGCGATCAGAAAGAGGACAGCAAGACCGACGGCGAATCGGACTATTTTTCGCGACCAACTGCGGAGTGCCGGATTACGCATCGCGCCGCAAGAACGCGCTCACCGCGACGCGATGCAAATCGATTTAATCGATATCGAGTATCGTTTTCTTATCGCCAATGACCGGGGACCCAAACCCAGCCGCGCGCTCGGTGCACCCAAGATCCCCGGACCCAAACAGCCGTAGTACGAGGTGGTCTGACCCAGGCGCCTGACACCCAAATATAAGTGGCACCGTTCCAACGCCAATAACCTGGAGTCCACATGAACCCCGGGCCCGGCGCAACGGTTTGCGATTCCACGCGCACCGCCGGCGGCGTTTGCGTCACGTATACATCACTCACTGGCACGGTCGCGACTGTGGGACCAGTCGTCGTAACCTCCCGCGTTACGGTCGTTTTTGTCGTAACCGGCTGTTCTTCAGCGCAGCCCAACAATGTTAATGGCGCGAGCGCCAGCATCCAAATGCGTATTCTCATAATTCTCCCTTCCGTGTAATTTCGTTTCTCGTTAGACGGGTCGGCCTTATTTCAAATTCACCGCCATGCTTTATGTCGTCGCTACGCCAATAGGAAATCTCAGCGACATCACTCTGCGCGCACTCGAGATTTTAAAAGATGTCGATCTTGTCGCGGCCGAGGACACGCGGCATTCGGGACTTTTGTTGAAGCATTATCAAATCAGCAAGCCCCTACTCAGTTATCACCGGCATAATGAAGCAATGCGGACCGCGCAGTTAACCGAGCGTCTTGCAGCTGGCCAAAAAATCGCGCTGATCACCGATGCCGGAACTCCCGGGCTCTCCGATCCTGGCGCACGATTGATTCGTGAATGCATCAAACGTGGCTTTGCCTTTACGATCATTCCGGGATCGTCGTCGATTCTGACCGCGCTCGTGGGCTCAGGGTTTTCAACTGAGAAGTTCCTCTTTGGCGGATTTTTGCCAATCAAGAGTGGGCATCGGGAACGCGAGCTCCGTGCTGCCGCAGCCCGCGACGAAACACTGATTTACTTTGAGTCGCCTTATCGACTGGCCAAAACGCTCAGAACGTCGATCAATATCCTGCACGATCGACAACTTTGCGTCGCGCGCGAACTGACCAAGAAATTCGAGGAATTCCGTCGCGGCACTGCCGCCGAATTACTCGCCCACTACGAAAAACACCCTCCCAGGGGTGAAATTGTTCTATTGATCGGTGGAACGCATTGTTCCTAACGCGTTGCTGGCGCGATCTACCTTTCGCTTGCCAAGCTAGTCCTTCTGTGAGACTTTGCGCGGCTTTTCCGCCGCCAATAACGGCGGTTTTCTCCAATTTTCCCTTATGACGTATGCAATCATCAAAACCGGCGGTCGCCAGTATCGCGTCGCGGAAGGCGACACAGTCGATGTCGATCTCCTGGACCTCGAACCCGGCAAATCCGCCACGTTCGAGGTTCTGATGCATATCGATGGCGGCAAGATCAGCGATGGCGGGAAGGTGACGGCCGAAGTGGTGGAACAGCGCAAAGATAAGAAAGTCATCGCGTTTAAATACAAACGGCGCAAAGGTTATCACCGCACCGTTGGTCATCGCCGGAAGCTTACCCGGGTGAAAATCAAGAGCATCACCGGCGGCTCAAAGTCGAAAAAGTGACCTCTTCTCAACTCTCAACCGTCGACTAGGAACTTTCTGCAATGGCTCATAAAAAAGGACAAGGCAGTGTTAAGAATGGCCGCGACAGCGTCAGCAAGCGCCTCGGCGTGAAGAGATTCGGCAGCGAGACGGTCTTAGCCGGCAATATCATCGTTCGCCAGCGGGGCACGAAATTTCTGCCCGGCAAAAATGTCGGCCTCGGACGCGATTATACGATTTTCGCCTTGATCGACGGCAATGTTCGCTTCGATCGTGGCGGACGACGGGTCAACATCGATCCAACCGCGAGCAAATAACTTCCCTTCCCGACTGGCCGCGAGTGCGGTATAACGGGAAGCGCTCTCATGAAATACCGCACCTTCATTTTGTTTGGCGCCCCGGGCAGCGGTAAGGGCACTCAGGGCAAGACACTCGGCTCAATTCCGCGTTTTTTTCATTGTCCCTGCGGTGATGTTTTCCGTTCGATCGATACGCGCACGAAGGTCGGCAAAGCATTTCTCGACTACTCGAGCAAAGGTCAGCTGGTGCCGGACGATATTACGGTGGAGCTTTGGAAGGAAGCAATCGATGCCGCGGTCGATGCCCACAAATTCAAACCCGACATCGATATTCTCGTGCTCGACGGAATTCCGCGGAACGTAAATCAGGCGAAGATTATGCGAGACATGATCGACGTGGAAAAGGTCTTTCATCTGGCATGCCCCGATCGGGAAACGCTCTTCCAACGTTTAAAGAAACGCGCGCTAAAGGATAATCGCCTCGACGATGCGAATGAGGAGGTCATTCAAAGGCGGCTCGACATCTACGAAAAGGAATCAAAGCCGGTGCTGACTCATTACCCGAGGAATTGCGTTACCGTGATTGACGCGATGCAACCGCCCGCGAAAGTGTTATTCGACATCTTAGCGAGCGTAAACGGAATCAAGAGTGAACGAGCACCAGCCCGAGCCACAGCCGCGACAGCCGCAGTCGCAGTTTGAAAATTTTACTGCGTCGACTCTTTATTGCGAAAAATGCCAGGCGGCGACACCCGTCCGCGAGCGACTGCTGTTAGTTCTGCCTGACAAAGAGATTTTCGATTATCTCTGCACGGAGTGCGGCTCATCGGTTGGGCAACGCGAAGTGACGGCCGGCGAAAGAATGATGGCGCAGGCAATGCGCCCGCGGAGCGAAGTTCGCATTCCCCTCAGACCTCGCGTTCGTTAAACGGTCCGAACCGGACTCGCACTGTCATGCGCATTGTTTTCATCGGCACCGGCGAAATCGGCGTGCCGACGTTACATGCGCTGCAAGAATCCGAGCACGAACTTGTCGGTGTCGTTACCCAGCCTGATAAACCGGTCGGGCGCAAACAGAGCATTACCCCGCCTCCAATCAAAACCGCACTTGCCGGCGTCAAGGTGCCGATTTTTCAGCCAACGAAAATCAAAGACCCAAACGCGATCGAACAAATTCGCGTTCTAGCGCCGGACATGATTGTAGTGATGGCATACGGACAAATCTTGCCGTCTGCGGTCCTGGAGATTCCAAGAGTTGCTTGTTTGAATCTGCATGTGTCGCTCCTGCCGCGCTGGCGGGGCGCGGCGCCAATCCAGGCCGCAATCGCGGCCGGCGATCACGAAACCGGAATCACCGTGATCTACATGGATGAAGGTCTCGACACCGGCGACATCCTGCTGCGTCGCAAAGTCGACATTCTGGCCTCAGACACAGGGCGGTCACTGCATGATCGGCTGGCCGGAATCGCGCCGAACGTGTTGTTCGAGTCGTTCGGTTTGCTTGCTTCTGGTCAGGCACCGCGGATTCCGCAGGAGACGCAGTTTGCGACCTACGCGCCGAAATTGGATCGGGAATCGGGGCGGATCAATTGGAACGAGCCGGCGGAAGTCATTGAAAGAAAAATTCGCGCTTACAATCCGTGGCCCGGCGCGTTTACCGAGTTCAAAAATCGAAAGCTCAAGATTTTTTCTGCCTCGATTGTCGATATTCGTGGAAAAACAGGTGAAACTTTGGGCAAAGACAGGGAATTCATTATCGGCACGGCTGATCGCGCGCTCTCGCTGGCTGAAGTGCAGCTCGAAGGAAAGCGACGACTGAGCGCCGCGGAGTTTCTGCGCGGTTGGTCATCCCGAACGAAGTGAGAGGGATCTCTCACCGGATTCGCCGATCACGTGTGACCCGAGCGTCGACTGTGGGATTCCTCGCTTGTGCTCCGAATGACGCACGTGTTTTCGCTTTCCAAGATCGACATCCTCGCGTTTCATTTGGCCTGCAATGACAACCGAGGCACCAGCCTATAGACGGGTTGTGCTCAAACTGAGCGGCGAAGCGCTTCAGGAACGAGGCGCGCGAGAAAATATTTCTCCCTCGGTCGTCCGCGAAATCGCGGAAAGGATCAAAGAGGTCAGTCAACTTGGGGTGCAGATCGCCATCGTCATCGGCGGCGGAAATATCTGGCGGGGATCGTCGGCTGCCGTTCGTGGAATGGATCGAACGACCGCGGATTATATGGGAATGCTGGCAACGGTGATCAACGCGCTCGCTTTGCGCAGCACGCTCGTCAAGATCGGAATGGAAGCGCGCGTCCAAACCGCGATTGAAATGAAAAACGTGGCCGAGCCCTTCATCCTTGGGCGCGCTGTTCGGCATCTCGAACTTGGACGGGTCGTTATCTTTGCCGCCGGCACCGGCAATCCCTATTTTTCTACCGACACGACCGCGGCCTTGCGAGCGAGCGAGATTAGCGCAGATGTGATTTTGAAAGCGACCAAGGTGGATGGAGTCTACGATCGCGACCCGAACAAAGACTCGAACGCAAAACGCTTCGACCGCATCACCTTCACGGATGCGCTGAGCAAGCGTCTGCGGGTAATGGATTCGACAGCATTCAGCCTCTGCATGGACAACAAGATTCCAATTGTCGTTTTCGACATGTACAAACCCGGAATCTTGCGTGAGGCAGTTCTGGGACGAAAAGTGGGCACGCTGGTTTGCGACGAACCGGAGACGAAGTAAAAATTTATCAGGATGGACCGAGACGACATTCTTCTTGAAGCCGAGATGTCGATGGAAAAAAGCGTCGATTATCTCGTACACGAGTTTGCGGCAGTGCGCACGGGCAAAGCATCCCCGGCGTTGGTCGAGAACATCGACGTGCAGGCTTACGGATCGACCATGAAATTAAAACAACTGGCGCTGATTACTGCGCCAGAATCGCGTTTGCTTGTGTTGCAACCTTTCGATGCCGGCACCGTCCAAGACATTGAGCGCGCGCTGAAGGAGTCGAAGATCGGCATCACGCCGGCGGTAGATGGAAAAATCATTCGCTTGCCGATCCCCGAACTTTCGGAAGAACGCCGCAAGGAGCTGGCAAAATCCCTCGGCAAAATGGCTGAAGAGGCGCGCGTTCGTGTCCGCAGCAACCGCCGTTCTGCTCTTGATGAGGCGAAAAAGTTGAAAGCCGGCGGCGGAATAAGTGAAGACGACGCGCGCCACTTGGAAAACGAAGTTCAGAAGCTGACCGACCGGTTCATCAAATCAATCGACGATCATCTCAAGCACAAAGAAGCTGAAATCATGAAGGTCTGAAAACAAATCAGCTGCCACGGCTAGAGTCTGACTAGGTCCAACAGAAACTGACACCAGAGATAAACCATTCCACGCCAGGAATATCTTACGTCGCCCTCGGGTGTTTGTTTGAGCACACCCTTATGAATGTTGTGGGCAATTTGTTCACGTAAATCGCGTTCCATCTCTTTTTCAATCGTCTCCTCATCCAAAGGCTCAATCGCATCCGTCTGGATATTATTCTTCCGCAAAAAAGCGCGGTGGCTTTGATAAAGCTGCCAGAATGTTTGATCCGGCCGCTGCCGGTTGATCCGAAACTGCGGCGTCAATTTTAATCCATAGGACAACGGATAGTTCCAGGTCGTCCAGATGATGCCGCTGCGGGTGCGCGACGAAATCCGCAAATAATAGAAGGAGAGATCGTGTTGCTCGTTCAGACAAATCGTGGCCTGGGCGCGATCTTCCGCTTTGTAAAACAACCGAAAAAACTGTCGGTAATCTTCCCAATCCCAGCCCGCGTCGTTCACATGGACGAAGCCTTCGTTTTCGATCTCACGGGTGATCTCATTGAGCGTCGGGAAGGTGTCAATCGATGGCGGTGATTTCGGACGAAGCTGCTTCTCTTTTGGTAAACGCAGGGTGCGAATCCGGGTAAGGATCTCAACCCACGGCAAAAAAAACCATGAAGCAGCCGCAACGGCCCCAAGCACGTGATTATCAGTGACAAAATAAATGACTAGATAGGAAACGGCCAGGATCGCAACCGCGCCGGCCTTTTGAGCGAATGAGCTTTGAAAGCTGCGCAGCGCCACTGCCAGAACCCCTGCCCCGAGCAGGATGAAAAGCTTGAAAAGCATTAGGATTTGATTTGATGCTCAGTCAGGAATTTTTCCAGCTGATCGGTATCAAAGTTCGCCAGCACGTGTTCACCGGCGACAAATGTCGGCACATAAGTCTGCTCCGAGAGCTGCTTCATTTCTTCGTAAGCCTCTCGATGCTCACCGACATTGATCTCCGTGAATTTGTAGCCGCGCGATTCCAAGTATTCCTTAGCATCGATGCACCACGAACACCATTCGCGGCTATACAGCTTTAATTCCATCAGGTGCGGAAATAAACGAGTGGGACGCGACCCGTCAATAGATTCGCTCAATAAGACTTGGCCCAGACCACGCGCTTAGCGCTCGGTTCACCGGTGAAAATGCATTTCCCCGGCTGGGTGTCGCCAAATGGAATCACCCGAATCGTGACCTTTAGGTCATTCTTGATTTGCTTCTCGACTTCTCGCGAACCGTTCCAGTGAGCAAGCGCAAAGCCGCCGTGGATCTCAGGCTTACTC
>Ga0066903_100003440_pt1 | contig 12946 bp, 22 predicted proteins | sample PanSoiMetaGPlot1_FD_67491 | JGI IMG/M metagenome (GOLD analysis project Ga0066903, IMG submission 67491) | Tropical forest soil microbial communities from Panama analyzed to predict greenhouse gas emissions - Panama Soil - Plot 1 (version 2) | ecosystem: Environmental > Terrestrial > Soil >... | reverse complement strand
ATGTTCCAGTTTGACGACCGGGGCGGCAATTCCGCCTGGGGCTGGTACGCCAACGGCAACTGCGCGATCCTGTGGCGGGCCGCCAACGGCAACGCGATCCTCACCAACTGGGGGCAGATGTATCCCAGTAGCGACAATTCGTGGTGGTGCGGCGTTACCGGCGGCTCGGCGTGGTATGCGTGCTGCGCCTACAACTATCCCGGCGGTTCCGGCCGCTCGCAGAAAAAAGACATCGCCACGTTCGAGCCGGCCGATGCGCTCGACAAGGTGATGGCGCTGCGTGCGGTCAATTTCCGCTGGCGGGAAGTCCCCGATGTCCACGACGCGCTGCCGCGCGATAACACCCGCCTGCATTCCGGCTTTATCGCGGACGAAGTAGCCTCGGTCATGGGCAAGGACTGGGGCGGCTATTTCAACGTCAACGGCGGCGAGGCGGTCGATAGGACGCAACTTGTCGGCGTGCTCTGGGCCGCCGTACAACAACTGGCAAACGAAGTGGCAGGATTGAAAGCGAGGCTCCCATGATGACGCAACAGATTGGTAATCAGCCGGTAGCGCCGACGCAGCCCCTCACCGTGACGCTCGAAGCGCAGCACTGGAACACCGTGCTCGCGGCGATGAGCAAGGCCCCCTACGAGGTGGTCGCACCGCTCATCCAGATGATGGGCGAACAGCTACAGGTGCAGACGCAACAGGCGGCGGAACAGCCCGCCAGCAACGGTCTCGATCACGACCCGCCGCACTTTATGCCGGAGGGGAATAAGCCATGACCGAATATTCCGATCTGGACGAGGTAAACCGGCTCTACGCGGAGAACGAGAATGTCAACGCGGCCATCGATGTGATCGACAATGCGGGCGGCTGGGTCAGTGCCTTTACCGTGATGCCGGGGACGCCGCCGACGCCCAAGGAAGGTGAGATGCCGGTGACCTATATGGCGACCTCGATCACCGTCCCGCCGCCGGGCGATCCCGATCTGACGCCGCAAATCCGCGCGGCCCTGGTCAAGCGTTCCGAGACCATCATGGCAGAATTGGCAAGCCTGGGCGTCACCGACACGCCACCCACAGGCACGCGCCGCCAGCCGCCGATGATGATGCCGGGGCCGCCGATCATCACGCCGCCGATGCCTCCGCCGCTCAGCGCGCCTCCGCCGCCTCCGGAGGGCGCTACGGGGGCCTTAGAGCCGGTGGGCGCTACTGGGACAGCCGAAAGCGCCAACGGGGCTACAGAGGCGTCCAGCGGGGCTACAGACCATGCGCCTGCGTAAAGAGGACGAATTCAAGGATTACCAGTTCGGCCACGGCAGCGCCGACTATTGGCACGACAGCGTCGAGGGCGTCGCCCAGAACATCGAAACGCGGATGATGCTGTTTCGCGGCGAGTGGTTCCTCGATGTCCAAGAGGGCACGCCGTGGGGTGGATTTCCCTTGAATGAGCAAGTCATTGCGCAGGGCCAGATACTGGGGGCGCACACCCAACTGACGCGCGATGTGGCGATCCAGCAACGCGTCCTGGGGACCGGGGGCGTCAGCGGCATCTCGGACTATTTCTCGTATTTCGACCCGGTCACGCGCGGCTTTAGCGCCACGATGACGGTCGAAACGATCTACGGCAAAGCGACCTTGAGCCTGCAAGCGGCGACCAACGACGTGCCGGGCTTTGTCCTCAACTGGTCGGGCCTGGGCGGCAGCGATCCGCTCGCGCCCAGGATGGGATAGGGGCATGACCACCGCCATCGCCTGCATTGTCGATGAGACCGGCATCTCCGCGCCGACATTCGCGGAGGTGCTGACATGGCTGCAAGCGCAGTTCCAGACCATTTACGGGATCGACATCGTGCTCGATGCCGACACCCAGGACGGGCAGCTTTGCGCGATCTTTGCCGACGCGATCAACGATCAGAACATGACCGCCGTCGCGGTGTTCAACGGCTTCCGGCCGCAATACGCGGTCGGTGCGGGATTGTCCTCGATTGTCAAGATCAACGGGATCAGACGGCGTGTTGCTACACAGAGTTCGGTGATTTTGACGGTGGGCGGCACCGTGGGCACGGTGATCCGCAACGCCTATGTCGGGGATAATCTCAATCTCGACACGACGTGGTTTATCGCCGGGCCGGTCACCATCCCGGCGGCCGGCGTGATCGACACGCAGGGGCTTTGCACGACCTTTGGCGCGGTCACCGCCGCCCCCGGCACGATCACCGAGATTGCGACCGAAATCCCCGGCTGGCAGACCGTCACCAACAATGTCGCGGCCTCGCCCGGTGCCCCGATTGAGACCGACGCCCAGCTACGCCGCCGGCAGACGCTCTCGACCAGCCTGCCGGCGCTGACGACCCAGCAATCGCTGGAAGGCAATCTCCTGACGCTCGACGGCGTGACGCGGGCGCGCACCTATCAAAATGATACCCTTCAGACCGATGCGAACGGCATCCCGGCCAGGAGCATCGCCGTGGTGGTCGAGGGCGGCGACCCGCACGACATCGCCCAGACCATCTCGCGGATCAAAGCCCCCGGCGTGCCTACCTACGGCTCGCTCACCGAAGTGGTCTATGACCGCTACGGCGTCCCCAACCAGATCAATTTCTTCCCGCTCACCGACATCCTTGTCTCGATGGTGGTCTTTCTGACCGGCTACCAGGGCTATACCGACACCATCGCGCAGTATGTCCAGCGCTCGATGGCGCAGTTCTGCAACGACATGCAAATCGGGGCACCGCTGCACCTGGGCGATATCTATTCGCCCGCCAATCTCGACGGCGACGCGGCGATAGCAGCCACCGGCCTCTCCCAGACCGAACTCGACCCTCTCGGCCGGAGCTTCAACATCAACGCCCCCTTTGGCATCGCGCTGGCGCGGCCGGAGATGGCGATTATCGGTGGGCCTTGGGATACCGGGGCAGCCGGCGTCAATTGCAACTATGGCGGCTGGTTCACGGTAGGTGAGACGATCTACATCACCATGCAGAATAATTCGCTGTTTCAGACCGTGGTGACCAGTTTTGGCTCGAATTACGTCTTCTTCGACCCGCCGCTGCCATCCACCACCATCGCCGGCCGGCTGATCTACGCCGTGGGCGATCTGCCGATCCGCTTTAACGAGGCGGCGGTCTGCAACTGGCAAACCAGCATCATCCTGACGGCAACGGGGGCAGTGGCATGAGCGTCATCTACAACAATGCCCTCAAGGACACGCGGATGACCGCCGTGGTGAGCGCCATCGACGGCGGCGGCGCGGCCGGCTCCTTGGAGATTTGCAGCGCCAACTACGTCGCGGTGCTGGTCATCATCCCCTTAGCCTATCCCTCGTTCTCGGAGGGGAGCCAGATGATCACCATGCTGGGCGTGCCCCGGCTCGGGACGGCGCAGACCAACGGCACGGCGGCCATCGCGCGCATCCGCGACAGCAACGGCAACGTCGTCGTGTCGGGCCTCACCGTCAACACCAGTAGCGCCGACGTGGTCATCAACACGGTGGGGATCGTCGCGACCCAGGAGGTGACGCTCACCTCCGGCCAGATCATCCACGGCTAACATGGCAATTAAAACATTCTATTTCCTCAATACCCGGTCAAATCCGCCGGATTTTGGCTCGCGGCTGCAAGACGGCGCGCCGGCACCGGGCGGCTCCTATCCGTTCTTTGGCTGGATCGTTGGCACCCAGCCGGTCGCCGCCCCTTATTTTCGCGGCCGGATTGGCGCGGTCGAACGCGCCCCGTCTTCGACGGGCCTTGCGACTTCTCTGCTTGCGGCGGCGACCGGGCCGCTGGTCGGGACCGATAGCTCCGCGACCGGGGCGGCCGATTTCTGGCGCTCGGAAATCCCCTTCCTCGGGCACTTCGCGGCCGGCAACTGGGTCTTCAATTTCGACGTGCGCACCCAGTCGCCCACGGTTACCGGACGCATGCGGTTCCGCGTCTGGGCCTCGACCGATCCCAGCGGGGCGGGCACCCACCGGGAACTCACGGCCGGCGTTATCAATTGCTCGACGGTCAATCTGACGGTCTTCCAGCAAGGCTACATCTCGACCGCCACCTGGGCCGCGCCGCTTATCACCCTCAATAGCGAATATCTCTTTGTCTCGGTCGAGTGGCAGAACACCGCAGTCGGCTCATCGAGCCTGTCGGAAGTCCGCACCTATCAGTCCACCTCGTCCATCACCACACCGGATTTTGTCTATCAGTCCGACGCGGCGGTGCTGTCCACCACCGACACACCGGACGGCTCCTTTCTCGAAGCGCAAGTGCGCGAGCCGTTTGTCCAGCTATTCGCGACCGAGGCCCAGGACAGCGGGAAATTCGAGGCCTTTGAAGGCTACGAAATCCCGGCAGCGCCCAACCGCGTCATCCAGATTTGGCCCGATCCGGCGGATATCAGCGCTTACCTCGACCACATCACCAGCGAGCACAACCAGCGACCGAAGTTTGTCGGGACCATCTCGTTCCTTGTCCAGCCGCTGGCTGACAAGATGTTGCTCGAACAGTATTTTTACGCGATCTACGACCTTGACAAAGCGATTGGCAGCCAAGAGGACGCAGTCGGCATCTGGGTCGGCCGCGACCGCTTTATGCCGATTGCCATCAATCCTTACTTCTCCTGGGACACCGAAGGCCTCGGGTGGGACCAGGGCATTTGGTATCAGTCCTTTGACCCGCTGACCGGCACCTCGCGGCTCGATGACGACCACTACCGCCAACTGCTTTACGCGGTCATCGCCGCCAACCATTGGGACGGGACGATCCCTGGTGCGTATGACGCGCTGACGACGATGTTTGGCGACACCGCCTACAACGTCCTCATCCAAGACTGGGGCGACGGCTCCTTTGCCCAGGTGCTGATTGGCCCCGGCCCGCCCGATCCGCTGGTGATGGCAATGTTTACCACCGGCCAGATCAATCTGAAGCCGGCCGGGATTGAACTCGATCACTACATTCCGAGCGTGTGGCCCGCCGGTCCAGGCGGCACGCCCCTCTTCGCCTTTGATGTCGAGAACACGACGATGGCCGGCTGGGATGTCGGTGCATGGGCGGAGCAAGTGAAACCCATAGCCTAGGGGGATGTGACACATGGCGAGGAATGATTTTGTCCCGTTCGCGACCGGCCCCAATGCGAACGTGGTCAGCCAAGGCACGTGGCTGCAAACCCTTAGCCTTGCCAACGGCTTTGTCGCCGGCCTCGCCAAATCGGCCGAAGCCAACAAGGCGCTGCGCCAGGGCACCTTTGTCGCTGCCTCGATCAGTGAGTGGATCAACCAACAGTTGCTCTACACCGATATCGATGACGACGGCAATGTGCAGGAATGGGTCAATGAATTCGATGCGGCACTGGCAAAGCGCATTGGCACGCAGACCGGCCGCGTCCGCCTGCAAGGCACCCAAGTCATCTGGGTCGATAACTACGCCGGCAACGACAACAATAACGGGCTGACCCAGGCGGCCTCGGTCGCGACGATCCAGCGGGCGATCAACATCGTCCTGTCGAGCCTCGATATCGGCCCCTACCAAGTCATCATCTACATCAACGCCAATGGCGGCCACACCTACTACGAGAGCCTGTCGGTCGGCTCCAATCCGCTCGGGATGCTGGGGCAAGGCCAGTGGCAGTTTCAGACGTTTAACGGGCAATGCCACATCCACGGCACGGCTGCGACACTGGCGACGGCAGGCGGCGCGCAGATCGTCCTCAACGGCAATTTCCTCCTGACGTGTCAATCGACCAATTACGGGCCGAATGGCTGTCTGGTGCCGATTGCCGGCTCGCGTATCGGCTATAGCGGCAACGGTCTCGTCTTTGGCAACTGCCCCGGTTGCACGCATATCTACGCGGCGCTGGGCGGAGAATTTAACAACGGCTCGGCCTCGGGGGCCTACACCATCGCGGGCGGGGCCGATCAGCACGCTTTGGCTTCGCAGGGCGGTGCGGTCACGGTGCAGGGATCGCCTTATGCCGGCGGCCAGACCTATCCGCTGCCGATCACCATCCAGAACAGCCCGAATTTCACCAATTTTGCCGTGGCGGTCGGTAACGGCACGATCACGATGGCCGGCTTGCAATTCCCCGGCACCGGGGCGACCGGCGGCAAATACTATGTTTCGACCAATGGTGTGATTAACACCGGGGGCGGCGGCGCGGGCTATCTGCCGGGGACCATAGCCGGCGCAGTGTCCACAGGAGGCCAGTATGTCTGATCCGAGAACGCCACGCGGGATGACCGATCATACCGATGTCGCCGCCATCGCGGGCAATGTCGGTGCGGCGACCGTCCCCACGCCTGCACCCGCATCTGCGCCGGTTCCCGTGCTGATGGGGCTGCCGATCCCCGCCCCATTTAGTTTGGCTACCGCGCGCACGGCCCTCATCCCCGATCACTACTGGCTGGTCGCGAACCGCTCGCCCGATCCCGAAGGCAACACGAACTATTTCTCGTCCGCCCAAGGGGCCTATGTCCCCGAGACCGATCAAGGCTACCAAGATTTCATCACCAATGGCGGGATGGCGACCTATATCGCCACCGATGGCGAACTGGCCGATGTGCTGCGCAAATCCAATCTGCCCTACACGACCATCCTCGCGGCGGGCTGGACCGATTGGGGCTTTGTCCCGCCGGCCGATATGCTGTTGACCATCGAGGCAACCGGGCTGGGGATCACCTCCACGACGACGCCCGCGCTCAACGCGACCTATTCGCTCGATCCGGCGGTCCTCCTACGGATGAATTCCAACGTCAACTACATCCAGAACACCAAGCTGGTGCCGGCCGCCACCCATATGCATGGCCCTCCGGCGACCGATGCTGTGACCCCAGCGGCCGGTCCCCCGGTCAGTCTGCCGCCCGGCACCTTCCCTGGTGGGGCGACGACCAAGCAGTGGCCGGATATCGACGGCAATCTGCACCTCTTCCCCGATCCCGACACCTTTGTCGTCTTCGCCACCGCGATAGCCGACTATATCGCCCAGTTGAACGACTGGGCGGCCGGCGGCGGCACCGATCCGCTTCCCCCTCCCACGATGGAACTTGGGTGACGCCATGCAGGGCACCTACAAAGGCGCGTATCCCTGGCAGGAATACGGCATCCTCACCGCGCACGATCTGGACGCCGCGATCCAGATGGCGATGCAAGTCATCAAGCCGCTCGACATCCCGCCGGGCGAAATCACCAACGAGATGATCGCTACGCCGTGGATCAATATCGGTTCGACCAAGATCAATCTGGGCGACACCACGATCCGCACGCTGAAGGGTCTCGATGACCCGGTCGATCCCGGCGACGTGGTCACCAAGCGCTATGCCGACGAGGCGGTCGATGTGATCTTCCAGGCTGGGATCACCATCGGCGGCACCCACATTCCGATCAACAACCGGGTGCCGACGCTGACCGGCCTCATCGATCCGACTTACGCGTCCGATGTGGCGACCAAGAACTATGTCGATCACATGCCCGGCGTCACCATCGGGCAGACCTATATCGCGCTCGGCGCGGTGGTCCCGACGCTGCAATTCTACGATCCAGTCAACCCACTCGATGCGGCCAATAAACATTATGTCGATGCCAACATTGGCTCCATCGGCTCGGGACAGTTACCAGACGCCCCCGCGAACGGCCACTATTACGGCCGCTACAACGCCAACTGGGTCGATCTTTACGCCGGCAGCATCAGCCTTGTCGGGACGTATAACGGCGCGGGCCTCGCCATCACCGGCAATGGCACCATCGGCGGCACGCTGGGCGTGACCGGCACGCTGACCAGCGGCGCGCACAATGCGACGACCGGGAATTTCTCCGGCAATCTCACCAGCGCCGGGATTGTCTATGCGGGTAATGCCAACGGCTTTGCCATCACCGGCACTGACCACTACATGTATAATCCCGGCGGCGGTAATCTGAACTTCCGCGTTGGCCCCACGGGCGGCCCCGACGCCTTCTTTACGATGAAGAGCACGGGCGATTTCACCCTGACGGGCAATGTCGGCGCGGCCAATGTCAATCTGACTGGTGCCTACCTCCGGTTCTCGGGTGGGACCGGCAATGTCAATGCGACGGGCGGGCCGCTGCATTACGCCGACAGCGGCAACCACGTTTTCAAGCAAGGCAGCGGCAACGGGGCCTTTTTGTTCCAGAACTACGCCGGCACCAACGTCGCGAATATCGGGGCCAACGGCAACGCCTCCTTTGCCAATGTCGCTGCGAGCAACGGTCTCAACGTGACGGCCGGCGGGGCCTCGATCAACGGCGCGCTGTCGGTGACCGGCAACTTTAATCTCGGCGGCACCTTTACCCTGCACGATCTTTATCAGACCGGCACGTTCTACTACTACAACCGCACCAACACGCCCGCCCAAGGCTTTGCGCTCTACGCCGACGCCAATATCTCGCGGTTCTATTCGACCCAGGCCAACCGCGATGTCTGGACCGTCGATCTGAATGGCAATGTCACCACCACCGGCTCGCAGACCATCAGCGGCACGTGCTCGATTGGCGGCATCGTCATCCAGAACAATGGCGGCTGGCTGCAAGCTCCCAGCATCCGCGCTAGTTCGCAGCTTTACACCGATGGCGGCGTTACAGCAGTCGGCAACGCGTCGATTGCCGGCATGGCGCTGCAAAACGACGGTAGCAATAACTTCTACGCCCAAGGCTTTCACGCCAGCGGCAATCTGCAAGCCAACGGTGCGCTGATTGTCGGCGGCGTCACCGTGCAAAACGACGGGACCGGGGCGCTCTATACCGCCGCACTTCGCACGACCTCGTCGCTTCAGTCGGACAGCCAGCTTTTGGTGGGCGGCCCCGCGCAATTCAGCGGCGGCGTCACGATCAACAATGGCGGGCTAGATATTTCCAACTACAACAATGGCAATCTCGTCGTCCGAGGCGTCTCGCAGTTCACCGGATCGATCACGGGCGGCATCATGACGCTGCAAGGCCCCGGCGGCGGTAACACCAACCCGACACTGGTGCTGAACGGCGGCGGCAGCCAAGTCCTTTATGTGCAGAACGGCGGCTGTCAGTTTTATCAAGCGAATTTCAATGCCGGAGGCGACGCGGTCATCAACTGCACCAATGGCGGGATCACCGCATCCGCCATCAACATCACCCAGGTCAATTGCTATGGGAACGGCTACAAGCCCGGCGGCGGGATGTGGGCGGACAATTCGGATATCCGCTTAAAGCAGGACATCGAGCCGTACACCACCGGCCTCGACGCGATCATGAAGCTGCGGCCGGTCAGCTTTGAATTCAACGGGCTGGCAAAGACGACCAAGGGCACGCGGCATGTCGGTCTCGTCGCGGACGAGGCCCGGCAAGTGATGCCCGAGATGATTGGAAGCCTCCGCCGTAAGTTGCATGAGGACGACGCGGAAGAAACTGATATTCTCACGCTCGATGGCACAGCCTTGACCTACGCGCTGATCAACGCTGTCCAGCAACTAGCCGCTCGTGTGTCGGAACTCGAAGCGGCCCAACACTGAGGAGGGAATGATGCGCCGCGTTCTTGTCCTTGCTGCCGCCTGCCTCCTGCTTGCCGCCTGCGCCCCTACGCCGCCCCCGCCGCCGGTTCCGGTCGCGATGCCCCCGCCGCCGCCGATGATGGCCCCCCAGGTTGTGGAGGATCACCCGATCCCCAATCCCCCGGCCTACCGCAGCCATCGTCGCCATCACCGCTACCAATCCCGCTATGCGCATGGTGCGCACCACACCTATCACCGCCCGGCGCAACACCCGGCGTCCTACTACAATCGCCATGTGACGAGCCGTAGCTCGGGAGCCACCTCGCTGCCCGGTGCGGTGCCGCCGTCGTCGCCGCCGAATAGCCCACTGCCTAGATAGCCCCAGCGCCCGCGTCTGCGGGCCGCTGGTAAGCGGAAGGGGCCGTGCTGGTAACACCACCAGCCTCCGGCCCCTTTCGCGCGTCTGGGGGCTTCTATGCGCCTGTGCCGGGGACGAAACAGAGCACCTTGGTGCCCTGGATAAAGATCACGCCCCGGCCGGTCGGATTGGTGCTGTTCCAGAGCACTGTGCCCTCGGGCACGTCCATCATGAACGTGCTGTTCCCGTCGCGGCTCTGCACGACGGCGACAAAGGCGACGCCGGGGCGGTAGCTGGGCGCGTATTCCGTCACCCAATACTGGTCAGCTACCCCACAGCACGACGCTTTCCGGCCGGGCTGCATGAGGCTCGTCATCCAGTCGGCGTAAGGCGTGCCGCTATCGTGCGCCAGGAGAAAAGCGGCCAAAATCCAGACTTTGTGCATGTCGCAGGCCCCAAGGTTGGCATAGATTAGTCCGTTGTTTTTATTACCGTTTGTGAACCTTGGATACCTTGCACCGGGTTTTTTGCCGGTAGCGGCACAAAATTGGCGGAAAAGCCGCCGCTTTTTCCGCCACGCCCGATTTCAACGGCTTAGAGGCGACTGGGGTCTGAAAAGTGGGAGATAGAAGGTCAAAAGCGCCGGGGGCCAGCCGGCTTCCACAGGGAGGACAGCGCGCCTGCCCTTCTTCCCCTCCACCAACTGGCCCCCTAGCACCGGCCCTACCTAGGAAGGTCCGGTGCCCTGCTTCGGTAAATCCGCTGCCTCGATCAGCGCCTGCCCCTTCTCGGTCAGGCCAATCTTCTGGCCCTCGATCCATGTCAGCCCTTCCTTGGTCATCTCCATCGCCAGTTCGATGGCGTTCACGGGCGTGCGGCCGAAATGCAGGATTTTGGGCTTCTCCATCAGCGAGCGCAGGAGGATGAGCTTGGCCTCCTCACGCGTCATTTTCTTCTCCCCTCGGGATGCCACCAGTTGTCTCGCCCCTGGTGGCCCGGACTGCGGTCGTGGGTTTCCCCGTATCCGCGTTGTCTCGCCTGGGTTCCCAGGCGAGAAGCGATGCTCCGCTCAGTGCCGCGTTCATACGCGCTCCGGATAAGTCTGGCTGACAAGCCAGCGGTTGCGGTCCTCGCGGTTGCCGCCCGCGACCATATTGGCCCATTCGATCACGTCGAGAGCGTCGAGTTCCCGGCGCAGAAACGTCCCCGCTTGCTCGGAGCCGTGCGGCGGCAGATGCCGCTTTAGGTAGGCGATGACGAATTCGGTGATTGGCAACGTTCTTCCTCCTTACGCACCGGCTACCTCGACAAAGCAGATGTTCTTACCGCATTGACCACAATCGATTTTGAGTAATCCGGTGCTGTTGTCATACGACACTTCGCAGTCGGCTTTTATGTGACACCGGCTGTGGAAGAAATGTACGGATGAGTGGTTCTTGTGATCGCAGTCCGGTACTTGGCACTGCATCACGTCAAGCTCCTTTCGGCTTAGGATGTGAGGCATAGGCTTCTTCCTCTTCCTCCTTCAGAAGACTTTCGAGTTCCCCGGCGACGGCGCGCAGCGCCAGCCGCAACAGCGAGGCCCCGGCGCGTTTGTCGCGCGCCGTGCTCCGGCAGTATTCCGCCAGTTCCGCGATCTTCTCCCGGTCGATCACGACATAGCCTCATATTCGGCCTCAAGCTGCATCGCGATGTTGTCCACCGCGACCGGGTGTCGCTTGGTCCCGCGCTTGTTGCGCTGTCCGACTTGGCACGTGCGCAGCGCCTCGATCTTCTCGCGCGCGATCTGCATCAGCGCCGCTCGGTCGCCGGCCGTCTTAAACGACAGGATAACCGGCTGGTTCTTGACCGACTTGTAGCGCGCCTTGGTGCCCTTGCCGTTGCGCACCATCCCGACGCTGTGCGCCATCTCGATGTCGTATTCGTTGGCCCAGGTGGCAAGGAGGCCGGCAAAGCGCAGCGAGGGGACGGTGAGCGGGTAGGTGGTCATCTAGCTCTCGCGCGGGCCGGTATCGCCGGTCATAAAGGCCTTGATCATGCCGCTGGCGAAAGCCAACAGCTTGGCGTCGTTCCAGTTGGCGATATCGATCACGCCGTGCTCAGCGGCCATTGCGCGGAGCAACGGCAGCGCCTCGATTGGATTGAGGATTTCGCCGGCCGGGCTTAGCAAGATATTGGTCATGCCGCGCTCTTCTGCGGCGTCAGGCCTGCGGCTTCCTGCATCGATTGCAGGACAAAGCGGTCGGTCGCGATGACGCCGTGCTCATGCTCGGAGACCGGGATGCCGGCCGCGTTCTCGGCCAGCCGTCGCGGGGCCTCGACATAAGTCCAGCGGATATCGCCCAGTGTCTGGAAGCTGACCGGCTTTGAAGCGATATAGCGGTAGCGGTAGATCGACATGTTCAATTCCCGTAGATGCGCTCTAGTTTCACAAATTCATACCCCAGTTCCTCAAACTGGCTCGCCAGATCGAGAAGCGGCTGCATGCTGTCGGCCTTGGCCTCCGCGCTCGACCGCTTGCCCTCGGGCTGGGTCACCACCAGCCGGTAGCCGACAGGCCGGCCTTGACTGAAGGTTGGCATGTCGCTGGTGTTCATGCGGATTTCCCCGCCTGAGAAGGTCATGGCCCCCACACCTCATAGGCCCCGAATTCGTCCTCGAATTCAAATTCATCGATCAGTTCCGTGCTCTCTATTCCCGAGCACCCTTCTGACGCTTCATAACGGCGGATCGCCTCCTCGCGGCTGATATTGAGATAGCACCGCTTGACGCCGATCCAGCCGATGACGATGAGCTTGTTCATGGCCGCTTGCCGGCTTCGAGGATGGGGATGGTGCCAAAGAAGGCGTTCATCAGCGCACCCGAGTAATGGCGAAAGGCGAGCACACCCAGTCGTCCGGATCGAGGCCCACGGTGCGCATCGCGCCACGGATACGCCCCGGCTCCGGCCGGCCGTAACCATTGCCGTACATCAGCAAATCGAAGGCGTGCTCGCCGTCGAGGCCAAAGACATGGACCACGTGCAACGTGTGCCCGATATTGGTGATCACGGCTCGTCAAGCATGGTATTTCTTCCATACTAGCTCCCCGGTCACGGGATCGATAAACGTGGTCGAGATGTGATCGGCCTCGGCA
>Ga0066903_100003439_pt1 | contig 12946 bp, 7 predicted proteins | sample PanSoiMetaGPlot1_FD_67491 | JGI IMG/M metagenome (GOLD analysis project Ga0066903, IMG submission 67491) | Tropical forest soil microbial communities from Panama analyzed to predict greenhouse gas emissions - Panama Soil - Plot 1 (version 2) | ecosystem: Environmental > Terrestrial > Soil >... | reverse complement strand
CTTCATACTTCATCCTTCATCCTTCATCCTTTCGAAAGTACCCCGGCCAGGAGTCGAACCCGGAACACCTCGTTCGAAGCGAGGCATGATGTCCGTTTCACCACCAGGGCATCAAGCGGAAGGTGAGGGAGTCGAACCCGCATTCCCCGGAGGGAAACCGCGTTAGCACCGCGGCCCGGCCACCCGTATCCGGCTACCTTCCAGTTGGTGAGTGGTGAGTGGTGAGTGGTGAGTAGGCCACTTTCACCACTCTCTACGCACCACTCACCAGTGGAGACGGTGGGAATCGAACCCACCTCAGTCTGTTTGCAAGACAGACTCGCCGGCCCTTGGTACATGCGCCCCCAACAGTAGTCCCGGGTGGGATCGAACCACCGATCTCCCCCTTATCAGAGGGGCGTCTTCCCGCTCGACCACAGGACTGTTTCGCCCAACCAGTTGCGGAGGCCGGATTTGAACCGGCGTGGGACGGCTTATGAGACCGCGCTGGAATCCAGACTCCAGTCCACTCCGCAGTGACCAGGGTGGGAGTTGAACCCACAAACATCAGGCTCTCGACCTGACCGCTATGCCAGTTCGCGTACCCGGCCAATTGTCTTCACTGACTCCTGTCTCCTGACCTCTGACTCCTGACGCAGTGGTGACGGTGGGAGTCGAACCCACACCAAGCGGCTTCTGAGACCGCTGCCTCTTCCAGTTGGGCTACATCACCGCGAGCAGTCCGTCGGGGAGTTGAACCCCGCCCTCCGGGTTGAGAACCCAGTGTCCTGCCGATAGACCAACGGACCGTGAACCAAGTGCGCCGGTCAGGAATCGAACCTGCCTAGCGAAGTGCGGCGGTTTTACAGGCCGCCCGGCGTCCCAGCGCCGTCCGACGCGACATCCAGTAGCACGGGTGGGAGTCGAACCCACACTCTCCAAGGTTTGAGCTTGGTCGCTCTTCCAGTTGGCGTACCGTGCCGGCTTGGTGAGTGGTGAGTAGTGATTGGTGAGTGGTGCCAGGTCTTCCACTCACCACTCGCTACTCATCAAACACCAACTAGAGCGCCCCTGACGGGAGTTGAACCCGTCCTTCCACCGTGACAGAGTGGCGTGCTCGCCGATACACCACAAGGGCGTGAGGGGTCCGTCGCGTCCGACGGGGTCGCCTCGTTCCAACCAAAGCACCTGGCGGGAATCGAACCCGCCTCTCCGGCTTGGCATGCCAGCGTGCTCGCCGATCTACTACAGGTGCGTCTCTCCAACAACCAGTGAGGCCCGAGGGACTTGAACCCTCACAACCCGGGTAAGAGCCGGGCATGCTGCCGCTAACACCTGGACCCCATTCTGTCAGTCGACCTGGAGGGACTCGAACCCCCATCCCGTCCGGTGTAAACGGCCCGCTCCGCCAGTTGAGCTACAGGTCGATCTTCCGCCGAACTGACCTCTGACCTCTGTTCTCTGTCGTCTGGCTAATGGTCCGTGGGGGAATCGAACCCCCGTTACCGGCTTGAAAGACCAGCGTCCTGACCGCTAGACGAACGGACCCTCTTCATTTCCCCGGAAACGCCGCAAGGCCGGGGCTCCTGTTGGGAAGCCCCGGCCTTGCATGAGGTCATGCGCTCGGAAGGGGTCATCCCGGATCGTGACGGCTGACGACGCGATCGCACCACCGGCCTAAACCGGCGTGACGTTCGAGCTTCGTAAGGCAGCAATAGCGGATCATGTTCGCGTCGGTTTGTAGGTGATTGTCTCTTCGGTTTTCGACCCGTCTCGCGGGCCGTTCGCTAGTATGACGCACAACTCTTGGGTTGGTTCGCTCAAAATCGAGTTTTCTTTGCTTCTGACTCCTCACCCTGAGATGACCGACCACGACTACATGTGCCGCGCCCTGGAGCTGGCCGAACGAGGCCGCGGGCGGGTCGAACCGAACCCGCTGGTCGGCGCCGTGGTGGTCCGGGAGGACCGGGTGATCGGCGAAGGCTGGCACGAGAAATTCGGCCAGGCGCACGCCGAGGTCAATGCTCTCCGTCAAGCGGGCGAATCGGCCCGCGGATCAACTCTGTACGTCACGCTGGAGCCGTGCTGTCACTTCGGCAAAACCCCCCCGTGCACAGAGGCCGTGATCGGGGCCGGGGTACGCCGGGTCGTCGCGTCCATGCTGGACCCGTTCCCGCAGGTCGCGGGGCAGGGGGTCTCTCGTCTCCGAGAGGCCGGCATCGACGTCGAGGTCGGCGTCGGCGAAGTGGGCGACCTGGCGGCTCGCCGATTGAACGCGCCGTACCTCAAGCGCTTGCGCACCGGGCGGCCGTGGGTCCATGCAAAATGGGCCATGACGCTCGATGGAAAGATCGCGACCCGCACCGGCCAGTCAAAATGGATAACCGGCGAACCCGCCCGCGCGCGGGTCCACGAGCTTCGCGGACGCATGGATGCCATCATCATCGGCCGTGGAACGCTCGTCGCGGACGACCCGCTGTTGACCGCCCGCCCGCCCGGCCCGCGGACAGCCGTGCGTGTTGTGCTCACGGCAACGGCCAACGAGATGCCGATTTCGTCGCAACTTTTGCAAACTGTTGCAGCCGCCCCAGTGCTGGTCGTCACAACGGACACCTCGCTCAACCAACTGTCCGCATGGCGCGATCGCGGAGCCGAGGTGATCGGACTTTCCGCCGGCCCGGACGGGAAGCTGGATGTCAAATCGGTCTTGACGGAACTGGGTCGTCGCGGGATGAGTAACGTGCTGGTGGAGGGGGGAGCTGCCACCCTTGGCAGCTTCTGGGACGCGGGTGAAATTGACGAAATCCATGCCTTCATCGCCCCCAAGATTATTGGCGGAAGCGAAGCCCCATCACCCGTGGGTGGACGGGGGGTTGCCGAGCTAAGCCAAGCGTGGACGACCGCCAAATGGCACTTTGAACTGCAGGGAGACGACCTCCTGATTCATGGGATCAGGCAGCCCGATGCCTGATGGGAAGCCGGTTTCCTTGTTCGGGTGAACCTTCAACGTTATAATTCTGTGTTCCGAATGAATCCCGAGATGGAAGGCGGGCTCGTGACGACCTCTGACCAAGGCGGCCCCGGCGGTGCCGGCCCGGACGAACGCTTGCAGCGTGCCGAGCATATCATCGGCGCGCTGGATCGGGGTATTGCGGTCCTGGCGCCCGACCTGACTGTCCGGTGGTCGAGCGAGCCATTCCGCCGCTGGTGTCCCGGCGATCCGATCGGGAAACACTTCTTCGAAGCCCTTGGAACTCCGCCCGACGCCCGCCCCTCCGACGACGCCTTTCATGCCGCACTTTCTGGTTCCCCCGCCTGCCTCCGCGTCCGCCAGAGCAACAACCTCTTGCTCGACGTCACGGTCTCGCCGGTCCGCGAGGGAGGGCAAGTCGTCGAGCTGGTGACGCTGTGCGACGACGTCACCGCGGCCACGCTCCGGCAGCAAAAGCTCAATGCCCTGTACAAGGCCGGCCAGGACCTCGACGCGCTTGACGCGGAGCAGCTGGCCGAGATGAACGTCGAGTGCCGCGTCGAATTACTCAAGCAGAACATTCGGCGGTACGTGCACGACCTGTTGCACTACAACGTGGTCGAAATCCGGCTCCTCGATCCGAAGACGAAGCGGCTCGTTCCGCTCATGGAAGAAGGGATGACGTCAGAGGCGGCCAAACGCGAACTGTACGCTCGCACGGATGGCAACGGAGTGACTGGTTTCGTGGCCGCGACCGGCGAACCGTACCTGTGTGCCGACACGGCCCGCGACCCGCACTTCATCGAAGGCTCGGCCGGCGCCCGGTCGTCGATGACGGTGCCGATCCTCTATCACGATGAGGTCATCGGCACGTTCAACGTCGAGAGCCCGCAGCCAAACGCGTTCGGGACCGAGGATCTGCAATTCACCGAACTCTTCGCCCGCGAGCTCGCTCGCAGCCTGCACACTCTGAACCTGCTCAATGCCCAGGAGCAGTTCGCCGCGGCCGGGGTGATCGAGCACGTCAATCGCGACATCGCCCTGCCAGCCGACGACCTGCTGTCCGTCGCCAGCTCTCTGATCGAGAAGCTGGCCGATCGGACAGACGTGGTCGACCAGCTCCGCCGAGTGCTCGGAGACGCACGGAGGATCAAGCTGGCGGTCAAGCACATCGGCGGCGAGGTGACCAAGCCAGCTGTCCCCGCAGCCGAGCCGCGGCTGGAAGGAATGCGAATCCTGGTCATCGACCAGGACGAGCGCGTGCGCAAGTCGGCCCACGCGATCCTCGAACGACACGGCTCCGTCGTCGAGACGGCCGCGACTGCGACCGAAGGCATCTGTATGGCCAAATCGGGCACGTACGATGCGGTGCTCGTCGCGGTCAAACACAAGGACATGGGCGGGACGGCCGCGTACATGGCCCTGGTCAAGGCGGTCCCCCTCGGCCGGGTGATCCTGACCCAGGCCTTCGATTACGACGCGGGGCACACGGTGGTCAACGCCCGCCGCGAAGGGTATTGGCTGCCGGTCGTGTTCAAGCCGTTCCAGGAGCCGAACCTGTTCAAGGCGCTCACAAGCCCCCCTCCGTGCCCGCCGGCTAAGATGGAGCCGGCGGTCGCGGCTTCGTGACGGCAGGTTCTTCCCGTTGGCTCCCCTCTTCCTCTTCCTTTTCGCCTGGATCGGGCACGGCTATCTGCTGATGCTCGTCCTCAACGTCACCTATTCGTATCCGTTCCACCGCAAGTTTCTGAAGGCCCTGCGCCAAGTATGCGGCTTGCTGCTCATTGCCGGGCCGCCGGTGTTCGGGGCCCAGATTGGGTTCGACCTCCTGGAGCTCGGTCGGGCGTCGCTCGCCGACGGCTCCTGGCTTGCTCCGGTCACGTACGCTTGGGCCTGCGTTCTGGCCGGCGTGGCGTTCTTCGTGGTGAGCGTAGCGCGGCTGCTCCGATCGCGGCCGGCCGTCGTCCTCGATGAGCAAACTGAATCGGTGGACGTGGCCAAGGAACTCGGCCAGCGGCCGGTGGGGGATGGCAAATATCGTCGAGTCGCAGACCTCGCGGTTAACGATCTGTTCCAAGTGGAATTCACGACCCTTACCCTGGCGGTGCCGGGTCTCCCGCGAGTGTGGGACGGGCTGACCATCCTTCAACTTGGCGACCTCCACTTCTATGGCACTCCGGGCCGGGATTATTTTGACTTCATCGTCCGTCGATGCATGGCCAATGGCGTTCCAGATCTGCTCGTTCTCGACGGCGACGTCATCGACGACGGCAAATACATCGACTGGATCGAGCCTGTGCTCGGGCCGTTGCGATGGAAGGTCGCTGCGCTGGCGATCCTGGGGAACCACGATTGGTGGCAGGACTTCGCCGCGGTGCGCGAGAGGCTGAGTGCTCTCGGAATGCGCGTCATCAGCAACCGTTGGGAGGCGCTCGACGTCCGCGGCGAACAGCTCATCGCGATCGGGCACGAAGGGCCGTGGTTTCGCCCGCCGCCCGACTTGGCCGGCTGTCCGGATGGCTTCCGGCTCCTCGTCAGCCATACTCCGGACAACATTCGCTGGGCACGGCGAAACAACTGCCGCCTCATGCTTTCCGGACATACGCACGGCGGGCAGATTCGCGTTCCGGTGTTTGGCTCGCTATTCGTCCCGAGCCGGTTTAGCCGGCGCTATGACATGGGCACCTTTCACGAACCGCCGACGGTCTTGCACGTCAACCGCGGGCTGTCGGGCAAGGAGGCGATCCGCTTCCGCTGCCGGCCGCAAGTGACGCGGATTATCCTGCGAGCGCCCTAAGCGCCTCTCAAGTTCCTGGGCCGGTTATGCCGATGGTATCGACAAGGGGACTTCCTCCGGCGGCCCGGCCACGGCCCTGCACGGACGGACAAACGGCGTCGGCCCGAAAGGATGCGCAAGATGCGACGGAAACTGATTCTCGGGGTGGTAGCGCTTTTTACCGTGCTACCAAACACCGGCTGCCTGTTGATGAACCGCTATGACAGCGACCCGAACTACCGGATGACCCAGCTCCTCAACGAGTCCGAGGATCTGCGGCAGGCCCGTGAAGAAATGCACCGGTTCTGGATGAACAACCAGCCGAGCGTGTTGACTTACGAGCGGCTGAATGGCGCCATTGGGCCGTAATTTGAGTGTTCAGTCACGAGTCCCCAATCTTCAGTCGGCTGACTGAGGACTGGGGACTTAGTACTGGGGACTATTTGATTGAGTTGAGATACGCCAACAAATCCGCCATCGCCGGCACGTCGACCTGCTTTTCCAACCCCTCGGGCATGTAGCTCACGCCCAGACTCCGCAAGTTCTCTATGTCCGCTCGCTGGATCGATTCGCTCATGCCGTCCGCCCGGCGGATGGTGAGGCCCGTCGCGGTTTCGGCCGTGAGCATCCCCGTGACGACGCGCATGTTCTTCAACTCGGCGGAGTAGGCGAGGTATTGCGGTTTCACTTCCCGGTTTGGATCGATGATGTTGAGGAGCACAGCCTCCAGTCCGCGATCGCGGATCGCCTTCAAGTCGGCCCCCACCTCCTCCCCGACACCTTCCAGCTTGTGACAGGCCGAACATTGATTCTTGAAAACCAGCTTCCCTTTTGTCGGGTCGCCCTTGAGGTCGAGGGCTTTCTTGTACTCTTCGAAGACCTTCTGCCGGTCAGGCGGGGCGGTGAAGAGCTTGGCCGCGCGCGCGCCGATGTTCCGTGCGGGGTGCTTTTTGAGCAGTGCGACGCGAGCCGGGTCGATGTCCGCGCGAGCCACCTTCCGATTCTCCACCGCGTCGAGGAACGCCGGCACCCAGTTGTTGCGGCTGAGTAAGACTTCCGTCGCCGTGGCCCGAACCTTTGGGGTCATGGCCGGCCACGCGTCCAGGATGATTGCCGGGGTGCGCTCGTCGCCGAACCGGCCGAGCGCTTCCAGCGTGGCGATTTGAATCGCCGGCGGCTGGCTCGCCTTGATCGTCTCGATCAGGATCGCCGCCGCGTCCTTGAACGGTAGAATCTGCAGGTCGCGGATGGCCGCTACGCGGGCTGCGTCAGGCTTGCGAATATCCTTGGCGGTCAGGATCGCATCCTTGACCAGCTGGTCGGACAGCGCCTTGATCGAGATTTCATTATCGGGGTTGTCAAAGAACGCCTGGGTCTGTCCGGAACCGCGCGTGCGGACCGTGCGAAGCAGGGCCCGCGCCAGCACTGGCTCCGGGCGGACGTTACGACTCCCGTAGGTCAAGTTGGCGATGGCGTTCAAAAGCATTTGAGCGTTCGTGCCGTTCGCGTCGGCCGCGGCCAGTTCGGCCACGGCCAGGACGAACTCCGGTCCGCCTGAAAGGCCGCGGAAGTACTGTGACGTGGCCAAATTGGACACAACTTGCCCGTGGTGTTCCGGCTCCATGCCGGCGAGGACCGCGAGGCGCATCCACGGATCATTCCCGTCCTTGACAGCGAGCTGAACCAGGACCATTGCCTGGTCAGACGCCATCATTGCAGGATTGCTCACGGCTGCGTGGATCGCGTGCATCGAGTAGGCCAGTTGAATCCGGACGTTCGGATCCGGGTCCCTCCACAAGCGCCAGACATCCGACTCGGACAGTTTGGCGCGGGTCACATTGGCAGGGCCTTCGCACAGGCGCAGGGCATGTTCGCGAACATGCGGGTCCGTATCGCCGAGGGCAGTCTTGCAAGTCAGGTCGTCTACCTTGCCCTCAATTCGAGCCAGGGTGTGTAGTGCAAGGACGCGTCCTTGCGGCGTCTTTCCCTCCGCGGCCAGCTTCTTGAGCGAAGGAACGGCACTCTTCTCGGCACGCTGGCACAAGAGACGACTGGCCGTGTCCCGGTGCCAGCCGTTCGGGTGATCGAGCAATTCGACCAATTCGGCTGTCGACGCTTTACCGAGTTTCGGCGGCTCACGCCGCTTAAATCCTTCGGGAACGATCCGCCAGATTCGGCCCTTGTCGATGCCCGCGGACGGGTCAACCGTCTTCAAGGCTTGCGGCGGAAGGAACGCGGCACCCTCGATCAACTCGCGATACATATCGATCACATACAGGCAGCCGTCGGGCCCGTTGCAAAACTGGACGGGTCGGAACCAGACGTCGCGTGACGCCAGGAACTCGCGGTCCGGATCGGCGCGTTCGGCAATCGGTAGCGACCCGTTCGGCTTCAGCTTCGCGCGAAACACCAGGTTGTTCGCCACTTCGCCCACGAAGATGTCGCCTCGAAACTCGGGCGGAAACGCATCTCCGCGGTAGACGGTCACGCCCGACGCCCCGGTGAAGAACCCGGACGGCATGCCTCCTTCGTCTGAGCCAGCGACCTTCCCTTCCTTGCGGAGCTTGGTCCGCAAGGCGCGCCACGGCTCGACCTCACTGATCCGGTGCAGCTTGGTGAACTTGCCGGACGGCAGGATATTCACCGCGGCCTGCGGGGCCTGGACCAGCGGCCGGTCCTTCAGGTAGCGGGCGTCGTACGCGAGCATCTGGATCGGATCGCTGTTGCCAGACACGAAAACCCGGCCGAAATCGTCCACGGCCATCCCGTGCTGGCCGCCTCCGCTCGTAAGTTGAAACGTGTTCTTCCGCGGGTCGAGCAAGACGTTCATGTTCCGCAAGCTCGCGGCGGCTCCGTCCTTTTCCAGCGCCCCCCCGTCGAGGCCGGTCGAAATCAGGATGTGGCCATCGGGGGTCCAGCGGAACGAGTTGAGCTGCCCCTCGCCAGCGTTGTCCTTGCCGAAGCCGTTGAGGATCACCCGGCGGACATCGGCTTTCCCATCGCCGTTCGTGTCCCTCAGGTAAAGCAACTCGGGCGCGGCTCCGACGTAGACTCCGCCGTCCCAACAGTGGATGCCGGTCGGGTAGTTCAGGCTTTCCGCGAAGACGGTGCGCTTGTCCATGACGCCATCGCCGTCGATGTCCTCCAGGAGGACGACTCGGCCGCGGCCGTGCGGCCTGGTGCCCGCGTACGCGTTGTACTCGGGAAGCTCCACGACATAGAGCCGGCCGTCCTCGTCCCAGTCGCACGCCATCGGCGACTGGACGAGCGGCTCGGCCGCGACCAGCTCAATGCGAAATCCGGGCGCGATCTCGAACGCCTTCAGCGATTCGGCCGGCGTCCGGGGCGCGATCCGCGTCTCTTGATGATCGGTCTTCTGCGATTGCCCGTATCCGAGCGGCATGAGCGGAAGCAAGGCCATCAGCGGCAGCAGAAATCGGATGGTGTGCATGGGGCCAGAATAGCCGCGGGGAACCGGGTTGCTCAGGGTGACAGTTCAGTCTCGCCAATTCTACTTCGACAGCCTCGCACGCGTGCCGCCGGACATGGTAACATCCAGCCTGCATTTTGAATGCGTCTTGGTCCCACCGCTGGGACGTCTATGAGCGAGTTGAGCCCAAACACCTGGCCTCGGCAGCGGCTGCGGACACGATTAGCGTCCTGGCTCTTGAACCCGCACGGCACCCCGAGCCTAGCGAGGCTGCGAGCCGCGGTCGGCGGAAAGACGGTACTCATTACCGGGGCTTCGTTTGGCATAGGCGAGGCGACTGCACGGTTCCTTGCCTCGGCCGGGGCGAAGGTGCTGCTTGCCGCCCGGTCGCAGGAACAACTCGACGCAGTCGCGACAGCCATCCGTTCGCAGGGCGGCACGGCCGAAGTTCACCGAGTCGATCTGACGAACATGGATGCCGTGGCGGACCTCGCCCAGCGACTTCTCGCCGCTCACGGCTCGATCGACATCGTCGTGAACAACGCCGGCAAATCGATCCGCCGGTCGGTCGCCCTCTCCACTGACCGGTTCCACGATTTCGAGCGAACGATCGGGGTCAACTACATGGGCCCGGTCCGGCTGCTGCTTGCCCTTCTCCCCGAGATGCGGCGACGGAGAGCCGGGCAGATCGTGAATGTATCGACGTTCGGCGTGCGTGTGCCGCCGGGCCCGCGCTGGGGCGCCTATCAGGCCTCGAAAGCCGCATTCGACACGTGGTTTCGCAGTATGGGCATCGAGGCCCGTTCGGACGGGGTCGTAACCTCGACCATCTACATGCCGCTGGTCTACACGCGCATGAGCGCCCCCACCCCGACCCTCCGCGGCCTGCCCGGGCTTTACCCGGAACAGGCGGCCGGGCTGGTCGCCCGCGCGATCGTGCGCAAGTCGCGAGTGATCGCGCCGTGGTGGCTGCCGCCGGCGCAGTTGTTCGGAGTGCTCTTCCGACGATCGGTCGAGTGGCTACTGGGCTTCTTCTTTCGCCGCTCGACCGACAGCCCCCGTGCGATGGGATTGGCGGAGACGCCGGAAGGGACCGCCGGACCGCCGCGCACGCCAAGCCTGCGGCGGGCATTTCGGACGGCGGGACTGCTCCCCATGCGGCCCCGAAATCTCGTCCGAATGGCTCGAGCCGTCGTCGTGCAGGGGGGCCGGCCGAGCAGCCTCTGCGCGATGACCGCCCGGAGATCGCCCACGCAGCCGGCCGTGATCGACGAAGCCGGCACGGTCACCTACGGCGAGTTGCGCAGCCGCGCCGAACGGCTGGCCGCAGCGCTTCAGGACCAGTTCGGCGTCGGCGAGAACCGCGGCGTCGGCGTGATGTGCCGGAACCACCGGGGGTTCGTCGAGACCGTGCTGGCCGCCTCCGCGGCCGGTGCGGACGTCGTGCTCATCAACACTGAGTTTCCGGGCCCGCAACTGGCCCAGGTGCTCGCCCACCATCAGCTCGCGTGCATCGTCCACGATCTGGAGTTCGCGGACGCCGTCAATCAATCTCGATACAGCGGGGGCCGAGTCACAACGGAACCCTCCACCGTTGGTCTCAACCTCGATGAGCTGATCGTATCATCGTCCGGCAAGCTCACGCGTGCCCGGCGGAGCGGAAAGATCGTCATCCTGACCTCGGGGACCACCGGGACGCCCAAGGGGGCCGCCCGCTCGCCCAAGTTTCGATCTCAGTCTGGGCCGCTCCGAACGTTCCTCACTCGGGTCCCGTTCCGGGCGGCGGGTACGATTCTCATCGCCCCGCCGCTCTTCCATGGGATGGGCTTCGCTTACCTCAACCTGTCCCTGTTCCTCGGCGCGGCGATCGTGATCCATCGGCGGTTCGACCCGCACGCGGTGCTCGACGACATCGACCGCCGCAAGGTCGGCGTGATGATTGCGGTTCCGTCCATGCTGAGGCGTTTGCTCGACTTGCCGGAATCGGTCCGCACATCGCACAACTTCTCGTCTCTCCGTGCCGTGCTGACGTCCGGCGCCGCGCTCGGGGGCGAGCTAGGCACGCGGTTCATGGAGGCGTTCGGCCCCTGCCTGTACAACCTGTATGGCTCTTCCGAAGTCGGCTTTGGGGCGATCGCTACCCCGGAAGATCTGCGCGCCGCCCCGGGCACGGTGGGCTATGCGCCGGCTGGGACCGAGTTGCGCATTCTCGGCTCGGATGGACAAACTCTGTCGCCCGGGCAGTGTGGCCGCGTATTCGTCAAGACCGGGCTGGCGTTCAGCGGCTATGTTGGCGGCGGAACGAAGGAAGTGATCGACGGGTTCATGAGCACCGGGGATTTCGGCCACATCGATGTCGCGGGCCGGCTATTCGTCGACGGGCGGGCCGATGACATGATCATTTCCGGCGGCGAAAACGTGTTTCCGGTGGAGGTCGAAGAGGTGCTTGCGAGCCACCCGGCCGTCGCGGAGGTCGCGGTGTTCGGGGCGCCCGACGAACAGTTCGGCCAGCGGCTGCGGGCGTTCGTGGTCGTCCGGGACGGCATGGACATCGGTGAAGAGGCGCTGCGGACATACTTGAAGGAGCGGGTTGCCCGCTTCAAGCTGCCCCGCGATTTCGTCTTCCTGCCCCGACTCCCGCGAAACGCGCTCGGCAAGGTCGTCAAAAGGGAGTTGTTTCCGGCCTGACCGTGAGTCGGGAATTCGAACATGGAAGCAGACAAAGCAGAAAACCTCGACGACCGTGACCTAAAGGCGACGCGCTTTCCTCTACGGTCGTACGTCACTGGCCTCGTCGTGTTCCGGCTTTTGAACTCGGTTCACTGGGCCCTTGTTGGCGGGCTCGGTTGGGGGTTCGGAACCGCGGTCGGCGGCATGTTTGAGTTTCCGGGCGCCGCGACTCTTGGCGGCGGCGTCGGATTAGCCTTCGTCCTGCTCAGCGTCCTCACGCTTGGATTGGGGGAGCGGGCCGAGCATATCCCGGTTGTTCTCGCGGGCCTTGGCGGGGCCGCAGTTGGCAGCATTTCACTGCTATTACTCAATCCCCCCGGATCGGCCGTGGAACTGGCGATCGGTGGCGCTGTCGGGTTCTTTGTCGGTCTGTGCAGCTCGGTGATGAAGCAGCATTTCACCACTGTGGGCCTCGGGCCGGCAATTCTGATCGCGGTCACCGGGTCTGCGCTATTTGCTGGTATCGAATTCATGCTCGGTGGATGGATTGGCTCGGCAGTGGGCGGTGGTCTTTCACTATTCTCGGTGGCCGTTCTTGCAGAATGCCTTTCGCGTCAACGGGCCGTCCTGGTCGACGAAAACCAGCAGCCGATCCGCGAAATCCCGAGACGGGAATCGTGCTGGCGCGTCGTCCGACAGAGTTGGTCGCCTACTGACTCACTTGCCTGGGGCTGGCACGGCGTGATCGGCGGCCTGCTCGCCTACCTCTGGACGTCCTGGGCCTCCGATCACCCCGACACGAGTTGGATGCGCAAAGCGTTCTTCCTCTGCGGCGGCCTGGCCGTGGCGGTGAGTGTGGCCATTCGTCTCGGACTGAAGCTGCCCGAACAATCCCAGCCGACAAGCAATGCGCAATGAGCTGCGGCCGCGGGCTCACTGCAATTCGCTTGACACCTCCGCCGGGCGGGCGATGATGGGCGTTCTGCTGTCCTCGGGAGCCTTCTCATGACCCGAATCGTCAGCCGCGTGATCATCTGCGCTGCGGCGCTCGCTCTCGCGGGTTGCCCGAACACCAAGTCCAATGCGCCGCCCCCGAATTCGACGCCCATCGCCGTCAAGG
>Ga0066903_100003438_pt1 | contig 12948 bp, 9 predicted proteins | sample PanSoiMetaGPlot1_FD_67491 | JGI IMG/M metagenome (GOLD analysis project Ga0066903, IMG submission 67491) | Tropical forest soil microbial communities from Panama analyzed to predict greenhouse gas emissions - Panama Soil - Plot 1 (version 2) | ecosystem: Environmental > Terrestrial > Soil >... | reverse complement strand
AGACAGCAAACAGACGTTTAGAATGTTACTTCGGTAACATTCACCAAGAAGTGCACTCCAGGGATTTTCGCTGCTTGGAAACGCGATGCCATTTCGCACTCTCCGCTTGTCGGATCAGCCCCTCCCAGGGCAGAGCTTTTCCTTGGGAAATTGGGTTGAACTTGCTCTCCAACCCCTTCCGCGAATACCATGCAAACATTCTTCTTGCAGTGCGGTCCGTCCATTGCTACGCCGATTGCTTCGACATCGCTTTTTATGGAGGCTGCGCGCTCCTGCGGATCCCGGAGAAATCCGCCGCACCGAGCGTTGGCTGGCCACTGCTCGCGTTTTTCTAGCGATTTCCGCGCTAGTTGCGGTTTGGATGGATCCCGGTGAGATTCGCCGATCCGCCTGGGCGTTCTGGCTGCTAGGTTTCTATATCGTCCATGGCGTGCTAATCATGCTGCTTTTGCGGTTTCGGCAGCGTTCGACGCCCGCCTTTCGACTTCTAGTACACGTTGCCGACATTCTTTGGCCGGCTGTGATTTGCAGCTTTACCACAGGCCAGGGAAGTCCTTTCTTCTTATTTTTCGTCTTTGTGCTCGCCGCTGCCGCCTATCGCTGGGGAGCGTGGGAAACAGCGGGAACCGCCATCGCAGCGGTGCTGCTCTTGTGGATGCAGAGCTTTCTGATTCAACTCGGCGTTGCGGATCGCATTGATCAGTTTCTGCTGGCCAGTAACTTGCCACCCCTACATTTGAACGTGGCGGATTACGAACCTAAGAGTCTGTTCATGCATTCCACGTACCTGATAGTGATCGGATTGCTTCTGGGCTATCTTGCGGAACAACAGAAGCAACTACGCGCGGAAAAAGTAGTGATCGCCCGCGTCTTAGGTCGTGCCCGCGTAGAGTCGGGACTGACCGGGACTTTGCAGGATATCGTGGGTGAACTGCTGACGATGTACGGTTCAAAACATGCCCTGATAGCCTCACAGGAGACCAGTAGTCAGCACATCTTTGTCGCGGAAGTTCGGAATGTCGGGAATCAAACCAGCTTCCAGTGGCTGGCGCCGGTGCAAGCCGATCGTGATGTCTACCTGTATGAATGTCCGGCAGAAACCAGCTACGTGTGGCGAAAGCAATCTGACTCAGCGTCCCTTCACTTGATTGCGCTTGATTCCGACGGAATACGCCTCCGCGACTTGTCCCCATCTTTTCTGGAACGTTTAGCTGGGAAGCATCAATTTCGAAGCCTGATGGCGGTGTCTTTTGTATTCGGGCGAGAGTGGTGGGGACGTGTTTTCCTTTTCGATCCTGCTCTCACAGGCGAAACGGAAGAAGAGTTGCGCTTTCTGAACGAACTAGTCTGGCAGGTTGGTCCGGCGATCTACAACGTTTATCTGTTGCGCCGCCTTCGCTTGCGAGCGGGAGCGATGGAGCGCGCCCGCTTCGCACGAGAACTGCACGATGGCGCAGTGCAGTCTCTGATAGCGGTGGAGATGCAGGTGGATGTCTTACGCAGGCAGTCGATCAACAATCCTGACCTGGTGACCCCCGAGCTCGGACGTATTCAAGGCTTGCTTCGAGAAGAAGTGCTGAACTTGCGGGAGTTGATGCAGCAGATGAAGTCGCTCGACGTGGACTCGCGCAAACTGCCAGGCTTCCTGACCGACACTGTAGAACGCTTCCAGCGCGAAACAGGCATCACTGCGCGTCTGCTCCTGGAGTTGCAAGATTTTGAGATGCCTCAACAGGTATGCCGCGAGATCGCACGGATCGTACAGGAGGGACTCGTCAATATCCGCAAGCACAGCCAGGCGAAAAAAGTCCTTGTAAGACTGGGAGCAATGGATGGCAAATGGAACGTAGTCATCGAGGATGACGGCCGCGGGTTCCCGTTCTCTGGAAAGTTCTCGCAAGAGGAACTGAACAGTTCGGGAAAAGGACCGGCTGTAATTCAAGAACGAGTACGTTTGATTGAAGGCGAACTCACGATAGAATCGAATCCGGGGCACGGTTCTCGATTGGAGATTACCGTTCCTCAGAAGCGCGAAGCCGCTTATGGATAACCGTAGAGGTCAACCAATTCGTATTATTATCGCGGACGATCATCCCATCTTTCGCGATGGCTTGCGACGCCTGTTGGAAGCCGAATCGGACCTCAAGGTCATTGCAGAGGCGTGCGATGGCTCCGAAGCCGTCAGGATGGCGCGACAACACAGGCCCGACATTCTCCTTCTGGACTTGGCCATGCCGAAAACGCCGGGGCTCGAAGCTCTGCGTGAAATGAGCACGGCCTCGGGTGTTAACTCCGTACGTGTGATCCTCCTCACCGCTGCCGCCGAGAAAAACCAGATCGTGGAAGCCCTTCAGCTAGGAGCGCGGGGAGTCGTTTTAAAGGATTCGGCCACCCAGCTTCTGCTGAAGAGTATTCACACGGTGATGTCGGGAGAGTACTGGGTGGGCCGCGAGAGTGTCTCGAACCTTGTGCAGTATCTTCGCACCCTGGTGCAGTCTTCAGGAGAAGAGGCGAAGCAGAAGAAATTCGGCTTGACTCCAAGGGAACTCGAGATTGTGTCGGCGGTAGTCGCTGGGTACTCCAACAAGGAGATTGCGGAGTACTTCAAGATCAGCGAAGACACCGTGAAGCACCATTTGAGCAATATTTTCGACAAGTTGGGGGTTTCCACCCGCCTGGAACTCGCTCTTTTTGCTGTAAATCAGTCCTTACCTCTCAAGAGCATAGCCTAGAAATATGGCACTTTCGTGCTATATCCGACCACGTTAGGGCCATTGGCTCTGAGAAATTGCGCTCTTAACATACTTCTAATCCCCAGAACTTTGGCTTTTGGAAGCCTGTTGGCACGCTGAAAGCCGTGAGGGATCGAACTAGATAGTAGAGTTTATTGGAGAAGGGGAACCCCTTGGTTGCTAAGTTACAACAACTTTGGTCCGATGAACGCGGACAGGACGTTGCTGAGTACGCTGTGATGCTGGCTGTGATTCTGGTGATTGTTGTCGGCACCGTCCGCCTGATCGGGGCAAACGCGAATAATGTGTTCTCGCAGGTTGGAAGCGCGATTCAGTAGCTGACGAGACGTCGACTTGCTCTCGTCACACCAGCCCTATAGAAGTCCTCGCTCTAATCTCCGCAGACCTAATACGATTCTGCCCGCTACTTGGCGGGGTTTCTAAACGCCACGTTCTCAGAAGTGTCTTTCGATAAACGAGTGAGATGCGGGAAGAACGGTGTCACCTCAAACGGCAACTTTTCCTGTGGTGAATTGAGCGACATCGGTTTGGTCTTCACAAGTTCGACGTTGTTACTCCAAGGGTCTAGCTTTACGCGACCGCCTAAAGGCAGCGCTGCGATCTGATCCGTTTGCCGCACCTCAAGTTTAGGAGCTGAATTCAACAGAGCTGACATCCTCATCTCTTTGTCGTTTGCAAGCCCGTTACCCAGATGAGCGCGAATAAGGTTCTTAAGTTCCGGTGCGCTGGCTTGGAGCGCCTTCAAGAATAGCCCAGCGTTGGCAAGCTTGTCTTTGTAAGGGGAGTTGCCAAGCAGCTTCAAAGCTTGCTTGTCGGCAGCTTGTTCGTCCTCGGCAGTGTGCGCGAAGTCCAGGCGCTCGAACGTATCTTCGTCGGGGAAGAACATGCGGTCCGTGAACGCAAGCTTAGTGTCAGATTTGTGCCCCAGTGTGATGTGGCTCAGTTCGTGCGAGAGTACCATGGCAAGCGAGGCCTCGTCGGGTAAGACGTCGATCAATCCGCGGCTGATTACGATGGTATGCCCGATGGTGAACGACTCGAGTGGAGTGGTCAGTAGGACGCGCACATGAACGGGAGGTTGGATCTCGATGTTATTGGTCGCGATCAAATTGTTGACAACGATCTCGAGGACTTTATCCACTTCACCCGTGGGCGCCAATAAGCCGATTCTCTGCAGACGCTCAAGCGCATTTTCTTCTGCCTGTTGCTGCCATAAGCGTTCGCTTTCCACTGGAGTCGAGTCCTGCGCGGCATCGCTCCGGTCGTGAATTTCTTGCTGTGAATCCACCAGAATCTGAGTGAACTCTTCGTTGTTGGTCAAGCGTTGCAAGTCGTATCCCCAGAGCCGAGTTTGCGCCTTGAAATTCAAGGAGTGTCCCATTCCATACTTCATGTCGGATTCTTCACTATAGACATACGCTGGTAGCCATATTCCAGGTCGCATATTGAGGCGCCAGCTGTCGAAGTGGAGGTAGAACTTTGAACCGGATTTCGAGCTATAGGTGCCATTGAACCGGACGATGTTGTAGTCCTGGTCTTCCACCCAAATTCGGCCTACGAACCGTCCAGATCCGGCCTTTGGCTTGGGCTGGACGTCGATTGCCAGACATCGCAGTTCCCCCAAAAACTCACGCCGCACAAACGTCAGATCGTAGTTCTTCCTTTGAAAGTCGTCATCGAGAATCACCATCTGGGCGAAACCCATGGGCAGGAACTTCATCGAGTAGAGTCCGCTCAGCTTCGAAACGAAGCGACGGCCAAACCCCGGCTGACCCATGAAGGAACGGTCATCAGTGCCGTTGGACAAATCCAGGCGGCCAAAAAAGTACTGGTCACTGACAGGCGTGAGTCCACCTTCATCGGTCTTGAGATTTTGAATATAGGTCTCGGCCAATGGGTGCAACTGACGCATCTGCGCGACAAAGAAGTGCTCGCGCTCGACAATCTTGTCGACTACCTGATTGAACGTGATTGGCGCGATTGCCGGCTGACCAGAGGGAGATGTTCCTGTTTGTGGGTTGGAATCATCATGAGATGCAGTTTCCTGCGTTAATGCAACCGAGCCGATCAGGAGCAAAGCAGACAGGATAGAAATGTGTCTACGGGCAAACATCGGGGAGCCTCCTGCCAGAACCAAGTTCTATTAAGCCAGTTGAAAGATGATGTGCAGGATTGCTGTAGAGTCTGCGGGTTCTCCCTCGCGAAGCGCAGGTTTGAAACGGATCTGTTCCGCAGCTCTTACAGCAGAATCGTCGAGACCATGGCCCAGGCCCCGCACGACTCGCACAACGCGCAGTTTTCCCGAAGATTCAAATATAACCTCCAGGAGAACCTCGCCCTCGATGCGAAGCTTTCGCGCCTCGTCTGTGTAGGCCGGTGTGGGCTTGGAGGTGATCTCGGCTGGGATAAGTCGCGCCGAGGTGGATTCCGCGATTTTGTTTTTCGCGGGGCCAGTGGTTACGGCCTCAGCATCGCCGAACCCAGCTTGACGCACCGCCCCATTACCCCGAGTATAGTTAGCCCGGTCACTACCGTCGCCAATCGCCGTGGCATTTCCGAACCCGGCGCTTGCCACGACACCTGCGGCTCCAGTAGCTCCACCTGTGCCGTTGCCGTGCCCCGGACCAGCGGGAGCATCAAATGCTCCCAGCGCAGCGATCGTCACGGGCTTCCCGTTATTTTCACGGGCCCGCGCCCCATTTGGGTCACCAAATCCGCCGGTTTGGACCTTTTCAGGTGCTCGCGCGATCGTTGGTTGCTGGGAGCTACCACTAGAGAATACGTTCGTCTGAACTAATTGACGCGGTATGGTGGGCGTCACTGGTTGTAATTTTGGCAGCTTGCTCTCCGCGATTGTGACCTTGGGCGCAGCAACTGCCAGCTCAGGCCGGGGTTTCACGTGCACTTCGAGCGGTACACGAAGCGGTTGTGGTGAGGAAACTTGCAATGGCTCTGCCTTAGGTTGAAAAACCCTAATCGGCGCCGGTTCATGGTTGATCGGAGGCGGTGTACTTACGAGAAAAACCAGGTGAGAATCACGAATCGGTGTCAACACCTCGGGGTGGAGAACTCCCACCCAGCACAGCAGGGCCAACGCCAAACTCTGCGAGAGCATGCTGAAGCTAAATTCTTTCCAGGGAGGACGTCGTTCCGGAAGAAGCGAGAAGAGCCCAACTGCGGGATCGGTTTCCATGCGATGCGGCTACCCCACCAGCCAAAAAACTAGCTGATCCTCTTTCGAGAATGCGTTCGACGAAGAGGCTTCCCAGTTGATGCTCAGGGAGAGCGACCGGGAGTATCCAACAACTCTGATTCCCCTACGAGCAAGAATAGGACCAATCGCAACAAAATCAGAGTAAGCTAAACGGCCAAAAAGCAGCTACTTAGCTTGGAGTTCCTCAATGTTAACAGGGGCGTGACGTCCAAAAAGCCAAAAAATTGCACGATGACAGGGCAGTGTTGACCTAGTAACGAGTAGGAAATGCAGCCTCGCCTTGGACGAGGCTGCACAGAAAAGGTCTAGCAGCGGACCAGATTCGGACCGGTAATGCCGCGAGTTGCATTGCGGGAATCAACCACCAACTGCGACTCTTTGACGATTTTCGCGTAGTTGTAGTCTGAGTGATCGGTGACGATCAGGACGCAATCGTACTTTCCCAGGTTTTCCAACGGGGCGCACTTCATCTGCAGGTCGTACTTGCGGCCCTTTCCAATTACCGGGAAGTAAGGATCGTTATAGCTGACCTCTGCGCCTTCCTTTTGCAGCAACTCAATGATGGTGAGTGCCGGCGATTCTCTCAGATCGTCGATATCTTTCTTGTAGGCAACTCCAAGCACCAGTACACGCGAGCCATTCAGTGCCTTCTTTCTCTGATTTAGAGCGCTGGCAACAGCTCCGATCACGTGGTAGGGCATGGAAATGTTGATCTCTCCGGCGAGTTCAATGAATCGCGTTCGGAAGTCCCACTCTTTTGCCTTCCAGGACAAGTAGAACGGGTCGACCGGAATGCAGTGTCCGCCGAGACCCGGGCCGGGGTAAAACGCCTGAAACCCGAACGGCTTGGTGGAAGCCGCTTCGATGACCTCCCAGATATCCAAACCCATACGCAGCGAGAGCAGCTTCAGTTCATTAACCAGTGCGATGTTCACGCAGCGATAAATATTTTCCAGCAGTTTAGTCATCTCAGCCGCGCCCGGAGACGAAACGCGAACCGTGCGGTTGAAAATCGACCCATATAGAGCAGACGCCATCTCGGTTGCGGCGGGATTTAATCCACCCACTACCTTCGGGATGTCGCGACGTGCAACCGTCTGATTCCCTGGGTCCTCACGCTCCGGAGAAAAAGCCAGATAAAACTGCTTATTCCCTGAGTCGTCTCTCTTGGCGGCTTTCAATCCGTTCTTGTTTCCTTTTTCAAGGATGGGAAGCAGAACCTCTTCCGTGGTTCCGGGATAGGTAGTGCTCTCGAGAATGACCAGTTGACCCGCTTTGAGATGAGGGGCGATAGCTTCACCCGTCTTGGTGATGTAGCTAAGGTCAGGCTCGTGATACTCGTTGAGTGGCGTGGGCACGCAGATGATGATTGCGTCCATTTCGCTGATACGAGCATAGTCGGAGGTCGCTTCAAAACCCTTTGCGCGCGCCTCCTGAATCTCGGTGGCGGGAATGCGGTAGATATAAGAGCCGCCCGCAGTTAGGGTAGAGACCTTGCGCTCGTCAATGTCAAAGCCGGTGACGTGAATCCCTTGCTCGGTGTAAAGCAGCGTTAATGGCAGACCAACGTATCCTAAGCCGATTACTCCTACACGGACCGTTCGTGCGCCTACTTTGTTCTTGAAGTCTGAAGATGCTGTCGAAATTGATGAAGTGCTCATGATGTCAGAGTAGTTCCTCGAAATTTTATCATGCGATCCGAATACGTCTCGGGCACAGCTATGGTCGACTCGGGCAATCTTCATTTCAAACCCAATCTGGTGGTTTACCGATTACTTTGGTCACCAAGCATGCCCGAGGCCGATTTAAACTCTGCGTTCACTTCAACTTGCAGCTCAACTGGAACGCTGGAGAATCCAGAAACTCAATTGACGGCCTATCTACTCACCGCTAGCATGAAGCAGATCTCACTGCGCCTGCGGAGCCACGCCTATGAGCCTCGTGCGAAGCATTCTTTGTTGGACGATGATCGTGATTTTCCCGGCATCGCTTTTTGCCGCGGACACGAACGCTGCCATGCTTCACGCCAAGGGTACTGCCTGGATCAATGGCAGTGCTGTGCCCCGAAGTTCGGCTTTGTTTCCGGGTGACATGGTTCAAACCCGCTCCGATTCCGTCGTCGACATCAATGCCTCAGGTTCGCAGGTGACCGTGCTTTCCGATTCGATGGTGAAATACGAGGCGAACGCTGTTTCGGTGGAGCACGGCGCCGTGAGTGTAGCGACTTCAAAGAGTCTTGCGACGCACGCAGGAGAAGTAATCGTCGTTCCCGCTAAGTCTGGTTGGACGCAATTCGATGTCACAAGCGTGGACGGGACGGTTCAGATCATGGCCCGAAAGGGCGAGGTCACAGTCAGCGATAGCACCGGGACAAGCACACTCCAGGAAGGGCAGCAGACTACCCGGGACGAGACTCCCCAACAGGAAAAGAAAAAGAAGAAACGTGACGATCAGGGGGCCGCCCCGGCAGCGACGAAAGGAATTCTCGATTCGCCGTGGGCGATCGGCATCGGTGCTGCCGGTATCGTGGGTGTTACGACGTGGGTATTACTCCAGGATGGCGATCCCATTAGTCCGAAAGGCCCTTAAGTCGTAGGCCCGGAGTACTCTCTACAATCGTAACTGCTCGCACTTTCCGCGAATAGGAAGCAGTAGAATTTGATCTTCTTGTTTCTCCCTAGTTGCGCAAGTCCTGCTGGTAGAATTTTTGTAACTTGGTGGAACGGGGAGGTTCCATGCTCAGCCGTTGCCTGTCGGTTGCGTTCCTATTCTCATTGTGTTTCATTCTCGGATGCGGTGGAGGGTCGAATTCCGCTCCCCCACAGAACACGTCGATTCAGATTTCAGTGTCGCCGGCGAGTGCATCGGTTGTTGCTGGTGGCATCCAGCCGTTTTTTGCCTCGGTGACGGGAACGAATAACACAGCAGTGACTTGGCAGGTGAATGGCAAGCAAGGTGGAGACGCGACCATTGGAACGATCGATGCGGCAGGTAACTATACTGCCCCTGCGATTATCCCAAGTCCTGCAACAGTTACAGTCACAGCTGTGCTAACGTCCAACACCAAGAAATCAGGTTCGGCATCGGTCACGATCGCACTGGGGATCACACCATTCTCGGCGAGTCTTCACATAAGCGACTTGACATGCTCCTCTACCATTCCGTTCACAGCTACTGGCTCAAATGCCGGATATAACTGGCTAGTGAATGGCATTCCGTCTGGCGACTCAATTTTTGGAACAATCGACGGAAACGGGTTATATACGGCTCCAGGGGCTATCCCGCAGAACCCGGTCTTTACAGTTTCTGCCCAGTCAGCGGGTGATCCCACACAAGTCGGTACGGCATCCATGACTCTCGATGCCGGCGGCCCTGGAGTAAATGAAACGTTTCTAACACCGCCGGTCCAGCTAGGTACGTCAGGTGGCAACGTCAATGACAGCAGCAGCGGCTTTTGCTGCTCGGGGACGTTGGGCGCGCTGGTAAGCCGCGCCGGGGTGAATTACATCCTAAGCAACAATCACGTGCTGGCGCGAAGCGGGAACGCAAAACCCGGTGAGCATATCAGCCAGCCCGGGATGGTTGACACTCGTTGCGGAACGAATTCGAACTCGATTGTTGCGAATTTCACTCAAGCTGTGCAGTTGAATAAGGGTGGGACGTCGATAGCCGATGCCGCGATCGCGCAAGTTGTGAGTGGCCAAGTCGATCCCACGGGAGCGATTCTCCAGTTGGGGACCGTAAGCTGCGGACTTGCGCAACCCGCACCTCCCGCGAATACGACTGGTGTACCCTCGCCAGGAATGAATGTTGCCAAGAGTGGTCGCACTACAGGACTTACGTGTAGTCAAATTTCTGCCGTAAACGTGGCCGTGGCTGTGGACTACGAAAATTCTTGTGGCTCAAATTCTACGTTCACCGTGAACTATGACAACCAGATCGACATATTGAGCACGACGTTTAGTGCGCCAGGGGACTCTGGTTCGCTAATCGTTGACTCATCTACGGCACAACCGGTTGGTCTGTTGTATGCCGGAAGTGATTCGGATACCGTTGCAAATCCAATTGCGGATGTGCTGGGAGCGCTGAAGGACTCGAAGGGCAATGCGCCGACTTTTGTAGGTGGACCCACACATCCAGTTGAAGCATGCGCGGGCACTGGTGCCTCGAATGCTGTGGCGCAGGCATCGAACGCACAGAGCGTGATGCGCCTGTCGGATGAGGAAATTGAACGCGCCACGATTACGAAGCGAACCCACGTCGAGTCTTTAATGAAGACTCAGGGCGTAATCGGCGTGGGAGTAGGTATGTCAGATCAGCCAAACAAGGCCGCGATCGTAGTGATCCTGGAGCGAGACAAGGCTCACGGTGTTATCCCCAAGCAGATCGACGGAATCCCGACCAAAACCAGAACGTCAAAACGATTCAAAGCTTTGATGGGATCTTGTCCTGCGAGTTATGCCGCCGGCCCACGGTGGTCTTTGCCGGTAAATCTACGCTGATAGACGAGCAGTCTCTTCAGCACGATGTTCATGGCGGTGCCGATGTATACCGAAGCGCGGTGGCATCGCTGCCACAACCGCGAGCGCGTAGAACAGAGCTGCATTCGCCGGAACTTGAAGGTTAAAGTCCAACGCGCTGTGCACAAGGATCCCGGTACAGCTCAGCATCCCTGCCAAGGCAACTCCGGCGTTGGTGTTGGTTGACCACCTGCCAAGCTTGGCACACGCCGCACGATACATCGTGAACACAAACCACAGCATTACAGCAAAGCCCAGAATGCCTGTTTCCGCCAATAACTGCAGATAATCATTGTGAGCCGCGTTCACGCTGAAATCGCTGTAGAAACTGCGGAACTGTGGATACGCCTCGGCGAAGGTGCCTAATCCCCAGCCAAGCAATGGACGGCACGAAAACATCTTGATCGTGTCTCGATCGATCTGTACACGCGTTCCGCCGGAAAGCTCAGCGCGAGCCTCATGGTTGATGCTAGTGATTCTTTCGAACACATCGCTGCTGCCAAGCCATAGCATCATTCCCAGCAAGAGAATAACGAAAATTCCGATGGCCATTGCGGAGCGACGTATCTGGCCTCGATTCTTGCGTAGTACTAATCCGCCGAGAATCAATGCCTGAACTGCGAAAGCAGCCATGCCACCACGAGATCCGGAAAGAAAGATGGATGTGGCCATGACCGAAGCTGCCGCGAGTGCCATTTTGCGCGTCTGGCTATGTGCGTGCTCATTCAGGCTGACGACCAATGGAATTGGCACGAGGAGTTCCATCAAACCCGCATAGTGGTTGTGATTTACATAGGGTCCATAAATCCAACCGCCGAAGCGTGATTCGCGCAGCCAGTAAAGCTTTCCATTCGACGATATCCCCTGAACGATCGCGAAGACAGCAATTGCGCAGCCGTAGGTTGAAAGCGTTCGAGCGAAAACCTCAATCTGGGAACTGCGTCGCAGAAGTTGCACGATCAAGAAACAAAGCACAGCGAAGGCGGCATACAGGTAAAAACTGGAGAGAGTTTCGTAGCGGTAAGCGCTTTGCCCAGTGGCCAACAGAACAACGACTATGATCCCGAAGCTAGCCATGGGAGCGAACAGAGGGTTGCTAGCAATTTCGATCGTGCCGTGGCGGAACTGCGCGAAGCACCACACCGCGAGAAGGAATGCGGCACCGATTTCTAGGACCAATACGGACCAGGGTTCTGTCGCGCCGAATGCAAGCGGACCGAATAGCAACAAGCCAAGAGTTGAGTAGAGAACAGCGTTCTCTACGACGGAAGTAGGACGAAGGTTCTCGGCGAGGAGTAACGCGCTGGTCGCCTGTGCCATATCAGTTCTTGGGCCTCAATCGCAGTCCGGTGATCCACAACTTGCCCCGAATGGCGCTGTCGGGCGGCACGCGCTGCACGAGGAGCGCGAGCAGCCTCGTGTTCGGGCCGGTGGTGAAGCTACCATTCACTTCTTTCCATGACTCTGTAGAGCTCAGGTCGTCGCTGGAGAAGGCAAGCGATGTTTCGTAAGCGTCCATAAGCGCAAAGCGAGGTGCGCCTGCACCCTCGAGAGCCTCAGTCTTGAAGAAAGCAGAAAAGTCATACGACATTCCCGGTTGTACCGGAATGAGTTGATGGATGCCCGCCTCGTAGAGCTTGAGTGCATCAAACGTGATCAGCAGCGACCGATGTGAAGAGCGTGTCTGTACCGGATCAATCGCGAGAATGACATCCTTCGACTTGGTATAGGTCCAATCGAAGCCTGCGTTGAGCACGGCGTGATCAAAGTCTCCGTTGACTATCAGATTGTCAGAATTCGATTGATAGGATTGCAAATCACACAGAGTGGCGCTTTGCCTCCAGACTGCAGCGGCTTTCTCGACATCTTGCTGACTCAGGAAGAAACGGATCAGCTCAAATACTCGCTCCCTTCGTAGTGGCTGTCGCAATTGAGCGAGTTGGTCCCAAACTTTCTCTACCGATGTCGTGTCCTTCCTGGCAATGAGGAAGTCAAGCATTGCATAGTAGACGTCGGGATTCCGTGGCAACATGCTACTCAGAAAAGTGTCAATATTTGGCGACACGCGCCACGCCATGGGGATTGTGCTCGCAGCCATGGTAGGCGCGCCCTGCAGCACTTCTCGAAACTGGCTGAGCGCGTTGGCGCGATTACCCTCGATCGCGTAGAGATTGCCGGCTTCCCACGCAACGGATGGCGTTTGCGGGCTCATCGCTAAGGCGTGTTCGATTGCCTTAACTTCTTCATCCCGATCGTCCAATGTCTGATGTGTGTGTGCGAGCTCCAGCCAGTAGCGAGACTTGTAAGGATTCAGCGCAACCGCCGAACGAAAGTAGTCAAGCGCTTTGTCTGGCGCTCGATCTTGGAGAAGGTAAAAGTTTCCCAGCAGAGACTGAACTTCTGCATTGCCTGGGGCCAAGCGGGCGGCCCACTGCAAACTTCGCAAATCAGTTTTCCCAGA
>Ga0066903_100003437_pt1 | contig 12950 bp, 9 predicted proteins | sample PanSoiMetaGPlot1_FD_67491 | JGI IMG/M metagenome (GOLD analysis project Ga0066903, IMG submission 67491) | Tropical forest soil microbial communities from Panama analyzed to predict greenhouse gas emissions - Panama Soil - Plot 1 (version 2) | ecosystem: Environmental > Terrestrial > Soil >... | reverse complement strand
CTGGGCGAGGCCATCGCCGTGGCGCTCTACATGCTGCCGGCGCTCGCGATGGTGATCATCGTGCTCTCGCGGTACATGCGCCGGAGCCACGCGAAGTGAGCAAGGACGCGATCGAGCGGCTCCAGTCGGCCGTCGCCTATCTGTTCCTCGGGCTGCTGCTCCTGTTCGTGCTGTTTCCGTTCTACTGGATGACGGTCACGTCGTTCAAGACCGAGGACCAGATGCGCAGCCTCGTGTCGATGTTCTGGCCCTCGCCCTTCGTCGTCGAAAACTACACGCAGCTTCTGACCAAGACCGACTTCGCGATCTGGTACCGCAACAGCGCCTTCGTCGCCGTCTCGAGCACGTTTCTGGCCACGGCGGTCGGCACCATCGGCGCGTATGCGCTGGCGCGGCTGCGGTTCCTGGGCCGCGCCTTTCTGTCGAGCGCGACGCTGATCACATATCTGGTCCCGCCGTCGATCCTGTTCATCCCGCTCTACGCGCAGATCCGCACGATGGGACTGGCCGATAGCCTGGCCGGGCTCATCGCGGCCTACCCCTCGTTCACGGTTCCGTTCGTCACGTGGCTCCTGATGGGCTACTTCGGCTCGATCCCGGAAGAGCTCGAGGAGGCGGCGATGATCGACGGCGCCACGCGCTTCGGCGCGTTCCGGCGCATCATCCTGCCGCTGGCGGCGCCGGGTGTGCTCGCGGCGAGCCTCTTCGCGTTCACGCAGGCGTGGAACGAATTCCTGTACGCCCTCGTCTTCATCAGCGACGTCAAGCAGCGAACGTTGCCGGTCGGACTCTCCACGTTCATCACGGGCGACGTCTACGGCTGGGGCTATCTGATGGCCGGCGCCGTCCTCACCACACTCCCGGTCATCCTCGTCTACACCTACCTCCAGCGCTACATGGTGGAAGGGCTCACGGCCGGGAGCGTCAAAGGATGAGATGCCCCGCCTGTCGGCACGACAACCCCAGCGGCGCCCGATTCTGTAACGGGTGCGGCACCAGCCTCACGGCGGTGAACCCCGCCGCCGCGCCGCAGGCGTACACGCCGCCGCATCTCGCCGACAAGATCCTGACCGCGCGCGCCGCGATGGTCGGCGAGCGCAAGCAGGTCACCGTGCTCTTCGCCGATCTCAAGGGCTCGATGGAGCTGCTCGCCGACCGCGACCCCGAGGAAGCGCGCCGCCTGCTCGACGCCGTCCTCGATCGCATGATGGAAGCGGTCCACCGCTACGAAGGCACCGTGAACCAGGTGATGGGCGATGGGATCATGGCGCTCTTCGGCGCGCCGCTCGCGCACGAGGACCACGCGGTGCGCGCCTGCTACGCCGCGCTCCGGATGCAGGAGACCGTCGGCCGGTGGGCGGAGCAGATCCACAAGACCGAGGGCATCTCGGTCAAGATCCGCGTCGGACTCAACTCGGGCGAGGTCGTCGTGCGCTCGATCGAGAACGACCTCAAGATGGACTACACCGCGGTGGGCCAGACGACGCACCTGGCGGCCCGCATGGAGCAGATGGCCGACCCCGGCACCATTCTCGTCGCGCCCAGCACGCTGCGTCTCGCCGAGGGCGCCGTCCAGGTCACCTCGCTCGGCGCCCGGCCGGTCAGGGGACTCGACGCGCCGATCGAGATCTCCGAGCTCATCGGCGGAGCGCCCGCACGGTCGAGGCTCCGCGCCGCCGAGACGCGCGAGCTCTCACGCTTCATCGGACGCGTCGCGGAGCTCGACCGGCTGAACGCGCTGCTCGAGCACGCGCGCATCGGTCACGGGCAGATCGCGGCGGTCAGCGCGGAGGCGGGCGTCGGCAAGACCCGGCTCATCCACGAGTTCCTCCGCTCGGCGAAGACGCAGACCTGGCGCATCCTCGAGGGACGGTCGCACTCGTACGAGCGGGCGGCGTCGTATCGCCCGATCATCGAGCTCTTGCGCGCGTACTTCGAGCTCGACGCGCTCGACCCGGCCTCCCGGGTGGCCGAGAAAATCGCGGCCAGCCTGCGCGAGCTCGATCCGGGGCTCAGCGACGCGGTGGCGCCGCTCGTATCCCTGCTGGACGCGTTGACGTCGGACGACCCGTTTCGCGCGCTCGACGCGCGAGAGCGCCATGACCGGGTGGTCGACGCGCTCACGCAGGTGCTTCTCAAGGAGACCGAGCGCCAGCCGCTGGTGTTGGTGCTCGAGAACCTCCAGTGGGTCGACGCGGAGACACAGGCGTTCCTCGATAGCCTGTTCGACCGCATCCCGACCGCGCGCCTGCTCCTGGTCGTCGAATATCGGCCTGGCTACGAGCATCCCTGGGCCGGCCGGCCCGGCTTCCACCACGTCGAGATCGACGCGCTCACCTCGGCCGCATCCGACGAGCTGCTCCGGGAGCTGCTCGGCGAGCACCGCTCGCTGCGTCCGCTCCGGGAGCTCCTGGCCCAGCGCAGCAACGGCAATCCATTCTTCCTCGAGGAGATCGTGCGCACGCTCGTCGAGACCAAGGCCCTCGTCGGCGAACGCGGCGCCTACCGGCTCGGCGGCGAGCTCACGGCGCTCCAGGTGCCGGCGACGGTCCAGGCTGTCCTCGCCGCCCGCATCGATCGGCTCTCGCACGACGAGAAGCTCCTGCTCCAGTCGTCGGCCGTCGTCGGCTCGGACGTCCCGCAGGCACTGCTCGAGGCGATCGTCGACGTCCCCGCGGACCGCGTGGCGCGCGCGCTGGCAAGTTTGCAAGTCGCCGGGTTCCTCTTCGAAGCGACCCTGTTTCCCGACGTCGTGTATCGCTTCAAGAGCGCGCTGACCCGCGACGTTGCCTACGCGAGCCTTCTCCGCGAGCAGCGGCGTGTCCTGCACGCGCGCATCGTGGACGCGATCGAGCGGCTGTACCACGACCGGCGCACGAGCCACGTCGATCAGCTCGCGTTCCACGCCTCGCGCGGCGAGGTGTGGGCCAAGGCGCTCGTTTACAACCGTCAGGTCGGCGCGCGCGCGGTGCTCCATGCCGGCAATGCCGAGGCGGTCCAGGCCTTCCAGGACGCGCTCGCCGCGCTGAAGCGGCTGCCGGAAACGCGCGAGACGATCGAGCAGGCGATCGACCTTCGCCTCGACTTGCGGCCGCCGCTCCTGCAGCTCGGCCGCCTGGACGACGTGCTGAACGTCTCGCGGGAAGCGGAGCGGCTGGCGGGCGAGCTCCGGGACGAGCCGCGGCTGGCCCGCGTCTACACCTATCTGATCAACTATCACTACCTCAAGGGCGAGACAGCCACGGCCATCGAGTACGGCCAGCGCTGTCTCGAGGTGGGGCGCGCGATCGGCGATCCCGCGCTTCAGGGCCTGGCGCGGCAGTACATGGGCCAGAGCTACCACGCACAAGGCGACTACGCGCGGGCCGAGCAGGCGCTCCGCGAGAACATCGACGCGACCGCCCGCGATCAGGCCACGATCTCCTACGTCGCCTCGTGCGGGTGGCTCGCCTTCAGCCTGGCCGATCGCGGCGCGTTCGACGCGGCCAACTCCTACCTGGCCGAGGCACAGCGCGCCGCCGAGACGACCCAGCACGCGTACAGCCGCCTCATTGCCTGGACGTTGATCGGGCTCGTGTGGATCCGGCGCGGGCGGCTGGCGCGCGCCGTGTTGCCGCTCGAGCGCGGGCTCGAAGCCTGCCGCAAGAAGCATCTCACCGTGTGGATGCCGATTCCGCTCTCGCTCCTCGGCCTGGCGTTCGTTCGCATGGGCCACCTGCACGAGGGGCTGCGCCTGCTCGAGGACGGCGTGGCCTTGAGCCGCGAGCTCGGGATCCGCGCGTATCTCGCGGCCTGGCTCGTCAACCTCGCGGAGGGCTATCTCGCTGATGGCCAGGCTCAGCGCGCGCGCGAGACGGCGCGCCTGGCGCTCGACATGGCGCGCGAGCACGGCGAGCGCGGCCACGAGGCCCAGGCGCTGCACGTGCTCGGCGACATCGCCGCCCGTGGTACACCGCCCGATCCCGGCGAGGCGCGCGCGCAGTACGAGGAGGCGCTGCGGATGGCCGGCGAGCTCAGCCTGCGGCCTCTCATCGCGTCCTGCCTCTTGAGCCTGGGCGCGCTCGAGGAGCGGGAGGGCAACGGCGTGGGCGCCGGGCGCTACCGGGCTCAGGCGCAGCAGACGTTCGACGAGCTCAGCATGCGCGCCGGGCGCGAGCAGGCCGAGAAAGAAGTGACCGAGCTCGGCCACCTCTTCATCGTGGCGCGCTCGCAGCCCGATCTCTACGACTTCCTCGCCCAGGAGTTGTCCGGTGCCGAGCGAATCGAAGTGCTGTTCGACCGGCGCCGCGGCGAGCAGCGCCAGCGCTTCGAGGAGTTGACCGAGGAGCGCCGTCGCGCCGAACGGCGGCGGGAGCAGCTCGACCAGGATCTCCGGGACTGGGGCTTCGGGGTGGCCCCACGACGGCTCGGATGACGGCCCACTTCCTCGTCGAGCGCGACGGCCCCACGGCGCTCCTCACCTTCAATCGCCCGGATGCGCGCAACTCGATGACGTTCGAGATGTACGAGGCGCTCCACGACGCTTGCGGAGCGCTCGACGCCGACTCGTCCGTGCGCTCGGTAATCCTCAAAGGCGCCGGCGACAAGGCGTTCGCGAGCGGCACCGACATCCGCCAGTTCCTCGACTTCAAGACTCGCGACGACGCGCTCGAGTACGAGGCTCGCCTGACTCGCGTGCTCGGAAGGCTGGCCGGCATGAGCAAGCCGACGATCGCGATGCTACAGGGCGACGCGATCGGCGGCGGGCTCTTCATCGCGCTCGCGTGCGATCTGAGACTCGCGGCCCCGCACGCGCGCTTCGGCATCCCGGTGGCCCGCACACTCGGCAATTTTCTGGCGCCGCTGAGTCTCACCCTGCTCGTCTCCGTGCTCGGCCCCAACCGGGCCCGCGAGATCGTGCTGACGGCGCGTCTCGTCGACGCGGAGGAAGCCAGGACGATCGGCCTGGTCGATCGAATCCACCCGGCTTCGGAGCTCGAGCTCCGCACGCGCGAGCTGGCCGCGAGCCTGGCCGAGCTGGCGCCGCTCACGCTCGCCGCGACCAAGGAAGCCACGCGACGGATGCTGGCGGCGCTCGCGCCAAAGGACCTCGATGACCTCATCGTGTCCTGCTACCTGAGCCGCGACTTCCACGAAGGCGTGCGCTCGTTCCTCGAGAAGCGAAAGCCTGACTGGCAGGGGCGCTGATGCGCGGGGGCGAGGTCTCGTTTCGTCGGGACTAGCGGAGAATCGCGTCGAGCGTCAGACGGTCGATCCAGCTGCCTGCTGGTTGGAGGCCGTCTCGCACGACCCGGCGCGCCGAACCAGCGTTTAGTTGTTGCTCGTCATGTTGAGGATGCGACCCTCGAGCTGATGAAGGAGCGGGACGTACTCGTCGCTGCCGCAGGACGGGCAGGTCGGGTCGCCCAGCTCGAAGCATTCCTCGCAGGCCACGCAGACGGCGAGGCTGCGGAGCGAGATCGGAACCCGTGAGAGCGTGCGAACCATCGTGCTGATCATCGCCTTTGTCCTCCTGCGGGGGTATTAACGCAAAGGCGATACCAGACGACGCCAGGCTCCGAAGATACTGTATTCGCTCAACTTTTCCGAATTTCCGGTCGGCCGGAAGCCCAAAGGTGGAATGATTCTTACCGCCCCGGAACGGCCAGGCCTGATCAGCCCCCGACCACTCGTGGCCCAAATCCGCCCCGCCGGGTGACCGCATCACCCGTCGCCGATCTCGCGTGCTAGACTTTCGGCGATGAGATCGATCGCGAGCGCTCGGTGAGTCGCGCGGGGCACTACGGCTTCGAGCGGCGACGTCGAGCTGATATCCAGAAGGCGAAGCAGGAAGCGAAGCGACAGCGCAAGAACGAGCGCGCTGAGTCCGGTGCGACCGGACCCGAGATCGGTGAGGCTCAGGACGCCGGCGCCCCGGCCGGGATGTGGGAGTGGTTCTCGCCGAGCCGAGGGCGCACCGTGGTGTCAGCCCCGAAGACGCGACCTGACCCCGACCCGCCGGACGACTGGGTACTGCTGACCGACGTCGAGCCCGAGTCCAGCCCGGAGTAAAGCACGCTCGGGCGCGCCCGGGCCCGCGGGGCCGGCGGCCCCGCGACGCCAGGCGAGCGCTACTTCTTTGCGGCCTCGGAAGCCTGGAAGCCGATCTTGTTGTGCGTGCCGTCGCACATCGGCTTGTTGGTGGACGCGCCGCATCGGCAGAGCGCGATTCGCGGCTGGCCTCCCGTGTTGATCGGGGCACCGGTCGGATCGATCAACTCGCACTCGCCCTCGATCAGGTACGGTCCGTTCGGCCGGGTCGTGATCTTGACGGCCATCGTGTGAGTCCTCCCTTTCTTTTCTTAGGCGCGCCTCGGCCGGCGGGGCCCCAGCCCCGCGACGGCCTGCAGCGCGCACAACGGGCGTGAGCAGCGCCCATCAAGATACCACCATAATTTCCGCGTGTGCCGCCGGGGTACACTCATGAGCATGAGGGAACCCGGCGCGATCCTGCTCGTCGCCTGCTACGAGCTCGGCCACCAGCCGCTGGCCGTCGCGTGGCCGACGGCGTTCCTCGAGCGCGAGGGCTATGCGCCGGCGGTGATGGACGTGTCCGTCGAGCCCTTCGACTCCGAGCGTGCCCGCCGCGCGAAGCTCGTCGCGATCTCCGTGCCGATGCACACGGCACTGCGGCTCGGCGTGATGGTCGCCAGGCGCGTGCGCGACGTGACTCCTGGCTGTCACATCGCCTTCTACGGGCTCTACGGCACGCTCAACGCGGGTCATCTTCTGGCGGGCATCGCCGATTCGGTCATGAGCGGCGAGCTCGAGGCCTCGCTGGTCGATCTGGTCCGCACGCTGGAAGGTGGTAGTCGGCCGCAGGCCTCGATCCGGCCCGTGCTGGCGAAGCTCGACTTTCCGACGCCGAGTCGCGCGGCGCTTCCATCCCTCAAGAAGTACGCGCACCTCGAGCGCGACGATCGACTGGAGCTCGTCGGGTACGTCGAGGCGAGCCGCGGCTGCAAGCATCTGTGCCGGCACTGTCCGATCCCGCCGGTTTACGGCGGGCGCTTCTTCGTCGTGCCGGTCGAGACCCTGCTCGCGGACATCCGTCAGCAGGTCGACGCGGGCGCAACCCATATCACGTTCGGCGATCCCGACTTCCTGAACGGCCCGGGCCACGCTCTGGCCGTCGCCCGGGCGCTCCACGACGCGTTTCCCACGCTGACGTTCGACTTCACGGCCAAGATCGAGCACCTCTTGCGTCATCGCGATCGGCTCCCGGAGCTCGCGCGGCTCGGCTGTGCGTTCGTCGTGTCCGCGGCTGAGTCGCTGAGCGACACCGTCCTCGCGCACCTCGACAAGGGGCACACGCGCGCCGACATCGAGACCGCGGTGCGGCTCGCCACCGAGGCCGGGATCACGTTGCGTCCCACCTGGGTCGCCTTCACGCCGTGGACGACGCTCGAGGATTATCGCGAGCTGCTGGGGTTCGTCGAGAGCCAGGGGCTCGTCGACGCGGTCGACCCGGTACAGTTCTCGATCCGTCTCCTGGTGCCGCCGGGCTCGCTCCTGCTCGACAGCCCCGCGCTGCGTCCGTTCCTGGGCGAGCTGGTCGATGACCAGTTCTACTACCGCTGGATTCACCCGGACCCTCGGATGGAGGCGCTCCACGCGGAGGTTTCGTCGCTCGTGGCCGTTGCCGCCGACCGGCGCGAGGACGCTGCGGTCACGTTTCAACGGGTGCGCGAGCTCGCGGACCGGCACGCCGGGGTGGCGCCGCGGCCCCTGTCGGCGCCGGCGGCCCGCCGCAAGCGGCCGCCACGGCTGACGGAGCCCTGGTTCTGCTGAGCGGAGCCTACCGAGGGCCAGTTGGCCCTGAATGCAAACTCGGGTAAAGTAACCGTCTGAGAGGTGCCTCATGAGCGAGGATTTGAAGACCCGAGTTCAAGAGCTGATCGATTCGATGATCAACCCAGCGGTCGCGGGCCACGGCGGGTTCGTCGAGCTGGTCGACGTTCAGGACAACCGGGTTTACTTGCAGATGGGCGGCGGCTGCCAGGGCTGCGGCGCCGCGGACGTCACGCTGAAGCAGGGCATCGAGCGCCTGATCAAGGAAGAGATACCCGAGGTCGCCGAAGTCCTCGACGCGACTGACCACTCCGCCGGGACCAACCCCTACTACACCGCCGGCAAAGCGTAGCTCCGCGCCTCGGCGTGGGGAGTTGACACCCGTGCCGCCCTCGGCTGGCCGGTTACTGCTCCTCCTGCCGACGACGACCTACCGCACCGAGGCGTTCGTCGAGGCCGCCACCAGGCTCGGTGTCGAGCTCGTGTGCGCCTCCGAGCGGCCGAGCACGTTCGAGGCGCTGGCGCCCGATTCGCTCCTCACGCTCGACTTCGCCGATCCCGGCGCCAGCGCCGACACGATCGCGCGATTCGCGGCGCGCCGGCCGATCGACGCCGTCGTGCCCGTGGACGACCTCACCACGGTCGTCGCGGCCGCGATCAGCCAGCGCCTCGGCCTGAAGGCCAACTCCCTGCCCGCCGTGGCCACCGCGCGCGACAAGCACGCGATGCGCCGCTGCCTGTCCGAGGCCGGCGCGCCGGTGCCACGCTACCGGCTTGTCCTCCTGGCCGACGACCCCGCCGTTCTCGCGCGGGGAATCGATTACCCCTGCGTGCTCAAGCCGCTCGCCCTCTCGGCCAGCCGCGGCGTGATCCGCGCGAACGATCCGCAAGAATTCGTGGCGGCGTTTCACCGGATCGCGGCGATCCTCGAAAGTGTGGAGGCACCGCTGCCGGACGAGGCCCGCCGGGCATTGCTCGTCGAGGACTTCATCCCGGGGGGCGAGGTCGCGCTCGAGGGGCTACTGCTCGGCGGGACACTGCACGTGCTGGCGATCTTCGACAAGCCCGATCCGCTCGACGGCCCGTTCTTCGAGGAGACGATCTACGTGACCCCGTCGCGCCTGCCGGAGGCCGTCCAGGCCCGTATCGCCGCGGTGAGCCGCGACGCATGCGCGGCGCTCGGGCTCACCGAGGGCCCCGTCCACGCGGAGCTTCGCCTGAACGAGCGCGGCCCGTTCGTGCTCGAGGTGGCCGCGCGCTCGATCGGCGGCCTCTGCTCGCGCACCTTGACGTTCGGCACCGGTCTGACCCTCGAGGACCTGATCCTTTCTCACGCGCTCGGGCGTCCGCTCGAATCGCTCGAGCGCGAGCGGCGCGCCGTCGGCGTCATGATGATCCCGATCCCTCGGGCCGGCCGGCTCGTCTCGGTCAGTGGCGCCGACGACGCTGCGGAGGTCGAAGGCGTCGACGAAGTCGCGATCACGATGCACCCCGGGCAGGCGGTGGTGCCGCTTCCCGAGGGCTGGCAGTATCTCGGGTTCATCTTCGCCCGCGCCGAGACGCCCGCCGCCGTCGAGCACGCCCTCCGCCAGGCACACGCACGATTGCACTTCGCCATTGAGTAAGCGGCAGCGCCCCAAGCCGGCGAAGCGGGCGCGCGCGGTCCCGGATCGCCACGGCCGCACGCTTCGACAGGCCGACGAGCGCGCCGAGCGGCTGACCAGCCTCAGCCGCCTCACGCGGCTGATGACCTCGGCGACCGATAGTGATGCCGCGTTCCGCGGGATTGCCGAGGCGGCCACGACACTCCTGAAGGCGCGGATGGCTTACGTCTGGGTGGACCACGGCGCCGAGACCCTGCGCGAGGGCGGCAGCTTCTGGGCTGGGCTCGAGCTGGCGGGACGCCCCATGCGCATCGCGCCGGCCCCCCGCCACGGCACCATCGCCGGGGCCGTGCTCGCCTCGCGCCAGCCGGAGTACATCGACGACGTGCAGTGCGATCCGCGCTGGGGCCTTCGCGCGCTCGCCGAGACCAGCGATCTGCACGCGTGCATCGCGCTGCCGCTGATCCACCACGACCGCGCGGTCGGCGCGCTGGTCGTGGTGTTCGGCCGCCGCGGCGTATTCACCCACGAAGAAAAGAAGCTCGCGGGGCTCCTGGCCGACCAGGCGGCCATCGCCATCGAGAACGCCCACCTCTACGAGGAAGCGGGGCGCCGCCAGCGCGAGGCCGAGCTGCTCGCGGACGTGGTCCGCAGCATCAACGCCTCGCTCGATCTCACGACCGTGCTCCGCCGCATCGCCGAGGGCGCGCGCGAGGTCTGCCGCAGCGACATGGCATTCATCGCGCTGCGCGAGCCGGGCAGCGACAGCTATTTCTTTCGCCAGTGGCCCGGCGCGCGCTACGAGGACTACCGCTCGTTCCGGATCACGCCGGGTCAGGGCGCCAGCGGTCTGGTCCTCGCCAGCGGCACGCCGTTTCGCACGGATCGCTACCTCGAGGACACGCGGTTCGGGCCCGACTTCCTGACCGTCGCCCGGATCGAAGACCTGCACGCCTACATGGCGGTGCCGATCAAGATCGAGGGCCGGGTCGAAGGCTTCTTCTCCGTCGCCAACCGCGACGACCGCCTGCTCACAGACCGCGACGAGCAGATCCTGCTGCGGCTGGCCGACCACGCGGCGATCGCCATCCACAACGCGCGGCTCTTCGCCGACAGCGCCGGCCGCCGACGCGAAGCCGAAGCGCTGAGCGAGCTCGGCGGCGCCGTCGCATCGTCGCTGGAGCTCGAAAGGATCCTGTCGCTGGTCGTCGACCGCGTCTGCACCCTGCTCGGGACGCAGCGATCGGCCGTGGCGCTGGTGAACGAGGAGCGGCCCGGCACCGCGACGCATTTCGTGGCGAGCCGCGGGATGAGCCGCGCGTTTCCGGCCATGCGCCCGCTGCATCCGCGCGACGGCACGACGCCGACGGCCATCGCGGAGCGCCGGCCGGTCTGGTCAGCGGACTTGCTGAACGATCCGGCCTTCGAGCTCACGCCCTCGACGCGCGCGGCGGTCGAGGCCGAGGGCTACCGGGCCGTGCTGTCCGTGCCGCTGCTCGTCGGCGAGCGCGCGCTCGGCGCGCTCGTCACGTATCGCGACGACGTCGGCCCATTTTCCAGCCGGCAGGTGGAGCTCATGCAGGCGTTCGCCCACCAGGCCGCGCTCGCGCTGGAGAATTCGCGTCTGTACGCCGAGAGCGAGCGCCGGCGCCGGGAGTCCGAGGTCTTCGCCGGCGTCGCCCAGGTGATCACCTCCTCGCTCGACCTCGACACGGTGCTGCGCCGGATCACCGACAGCGCCAAGGAGCTGGTCGGGAGCGACCTCGCGATGATCGGTTTCCGTGAAGGCGACGCCGAATCCGTCACCGTCCGTCACCGGGTCGGCTCGCGGTACACGTCGGATCGCACGTTTCGCATCGAGCCCGGCAAGGGGTTCGGCGGGCTGGCGCTGCAGAGTGGTCGCCCGCTGCGCACCGACGACTACGTGAACGATCCAGCGTTCAGCAAGGACTATCTGGCCGCGGTCGCGCGTGACGACAGCGTCAGCGCCATGGTGGTGCCGATCAAGAGCGAGGAGCGCGTGATCGGGCTGCTCTACGTGGCCAACCGCACCAAGCGGCCCTTCGGCGACCGTGACGAGGCCATCTTGCTGCGGCTCGCCGACGAGGCGGCCGTGGCCATCCGGAACGCGCAGCTCTTCGCGAGCGAGCGCGAGAGCGAGCGCCGCTACCGCACGCTGGTGGAGAGCTCGATCCAGGGCATCCACATCCAGCGCGACTGGATCACCTTGTTCGTCAACCCCGCGTTCGCGCGGATGTTCGGCTATCGCCACGCCGACGAGCTCGTCGGCCTCGATACCCGCGGCTGGCTCTCGCTGGATGATCGCGCCCGGCTCGAGAACGACCGCGCGTCGCGGCTGCGCGGCGAGCCGCTCCCGTCACAGTACGAGCTGCAGGCGACACGAGCCGACGGCACGCAGATCTGGGTCGAGACCCAGGTGACCGAGATCGTCTGGGCCGGCGAGCCCGCCATCCAGTCGACCGTGCTCGACATCACCGAGCGCAAGCGCGCCGAGCAGGCGCTGCGGCAGAGCGAGGCGCAGCTCCGACAGGTTCAGAAGATGGAAGCGGTCGGCCAGCTCGCCGGCGGCGTGGCGCACGACTTCAACAATCTGCTGACCGTCATCACGGGTCGGACGGAGCTGCTCCTGCTGCGGCTGGCCGCCAACGACCCGCACCGGCGCGACGTCGAGCTGGTCAGGAAGACGGCCGACCGCGCCGCGTCGCTCACCCAGCAGCTCCTCGCGTTCAGCCGCAAGCAGATGCTCCAGCCGCGCGTGCTCGACCTCAACGGCGTCGTCGCCGGCATGGCCCAGATGCTCAAGCCGCTGATCGGCGAGACGATCGAGCTCGACAGCCTGCTCGATCCGGCGATCGGCCGCGTGAAGGCCGACCCGGCGCAGATCGAGCAGATCATTTTGAACCTCGCGGTCAACGCGCGCGACGCGATGCCAACCGGCGGACGCCTGACCATCGAGACCGCCAACGTCCAGCTCGACAACGCCTTCGTCGAGACGCATCCCGGGGCGATGAGCGGCGCCCACGCGATGCTCAGCGTGCGCGATACGGGGGTCGGCATGAGCCCGGAGGTGCAGGCGCACCTGTTCGAGCCGTTCTTCACGACCAAGGGAGTCGGCAAGGGCACCGGGCTCGGGCTCGCGACGGTGTACGGCATCGTCAAGCAGCACGGCGGCTACATCCGCATCGAGAGCGCGCCGGGCGCGGGCACGATCGTCAGGATCTATCTGGCGCGGGTCGCGCCGGTGCCCGACTCCGTGACCGAGCCGGATGCCGATGTGCCGGCTGCCGCGAGAAGTGAAACCGTGCTCGTCGTCGAGGACGAGGGCGAGCTGCGCGTGCTGGCCACCGAGGTTCTCGGGATCGCCGGCTACTCCGTTCTGTCAGCGGCGAGCCCGAGCGCTGCGCTCGAGATCGCGCGGCAGCACGCCGGGCCGATCCACCTGCTCCTGACCGACGTCGTCATGCCGGAGATGAGCGGGCGCGACCTCGCCGATCG
>Ga0066903_100003436_pt1 | contig 12953 bp, 8 predicted proteins | sample PanSoiMetaGPlot1_FD_67491 | JGI IMG/M metagenome (GOLD analysis project Ga0066903, IMG submission 67491) | Tropical forest soil microbial communities from Panama analyzed to predict greenhouse gas emissions - Panama Soil - Plot 1 (version 2) | ecosystem: Environmental > Terrestrial > Soil >... | reverse complement strand
CCACAAGTCGTCCTCGCCTCCGACCCAGTCCCCGATCTCGTGGAACTGTTCCAGGTAGACCTGGCCGCACAGACGGCAGCGGTACAGGGCGAACCCTTCGTGGCAATCCGAGTACAGGCTTCGGGTTTGTTCCAGGGCGAGATCGGCCCGCGACGCCGGCGTAGTGCGGCAATACTCGCACCCGAGGCCGGCAAGCACGGCCGCGTCAAGTGTGTCGTTCATGGCGCCCCCTAGCTCCTGATCCACAGGTACACGACGACGAGGCAGAGGATCGCTCCGAGGACGATCCACCAGGGCTTATGCGAGGGCGTGTCTTCCTCCGAGATGTACTTGCCGCAGTGCGGGCACTGCTCCGATTCTTCGTGGATGGGCGCCTGGCAATGTGGGCAGGGAACGGTATCGTCGTCGTCTTCCTCGGGGACGTATTCCTCCTCGTCGTCCCCGTTCCAATCGTCGTCCGGGTCGTCTTCCCATTCGTCGTCGGTGGCCACTCGACCCGGCAAGCCGATCTCCGCGAGGTTATTTTTTTCGTTTGCGCACCAGCTTGGCCGGCTTGGCGGGCGGTGCCAGGCCATCCAGCTCCGCGACCAGTTTCTTTGGGGCGATGAATCGGTAGCTCTCGTCGATCCACTCACACAGACGATCGATCGGTACTTCGTCCTTCGCTCGGAACTCGCCCGTGACCCAGCCACTCTTGCCGAGCCCATAGCCCGTGGGCGACGCGTAGGGGAGGAGCAGTGCCAGGCGGCCCGAGAGCGGCAGCTTGGTTGTTACGGTCAAGAACTCGTCGGTTCCCCCCAGGATCAGGAACATCTTACCCTTGATTTTGATGGCGATGTGATCCCACGGGTGCTCTTCGACGGCCCCCGGGAACGTCAGGGCGAAGTCGCGGAGCGCTGATTCGGCGTGTTGCAGGTTCTTGGGTTTGGCCATGGGGGTGATGTGCCTCCCTGGCCGGATTACAACGCGCGGACAGGGGAAGGGCAAGGAGATTTGGAACTATTGAGCAGCGCGGGCCCGTGAAGCCGCGACTCGGAGGCTTTGCGCAGCGGAGCGCGAGATGTGTGCGGCCCGGGGCAGTGGAGCCGGTCCCCGGTGCCGTCAGGCTTCGGCTCCGCTGCGCAATGCCTCCGCGTCGCGGCTTCACAGGTTTCGCGACAAAGGATGCAGGGCTCAGGAGATTTACGGTTTACCCGTCCTTTTCCAGCCGCTTCCCGAAGCTGACGACGTCATCCTGCACGAACCCGATCTGGCGATAGAACTCGATCGCCGCGATATTCGCGGTCCGGACTTGCAAATTGATTTTCGGGCATCCGCAAGCGCGGAGCAAGCGCTCGGCCTCGTCCATCATGGCCCGGGCAATTCCGCGGCGCTGGTACGCAGGATCGACACCGAGGTAGTTGATCCATCCGCGGTGCCCGTCGTACCCAGCCATGACCGTCCCGACGATCGAGCCGTCGAACTCGGCGACGAGGAATAGATCCGGCCGGACCGCGAGCTTGCGGCGGATGTCCTTGCGGGGATCGTTCCAAGCTCGCGTGAGTCCGCAGCGCTCCCAAAGGGCGACGACCGCCACTTCGTCCGAAGGATTGAAAGGTCGGATATGCATGGCGATCTCAGAGGTGCGACAGCCCACTCGCGGCGCACTTGACCAGTTCCAATCCCTGCGTGAGCGCGCGGACACGCCACTCCGGAGATGCCGGACAGAATAGCTCGCGGAGTTTCGCCTTCGCCCACTCCGTGTTCGGGTGCCCGGGCACGCCCCAGTGGTGCGCCTGGTTCTCACGACGCAGGCCGGACAGCATGCGAACGACGCCGTAGGTCCCGAATTCGGCGACGAGGTAGAGGTAGTCCGGCGCCATCCCCTGGGCGACGCACCATGGGCCAAACGATCCGCGCGGCTTGTACGCAACGCCATCCGGATGGTCCACCTCGTACGTTTCCGGCCCGAACCACTTGTCGAGGCGTGTGTGTTGAATTTGCGTTGCAGGTTCATCGAGAAGCAGCTTGTACGACCCCCAGCGACCGAGACCGCTGTGGACGTCGAGGTGCACTGCGGTCGCGGCCGAGCCGACCCATTCTTTAAGTCGACTTCGAAGCGCCACGTGCGTCGCGGAGGGACTCTGGCCGCCGAAGTAGACGCCTTTCGGGTATTCGTACTGGCCCGTGACGAGCGCCTGCTTGAGCGGCGGCAGCCCGTGACGGAGAAGGGCCAACCACGCCCGGAGACGGAACCCGTCCCACCGGGCCGGCGGTCGCTTTGGATTCAGGAGCCATTCAAACGTCCGGTACCCGTCCGAGCTCCCCTTATACTCCTCGCCCAGCAGGAGAAAGTTGCGGTTCGGATCGACATTGTTCGCGTCCGCCCGACGGCCGTTGGCGAACGCGTGCGGGTTGAGGGCGTGGAGGAAGACGTAGCGCACTCCGGACGGCGGGCCGGATCTTTTTGCCCAATGCTCCATCGCGGCGAGCTGAACCGCGGCGCCAAACGGTCCTTCCACTCCGTGTAGGCCGCTCGAGACGACCAGCACTCGCTCTGCACCGTTCGCGGGAGAGACGGCCGCATCGACCGTCAACTCCTCGCCGCCGGGTCCGCGATCCGCGATCGGTTGCGCGAAGCAGGACCAGCCAAGCCCTTTGGCCACGGACCGGAACCGGTCCCGCGAAGCGAAGTAAGTAGGGGGGAACTCGACCGGCGGACGTGTCATCATGCCCCGTTTCCGCTCGGCTTCGGACCGATCCGCGCCGCCTCGATCGCCGGCCCCCGCTCGCTGAAGCACGGGATTAGTCGGACCAGGCCGGTGATCTTGAAGGTCTCGCGGACCGGGTCGGTAACGCACATGGTGACCGTGCGTCCCTTGACTCGCATCGCCTTCCAGAACTTGATGAGAACGGCACAGGCGCCGCTGTCGATCCAGTCCACAGAGCAGAGGTCGACGACGACGGGCCAGTCGAACTGGTCGGCCACGCGGAGGATGGCGTCGCCGAGCTGGGTCGATTGAGAGTCCGGGCCGGCTTCCAGTCCGGCGACCAGCCGGCGGTCGGCCGGGACGACCTCGACGACGATCACGCCGTCGGGCTGCTCGGCGGCAAGTGCGACGCGGGCCGGTTGAGCCATGACACACCTCCGCCGCGGGGGCGAACCGCCGGCCCGCGGAGAGTGGGCCGGCCAATCACACGGTACCCGATCCGCAGATTCGTCACAAGGGGGCTTGCGCTGGCGGCTTACGCTTCCTCGGCGGTCTCATCCGGACCACCGTCCGGCCGCACCATGGCCTGGTAGAACCACCATGCGTATGAGTTCGCCTGCGAATTGACGACGGCCACGCCTCCCAGCGGCTGCCAGCCTTCTGCGATGTGCTCGTTGACTTCCTGTTCCAGCCCTTCGACGTCCTTGGCCTCAAGTAGCCGGTAGCGCATTCGGCACCTCGAATCTTTCGACAGTCGACCCTTACTGCTTAGCCACCTCGGTCACACGAAAGCCGAAGAAGGCGCGCTTGTTCTCGACCTGTTGATGCTGGACCGTCATCTTCACCGCGTACGACCCCTGCTCGGTCTTCACGAGAAATGTGACTCCAGTGACCCACGGCCCATCGCCGACCTTGCTCCCCGATTCGGAGACGTCCAGTGCTTGGATCTGGTTCCGCTTGAAGACGAACTCGGCTTTCCCCTTGGCCGATGCTTCCGCGGTGTCAAGCGAGATCGTTTTGCCGTCCAGGTAGTCAAGGACCTCCTCTTTGGTCGGGTACGCGTCAGACGGTTTCTTGGCTCCCGCGCCGGGCGAAGGCGCCACCGACACAAACGTCGACTCGGCCCGCTGACAGCCCAGGGCGGCGAGCGAGACGAGGAGAAGGAATGTCGCGAAGTGGCGCATGGAGTCAGTCTCCGCGGGTCAAGTCGGTGAGATGCGCCCAGCATTGTCGCCCGCGAGCGGGCCGGCGTCAACGAGCCGTAAGCCGGTCTGCCCGACGATATCTTCAATCAACCGTGTCGCACTCGTTTCGCGGTCCGACTCAATGAGTGGATATCGAGAAGCTTCCGCGCTCGACGAAATTTGTTACCTACTGACTTGGCACCCGCCGCCGTCCGTCCTTATACTCCTTCCCAACGTCGACCCGACTCGTTTCGAATTAGCCGCCAACCAGTTCAAGCCAGAGGGATTTGTCGAGGAGCCGACTCCGCAATCGCCGGGCACACGCCCGCGCGCGGTGGCATGCCGATTCTCCCTCTGGGTGGTAGCGAACGAGCCGGGCGTCGGCGGACACGGAGTCCTCCCCCACACGCCCGGAACTCACAGCCATGAACTACCTCAGGTCGTTCCTCGCCCCGCGCCCCCCGTGCGCGCCCTCGGCCCGCCTCCGCCTTGAGAACCTGGAAGACCGTACCGTCCCCAGCGGGACCGAGTGGCTGGTCCGGCTGGAGAACCTGCCGGGCAACACTCCCGAAGAGCAGATGCAGGCCGCGGAGGACTTGTTCCACGCCGCCGGGTTGGCGGACGAAGACGTGGAGGTGGTCGACCACGCCACGCTCGATGGCAATATCGTCGTCGAGACGCCGCCGGGCGTCCCGCAGGCTGTGCTTGAATCTGAGCTGGCGGGCGTTCCTGGCTTCCTCGACGTCCAGCCGTTCGTCGGGGAGGAAGAGGGCGCGACGGGCGAGCCGGAACAATCCGGGGCGTTCGAGCCCGGGGCGGACTACGACCCCGCCACCGGCGCGAATCTGGCGACCGGGCTGGTAGGCAATGAGCCGACCATCGCGGTCAATCCGCTCAACCCGAACAACATCGTAGTCGCCCAATTCAACATGGGGGTGCAGACGTTGACGATTTCGCTCGACGGCGGGGCAAGTTTCCCCATCCAGCGGAACGCAGTACTGCCCGCCGGGCAGACCGGGTTTAGCGGCGACGACGCGCTCGCCTTCGACTCCCAGGGCCGGCTGTTCTGGACCTACCTGACCTCCGGTGGCACGGGCGGCATCGCTTCCCTCCAGGTCAACCCCCTCACTGGGGCGGTGGTCGGCGGCCCATCAGTCGTGTCTAGTGGCAGCCTCGACAAGGAGTGGATCGCGGCCGACAAGAACCCGACGAGCCCGTTTGTCAACAACCTGTACACCACCTGGCACGACTTCGGCCAGACCAACGCCCCCGTCCGTTTCGCCCGTTCGACCAACCAGGGCGCCACCTGGACGACTCTCGCCGCCAACATCTCGGGGGCCAACGAGGGCTTCACCTGGCCGTCCGAAGTGACCGTCGCCCTCAACGGCGATGTCTGGGTCGCCTGGCACACCAACACTGGGCAGACCAACGGCGACGTCCGCATGCGCCGGTCCACGGACGGCGGCCTGACGTTCGGCCCCGAGATCATTCCGTTCCCGGCCGGCACAGCCGCAACGACCAACAACGCCGACAACGGGCTGGCGAGCAAGATCACCGGCCTGCACGTCTGGCTGCAGGGCTCGATGCAGCCGCGGATCCTCGTCGACCCGGCTCGGCCGGGCAACATCTATGTCGTGTCGGTCGACGACCCGGACACATTCACCACCACGAACGACCCCTCCGACATCGTCTTCGCCCGGTCCACCAACAACGGGGCGACCTGGACCCGCACGACCATCAGCCAGGGGATCAACGGCGACAGCGAGATCATGCCCGCGGCTTCCATCGATGCCAATGGCAACCTGGCTGTCACCTGGTACGACAATCGCCGCCACCTGACCGTGCCGGATTCCCTCGGCGGCACGCACTACCTGCTGGACCTGTTCGCCACCACCAGTCTCGACGGCGGGCTGACTTTCAGTTCTCCGCTGCAGGTGAACGACCCGGCCAACACGTTCGACCCGGAGCGCGGCGCGCCCGACCGGTTCAACAACCACACGCTTCGGATCGGCGAGTACAACGGCCTGGCGGTGGTTAGCGGTACCGCGCACGCCGTCTGGACGGGCAACACTCCCACCAGCCAGAAGATCTACTACAGCAAGTTCTCCCTCGACCTGCAGGTCACGGCCACCACGCCCGCGGCCGGCACGGTCGTCACGACGCCGCCGACGTCGTTCATGGTCAGGGTCACCAGCCCGGTCAATCCCGCCACCCTCGCTGCCAGCGATTTCACAGTCAACAGCATCCCGGCGACCGGCTTCTCCTACGTGGCCGGCACGACCACCATCACGTTCACCTACGGCTCGTCTCCGGTAACCGGGCAAGGCCTGCAGACGATGCACATCAGCGCAGGGGCGTTCATCCGAGCCAGCGACGGAAACAACGTGCTCGCGTTCGACGCGACCTTCCGCTACGACGCGACACCCCTCCAGGTCGTCAGCACCAGCCCGGCCGTCGGCGGCACCTTCTCGGCACTCGCCCCGGCCACCTACGACGTCACGTTTAATGAGCCGATCGATCCCACTTCGGTGCAGCCCACCGATTTGACTCTCGTCGGCATCGCCGGGGCCTCGGTGACCGGCGTGGCGGTGTTGCCCGGCAACCTGACGGCCCGTTTCACGATCAGCGGACTCATCACCGAAGGAACTTTGACGACGACGATTGCTGCGGGTGCAATTGCGGACCAGTTCGGCAACCCCGGGTCGGCCTTTACCGCGAACTACACCGTGGAGATCGGGACCGCGGCCTACCCGACCCCGCTGACGCCCAAGCCGCCGCCGGGCTCGCTGATCTACGACCCAGGAGTCGCAGCTGCCATCGGCGTCACCGGTGACACCGACTCATTCACACTGAACGTGGATGCCGCGCAGACGATCTCCGCGGTGGTGCGGCCCACCGGCCTGGCAGCGCTCACCCTCTATGGCGGAGTGGGCAACGCCGGCATTAACCCCGGCGCGCTGCTGACCGTCAACCAGATTTCGGGGATCGGGACGCTGCTGTCCGACCCGACGACGCCCGGCGGCCTATCCGGTCTGGCCTTCGACCCGTCGAGCGGCGTGTTCCTGGGCTCGACAATCCGGAACTCCGGGGCCACCAGCCAGCTCATCCGGCTCAACCCGGACACGGGGACGGTACTCTCGATCGTCGGGAACATCACGGACGGCGTCGGCGGGCCGGCAATCAGCATCGGCGACCTGGCCCTCCAGCCCGGCACCAACAACCTGTTCGGTCTTCGCTCCAACGCGGACGGCACCGGGAACGGCGGCCGGCTGTACCGGATCGACAAGGCCACCGGTGTGGCCACGCTGCTCGGCAACACGGGTGCGCCAGGGGGCATCGCCTTCGCGACCAACGGCACGCTTTACCAGACCGCCCCAAGCGCGTTGCGGACGCTCAACCCGAACACGGGTGCGGTGCTCACTTCGATCACGCTGTCCACGTTCTTTGACGGCCTCGCGGTCCGGCCGACCGACGGGCTGCTGTTCGCGGCCCCGGGCGGCAGTTCGGATCAGGTCTTCACGATCAACTCAACCAACGGCGCCACCACACTGCTCGGGTCAACCGCCGCGGGCGGTCTCAGCGACCTCGACTTCCGCCCGCCCAGCACGACGCTCGCGCCGACGGTCGAGATTCGCGACTCTTTTAACAACCTCCTCGGCAGCGCGTCCGCGGCTGCCGGCCTGAATGCTCTGCTCCAGACGGTCGCGGTCCCGGCCGCCGGCACCTACAAGGTCATCGTCAGCGGCGGCTTGACGGTCGGGCCATACACCGCACAGCTCACGCTTAACGCCGCCCTTGAGAATGAGGGGATTGTCGCCGGCGCTAGCGACGACACGCGGGGCACGGCTCAGAACCTCACGGGCTCGTTCCTGACACAGCAGACGCCCCAGGCCGCCGTGCAGCGGGGAGCGGTGGTCGGGCAGTTCCAGGGCAACGACGACTTCTACTCCTTCTCCCTAAACCCGGGGCAACCGGTCACCCTGGGACTGGCGCTGAGCGGCGTCACCACCGGCCCATTCGCTACCCGGACCGACGTCGCCGGGTTCTCCAGCCCCATCACAGTGACCTACGGCGACTTGAACGGCGATGGTCGACAGGACATGGTGGTCGCAAACAACTCCGCGAGCACAGTGTCCGTCCTGCTCGGCAATGGCAACGGCACGTTCGGCGCAGCGACCGCGTTTTCCGTCGGCACCAATCCATGGACCGTAGTCCTCGGGGACGTCAACGGCGACGGCCGGCGCGACATCGTCACATCGAATATCGGCAACAACACTGTGTCCGTGTTGCTGGGCACCGGGGGCGGAAACTTCAGCGCGGCGGCCAGCTACCCGGTCGGCACACTTCCCTACGGCGTGGCCCTCGGCGACCTCAATGCCGACGGCTTCGCGGATGTCGTCACCGCCAATTATTCCAGCAGCAACGTGGTCGTGCGCTTCGGGTCGGCTAGCGGGGTTCTGGGATCCCCCGCCACCTACAGCGTTGCGGGCAATCCCGCCGCGGTTGCCCTCGGCGACCTCAACGGCGACCTCGTGCTCGACGTGGTGACCGCCAATTACGGCGGAAACAGCGTGTCCGTACTGCTGGGCGACGGGCTCGGCGGACTGGGTAGCCCGAATACGTTCGCGATGGGCACGAACCCGTTCAGCATTGCCCTGGGCGACTTAAGCGGCGACGGCAAGCTCGACGTCGTGACCGCGAACTTCGGCAGCAACAACGCGTCGGTACGGCTGGGCAACGGGTCGGGCGGCTTCGGAGCCGTGGCCACCTACTCGACGGGCGGGACCGGCCCCTACCGCGTCGCGATTGGAGACGTGAACGCGGACGGGGCTGCCGACATCGTCGCCGCCAACAACAGCGGTAACAACGCGGGCGTGCTGCTCAACTCTGGCACTGGGGTGTTCGGTCTGCCCCTAACCTTCGCCAGCGGAGCTGGCCCCGGCGGAGTGGCCCTGGCTGACCTGAACGGCGACAGCCTGCTCGACATGAGCACCGCCAACGGCGGCACTACTACGGTGTCGGTGTGGCTGAACGCCAGTCCGAACGTTCAACTCCAGCTTCAGGACGTCGGCGGCGCGGTGGTGGCGACTGGTGTCCCCGTCGTCAACATGAGGGGGGTCATCAACAATTTCATCTCCGCGACCGGGGGCACCTATTTCGCCCGCGTCTTCGGCACCGGCTCCGCCGGCTACGACCTGGTCGCCACCCGCGGCGCGGCCTTCGACACGGAGGCAAACGACAGCTTCGCCACGGCGCAGGGCGTCGATGGCGCGCAAGGGGCGCTCGGTGGCCTGACCGGAACCACCGCCGCGTTCACGGCGCCGGCCGCCCTGAACAACGTCGAGACCAATAGCGGCAACGCCTATCCGTTCCACCTGAGCTCGCAGGGCGTCCTCAGCATGCGCTACCAGCAGATCTACTCGCGGACGGAGTTTAACCAGGCCGGCATCATCGACGCCATCCGCTTCCGCCGGGCCAGCGGGCAGGGAACGTTCACCAGCAGCCCGATCGACGTCAAGGTCACCCTCGGCTACTCGGCGCGGAGCGTGGCGTCGGCGTCGAGCGTCTTCGCGGACAACATCGGCGCCGGCACCGTGACGGTCTTCGACGGTCTGATGACGCTCTCGAGCACGGCCGCCGCGTCCTCGCCGCAAGCCTTCGATGTCGTCATGGACGTCGCCAACCTCTTCAACTACGACCCGGCGCTGGGCGATCTACTGCTGGACGTCACGGTCCGAAACGCCCCGACGTCTGGCTTCCTGGCGACTTCGGTGCCGGGGCAGCAGACGGCCACGACGCGGATCTATGAGTTCGACGCGGAGGGGACCTCGGGGGCCGTCGGCAGCGGCGCCAGCGACACGCGGCCGTACGGCCTGATCACGCGCTTCGACGTGTTGAGCCCGCCCAACGACGACTGGTACTCCGTTAACGTGACCAACACGGTCAACCCAATCCGGCTCGAAACCGGCACGCCGGCCGACGGGACGGGCGAGTTCGCTAATGCCCTCAACCCGCACATCGAGCTGTACGACCCGTCGGGCACGCTGGTCGCGTCCGGTGTGCCCCAGGTCGACGGCCGCAACGAAGCGATTCAGTACCTACCACTGACGACCGGCACGTATCGCGTCCATGTCGCCGCCGAGGGGGGCACGAGCGGGGAATACATCTGGACCAGGAACTTCGTCCCGGCAATCACCAATCTGTCAATCAGCTCGCCGATCAACGAGAACGCCACGGCGACACTGAACGGCACCCTGAGTGATCCGGACCTCCAGGACGCGCATACGGTCGTGATCAATTGGGGCCCGGGTGAGGGGACGACCACCCTCAACCTGCCCGCGGGCGTGAGCTCGTTCAGCGCGAGCCATCAGTACCTCGACGACAACCCCAGTGGCTCGTCGAGTGACTCGTACCCAATTTCCGTCACGGTCACGGACAACCACGGCGCGACCGGCAGCGGATCGACGAGCGTGACAGTGAACAACGTGGCCCCGACCGTTGGAACCCTGAACTCCGGGACGATCGACGAGGGGGGAACGTTCACCCTCAATGGGTCCTTCAGCGATCCTGGCACTCAGGACTCGCACACGGTGCTCATCAACTGGGGTTCGGACGAGGGGACAACTCTGCTCAACCTGGCGGCCGGAGTGACGAACTTCACCGCCAGTCACCCGTACCTGGACGACAATCCAAGCGGCACGGCCTTCGATACCTACGCGGTGAGCGTATCCGTGACCGACGACGATGGTGGCGTCGGGACAGGAAGCGCGTCGGTCACTGTCAACAACGTCGCTCCGGTGGTCACCAGCCTGACACCGGCCGCGAGCATTAACGAGAACGACAGTTTTACCCTGACGGGCTCGTTTACTGACCCTGGCACCCTCGACGCACATTCGGTTGTCATCAACTGGGGACTCGGTGAGGGCAACACCACGTTGAATCTGGCTGCTGGCGTATCCACGTTCAGCGCCACGCACCAGTATCTGGATGACAACCCGACCGGCACGGCCTCGGACACGTACCCGACTAGCGTGACTGTTACCGATGACGATGGCGGAGTCGACACGGGTAGCACGTCGGTCACGGTCAACAACGTGGCGCCGTCGAATGTCGTCCTCAACTCCGGGACGATCAACGAGAATGACAGCTTTACCCTGACGGGCTCTTTCACTGACCCCGGCACCCAGGACACGCATACGGTCCTGATCAACTGGGGACTGGGGGAAGGGACGACCACGCTGAACCTGCCCGTTGGAGCGCGCTCGTTTAGCGCTGCGCACCAGTACCTCGACGACGGCGCGACGGGGACAGCATCGGACAGTTACCCGATCGCGGTGACTGTCACCGACTACGATACCGGTGTCGGCACCGGCAGTTCTTCAGTCACGGTGAACAACTTGGCTCCCTCGAACGTCGCGCTCAATTCTGGAACGATCAATGAGAACGACTCGTTCACCCTGACCGGGTCGTTCGCAGACATCGGGACACTCGACACGCACACAGTCGTCATCAACTGGGGCGCGTACGACGGGTCTACCACCCTGAATTTGGCCGCGGGCGTCTACGCCTTCAGCGCGACGCACCAGTACCTGGATGACAACCCGAGTGGTACTGCGTTCGATACGAACACGGTGACCGTAACCGTCACAGACGACGACACCGGCAGTACGACCAACGCGACCTCGGTCACGGTCAACAACCTGGCCCCGGTCGTGGCCGACGTGATGGCGCCGACCAATCCGGTTGCGGCCGGTTCGCCGTCTCCGGTGCATGTGAGCAGCAGTTTCACCGACGTCGGGACTCAGGACAGCTACACGGTCCAGTGGGACTGGGGGAACGGTTTCACCACCACGTATACGCTCGGACCGTTGGAACCGAAGACGCTCTCGGCCACGTACGCTTACCTGGCCGCGGGGGTGTTCACGATCACGCTGACGGTGACCGACGACGACACGGGGACGGCCAGCAAGCAGTCCGGCTTTGTCGTCGTGTACGACCCGTCGGCCGGGTTCGTCACGGGCGGGGGATGGATCGACTCCCCGGCAGGAGCGTACACGGCCGATCCGACGCTCTCCGGGAAGGCGACGTTCGGGTTCGTGTCCAAGTACCACAATGGCACGTCAGTCCCGGACGGGAACACACGGTTCCTCCTCCATGCCGCCGGATTTGACTTCAAGAGTACCAGTTATGAATGGATGGTCGTATCCGGCGCGCGGGCCCAATATAAGGGGAGCGGGATGGTCAACGGCGTCGCCGGATACACGTTCAAGTTGACCGTGATCGACGGCCAACGTCCGGGCGGCGGCGGGGTGGACAAGTTCCGGATCAAGATCTGGGATGTGAACGGCAATATCGTCTACGACAACCAGCTCGGCGCCGCGGACGGCGCCGATCCGGTGACCACACTTGGCGGCGGGAGCATTCAGATTCAGAACTAGAGCGGACTACAAGATGTCATAGCGGGCCGAGCCTGAAGCGCAAGCGAAGGTAGCACTCCTTCGCTTGCGCTTCAGGCTCGCCGGCCGCTACGACATCTTGAAGTCCGCTCCAGAGCGGAGGCGAGTGAAAGGGACCATAGGACCTAAGGGACCAGTGTCACATTGGTCCCATTGGTCCTACTGGTCCTATCTGACATCTAAACGGGCTTCGGCAGCGCCAGTCCCAGCAAGCCACACAGCGATTCGACCCCCTGGCGCGTGCACCAGTCGCCGAAGCCTTCGTCCGCGCCTCGGTCGCTCTTGTAGCGATCGAGCAGCTTGCGCAACATCGGCACGATCTGCTCGCGCTCGACCAGGTCCTGGAGAACGAAGCTGAGCCGATCCCCGCGGATATGACCGCCGACGAAAAGCGTGTATTTGGTCCCGCTGCGGCCGACCAGGCCGACGTCCGAGTTGTATGGCCGAGCGCAGCCGTTCGGGCAGCCGGTCATGCGCACGCTCAGCGTCTCATTCGCTAACCCCATCTCGGCCATCGTCCGTTCCAACTCGTCTACCAGGACGGGGAGCGTCCGTTCCGACTCCGTGATCGCCAAGCCGCAGGTTGGGATGGCCGGGCAGGCCATGCTCCATTTCTGGACCTG
>Ga0066903_100003435_pt1 | contig 12953 bp, 26 predicted proteins | sample PanSoiMetaGPlot1_FD_67491 | JGI IMG/M metagenome (GOLD analysis project Ga0066903, IMG submission 67491) | Tropical forest soil microbial communities from Panama analyzed to predict greenhouse gas emissions - Panama Soil - Plot 1 (version 2) | ecosystem: Environmental > Terrestrial > Soil >... | reverse complement strand
CATGCACCGCCTTACTACAAGCGCATCATCCTCTACCGGGGCGACTTCTACACCTTGGCTACCAAGAGACTGTTCGGCTTTACCAACCAAACTCATGGCCGCGGCTTCCGTTACCCACCCAAGCGCACCCTGGTCCTGAAACCTATCGACTTCCCGATCACCAAGCTGCTCGCCCGCCCAGCCATCAAGCCAATCGCGCCGCTCCCGGCCCGCTGCCGCTCGGACATCATCATGAGTTTGATCAGGGCCACCCTTGCTGACAAATGGACCTGCCCCATCCTGGCCGACGCCCTGGAAGAAGCCGGCTTCACCGACACGGCGGTACTGGCCGCGCTCAGGCTACGGCCAACGCGGCTCTACGCCCTGGCACAAGCCTACTACTTCGGTTGGGAGCTTTAACAGCGGTGGAACGGCGGGATAGGCACTGGCGACCTGGGTATGGCTGGATCGTAGGCCGTCACCGGCTTGGGTACCACCGGCGGGCACAGCGCCGGCCGCTGGGCGGCATTGTCCGGCACCAGCGACACCGGCGGCTGGCACGCCCCCAGCACATACTGGATAAGCTGTGGTACGGCAGTATCGATCGGCTCGGCATGGTCCATGGCTTACTCCACAAAGGGTGGCAGCAGCGCCCGGACCGCCAGGTCCGGTACTGCCGAGATATCTACACCCGGTAGCCGCTTGCGGCTAGCGCCGCAGGGTGGAACCTGACGGAGCACGACATGCACGGCCAAGTCGCTGGCCTGGTAGACGACAGGGTAACGGCTGCCGGCCGTGGGCGGCCTATTGGCTTGGCGTTTGCGCCGGGCGGTAAGGAGCCGGTCGATGTAGGCGAGCGTGGCCGGCGTGGCGCGCAGCAGCCGCGCTATGGACGCCGCCCGGATCAGGCTGCGGGCGTAGGGGCGGTAGCCGGCCGTGACTAGCGTCCGCCGGCCAGCTTGGAAGCCCCGGGTGACGACTGCGCCAATCATGCTTCACTCCATATGCTATAGATCAGAGCGTATTCAAAACTCTTATAGGAGGGCCTCGCCATGAGCCTCGAACGCCTGCTCGTCAAGATTGATAGATGCATCGACTACCGGACCCTCTATGCCTTGGAGGATGACTTCAACCGCTGCGGCTTGACCATCCAGACCACTGGCTCCGACCGCATGGTCCTGTGCAAGCTCCGCGACGGCAAGCCAATCACCAAGGACATCATCGACGACTATATCTTTATCGGCGACGTCGACGACGCCAACCGCGAACCCAGCGAGCGGGCAATCAGCCGCATCCTCGACTTCGTCAAGAACAACCACGGCCCGGCCGGCACGGTCGACAAGGCCACACGCAGCTGGCGCAACGGCCTGAAGATGTATGAAGCCTCCATCCCCATCATGAACGAGGACATCGCCTACATCGCCGGCGAGATCGACGAGGACATCGACGACCCGTGGCGTGACGGGGGCGGGAGAGTCATCAATGGCTAATAGGAGGCCCAATGGCGACCGAGGAACGCAAACGCAAGCAACGTACTCGTATCCTTGCGCGGCGCAAGAAAAAGCTAAAAACCGATCCAGGATTTCGCGCGAAATGGCGCGCGAAGCAGTACGAGCGGTACAAGCGTAGGGCGGCAAACGATCCAGACTATCGATGGGCGCAGTTAGCACTTATCGGGGCCAGGAAGCGTAAGAAGTATAAAGTACGGATCGACGCTGCTTACCTACGATGCTTACGGGAGAAACAAGACAACCGCTGTGCGCTAAGCGGTGTGCTTTTTGATGGCGAGATAAAACCATCACTAGACAGGATCGACAACACCAAGGGCTACATCGATGGTAATGTTCGACTGATAACAGTGGCGCTAAATTACGCAAAAGCAACTATGACGGACGAGCAGTTCATCGCAATGTGTAGAGCAGTAGTGGATTACGCCGATCATCACAGCCCTATGGCGAAGGGTGCTTCGTCACGACAAATGGAGGGAGAAGCTTGAACAGGGGCCACAACGTCTTTACCCGGATACTGCCCCCCGCCCCCACTGGCTTTAATGGGGCGCCCACTCCCGGCAACATTATCCATCCCCACCCCGCCTCTACCGTACGCGACCTGTTCCTACACGCCCTGTTCGCCCGCATCGCCTTCACTAACAATGACACGACCGAATTCAGGACCGTCTACGACCCTATCACAAATGTCATCGATCTCGACATCCCCCAGGAGGCCCTCGACGCCCTCGACCAGGTCACCGGCATGCAGCGCGGCCCCAACTTCAAGACCTTCATCAACTGGCTCATCGGCAGCGCCACTCTCACCACGGGGTCTGGCGCCCCGGCGGGACTCCTCGCTAACCCCAACTTCGTCTCCGGCCTCAGCCTACGCGTCTGGCTCGGCGCTAACCTGTTCAACTACGCCGACGACTACCTCGCCCTCGTCCTACCCGCTACCGTCCAGGCCATCGTCGGCTACAACTTCAGCACCACCAATAGCGGCGACGTCACCGTGTCCCTACTCTGGTCCCTGCCCGCCGCCCTACCCCAGGGTGAGACCACCTCCGCCACCATCAGGGCCAGCGCCACCATCAACCAGACGGACGGCAGCCAGCCCCTCTTTGGAAGCGCCGACGTCACCGTCAGCGCCGACGATTCACAAGCGGCCGGTGCCCTCGTCAAGACCGAGATCATGGTCATCCCGGCCGTCCCGGCCGGCAGCATCGTCAGCCTCCTTCTCAGCCGCAACTTCGTCGGCTCGCCCGATCCCAACACCCAGGCCGTCGTCCTTGTCGGCCTCCTGGTAGAACCCAGTGGCGGAGGGGCGAATGGCGGTTGATTTCAACTATCTCGGCGTCGTCGCCACTGACGGCGACCTACCAACTAGCGGCACGGACGGCGACTATTACCTGGTCGCTACCACCGGCATCAGCCACGCCTGGGTGATTAGCAACTGGCAGCCCATCAGCAGCATGGACTCCATCCAATTCGGCTCAGCCGGCCCCAGCGCCGGCACCGCCTTCATCGTCACCCGTGGCTTCCATACCCACTAGATCTCAAGATCGCCCGGTGTAGAGGATGCATCTTATGGTCGGCCGGGGTATTGATCCGAGCGCCGGGCCGTATGGTGCGCGGGGAGACCCCGCGACGGGGGACAGGGAGATGAATGGCTCCCACAGGCTTAGTTCCGAACGAGCTAAGAGAGGGTGATACCCCTGATGAGACAAAGGCCCGACATACAACGGAGTAGCACATGGCTATAATCCACTCGCTCCCCGACGCTGTCCAGCGCTGGCTGTCCGACAAAGGCTTCCAGATCATGCAGCTCCGGGCCACCCGCCCGTGGCCTAATGCCGGTGATTCCTGGATCGAGGTTAGCGTCAACGGCAGCGCCGACAGCCCCGTCACCTTCATCCGCGCCACCAGCAACGTCGCCGCCCACACCGTAGGCGGCGGCAAGCGCGGCCGGACCACCACCTACCTCGGCACCGGCATCGAAGTCAAACGCGATGCCGACCCGGAGCTACTGGACGCCGCCTACCAGCACTTCCTCGCCCTCAACCAGACCGCCACCAACATCCTCAGCGGCATCCACAAGTACCCGCTCGAGGTCAGTCTCGCCCAGGATACTGCCCGCACCATCCCCGCTGTAAAGGATAAACCTAGAGGTTAACATAATGGACGCCCGCCTCCACCAACTCGTCACCGACTGCCTCACCAAGCTCAAGAGCCACTTATCCAAGTCCCGGCTCAAGCTCGAACCGGTACTCTTTGAAGAGCTGATCTACCGCAAGACCCCGACCATCATCATCTACGACCAGGTCATGATCCACTACAAAGGCGGCAGCCGCCCCTGGCAGGTCGACCAAATAGACGTCGCTGACGACGACGTCAGGCACATCCACCAGCACGGCACGTGCGACTCGTCCGCCAGCGCCATCACTGCCGCCCTCGCCATCATCAAAGGCAAGAAGATTAGACAATCCATAAAGTAAGGGACTCCTCACCCCACCTTCTCCTCACCCTTGTCCCTAAGGGTCGTGAGCGCCACCGCCCGGGCCTTAGCCTGCTCCAGCAGCCACAGCCCCACCCCATGCGTCTCGCAGGCCGGGCACCTCCCACACGGCCCCAACCGCCCGTGCTCTAGCTTTACCAGATCCGCCTGGTCGCCCTCACACCACCAACAATGGTCATATAAGCCCAGGTCCTGGCACTTCAAGATCACGTCCACCTTCCGCAGCCACTCGAGAGGCAAGCAAAGCTTGCCAGTCCGGCCGCCAACGCCTTGCAGGCCGCCAAAAGCGGCCTTCAGGTGGTCGCTATAGTGCCAGACGCAGTCGCCATGCACATACCCCATATAGAGGTCCTCATCCTCCTCCAGATAAGACACGGCAATGCCGAGCCAGAACAGCGGCTGCGCCAACCCGCTCCCCCGCGTGGCCTGGAAGCGACCCGAAGACTTTAGTGCCACCGTGGTCTGGTCGAAGCGCAGGCCCATCTCCTTGAAGCGGACCCGCAGAGAGGCCCGCGCTATTCGGGCTTGGGGCTGGCACGGCACCTGCTCATGGACGATGGACAAGGCCCGCACCCCATGCTTATCCGGCGCGTGCCCATCCTTCATAGCCCGGGCGAGGTCACAGAGGACCAAGGTGGAATCGAGACCGCCCGACCAGCACACGATAGCCATACCTACCTCAATATATCAAGCCCACACTTACCTCGCCCACCTTATCGGGGCCGCGCCCCCCGACACGCCCAATCGTCTGGCGGGGACCGGCAACGTCGCCACCCCGCCCAACCCCACACGTATCTGGAGACACCCATGCGCCCCCCGTCCGCCGTACGTACCCGCTCGTCCAGAGCCTTCACCCTCCTCGAACTGGTGATAGTCATCGCTATCATCGCCATCCTCGCCGGCCTAACAGGCACCTCCGCCATCAAAGTAATGGCCCTGCTACCACGCAGCCAAACAGCCACCGAAATCGGCAACCTGGCCCTCGGCCTCGGCATGTTCCAAGCCGACTTCAACATGACCGACCCGCCCCCCAGCACCCTCCTCATCTGCGAAGACGGCAACTACCTTGATAAAGGAGCGGCCGGGTTACAAGCCTACACCTTCTTCCAGAAGACGTTCGGCCGCAACTGTAGCGGCGCCGGCGACTGGAACGGCAACGGCACCATCGACCCGCCCTACCTGCTCCAAGGCCACCAATGCCTGCTATTCTACCTGGGCGGCATACCAATCTACACCACAGACGGAAACGGGGGCGGGACCATCGGCTTCTCCGGCTTCTCCCAGAACAAAGCCAACCCCGCTGCCCCCGCCACCCCCGGCGCCCGCCGCTACGGCCCCTACTACCAATTCGCCACCAGCCGCCTCAAGCTCCCACCAGCGTCGCCGGGGGGAGCATCATTCCCCATCTACTACGACCCCTACCAAGTCAAGGGCAAAATGGCCGCCTACGCCTACTTCTCCAGCCAAGGCCGCACCAACTGGTACACGCCCAGCGACTGCGCCGCCATCGGCGCCCAGCCCTACTACCAAGGCATGGCAAACAACACACCACAGTACGTCAACCCCCGGGGCTACCAAATCATCTGCGCCGGGGCAGACGGCACCTTCGGCGGCCAAATCAACGGCCCCGCCCCCGGCGCCGTCTCCTGGCAACCGCTCAGCGGCCAAATCGCCGCAGACGGCACGCCCGTCCGCAACGCCAGCGGCCAACCGAGCGGCAACGACGACCAGACCAACTTCACCGGCAGCCTACTCGGCTTCGGCCAACAATAACCAAGCTGGAGCCACAAACATGACACAACGCCAGCACCTACTCTACGCCCTCGTCGTCGCCACCGGCTTCCTCACCACCGGGGTCCAGGACATCAGGGGCTACTGGTGGCCCATCGTAGAAAAGGCCGTAGACGACATCGCCACCCGCATCGCCTACCACACCGTAGGCCACGCCAACCCACACTACACCAAAGAATGACATCCAACAGCCCGGGCCACCAACGGCCCGGGCCTCTCTTTACCCAGACGAGGATGACATGACACAACTAGACAAAGTCGATGTAGAGTTGATATGCCCAAGCTGCTACGGCTCATGCGAGAGCTACCACTGCTCCAAGTGTAAACTTCACTTCGCAATCCCGTACGACCTACACCCAAATGAAAGTCAGGCGGGAGGACCCGAAGAAGGACCCGGCAAAAGCCCCATATATAAAGCTCAGCTCAATACAGCTCCGGACAGGAAGCACGAAAAGCCCCATATATAAAGCTCAGCTCAATAAAGAAGGCTGCACACGCCGTTGTCGTTGCTCCGGAAAGGGGCGGAAAGCCCCAGGGGAAATTGCAAGGAAGCAACATGCGGCCCTAATGCGCCGAACGGGATATCGTGCGGGAGAGTCAACAAACGGGCTATTGGCATACCCCCTCCCCAGCACCCCGGCCATGATCGGTGGGGGTATGGGGAGGGGTTGCGTGTAGATCTGGCGGGGATCGGGCGGGCTTCCTGCGGTCAGTGACCGTAGTTGAACCCGTAGAGCAGCGTCGTCCCGTCCGTGCACGGCAGCTCGACGTCCACGCTACCGCAGCAGCCGGAATCGCGGGCGTCGTCGTACGCCCGCTCCTCGTCCGCATTGCCCTTGCGGGCGAGGCGGGTGTTGTCCTTGAACTCGTAGTCGTCGGGGTCGTGCTCGCCCCACCAGGCGTCGAGCGCCGCCTGCTGGGCGGGCGACAGGCCGTTATAGTCGGGCATCTTGTGGAAGATTGACGTCGTCACGTGCGTCTCCGGTGTGAGGTGAGGCCGGCGGCGAAGTGCCGCCGGCAGCGGGTCGTGTCGAGGTGCAGTTAGCTGATAAGGCCCAGGCGGCGCAGGTATGCCTCCTCGTCGCGGGCGTACTGCTCGGTCTCGATGTCGTCGAGCCGCTGCAGGTCGATCTCGTCTTGGTGCGGGTCGCGTTCGGCCGCGCCCTCCCAGTCCGCGAGGGACTGGGAGATGGCGGCGTTGTTCCCGCGCCGACGTTCGCGGTTGGCGAGCCGCTTCACCGTCTTGTTGTGGGCCTCGCGGCGGGGTCCGAGGACCGCGATCCCGGTGATGCCCTTGCCCATGAAGTAGCCGTATTTGTGCGGGCTGTTGTGGGCACCGAATTGGTGCTGGACCTGAAGGCGTTCGCCGTGCATCGGCATGGTCGTGTCTCCGTGTGGTTTGAGTGAGCCGGCTTGCCCGCCGGCAGGGGGCGGTGTCGCCCCGCGCCGGCCCTAAAAGGTGGGCGAGGGAGGGTCAGCACCAGTGGACGCCTTCGCACAGGGTGGCATCGGCGACGATGCCGTTGGTATCGAGCAGCCGCTGGGCTGTCGTGGGGTCGCCGATGCTGCCGGCGCAGTCCGGTGCCAGCCCCTCGGGGTCGCGGAACTTGCCCCAGCCGCTCAGGAGCAGGCCGGCGAGGGCGTTGAGGTCCGGGTCGTCGTTGACCTGGCACCAGTGGCGGTAGCCGTCGTCGTAGTCGTTCCAGGTGCCAGCGGCCTGGCGGGTGGCCTTGTCAGCCGCTTGGGCTGTCTCGACCGCGTCGAGGCGGTCGTAGGTGCCGTGGGGGACGCCGGCGAGGCGTTCGAGCTTGCGGCGGTCGCGGGTGTTCGGGTAGAGGCGGACGCCCATGTTCATGTCTCCGGTTGAGTGTGGGGCCGGCGGGCGGTGTGCCCGCCGGCAGGGGGTGGTGTCGGGGCGCTGGCGCCCCAAAAGGTCAGGGCAGCATGCTGACGATGGGCACGAGCCACTGCGTGGTGGGACCGACAAGCAGGTCGTAGCGGCCTGGGCGGACCTCGGCGCTTTGCCACATGCCCTCCGAGGCGAACTCGATGATGCCGCCTCTGATGAGGCCAGTGGTGTCGAGGCAGGGGTTGACGATGGTGCGGCCGGTCTCGCTGTTGTAGCCGAGTGCGATCATGCAGGTGTCTCCGGTGTGGGAGGTTGAGAAGGCCGGCGGCGAAGTGCCGCCGGCAGCGGGTGGTGTCGCGGCTCGCCCCGACGATAAGGGGCGGCTGTAAGGTTCAGTCGCGGCCGGCGATCATGGCGGCGGCGGTGAGGGCGGTTCCGGCGGTGAGCCACTCGCCTTTGTAGCCCCAGTAGACGCAGGTGAGGACGAGCCAGAGCAGGACCAGGCAGGTGACCAGGGCCTTGACGAAGCGAACGACGGTCTTGAACATGCGTGTCTCCGGTAAGGTGGGCGAGAGTGAGGGAGGCCGGCGGCGACTCCCGCCGCCGGCACCAGGCCGTGTCAGGGCGCGACCTTGCGGAAAGGTCCGATCGGTCCGGGCTGGAGCGCGGCGAGGCGCTCGCGGGTCCGGTTGTGGACCGGCTGGACCTCGACGCTGCAGCCGCCGTGCTTCTGGCTGATGGCGACGACCATCGCGCCGAGCTGGTCGCGGCCGACTTCGGTGGCGACGGCGCAGCCGTCGATGTACAGGTCGTAGCTGATCATGCTTCCTCCGGTGTGGGGCGTGACGTGAGCGAGAGCGTGGGCGAGAGGGGCTGACCACCAGCCCCTCCGGCAGCGGGTTGTGTCAGGGCGCGACCGCCCCGGAAGGGGCGAACAGGCACTCGTCCCCCCACCACAGGCTCCAGCCGAGGCTGAGGCGGTGGGTGACAAGCCACGGGTTGACGCGGACGATGGCCAGGACCGACTCGCGGTCGAGGGCGCTGGTGAGGGCGTCGTGGGTGTTCCCGGTGGCGTCCTTGGCGACCAGCTGGTGGCGCGGACGCGGCTTGCGGGTGAAGAGTAAGGCCATTGCGTTGTCTCCGTGTGGGGTTGAGTGAGGCCGGCTGCCTGCCGGCAGCCGGCCGTGTCGCGGCGCGGGTGGCCTGTAAGGGTCAGCGCTGGCGTATCCAGGCGAGGATGGCGCCGAGGATCAGGCAGACGCCGAGCGGCGCGAACCAGAGCGGGAGCAGGGGGAGTGCGTGCATGTGAGACCTCCGTGTGGGTGTGGGTGATTGCGGCGGTGATGCCCGCCGGCAGTCCGCCGTGTCGCGGCGCGGCCGATCGATAAGGGTGAGGTTCGCCTCGGCAGGCCCTTATCGCGCGGCTGTGGCCTGATACGGCCGGCTGCCGGCGAGGCTCAACTCGCCGGCTCCGAGTTCGTTCGGACTCGGACGAGTCCGGCCTGCTGCTGCGACTGGCCCTTATGGGCTGCCCCTTATCGAGGGCGCGCGGCCTGGCACGGCCGACTGCCGGCGGCGGGAGCCGCCGGGGTCGCGGCACTGTCCCTTTCGGGGCGGTCGCGGCCCGACACCACCACCCAGCGGGCGACGACGGCGTGCGGTGGTCGCGCGCCCTCCTCTCACCCCAGAACCGGAGGCCAGAAATGGCAAGATTCTTCGAGCTTCAGTACGACATCCCCACCGTGCGGAACGAGGGGGTTGTCCCCAACCCGAGCGGACGCCTGCGGCGTCTGCGTTGTATCCGCACCAGCTATTCGGTGTGGATCGTCCGGGGCGACCGCGTGCCCTGGAACCTGCTGCACGGCTGGACCGAGCGCGGGGTGACCTGGCACTTGGTGCCGTACGCGGACGACGACGCTGGCACCACTAGCGTCCTCAAGCTCGCCACGTTCGCCCTGGAGAAGCAGCTCCGCGACATCGCGGCCAGCCAGGCCAAGTCGCTGGCGGCTGCGGCCGACAAGCACGGCGAGGGTTCCCGCCGCTACGAGGCGGCCGTCACCCGCATAACAGTGCGGAATCAGCGCCTCATCGAGGCGGCTGAGGCAGCCGCCCGCGAGTTCGGCCTGACCGTCAACTCGCAGGACGCCCGCAATGCCGTCCTGGGCAACCAGGCGGTAGCCCAGTCCAAGGCAGCCATCTACGCTGGCCTGACCGACGCGGTCAAGGGCACGATGATGGAGCGGGCCGCGACCGAGAGCGATGTGGACCCGCTGATCCTCGCCGATTACGTCGAGGAGTTCAAGCGGCCGGTCGCTGCCGAGGAGCGGCTGGCCTTCATGGGACCGGTTTCCCCTGAAGAAACCCCCCAGGCCGGCATGGGCGCTGGTCAGGTCTCCTCGAGCATGGAGGCACCAACCCAACCGGTTTCGCCGCCGGAAACCCCCACCCCGCCGCAACCAAGGGGCCGGATGGTGATCGACAACCGCCCGCGAGCGGCCCAGCCGGACCGCTGCCCGCGCTGCGGAGCCGGCCTCACCGCCCCCAAGCAGGGCCGCTTTGGCCTGTTCCGGGGCTGCACCCGCTTCCCGGCCTGCCGGGGGCTTGTGAACTGCCGCTGACCCTCGGAGACGCTCGCGGCTCCGTTCGGAGCCGCGACAGGCCCGCCGCCCCAAGCCCAGGGGCGGCGGGCCTTCTGTGTATACCGGTTTCTTCTTGAGAAAAGCCTACCATGGAGACAGCATGCAAGCTTGGACGGTGTTTGAAGTGAAGTGGTCGTTCGCCCGCGACCTGACTGGTCGCCAGGTCCGCACGCGTATCGGGCTGGCCTACGGCAGCAGCCACGCCAGCGCCAAGGCCGATGCGACGGGCCGCTGGCCTGGGAAGTGGATTCGGCTGGAGCAATGCAGTGGCCCGCCCGCACCCGCCCGCTAGCCAGCAATCAGATTGCTGACCTATGATACCCTCTTCGCCCACCCTCTCGGAGGCCCGTTCTGGGCCTCCGACCCGCTAGACGGCCCAGCAGCCGCCTAGACCCACCAGAACGCCACGGAGCGCAAAGGAGACGCCCTCCTGGCCATGTCCGGAGGCTCGCGCCAACGCCGGCGCGGGCCGCACCTCTTCTATAACGAGCAACCATATTGTCCAAACGCTGTAGTTGCGGGAAGACTGGGGGACGGACTATCCGCGATGTGATTGCAGAAATGAAATAAACCGACAGCCCAGCAATCCCTTGCCGGGCTGTCGTCACCGGAGAACAGTCTAACGTGATCCAGGTGTGGGCGATCAGTTGTACAACCAATAGGGATCGAGGTCAATCCGGCGGACCAGTCCGAGCATCTCCAGACCGCCGCAATCCGCGCAGGTCTGGTAGATCGGCACCATCTCGACAACCTCGTCCGGACCAGCACTCTCCAAGTGGTGTGTAAAGGGGTGCTGGAGCGTTGGCTTGTCAAAGTCGGCAAAGACCTGGATGAACTTCTTGCCCTCATCCAAGGCCCAGCACGGCGTTAAAGTCATGTCGTCCTCCCTGCAGCGTCAAGGAAAGCAGAGGGGGCGACCCTAAAGGCCAACCCCCTCTCCCTCGGCTAGGGCTGCTCCCCTGCGGCGGAGCCGCAAGCGGCTTCCGGGCTGGCCTCTTGGGGTTGGGCGAGGGCGTGCTCGCTCCAGAAGGCGCGAGACGCCGCCTCCTCGGATTCCGGCCGGTACGGGTCGCTCATCTCGCGCGGGCTGGCTGGCCCGCCGAAGATGGTATAGACCACGCAATCGCCAGCGTCCTTGGCGCTGGGACCGGCGATTACGGTACAGGTCCGTGTCTGCCGCGTCGGCCTGGGAATCAGCCGCGATGGCCACGTCCGGCCTGGCCGATTGCCGTAGAACACGCGGCACTCGGCTACCGGCTGGTCGCCGCAGGCGGGGCCGTACAGGGCGTTCTCGAGGGTGGGCACTGGCGTGCTGCCGTGGTAGTCGGGCAGCTCGAACGTCTCGATGAAGAACCCAGTCCGGTCCTGGAAGCGTTCCAGGACGTGCGTGACCACGATAGCGGGGACGTGGTCGAGGTGCGATTCGGGGTGTCTGGTGAGCATTACTCCTCCGGTAAGGGTGATCATAGGAGTCGACAGCAGCCACGTCCAGCCTCTCCCAAGGAACTGGCACGCGGCTGCCGCCGACAGGGGGCGGTGTCGGGGCGCGCCCCGGCGATAAGGGGGCCATAAGGTGGCGCGCCTTAGATGGCCCTCGGGCCTGGCTTGGTCCCAAAGGGCACCTTGGGCCTGATGCCGGGTGGCGTCCACTCGGCTACCAAGGTCCGCTCGGTCTCGCTGGTCTCGCCACCGGTGTCCCAGGCGATGAAATACCAGGGCGTCTGGCCATCGCCAGGGACGCAGCTTGTGACCTCGCCGGTCCAGCCCTCGGTAGAGTGGCGGACGCGCTGGCCAACGTAGAACGTGTAGGTCATGTTGCCCTCTCGATGTCGCGTGCGACCCGAACGGATCGCACAAAAGGATGCCAAGTGGTGGCGTTGACGCCGTAGCTCTTGAGCAGCGTCCACCAGCGCCGGCTCGCGTCCTGGTTGTCGGCACATGGCAGGATGGCCATGGGCCAGGTGTCGGTAGTTTGGGTGGCGCCGGTGGCGTCGGCCGCTTCTTGGCCGCGCCCCTTGTCGCGGTACCAGCGCAGGGTGAACACGTCATCGTGCTCGCTCGCTTTCATGTTACCTCCGATGCTTTGGGGGGCGGGCGACGCCCCCCGGTGTCAGGCCGCGCCCACTCGCTAAGAGTAGGCGATCTCCAGCAGCAGCGGGCCGATCTGCAGGCTGGCGCAGCCGGCCTCGGCGAGCCAGTAGAACGGCACCCACCGGGGGTGCCAGCAGGCCGCGAACCAGCGGGTGTGGACGATCGTGAAGCGCATGTCTTGGTCCTCTTGGTGTGGGCGATGGATGAGTGGGGCGGGCGACACCCCTTGGTGTCAGCCCGCGCCCGCCCTGGAAGGGTCAGCCGCCGTGTACCCAGCAGGTGCCACCGCCGTACAGGCTGTAGCGGAGCCGGTACAGCTCCCAGCGTCCGTGTCCCAGGGTGTACAGGTGCCAGTCGCCGTAGCGGGCGTCCAGCGGGAAGTCAGGGCCGATAGTGATGCAAGGCATGTTCGATTCTCCGCGAGGTTGTTGTTGCTCCGACAGTCTTTGGTGTCAGCCCGCGCCGCCCCGCTAAGGGGAGGCGCTGGGCCGCGCACCCACCGGACCGCCGTGCACTGCGGCCCGCCCGCCTGCGCCCCGGCAGCGCCCGGCGGGTGTGCGCTGCCGTCATGGTCCTGTGTGCGTGCGATCGCCTCCTGT
>Ga0066903_100003433_pt1 | contig 12955 bp, 11 predicted proteins | sample PanSoiMetaGPlot1_FD_67491 | JGI IMG/M metagenome (GOLD analysis project Ga0066903, IMG submission 67491) | Tropical forest soil microbial communities from Panama analyzed to predict greenhouse gas emissions - Panama Soil - Plot 1 (version 2) | ecosystem: Environmental > Terrestrial > Soil >... | reverse complement strand
GTGTGGTTGGGTACGAAGTCGAGAATGACTTTCAGATGGCGGTCGTGCGCCGCCTCTATTAGCCGATCGACGTCAGCGAGCGTTCCAAAGGTCGGTTCGACATCCAGATAGTCGGATATGTCGTAGCCGAAGTCGGCCATAGGTGATGGATAGAATGGAGAGATCCAGATCGCGTCGACGCCAAGCCAGCCCAGATAGTCGAGCCGTTGAACGACGCCATTCAAATCGCCGATTCCGTCCCCGTTCGAGTCCTGGAATGAACGGAGGTAGATCTCATAGATGATTCCAGTCTTCCACCAGTCGTCCTTGGCCAAACCCGCGCTCCAGATCTCCATGAGATATGGCAACACGGAGCGGGGCGGTGGGTTTCAGTGAGCGCCCAAAATCTGGAACCGGATCGCTCACGTCCGGCGAGTTCGCTTCCTTCGAAGCGCTGGCCTACGGTGGTCTGAGGTGTGTCCGGGTTACTCTCAGTTGCTGTCGAGCTAACTCAGCGCGACCAACGCCGCGGCGGTTCCACCCACGCCCTCATGCCTGCAACAAAGGTCGGCGTGGCTCTTACTACCAGCGGCTCACAGCAAGCGCTATGTCGCCCACCCGAATTGTAACTTCGTTATCGCCGGACTTCACCCATGTCTCGCAGACTTCTTGCGGCTGAAACGGAATGATGGTCCGGCACAGTCGGGGGCCGTCGAGTTTCCATGTGCCCTTGATGTCAATCGGCGCCCTGCCAGCAATTGTAACAGCACCTGAAAGGGTACCATCGGCCGCGTAGGTCATGTGTGCTGTATAATACTTGCCGCCAAGCATGTCGGTGGATGAGACCGACAAGCCTTGGGCCAGGAGTGTATCGAGTTCCGGTCCTGTGAGAGGTACCATTTCAGCCGGGTATGCTCTGCCTGCAGTGGCCATTGCGGCAAGCAGAATGAGGGCGCCACGGGAGAGTTTACCCGTCGCCTTGCTGGGAGCCTCGATTTCCGAAAGTCGCATGAGCAACGCTTGACTTGAGATCATGACATCCCCCTCTCGTCAGAATCATTGAATAAAGTGCCAGAAACTTGGTCGCGTCGGAATCGGTTGGCGATGCTGCCCACAGCGTTTAACTCAAGGTGTGGCCCTTTGGAGTCATCCTTGACGCAACGCAACATTCCGGAGGCTTACGCAGACAAAACAAAGACATCGGCAAAGCCACGGGTAAGTGAGTGACGAAAGTCGGCAACGACCGATCAGAAAAAAATCCGGGGTGGGAAAGCGAGCGTCAAGATTGATGATAAGTTGCGAGACCGAGATCACCCTTTCGCGCGCGTCCACATCTGAGGTAGCTTGATAACAGAGCTGCCGACCTGAGCATGCCGAGGTCCCATTTATAGCCGGCAGCGCCATGCCCGTCGGCGGGCGAGCATTCAGAAAAATAGTCGGACTTGAGATAGTCGGACTTGGATGTGTGTGGCGCGATCAACGGCCGTTCATTCGTCCTGCAGATGACCTGGGAGGACACCATGAAGCTTCCCCACCGGCGGCAATTCCTGCATCTAGCGGCAGGTGCTGCCGCGCTTCCGCTCGCTCCGCATGTCGCATGCGCGCAGACTTACCCAACACAGCCCGTGCGCATCCTCGTTGGCTTTGTGCCCGGCGTCGCGCCCGATATCACCGGACGACTCCTCGCGGACCAATTCAGCGCCGCATGGGGCAAGCCGGTCGTGGTGGAGAATGTCAGCGGCGCTGGCGGCAACATCGCGACCGAGCGTGTCGCGAGGGCGGCGCCAGACGGCTACACGTTGCTCATGGGTGGTAATTCATCGCTCATCTTCAGCCCGAGTATCTACGACAAGCTCGCCTATGACCCGATCAAGGATTTTGCGCCCATCACGCAGGTCTTTGTCGCCGCCAATGTACTGGTCGTGCACAATGACGTTCCGGCCAAGACGCTGCCAGAGCTGATCGCGCTGGCGCGTGCGCATCCCGGCGAACTTACCTACGCGCACGCCGGCACCGGCACCTCGCAGCATCTCGGTGCGGAACTCCTCAAATTTCTGGAAAAGATCGACATCAAGCCGGTGGCTTATCGTGGCACGACCGCTCTCTTGCCTGATCTCCTGGCCGGACGCGTGACCATGTCCTTCGCCAATGTCTCCAACGTTGCGCCCCTGGTAAAGGAAGGGAAGTTGCGCGGCCTTGCCGTATCATCGCTCAAGCGTTCCGCGGTGGCACCGGGTCTGCCGACCATGATCGAACTGGGTTATCCCGGCTTCGAAGCGGTGCCATGGTTCGGACTGATGGCGCCCGCCGGCACGTCGTCTGCGATCGTCGACAAGATCCACCGGGAGACCTTGCGGGTGATGGCGATGCCCGACGTGCGCAAAAGCCTGCTCGATATCGGTCTCGACTTGATCGGTAACACTCCGGCAGAATTCGCGGCCACCATCGAGCGCGAGATTCCGCAATGGGCGAGGGTGATCAAGTTCGCAAACATCAAACCCGAGTGATCGAATCGAGCGTTCCATAACGTGCCGTTAGGCGAACGGCGATCCAAGAAAGCGATCCAAGCGAGGAAGCGCCATGAGACTTCATCGTAATAGCCAATTTCTGAATCTGGTGGCCGGCGCTGTCGCATTGCTTCTCGTCTCGCGGATCGCTTTGGCGATCGCTTGGGCGCAAGACTATCCGTCGCGCCCCATTACCCTCGGTGTGCCATTTACTGCGGGTGGCGGCGCCGACACGTTTTCGCGGATTCTTGCGGAGCGTATGCGGATAACCCTTGGTCAAACCGTAATCATCGAAAACGTGACTGGCGGTGGCGGCAGCATCGGGACCGGTCGGGTCGCGCGCTCCGCCCCTGACGGCTATTCGCTGATTCTCGGAGGCTGGGCTACGCATGTCGTGAATGGGGCGGTGCTCTCACTTCCGTACGACGTGCTGAACGATTTCGAGCCCGTAGCCACGGTGACGAGCCAACCGCTTCTCATCGTCGGCAGCAACAAGTTTCCTGCCAATGATCTTCAGGGCGTCATCGCATGGCTCAAGGCCAATCCCGACAAAGCATCAATGGCGATGAGCGGTAGCGGCAGCGCCACGCACATTGCGGCCGTCTTCTTCCAGAAGGAAACGCGCGCTCGTTTTGCCATGGTGCCATATCGGGGTGGCAGCCAAGCCGTACAGGACCTCATCTCTGGACAGGTCGACCTGAAGTTTGAGCAGCCGGCGAATTCGCTGGGGCTCATTCGCGCCGGGCAAATCAAGGCCTTTGCCGTCGCCGCCAAGCGTCGGCTCACTGCAGCGCCCGATGTTCCAACTGCAGATGAAGCCGGCATGCCCGGCTTTCATATTTCGCTGTGGAATGCGATCTGGGCCCCGAAGGCGACACCTGCGCCCATCATTGCCAAGCTCAACGCGGCCGTCGTTGATGCGTTGGCCGACCAGGGGCTCCGCACCCGGTTCGCCGAACTCGGCCTGGAAATCCCGCCGCGAGACGAGCAGACGCCGGAGGCGCTCGGCGCTTTGCAGAGGGCCGAGATCGAGAAGTGGTGGCCCATCGTCAGGGCAGCGGGCATCAAGCCGGAGTGATGCAATAAGGGGAGCCTGCAACCGGCCTGTCGCGTGCTCCCCAAAAATCACCTTGCGGGCAGCGACTTATCGCACCTTCACATATTTGCGTAGCACGCGTGGCCGTGGCTCGCCCGCGAATACGTTGCCGTGCTTGTCGACCGAGCCGAACTCCGGCCCGCTGCCGGTGGTGGTGCCCGGATTGCCGCCCTGGTCGAGGATGAAATGCTTCACCCAGCCGTTCTGCGCGTCGCCGATCCTGATGCCTTGCTCGAAGCCCGGATTGTCGACGTTGTCGGATTCGGAATCGAACACGTAGATCAAGTCTTCGTCGTTAATCGAGAAGGCAATGCCGCTCGGCATCCCGAACTGGTACCAGCGCGCGAGGAACTTGCCGTCCTGGTCGAAGATCTGGATGCGTGCGTTGGAGCGATCGCAGACGAACAGCCGGCCGCGCTTGTCCATGTTGATGCAGTGCGGCACCCGGAATTCGCCTGGCCCGTAGCCCGTCTTGCCCCAGGCCTTGATGAACTTGCCGTCCTTCGAATACTTCACGATCCGGTTGTTGGAGCCATGGCCGTCGGCGATGAAGACGTCGCCGTTTGGCGCGGTGACCACGCCGGCCGGCGATCTGAAATGGCCCTCGTCGTTGCCGGCGACGCCAGGCTCGCCCAGCGTCATCATCAGCTGCCCGTCGGGGCTGAACTTGCGTACCACATGACCGGCCTTGACGCCGGCCTTCGCGGCGGTCGCGACCGCTTCCTCGGCGGCGGCGTCGGTCGCCCACACGTTGCCGTCACGATCGATGTGCAGGCCGTGTGGCCAGATGAACATCTGCGCGCCGAAGCTTTTGACCACGTTGCCCTTGGCGTCGAACTTGTAGATCGTGTCGTGCGGCTTGAGCTTGCCATCGGGCAGCATGCAATCGATGCCGAAGCGACCACCGCGTGCGACCGGCACCGGGTTGGTCTCGTCGCAGCGGATGAACGCCCAGACGCTCTCGCCATCGATGTCGACATGCACGGACGCGGGCGGCCCCATCTCGCGGCCGCCGGGAAGTCTCGCCCATTCGCCGCCAGGAATGCTCGGGCCGCCGCCATCTGCGAGGCCGCGCACCGGCCGGTAGGGGTTATCTGTCGGTCCTTGCGCGAAGCATTCCGTAACCAGCAGCAGGGCTGTGCTCCATGACGCCAGCCATCCAGCCTGAAGTCTCATGACACGTCCTCCCTTGGTGTATTGTTGTCACGCCACGCCAGCTTCTGCGGCGCACTGCAGTTGACGCTCACAAAGCCATCATGAACGCCTCAAACTTGAGCGGCAACAGGTGGGCAGAAGGTCAGCTCAAGCCAGTCCGAGATCATTTTTGTGGTTCAAATGCAGGATCATACCGGCTGTGGGCACGAGGGTCTGCGATTATTGGCCGCGCCGGACGAAGTTAGGGCTTGCAGGTCGGCGATTCCGGTGAAATGACTTCCGCCCACCAAGCGGCACGCGCTGAGAAAGAACGCGGGCAGAAGAGAACTCTGAACTTATTCTCCGTTTTGAGCGCAGCGGATTGGCCGACCTCAGTCCCACAATCGATTCACCGCAGAGCGCCGATCGCCGCGCCATCCGTCCTTTCATCCTCATGCTGACATGCTCGGCCGTCATCGTGGTCGGCTTGCTCGTCAGCAAGATCCTCACGAACTTCCCCGGCATCCAATATGTTCATCTGCTGGTGAACTACGATTTCGGCGTGATCAAGCGCGCTCTCGTCGGCGCTATTGTTTCGGTGTTCCGGCCGAGAGTTGGGTTGGTTGACGTCTATGTCGTGGGGCTGACGACGTGGGTCGTGACGCTCGTTGCCTATCTCGCCGTCTTTCGCAAGACGTTCGGTTTTTCAGAGCGCACGTTTCCGCTGCTGGCGATCATTCTGTCCTCGCCCTGCTTCTTCAAGAACTTCATGTTCTCGATTGGCTATTTCGATGTGCTGGGGTGTCTGGCGGCGCTGATCGCGCTGTTGCTGCCGGTCAATTTGGCGCTGCCGCTGATCATGGGCGCGATCGCGTGCGTTCTCCTGTTCGTTCATCATCTGCATTTCTTGCTCTATGTTCCGACGATCGGCCTTGTCGTGCTGTTACGGATGTTGGCTGAGCCCCGCGTCAATCTGCGTGCCGCTCTGCTGGCCGGGGTGGTCGCCACCATTGCGATCGGCGGCGCCTTCTACTTTCTTGCCTTCCACGGCAGCGTGCCGGTGCCGATCGATGAATTCACCGCTGCGTTGAAGGCGCGTGCCATTGATTTTCCGGAGCGGATCGCCGGAAGGCCTGTTGAGATCTTCTATACCGATATCGCCTACGAGATCGCGGACACGATGAAGGGGCTGCCGAGCAATGCTCTGCGGTTCCCGCTCTATCCGATCGTGATCTTCCTGCACCTGCCGCTCATCAGCTATTTCCGGCGGCTCATGCTCGCCTTGGCGCGACAGCGAGACCGCCGACTGGTTGTTGCAGGCCTCGCGGGGGTCACCGTCGGCTATCTCATCATCGGCGTCGTTGTTTTCGACTACCCGCGCTGGGTCGCGAACTGGGCCGTCTGCATGATCCTAATCATGCACGCGGTGCGCTTCCTGCCGTCGACGCTGAGCGATCCCGTTCCAATCGATCCGACGCTGTCGAAGAACCGCCGCTTCGGGTGGATCCTTGCTCTGATCCCACGGATCGGAATCTCAAAGCCGTTCTAGGAGCACAAGGGGTAGGCCCCGGTACCGCAGATACTTGATTCCGTCAAGTATCTGCGCGACAGTGCCCCATGACCGTTGCCTTCGAATCTGTCCCACAGGAGCGCATCGCGGCGGTGCGTCGCTTCAACCGCTTCTACACCCAGCGCATCGGGGTGTTGCAGGGGGCTTGGCTCGACAGTCCATTCTCACTCACCGAGGCGCGCGTGCTCTACGAGCTCAAGCAGCGCTCCGGCACGACCGCCACTGAAATCGCGCGCGAGCTTGGGCTTGATGCCGGCTACCTGAGCCGCATCCTGCGCCGCTTTCAGAAGCTGCGACTGATCAAGAAGGAAATCTCATCGGCCGATGCCCGGCAGAGCTTTCTCACCCTCACCGAGCATGGCCGCAAGGCCTTCGCGCCGCTCGAGACGCGCAGCAACCGCGACGTTGCCACCATGCTCGCCAAGCTGCCGGCGGCGCAGCAGGACGATCTGGTCGACGCGCTGCGGCTGGCGCAGGGTCTGCTGTCGGAAACGGCGCGTGGCCGCGCCGATGTGACGTTGCGTGCTCCCAGGGCCGGCGACTTCGGCTGGATCGTGCAGCGGCATGCTGTGCTCTATCAGCGCGAATACGGCTGGGGCGAGGAGTTCGAAGGCGTGTGCGCGCAGATCGTTGCCGATTTCATCAAGGCGTTCGACGCGCGCTGGGAGCGGGGATGGATTGCAGAACTCAATGGGCAGAACGTCGGCTCGGTGCTGCTGGCGAAGGACACCGATGAGGTCGCGCGCCTGCGTCTTCTGCTGGTCGAGCCGGCCGCGCGCGGCCTTGGCATCGGCAAGCGGCTGACTGACGAATGCATCCGTTTCGCGCGCGAATGCGGCTATCGGCGCATGACGCTCTGGACGCATAGCGTGCTCACGGCGGCGCGCCACATCTACGCGCAAGCAGGCTTTCGCCTGACCTCGAGTGAACCGCGCCGCGGCTTTGGCCAGGACGTGGTCAGCGAGCACTGGGATATGAATCTGTAAGTTTGCGAGCGCGGATCTGCGGTCGGGCAGAGCAGTGCCCCAACGTTCCCGCCCCCGCAAGGGGGGAACGTGTGGCCCGTACCTTCGCCACTCCGACCGTAGAGTTTGAGATATTCTAATTCGCCGGCGAGCGGACGGAGTGCGCTATCGTTCGCCCTGCCGCTGCAGGATCGATGGATCGAGCGGCGGAGGCGCAGGCGAGTCGTTGGCGCGGTCGGGGGGAGCCTCAAGCCCGAGCGTCTCGCGCACCGCCGGGAGCGCAGCGTCGGCCATGGCAGCGTGCCCCTCCGCGGTCGGGTGGATGGCGCCGCCATAGACGGCGGCGAGCACACCCCAGGTGGCGTCGTGGATGTTCGCCGGCTGCAGCGTGGTGCCCAGCCCCTGCGGATAGGTCATCGCAGTGAAATAACTGTCATTGGCGGTGCGCACCCAGCGCTGGCGCGGCGCGTAGGGACGGAACTCGCTGGCGCCGCGGCCGCAGGCCATCGGGTCGGTTGCGGCAGTGGCCGGATTGCGGGTGAAGCTCTCGCCCTTGGGCGAGAAGCACTCGCGATCGAACTGAGGATCGTCGTCGGAGCGCGTGCAGACGCCGTGATCGGCAAAGGCGCGCTGGTGCGCGTCCACGAAGGTCATGCGGTCCTTGGCGTCGCGGCAGGCGCGGCCCTCGCACAGCGCCAGCGCCTTCATCTTGGGCAGGAACTGCGTCTCGACGAACTCGGCGACCTCGCGCAATCGCTCGCCATCGGCGCCGAAGCCGGGGTGCACGTCGAAACCGTCACGGCCGCCGGGGCAGGGCGTGTCGGGCGCAGCGAGCGCCGGATTGCCGTAGGAGACGAATACGACCCGTGAAAGGTCACCGCCGAGCAGCGGCTTGAGCGCGGCACGCAGCTTGGCGAAATCGCTCGGCAGCGCGCCGTCGAGAATCTTCTGCGAGTCGGCGACGGTTGCGACATGGCTGCCGCGGCCGAACAGTGTGCGCTCGGTGCGCGCCTCGATGATGACGTGGCCGACGAGGCCCGAGAACCGGATGTCGTTTGCCCCGATGGTGAGGAGCACCAGGTCGAGCTTGCGCTCGGCATTGACGCTGCGCGCCTTGTTGAGCGCATTGCTCAGTTCGGTCATCTGCGCGCGTGTGGTGTCGGGACAGGTCGCGGTCGTGCCTGGACTCGCGCATTCGACGATGCGTTGGCCGCCGAGAAAGCCAGTGCTGATGGTTGCGCCTGAGCAAGCGAGCGGCAGATAAGTGACGGCGATATGCGGGCTCTCGACCGCGAGCGCGAGTGTTGTGCGCAGCTGATAGCTGTAAAGTGAGCGGTGGCAGGGGCCGCTTTCCCAGCGCGCGCTCTGGCGCGCCCAGTTCGAAGCATCGGAATCGTTGCTGGGATCACCTTCGCACGACCGGTTGCCGCCATAGCCGTCGCGGCCGGGGCGGAAATACTCGCTGGAATTGCCACCCAGGAAGCGGCGATAGCAGAAGCCTTCGTCGGACAGCCGCACGGCGCGATCCGGATTGCCCTCGCCGGCCGCGATAGAATCGCCCATGCCGGCGATGAGAACATCGCGCACTGCGATGTCAGTCACCACCCGCTGAGCGGTGCCGTCCGGCAGCGCGATATCGACCGTCGCGCTGGTCGTCTTGCCGTAGGCGACGCGGATCCTTACCTCGTCGTCGCAGGCTGCCTCGGTCTGCCGTGGCTCACCGCTGCCGTCCTCGAAGCTCCATTGGCAGCGCACGTTCGGCGGCAGCAAACCGGCGAGCACGATGCCGACCGCATGGTCGCGCGGCGAGAGATAGTTCTCGCGCGTACCGTCGCGGTCGCAGGTCTCGAGCAGCCGTCCGCTGCGATCGATGCACAGGCGCTCGACGATGTCGCGCGCCCAGCCGCGGCCGTCGCTGCTCATTTCCAGCCGACGCTCGGCGCCGAGCACGCCGTCATTGCGCGTTGCCGCAACGTGCCGCTGGAAGTCGGCCTCGGTGCGGAACAGCCGGAAGCGATGCTTCACCTCCCACTCGATGCGCGGGGCGGAGGCGTCGGGGCCGGCAGGATTTGGCACCTGTGCCTGTGCGCCCGCCCCGGAGGGGAGCGCGAGCAGGATGGCGGCCAGCACGGTAAAATACGCGTAACGCATGACATTTCCACGCATGACATTGTCGCCAAGATCGACGGTGCCCCAATAGCACAGCAGGTACGGCAGAAATGTGAGGATGCCGCAGGTGCGGCGGAAATGTGTGTGGGCAGTGCTGTGGCCTCATATGGTCGCAGTCAGGTCATTTTCGCCGCATAGATGGAGGAGTTCGAATGAGGCTCGCTCGGTAGTTTCGTAATCCCGAATCCCGTTTCAAATTTCATGGAGTCGTGACGTGAAGCGTTCGCTCCGGCGTGCCGTCCTTTTTGTAGGCGCATTCGTTTTTGCAGGTGCATTCATTGCCATCGATGATACAGCTGCTATCGAGACAGCAGTTGAAATTGACAATGCGAGAATTGAGCTCGTCGAGCCGAAGGGCCATTGCTCGCTCGAGAGGAGCGACTGGCCGAAATCTCAGCTGGTCGATTTCACGCCTGACGGGATCAAGTACCAGGGCGAGCGGCTTGCCTATTTTGTCGATTGTGAGCGTGCCCAGTCTTGGCACGAGGGTGGCAGTAGCAAAGACGTAGGGGACGTTGTCGACTATCAAACGTCACCGCAGTTCGGAGACCAAAATGTCACGAACGCGATGGTGAAAGAGCTGTGCGACACCCTTCGCAAGCACGACGACAGCAGCAAAGGCTGGTTCGAGTTGGCCCTGCAGACGATCAAGGGCGCTGTGGTGGGACGATACGGAGCAGACACCACGCTGACATTTCTTGTCCTCGGCTATGAGGACGACGCTTGCTACGTTCTCAGATTTTCCATGCAGAATCGCGAAAAAATGTACACGGTCAGTTCCCTGACGGCGGTCAAGAGTAAGCTCCTCACCATTCATGTTTCCACAAAGCTCCGAGACATGGACCTCCTCAAGGGGAAGGCTCAGGACGTGATCGTGCGCCTGCTGGCAGAGTTGCAGGAAACTGCGGCGGTCGTCGTTGCCGTGAACCGATAGCGGATTGTGCAGCGGCCGTTGACGCGGGGGCGCGCTTCGTTAACATCGGCAGCAAACAAAGGCCCATTCGGCCGATGAGGCGATATCGGCGCCCGTCGCGGCGATCGTCTCTCATAATAATCTTCCATCACTAGGGCCTATCGGCTCGCGAAGCGTGCGGCGAGCACGCCTTTGTCGGGTGTGTGGTAACGACGACAGGGAGGAACTTATGAATTCGATCAAACGATCCATGGTGGGCGCTTGCGCCGGCGCGGCGATGCTCACGATCAGCCTGACGGCGGCACTCGCCCAGCCGGGCTTCAGTCCGATCGACCGCTCCAATCCAGGTGCGAGCGGGCAGGATGGCAACTTGCGGCCGCATCCGTTGCCGCCGCTCGCGACCGCGGTCGACAAGCTGCCGCTCGACAAGATCAAGCTGCCGGCAGGCTTCAAGGTCGAGGTCTGGTCGAGCGGGCACCCCGGTGCGCGCACCATGGTAATGGGCACCAAGGGCACGATGTTCATGGGCACGCGCACCATCGGGCGCGTCTATGCGATCACCGAGAAGGACGGCAAGCGCGAGCCCAAGGTGCTGCTGCAGGGCCTTACGCAGCCGAATGGCCTCGCGTTCCGCGACGGATCGCTCTACGTGTTCGCGATCAACCGCGTGCTGCGCTACGACAACATCGAGGACAAGCTCGACAATCCCGGCGAGCCGGTCGAATTGACCGAGAAGTACAATCTGCCCGACACGATCCATCACAACTGGAAATACGTCGCGTTCGGGCCGGACGGAAAGATGTATGTGCAGGTCGGCTCGAACTGCAATGTCTGCGAGGTCAATCCGGGCGTTCACGGCCAGATCCGCCGCTACAACGCCGACGGCTCCGGCATGGAGATCATGGCGCGTGGCGTGCGCAACACCGTCGGTTTCGACTGGCATCCGGTGACCAAGGAGTTGTGGTTCACCGACAACGGCCGCGACTGGGCCGGCAACGACGGTCCGCAGGACGAGCTCAACCGCATTCCGCGCGGACAGGAAGGCGCCAACTTCGGCTTCCCGTATTGCCATGCCAACGGCATTGCAGATCCCGATATCAAGCGGCCGAATCCTTGCGCGGGCGTGATCCTGCCGGCGGCGTTGACCGGGCCGCATGCGGCAGGCCTCGGCATCAAGTTCTACACTGGCTCGATGTTCCCGCGGCAATATCAGAACGTCGCCTTCATCGCCCGGCACGGCTCTTGGAACCGCGAGAAGAAGTTCGGCTACGACGTTCCGCTCGCGCGAGTGAACGGCGCGCGCGCCACTATCGAGCCGTTCCTGACCGGGCTGCTCGACAACGGCAAGAACGAGTTCTATGGCCGTCCGGCTTATCTCTATCAGATGCCCGACGGCGCCATGCTGGTGTCGGACGAGCAGAACGGTGCAGTCTACCGCATCTCGTACGGCCGATGATACACGTGCGTGAAGCAACGTGGCGGCCGCTGCTCTCGGGGCTTCTCTTGAGGACTGCGGCCGGCGTTATCTCGGTCATAATCTCGATCACTGGTGCGCTTGCGCAAAGCGCGTCGGTGGTCGAGCGCATCAAGCAATGTGCGGCCTGTCACGGCGAGGACGGCAATTCGCAGATGGCGAACCTGCCGTCGCTCGCCGGACAGCCTGAGTTCTTCATTATCAATCAGCTGTTCCTGATGCGCGAGGGCGTGCGCAAGGTCGACGCGATGGCGGCGCTGGTGAAGGATCTGAAGGACGGCGACCTGCAGGCGCTGGCGAAGCACTACGCCGCGCAGCCGCCGAAGGCGAGCGGCGAGCCGATCGATCCGGCGCTCGCGCAGCGCGGCAGTGAACTCGCAGCCACGCGGCGCTGCGGCTCCTGCCACCAGCCGGCCTTGACTGGCGCGGACCAGATTCCGCGGATCGCCAAGCAGCGGGTCGACTATCTTGTCACGGCGCTCAAGGAATTGCGCGACGGCAAGCGCCCCGGCGCCGATACGCTGATGAGCCAGGCCGTCGCCGGCCTCAGCGACGCTGATCTCACTGCGCTCGCACATTTTGCGGCGTCGCGCTGATGAGCGCGAGCCGGTTCAGTCCGCGCGGGGCAATTCGCGGATCTCGACGGTCCCGCCGGCCTCGAACACCGGATTGCCGGCCAGGAAGGCCTTCGCCTTTTCAAGGTTGTCCGCGTTCACGCGAATGTACCCCGCGAGGTGCGCGGTGATCGGCGTGGGCGCGCCGCTCTTGCGTGCGCAGATGCCGTCGCCGATCGCGCTGCCGCCTTGAAAAGACCCGATCTCCCGCAGCCTGCGTAAGTAGGGCTCCCATGCATTGTCATCAACGTCGCAGTCATCGTGCATCAGAAATATGAAGTCGGCCATGGCGATCTCCCAGTCTGCTGATGTGATCGGCTCGGTCGATTTTCAAGGTCGTGCCTGCGCCGGGCCTGCTGGGGGCACGTGACTTTGGAAACGATTCGGCCCGCCTAATGGCGTTTGTCCGGGGCTTCGGCAGGTCGTCGCGCCGCTTAGCCGGCAACTCAGGTGCCGGCCAGCGGTTCCACCATTTCGCGCGGGCATCCGTTCAATTGGGTGCGACGAGGAGAGAGCGCTGCTTTACGGGCGCCC
>Ga0066903_100003432_pt1 | contig 12955 bp, 10 predicted proteins | sample PanSoiMetaGPlot1_FD_67491 | JGI IMG/M metagenome (GOLD analysis project Ga0066903, IMG submission 67491) | Tropical forest soil microbial communities from Panama analyzed to predict greenhouse gas emissions - Panama Soil - Plot 1 (version 2) | ecosystem: Environmental > Terrestrial > Soil >... | reverse complement strand
TCGGGGGCCGCGCCAGCGCCGATTTGGTCCGTACTGGAGAAGACACCGCCGCCGTCCAGGCGGTCTTCGAGAAGCCCGATGGCGCCGAACTGATCGTACGACGGGAAGTGTCGGCGCAGGGGCGCAGCCGCGCATTTGTCGACGGCGGGCTCGTCACCGGCGCGGGTCTCCGCGACGCCGCCGGCTGGCTCGTCGACCTCCACGGACAGCACGAGCACCAGGTGCTGCTCGATCCCGCGGCGCACCTCGATCTGCTCGACGAGTTCGCCGGGCTGACCGCCGAACGCGAATCCATCGCCGCGGCCTTCCGGACCTGGCAGCAGGTGCGCGACCAGCGCGCGCGGCTCGCAGCCAGCGAGCAGCAGAAGGCGTCGCGCGTGGAGTTCCTGTCGTTCCAGCTGAGCGAGATCGACAAGGCCGCGCCGCGCGCCGGCGAGGACGAGGAACTGACGGTGACACGGCACGTGCTGGCCAACGCCGATCGCCTGCAGCGGCTCTGCGCCGACGCCTACACGACGCTCTACGACGGCGACCAGGCGGCGCTTCCGGCGCTGGGCGGCGTGTGGAAGAAAGTGGCAGAGCTCGCGTCGCTCGACCCGACGTTCGCTCCGTACCTCGAGGCGCGCGACGCCGTGAAATCGCAGCTCGAGGACCTGGCGTTCTTCCTGCGGTCGTACGGGCAGACCATCGACGCCTCGCCGGCGCGGCTCCAGGAAATCGAGGATCGGCTGGCGCTGCTCGAACGTCTGAAGAAGAAGCACGGGCCGTCGCTGGCGGACGTGATCGGCAAGGCGACCCAGCTCCGCCGCGAGCTGCACGACATCGAGCACGCGACGGAGCGCGCCGCCCAGCTCGACGCCGCGGTCGCCGCAACGGCCGACGCGTATCAGCGCGTCGCCGAAGCGCTCTCGGGCCGCCGGCGCACGGCGGCCCGCGAGTTCTCCAAGGCGCTCGAAAAGGCGCTGGGTGACCTCGCGATGCCGAAGACGCGTTGCGAGGTCCGTTTCGTCGAGGGCAGGGGAGAGGGCGCCTGGAGCGAACGCGGAATGGACGAGGCCGAGTTCTACCTCTCGCCGAACCCCGGCGAGGACGTCAGGCCGCTCGCGCGTATCGCCTCGGGCGGCGAGCTGTCGCGGATCATGCTGGCGCTGAAAACGCTCGCGTCAACGGACGCACCGGGCAAGACGCTGATCTTCGACGAGGTCGACGCCGGGATTGGCGGCGCCGTCGCCGACGTCGTGGGCGCGCGCCTCCGGCTCCTCGGCGATCGGTGCCAGGTGCTCTGCATCACGCACCTGCCGCAGATTGCGGCCTATGCCTCGACACACTTCCGCATCGAGAAGTCGGTGAAGGGCGGCCGGACGTCCACCGGCGTCGCCCGTGTCGACGGCCTCGAACGGGAAGCGGAGATCGCGCGGATGATGGGCGGCGCCGACGTCAGCGCGGCCGTCCTCGCCGGCGCGCGCGAGATGATCGAAGCGAAAGCGAACATACAGCGAAAGGCGAAAGCGAAAACGAGCCACGGATGAAATACCTCGTCGAGACCTTCGGCTGCCAGATGAACGAGCACGACTCCGAACGGATGGCGGGTCTGCTCGAACAGGCGGGCTACGAGCGGACGGCCGACGACCGCGACGCCGACGTCATCGTCATCAACACGTGCAGCGTCCGCGAGAAGGCCGAAGAGAAGCTGTACACCCGCCTCGGCGAGATCCGCATGATGGGCGAGGAGACCGGCGCGCACCCGGTCGTCGCCGTCGCCGGCTGCGTCGCGCAGCAGGAAGGCGAGAAGCTCCTCACCAAGTCGAACGGCCACGTCATCGACGTCCTCGTCGGCACCCAGTCGCTCAAGATGCTGCCCCTGCTGGTGCAACAGGCTCGCACACCAGCCTCCAGCCCTCCAGCCTCGGGAGCGCGCATCGATCTTCAGCCGCACGACGACGTCAGCTTTCCGCTGGGGATTGCGCGCCGTGCCGAGCGCCACAAGGCCTACGTCACCATCATCGAGGGCTGCAACGAGTTCTGCGCCTTCTGCGTCGTCCCGTACACGCGCGGGAAGGAGCGCATGCGGCCCGTCGCCGACATCGTCGCCGAGGTCCGCCAGGCGGCCGACACGGGCGCCAGGGAAGTCCAGCTGCTGGGGCAGATCGTCAACCACTACCAGGCGCCCGATACCGCCTGCGACTTCGCGGATCTGCTGGCGCGGGTCAGCGACGTCGAGGGGATCGATCGGATCCGGTTCGCGAGCCCGCATCCCCGGCACGTGACGCCGCGGATGATGCTGGCGATGCGCGACCTGCCGAAGGTCTGCCGTCATCTCCACCTGCCGGTGCAGAGCGGCTCCACGCGGGTCCTCGAGGCGATGCGGCGGCGGCACACACGCGAGGAATACCTCGATCTGGTCGCGCGTCTGCGGGAGACCATCCCGGACATCGCCCTATCGACCGATATGATCGTCGGGTTTCCCGGCGAGACCGTGGACGACTTCGAGCAGACGCTCTCGCTGACGGCGGCCGTGCGGTATCACAGCATGTTCTCGTTCAAGTACTCGCCGCGGCCCAACACGCTCGCGCTCAAGCGCATGCCCGACGACGTGAGCGAGGCGGAGAAGACGCGGCGGATCGTGGCGCTCCAGGGACTGCAGAAGCAGATCCAGGGCACGCTCTTCGAGGCGGCGGTCGGGCGGCTCGAGCCCGTGCTCGTGGACGCCACGAGCCGCCGACGCGAGTGGGAGCTCTCGGGCCGGACGTCTGGCAACACGGTGGTGAACTTTCCCGGCGACCCGGGGTGGGTGGGCCGGATCGTGCCGGTGCAGATCACGGGTGCGAACCCGAACAGTCTGCGCGGAGAACCTCGTCATGCAAATTGAAATGACGATCAAGGGTCTGATGGTCGACCCGATCACGAACATGCCGATCATCATCCTGCGCGACAAGGACGGGCAGCGGGTGCTGCCGATCTGGGTCGGGGTCTTCGAGGCCAACGCGATCGCGCTGCAGATCGAGAACGTGACGACGCCGCGGCCGATGACGCACGACCTGCTGAAGAACGTCATCCAGGACCTGCGCGGGCGGATCGAGAAGATCGTCGTGTCGGACCTGAAGGAGAACACGTTCTACGCGCTCATCTACCTCACCGTCGGCGGCGAGATGATGGCGGTGGACGCGCGTCCGAGCGACGCGATTGCCCTCGCGCTGCGCGCCCGCGCGCCGATCTTCGTCGAGGAGAAGGTCATCGACCACGCGAAGACGTCGGATCTCGTGCCCGAGAAGGGGGAGACGGAGCGGCTGCAGAAGTGGCTCGAGTCGCTCGACCCCGACGATATGGGCAAGTACAAGATGTGATTCGAAGCTAATCGGTTATCATCGCGGCGGGACCACCGTGATCGTCGCGATCGCCAATCAGAAAGGCGGCGTGGGGAAGACCACGACCGCGATCAACCTCGCCGCCGCGCTGTCGCTCCGGGGCAAGCCGACGCTTCTGGTCGACCTGGATCCGCAGGCCAACAGCACGATGTCGTATCTCGACGTCGCGACGGTGCAGCGCAGCGTCTACGACGCGATCTTCGAGAAGGACGTATCGTTCGACGACGTCGTCCTGCCCTCGCCGCACCAGCCGAACCTGTGGGTGGCGCCGTCGCGGATCGCGCTCGCGAAGCTCGAATCGAAGCTGGTGGGCGAGATCGACTCGCACTACCGCCTGAAGGACCGTCTTCAGCCGATGGCGGCGCGGTTCCCGAACATCGTCATCGACTGCCCGCCGACGCTGGGACTGCTGACGGTGAACGCGCTGGTGGCGGCCACGCACCTGCTCATTCCGATCCAGTCGTCGTATTTCGCGCTCGAGGGGACGGACGACCTGCTCGAGACGATCGAGAAGGTGCGCGCGCGCGCCAACCCCGGGCTGCGGATCCTGGGGGTCGTCATCACGATGCACGACAAGCGCACGTCGCTGGCGCGCGACATCCGGGCGCAGATCGACAAGGTGTTCGGCAACAAAGTGTTCAAGACAGTGATTACCAAGAGCGTGCGGCTCGAGGAGAGCCCCGCCTACAAGGAATCGATCTTCACGTTTGCGCCCGACTCGACGGGCGCCGCGGAGTATTACCGGCTCTGCGAAGAAGTCATGGACCGCGCCTGATGGCGAACGAGCCACGCGATCGGAGCGAGCAACGGCGAGCGAGAGCGCGTGTGGGGGAGTCTGAGGGGCGCTCGCCCCTCAGATAAAGAGGAGGTCATGGATCGTGCCTAAGCGAGGACTGCCGTCGACCGTGCGGATGCGCCACGACGAGCACTACGTGGAGGCCTTGACGAGTTCGGCGGGCGCGCCCATCGGCCGGCTCGTGCCGATCGACGAGCTCGACCCGAACCCGAACCAGCCGCGGCAGGTCATGGGGGATCTGTCGGAGCTGATGGCGTCGATCGCCGAGAAAGGGATCATCGAGCCGATCATCGTGCGGCAGCGCGGGCGGCGGTTCCAGATCGTGGCCGGCGAGCGGCGCTATCAGGCGGCGGTCCAGGTCGGGCTGCGCGAGGTGCCGATCGTCATCCGCGAAGTCGACGATGCGGAGATCATCGAGGTGGCGCTGATCGAGAACATCCAGCGCAAGGACCTGACGCCGTTCGAAGAGGCGGAGGCGCTGCAGTCACTGGCCCAGCGCTGCGCGTATACGCACGAAGACATGGCGCGGAAGCTGGGGAAGTCGCGCACGGCCATCACCGAGTCCCTGTCGCTGAACAATATGCCCGACGAGGTCAAGAACCTTTGTCGGCTGGCCGACATTTCTTCCAAGTCATTGCTTTTAGAGGTAGTTAGGCAGGGCGACCCCCAGAAAATGGTCGCCCTGGTGGAACGGATCGCCCGCGACGGCGGCGCCACCCGCGAGACGGTCCGGAAGGAAAAAGAGTCCGCCAAACCGAAGGCCGGCCGGCCCAAGCACTACGTCTTCGCGTTCCGTCCGCCGACCAAGGCGTTCAACCTCAAGCTCAGTTTCAACAAGAGCCGCGCCTCACGCGACGAAGTCATCGAGGCCCTCGAAGCCATCATCAAGGAACTCCGCGAGAGCCGGTGACGATCGCGGGCCTCGCGGCGATCGTCGCGGCGCTCCGGTTCGTCCTGATCTCGAGGCCCGACACCAGCGGGCCGTTCCGGCGCGGCGTCGTGCTGTGGATCGCGATGCCGGTCGCCGTCTCCGGACCCTGGCTGGTGCTTCAGGTCGCGTTCGGCACGCCGTCACCCTCGGGGAGCGCTCAACGCAGCTGAGGGCGTCGCCATGGTCGTTGGGAGCCTGGTGAGGGGCACGCGCTCGACCTCCTCAACAACCGATCCTGACGACTTAGTTAACATAACATACATTATCAGAACCCACCGAAATGGCCCGCAAAACCGGGCTGTGGAAACTCCGCGCAGCCGATCTCGGTCGCCAGCCCCAACTGCGATGCCGGTTTCCGTCGTCAGAACGTCGGATCCCGCAGGTCCGCCCTCCGGACGCGGTATCCTTGAGAACCCCAGTGAAAACGCTCGACCGGTACCTGATCCGCGAAATTCTTCCGCCGCTGTTCCTGTCCCTGCTGATCTTCACGTTCATCCTGGAGATCCCGCCGTTCATGGAACAGCTCGAGCAACTGGTCGCCAAGGGCGTGCCCTGGGGGATCGCGCTGCGGATGATGCTCACGCTCATCCCGCAGGCGCTCGGGCTGACGATCCCGATGGCGCTGCTGGTGGGTCTGCTGATCGGCCTCGGCCGCCTGTCGGGCGACCGCGAGGCGGTGGCGCTCCTGGCGTGCGGCGTCAGCCCGTACCGCCTGCTGCGGCCGGTCCTGCTCCTGGCCGGAGTCGCCGCCGCGGTCCACCTCTACGTCATGCTCTGGGCGATCCCCGACGCCAACCAGACGTTCCGGCAGTTGTCGTACGAGGTCATCTCGAAGAAGGTCGAGAGCGACGTCCGGCCGCAGGTCTTCTTCGAGGACTTCCCGAACTGGGTGCTGTACGCACGCGACATCCCTCAGGGTGGCGGCGGGTGGAAGGACGTGCTCGTCGCCGACACCACGAAGCCCGAGGCGCCGATCCTTTATATGGCGCGTACCGGCCGGCTGGTGATGAACCGGGCGGAGCAGACGGTCGTACTGGTCCTGGAGGACGGCTCGAGCTATTCGAGCACCGGTCCCGACGCCAGGGAGATCAACACCTACCGCTTCACGAAGCAGCACTACGTCAAGCTCGACCCGAACAGCGTGTTTCCCCAGGCCGAGCTCCTGCGCGGCAACAACGAGCTGTCGATCGACGGCCTCCACCAGCAGGCCGCCGACAAGCTCGCGCACAACATGCCGGCGCACCAGGAAATGGAGGCGATCCAGCAGCGGTTCTCCTTCCCCGCCGCGTGCCTCGTGTTTGCGGTCATCGGCGTGGCGCTGGGCCTGAGCGTCGCCCGGGACGGGAAGCTCGCCGGCTTCGTCGTCGGGATCGCGGTGATCTTCGCCTACTACGTGCTGCTGTACCTGGCGCAGGGCATCACCAAGGGGTACTACTCGGGCGAGCTGGGCTACACGAAACCGCTGCTGGTCGGACAACTGTCGCGGTGGTGGCCGAACATCATCCTGCTGCCGTTCGGCGTGATGGCGCTGATCTGGCGCGCGCGGTGGGCCGAAGGGCGCCTGCCGTTCCGCAGCGTCGTGAAACTCACCGGCGCGGCGAAGGCCTGGATCGACCGCTGGCGCGAGCGCGCGTCGGCGGCGGCGCAGTCTCCGCAGTCGTCGCAGTCGTCGCAGGCCCAGCCCGTGCGGAAGCGCCGCGGAACGGTGATCGTCATCCGCATCCCGAACCAGTCGTGGCTGCTGCCCAACATCCTGGACCGCTACATCAGCGCGATGTACCTCAGGGCGGCGGCCCTGTCGTTCGCGGCGCTGCTCGGCATCTTCTACATCTCGACGTTCATCGACAAGACCGACAAGCTGCTCAAGGGCCAGGCCTCCGGCGTCCAGATCGTGTCGCTGCTCGGCTACATGACGCCGCAGTTCGTGTATTACGTGATCCCGCTCGCGGCGCTCCTCAGCGTCCTCGTGACGTTCGGCGTCCTGAGCCGGTCGAACGAGCTGTCGGTGATGAAGGCGTGCGGCATCAGCCTGTACCGCGTCGCCGCGCCGCTGCTCGTGCTCGCGCTCGCGTGGAGCGGCGTGCTCTACGGCCTCGAGCAGCAGGTGATGGCCAAGGCGAACCAGCGCGCCGAGGCGCTCGACGCCACCATTCGCGGGCGCTCGCCCCGCACGTCGAACCCGCTCCTGCGGCGCTGGGTCGTGGCGCGCGACGGCGCGATCTATCACTACGATGCGTTCGACGCGGTCGGCAAGTCGCTGCTCAACCTCACCGTCTATCGTCCGCAGAAGGACGCCTGGGCGCTCGAGAGCCAGCTGTTCTCGCGGCACGTCCGCTACGAGAACGGCGCGTGGGTGGGCGTGAAGGGCTGGGAGCAGAACTACACCGTCCGCAAGGGCGGTTACGAGGTGTTCCCCCAGCGTCCCGTTGCGCTCGAGCCGCCCGACTACTTCGAGACCGCCGCGCCGCTCGCCGAGATGATGACCGTCCCTCAGCTGCGGCGCTACATCGAGGAACTCTCGGCCAGCGGATTCAACGTCGTCCCGCTGACGATCGACCTGCAGAAGAAGCTCGCCTTCCCCTTCGTCACCGTCGTGATGACGCTGCTCGCGATCCCGTTCGGCATGACGACGGGCAAGCGCGGCACGCTGTACGGCATCGGCATCGGGATCGTCCTGGCGCTGTCCTACTGGATCGTGATGGGGGCGTTCGGCGCAATCGGCAAGGCGGGTGTGCTGGCGCCCGTGATGGCGGGCTGGGCCCCGAACATCCTGGCGGCGGGGAGCGCCGCGTATCTACTGCTGACCGCCCGAACCTGATGGCGCGATCTCTTCGAGCGCCTTCAGGAGGTCGCTGGCGAGCAATCCGTTCCTGAAGGCCTCGCGCAGCGCCCGTTCCGCGATCTGGCGCGCGACGGCTTGTGAAGCGCGCCTGGGTTCGCGCGGCTTCGCGCACACGAACGCGCCCAGTCCGCGCCGCATCTCGATGATCCCTTCCTGGGTCAGCGTGCGGTAGGCGTGCTGCACCGTGTTCGGGTTCAGCTTCAGTTCCTGCGCGAGCTGCCGCGTCGCGGGCAGCGCCTCGCCCGGCTTGAGGACGCCCACGCTGACGGCGCGTTGGACCTCGTCGGCGATCTGCCGGTAGAAGGGGCGGGGGTCTTCCTTCCGAAGCTCGACGAACATAAAGGGACCTGTCCCCTTTCCGGCGGCCCGGGAAAAAGGGGACAGGTCTCTTTTAGCGTACTAGCGCACTATGTGTCTAGTGCACTACTTCGCTAGCGCACTAGACTGGACGCGGATGCGGCCGGAACCGCCCGGGGCGGCGTTGGTCAAATCGACCACGAGCAGGATGGAGGTCACGGCCTCGCCGGCCGGCGGGCTGGGGCCCGCCGTCCCTACGGCGCGCATCGCCGAAAGCTCGGCGTGGATCGCCGTCCCGGCGGGATCGAGATAGAACGACCTCCCCCACCGCCGGCCGTCCTCGACCCGGACCTGGACGCCGACGCGGATCGGGCGGTCCGGCAGCAGATCGAGGTCGATGGCGCGGAACGGCTGGCCGTGCAGGTCCGTCGCGAGCGCAACGAACTGGCTGTTGCGGGCGCCGTCGGCCAGCCGGTACTCCAGCTCCACCGCACGTTCGAACGTACGGAGGATCGCGCTCGACGCCGGGTCCTTCTCGATTCGCCACGGGAACGGCGCGATCGCCGCACCGCGCGCGGCCGCATCTGCGCCGCCCTGCGCGCCGACAGCACCCCCACCACCCGCCGCACCCTGGGCACCCTCCGCCGCACCCCGGGCACCCCCCGCACCCCGAGCACCCCCCGCACCCCGAGCACCACTAGCACCCCTCGCACCCTGCGCACCCACGCGGATGCTGTTGCTGACGAGCCACGGCACCGGCGGCTCGCCCGGCGCGCCGGGGACGCGGACTTCAACCCGATACGCGCCGGCGTTCTCCGCCGGCACTTCGTGGCGAACCTGTCCCGTCGATCGTTCCAGCTCCCCTGCCGGACCGAGGAGCACGATCTCTCCCCCCGGCGGCATCGCCGCGCGCGCAAGCAGCGTGACGGTCGCCCCGGACGGCACCGCATGGAAGTCGAGGAGCGCCGGCGACGCGAGCGCGTCGATCACGGTGAACACGCTCCCCTTCCGGATCGCCCCGAGCAGCGCGCGCGCGTCCTGCGCGGCGTCGCCCGTGAACGGCCGATCGAGGATCGCGCGCACGCTCAACTCACGGAAGCTCGCCTCGTAGCTCGGAATCCCAATCGTGCTGAAGAACCGGTTCGGATCCTCGAGGCTCTGTCCCGGACCGCCGTGCGCGTCCGCCGCACCGAGCGCGACGACGTCGCGCGAGCGCAGCAGCGCGTCCCAGCGATCCAGCGTCACCGGGCGATCCAGCAGCGTCGCGAGCGATCCCGCCGGGCGGAGGAAGTACGTGAGGCCGGCGCGAATCAGCCGACGCCGCGGCTCGTCGCGCCACTCGCTGTCTTCGTTGATCCACTCGATGCCGTCGATCTCCGCCGACGCGTCCGTCCATCGCAGCGCCGACTTCGGCGAATCGGGATGCGCCGCGACGCCGAATCCGCCCAGCCGCCGGACGTCTTCGACGACCCCCTCCCCCGCTCCACCGAGCGGATACGGCGCCCGCGGCATGTCCAGCGCGACGTAGTGTCCGTCGTCGGTGCTGATCTCGACGGCGTCGATCACGAGCACGCCGTTCACGTAGACAGGCGGATCCGGCGGGCGCGTGCCGTCGCCGTGGTCGGTGAGGATGACGAACGTCAGCCCGGCGCGCGATGCCGCCGTCGCAACAGCGGTCTTGTCGCCGTGTCCGTCGGACCGCGTGGTGTGGATGTGATACGCGCCGGCGACGGTCCGGCGTGCGAGGTCGTCCCACCCGGCCGTGTCGACCCGCACCGCGGCCGGCGGCGCGACCACAAGCACAAAGACGCCGACCGCCACGAGGGCGATCAGCGTCCAGTAGACCTTCCGCACTTCGGTCAGACGGGGGTCAGACCGGGGTCAGACCACCTTTGCCCCCGGCTTCGCCCTACTTGCCGGCGTCCGCACGGAGGGCGTTCGCCTTGTCCGTGCGCTCCCAGGTGAACTCGGGTTCGGTGCGGCCGAAGTGGCCGAACGCGGCGGTCTTCTTGTAGATCGGACGCCGCAGATCGAGCGATTCGATGATGCCGCGCGGCGTCAGCTTGAAGTGCGCGCGCACCAGTTCGCTGATCTTGTCGTCGCCCACCGTGCCGGTGCCGAACGTGTCGATCAGGACCGACACGGGCTCGGCGACGCCGATCGCGTACGCGAGCTGCACCATGCAGCGCTCGGCGAGGCCGGCCGCCACGACGTTCTTCGCGACGTAGCGCGCCATGTAGCACGCCGACCGATCCACCTTCGTCGGATCCTTGCCCGAGAACGCGCCGCCGCCGTGCGGCGCCGCGCCGCCGTAGGTGTCGACGATGATCTTCCGTCCCGTCACGCCGGCATCGCCGTGCGGCCCGCCGACGACGAACCGTCCCGTCGGGTTGATGAGGATGCGGGTCTTGCCGTCCATCATCTCCTTCGGGATGACCTTGTTGATGATGTTTTCGGTGATGTCTTCCTTGAGCGTGTCGTTGCTGACGGTGGGGCTGTGCTGCGTGGAGACGACGATGGTGTCGACGCGGACGGGCTTGCCGTGATCGTATTCGATCGAGACCTGCGACTTGCCGTCGGGCCGCAGGTAGTCCATCGAATGATCGCGGCGCCGCTCGGACAGGCCGCGCACCAGCTTGTGCGCGAGCATGATCGGCATCGGCATCAGCTCGGGCGTCTCGGTGCAGGCGTAGCCGAACATGAGCCCCTGGTCGCCGGCGCCCCCCGGATCGACGCCCTGCGCGATGTCGGGCGACTGGCCGTGGATCGACGAGAGGACGGCGCACGTCTCGGAATCGAATCCGAACTTGCCGCGGGTGTAGCCGACGTCCTTGATGGTCTCGCGGACGATGCTCGGAAAGTCGACGTAGCAGCTCGTCGTGATCTCGCCCGCGACGATCGCGAGACCGGTGGTCACCAGGGTCTCGCAGGCTACGCGGCCGACAGGATCCTGCGCGAGGATGGCGTCGAGAATGGAGTCCGAGATCTGGTCGGCGATCTTGTCCGGGTGCCCTTCGGTGACCGATTCCGACGTGAAGAGATAACGACCGTTACGGCTCATGTGCGAATCGAGCTCCTTGCTTCCTCAGAATGGCGTTGGTAGAACCTACGAACTGTACCACACTCTACCGCTGATTCCGCCTAAAGGCGGAAGCTACGGGTCATTTTCTGGGCGGGCTATTTTCTGGGGTGGAACTTGTCGTACACGGTCCGCAGACGGGCTTCGAGTACATGCGTGTAGATCTGGGTCGTCGAGAGGTCGGCGTGTCCAAGCATCATTTGCATTGCACGCAGGTCGGCGCCGCGCTCGAGCAGATGTGTGGCAAACGAATGGCGCAGCACGTGGGGGCTGAGACCGCGCGGCACGCCCGCCTTGACGCCATACTCCTTCAGGATCTTCCAGAACCCCACGCGTGAGAGCCGGCCGCCTCCCTTCGCGTTGACGAAGAGCCACGCCGATTTCCGTCCCTTGAGCAGCGCCGGGCGTCCTTCGGCGACGTAGCGGCGGATCCAGTCGGCGGCGGTGTGACCGAGCGGAACGATCCGCTGTTTGTCGCCCTTGCCGATGCACGTGAGATAGCCGGCGTCGAGCGCGATGTCGCCGGGCTTCAGCGAGAGCAGCTCCGTGACCCTGAGCCCGGTGGCATACAGCAGCTCGACGAGCGCCTTGTCGCGGACGCCGCGGGGCGTGGTCGTGTCGGGCTGCGCCAGCAGCTTGTCGACCTCCTCGAGGCCGAGGTACTTCGGGAGCGCCGGCCACGCGCGCGGCGCGCGAAGATCCTCGGCCGGATCCGACGCGATCGTCTTCTCGACGAGGAGGAACTTGTAGTACCCGCGCACGCACGCGATCGCGCGCGCGACCGATCGCGGCGACAGGCCGTCGGCCATCAACCGGCGCGCGAACGCCTCCAGATCGCGCCGCTCGAGCGACTCGACGCTGCGGTCGCTCTTCTCCGCAAATGCCGCGAGCGCGGCGAGATCGCGCGCGTAGCTCTCGACAGTGTTGGGCGACATGCGGCGCACATCCCGCAGGTAGCCGAGATAGGCGTCGATCACGGCAGTCCCCGGCGCCGGCGCAGCGCCCATTCGCCGCAGAGCAACAGCGCGAACGCCGCAGCGTACCAGGGGGAACGCGCCGGGTGTGACGGCGACGTCACCATCGCAGCGGGAAGCCGATCGGTGAGCGTGCGGACGAGCGCCGCGTCACCGTTCACGACACCGCCGCCGCTGGCCCGCGCGGCGATCCCGAGCGCGTCGCGATTGCCGGTTGGAACGGCCGCGTCGGCGCCGACCTTCACCACTGCGGCGCCCGACGCGCCACCGATCGACACGTCGACGGCATAGTCGCCGGCCACGGCCGGGCGCCACTCGCCGTCGAAGGTGCCGGGCTCGGCCGCCGGCCACAGCCGCACGACGCTGTCGGTGTGCGCCGCGGGATTCACGACGCGTGCGGACGCCGGCGCGATCGTCACGCGGTCTCCCTCCTGCGGCAGTTCCGTGTCGCGCAGGCGCGCGGTGACGCGAACGGCGGCGTCCGGACGTGCGAGCGACGGCGTGGCCGTCACCTCGACGAGCGGCGGGACGGCGGAGGCCTGCTCCAGGACGGCGGCACGCCAGAAGCGTGCAAACGCGTCATCGTTGCGATCGCGATACCGCCACGCGTCGAGCGCGCCCGACACGATGACAGCGCCCATGCCGCGCCGCACGCCAAATACGATCGGCGC
>Ga0066903_100003430_pt1 | contig 12961 bp, 3 predicted proteins | sample PanSoiMetaGPlot1_FD_67491 | JGI IMG/M metagenome (GOLD analysis project Ga0066903, IMG submission 67491) | Tropical forest soil microbial communities from Panama analyzed to predict greenhouse gas emissions - Panama Soil - Plot 1 (version 2) | ecosystem: Environmental > Terrestrial > Soil >... | reverse complement strand
CCGCCTTCGTTCCTCCGAATACTTATGATTCGGAAGCCGCGCAAACTGCCAGTTTGCGCTACTCGCGCCGATCAGCAATTCGAGCATAGGCGTTAAGCGCACAAGCTGAATGTCAATAGATCGACGTTAATTCCCCGAAAATCGGGGATTTTGCCGAATTCGCCAATATTCGAGCGAGTCCTCAGTGGTAGATATGGATGCAAAACAATATCTCTCACTACAAGGAGGCCCCTCTCCATGGCGACTCACGTCCACCTCTCAAACCAACCTGAGCTGACGCCTACTTGAGCGTTTGGCTGATACGCTTTCGTCATCAGTAAACAAGTTGCCTGTTCGAAGGGGCGCTCGCGCGGAGCTACACGTTCATGCTTGCCGACGTTCTTATCGCCGGGTTTAACAGTCGGAGTCAATATGTCAACGAAGTGCGCAGATTATCGGCTCTTGGCCGCGCAACGCGAAATCTGGTTGGCGCAAAAGATCGCCCCCGACAACCATATCTACAACTTCGCTGAATGCGTCACGATTGACGGGGCGATCGATCCGGCTCTATTTGCGGCTGCGTTACGACAAGTGTTGGCGGAGACCGAATCGCTTTGGGTTCGAATCGTCGAATATCCAGAGGGTCCGCGGCAAGTTCTGGATAGATCCGAGTCTTGGTCGATGCCGTTCTTTAATCTCAGTGGGGAAGCAGACCCTCTGGAGGCGGCCAAGGCTTGGATGAAGGCCGATCTCGCCCAACCAGTCGATTTAACCCGCGGCCCGCTTTTCAACTTCGCCCTGTTCAAAGCTAGTTCTGAACAATTTCTTTTTTACCAGCGGTCTCACCACATTATTAATGATGGTTTTGGCATGATGCTGATCTTTCGACGGGTAGCAGAGGTCTACACCTCGCTGGTCGGTAATCTGCCGGATGCGGGTAATGCCTTTGGTTCTCTGCGGGCGCTGTTGGAGGAGGAAGAAAGGTACCGCGCATCGAAGCAGTTCGTGGAAGACCGAGAGTACTGGCTGAAATGTTTGGCCGATCTGCCAGAGCCAGTATACCTGCTGGATCAGCGATCCGGCATTTCAAAAGGCCTGGCGCTTCACACGACATCTTTGCCGCGTGCGGTCGTGGACAAACTGCGGGAGTTTGCGCGCCAAACTGAGGCGAGTTTGCCACGGCTCATGGTCTCAGGCATGGCAGCCTATACGATGCGATTGACGGGGACGAACGAAGTGATCCTCGGTCTGGTCGTTTCCGCCCGCGTCGGCGAGGTCTCACGAAACATCCCGGGCATGTTGTCGAACGTGCTGCCGTTGCGACTGAGGACGCTACCGGAGATGACTTTCTCCGAATTGATCCGACAGGTAGGACAGAAAATGCGGGAGGCGCTGCGGGGCCAACGTTATCGAGGTGAAGATCTGCGGCGGGAGCTTGGTCTATGCGCTGCGAATCAGAGGTTATACGGTCCGACGGTCAATATCATACCGTTCGTCACTGAACTGCGATTTGCCGGCCATCGCGCCAGGACGAACGTGATCGCGTATGGAGCCGGCGGAGATTTCTCGATCGGAGTCTATTACGGATCTGATCATGGCGAGTTGAGAATTGATTTTACCGGCGGATCGAGCCTTGACACGAATGAAGCGCTCCTGATTCACAAGCGAGGATTCTTGAGATTTTTGGAGGCGTCGGTCAATGACGCGGAACAGCGAATCGGACGGATCGACCTCCTGAAACCGGAGGAGCGGCGGCAGATTCTGGAGGAATGGAACCAGACGGCTGCTCCGTACCGGCATGACCTTCGCGCCCACCAAATCTTTGAGGGGCAAGTCGCCTCCAGTCCATGCGCTGTCGCCATTAGCGATGACGACGGCGAACTGACGTACGATGAGCTGAACCGCCGCAGTAATCAGTTGGCTCACTACCTGCGCCGGCATGGCGTCGGGCCGGAGTCGGTGTTGGGAATTTGTGGCGAGCGTTCGGCCAAAATGGTCATAGGCCTTCTCGGCGCGCTGAAGGCGGGTGGGGGATATTTACCTCTAGATCCCACGTACCCGCGCGAGCGGCTCTCGTTCATGCTTGAAGACTCCGGCGCACGCGTGTTGCTTACAGAGGAGCATTTGCTGGACGCGCTGCCCGCCCACGGCGCACGCGTCGTCTGTCTTGACATCGATTGGGGCGAGATCGCCGCCGAGAGCGAGGAGAATCCTGTCAATCTCACGGCGCCGGCCAATCTCGCCTATCTGATCTACACCTCGGGTTCCACAGCGGCGCCGAAGGGCGTCGCGCTGGCGCATGAGGGAATTAGCAATTTGGTCACGGCGCAGGCGCGCGCCTTCGGTGTTGGAGGCGGGAGCCGGGTCTTACAGTTCTCTTCCTTCAGTTTCGACGCCTCGGTTTGGGAGATGGTCATGTCGTTGTTGACAGGGGCGACGCTGTGCATAAGCCGCCGCAGAGCTTCGCTGTTTGATGGCAAGGCTACGCTCCAGATGTTGCGGGAGCAGGCGATCACGACCGCGACGATGCCGCCGACCGTGCTGGCTGTACTGCCACCTGCAGGACTCCCTGACCTGCGGACGTTGATCTCGGCCGGCGAGAGCTGCTCGGCCGAAATTATCAGGCGCTGGGCCGAGGGACGCGACTTCTTCAACGCCTATGGCCCCACTGAATCCACCGTTTGCGCCTCAATGGCTAAGTGCGATCCGGCCGACGGGCGGCCGCCATCCATCGGCCGCCCTCTCGCTAACATGGAAACCTTCGTTATCGACAGACACGGCGACCCGGCGCAGGTCGGCGTGCCGGGCGAGCTGTACATCGGCGGTGTCGGGCTGGCGCGTGGTTACCATAAACGGCCGGGCAGGACGGCCCTTCAGTTCGTTCCACACCCATTTGCCCCGCGGCCGGGCTCGCGCCTTTATCGCACAGGCGATCTCGTCCGCTACCTGCCAGACGGGAACATCGACTTCCTCGGGCGAATCGATTTTCAAGTCAAGCTTCGCGGCTTCCGCATCGAGCTGGAAGAGATCGAGGGCGCGCTCAGTGAGCATCCGGCCGTTTGCCAGAACGTGGTCGTCGCATGCGCGGACCGGCGAGGTGAGAAGCGCTTGGTCGCATACATTGTCGCCCGGGAGGGCAAGCCCCCTACTATCGAGGAGCTGCGTGACTTCTTGGGAGAGAAGCTGCCGGAGTACATGGCGCCGTCAGCCTTCGTATTGCTCGATGCCTTTCATCTCACGTCCAATGGCAAAATTGATAGGAAGGCATTGCCTGATCCCGATGACTTACGGCCGAACCTTGCGACGGCATTCGTCCGCCCGCAGACAAAAATCGAGCGAGAGATTGCCGAAATTTGGTGTGAGGCCCTCGGTATCGAGCGGGTCGGCATCGACGATAACTTCTTCGACCTTGGCGGCGACTCACTGCGCCTGCAGACGGCGCATCTCAAGCTCCAGGAGCGTCTGTGTCACGAGCTACTGCTGGTGACGCTCTTCAAATACCCGACGGTGCGCGCGCTTGCGAACCACCTCAGCGTCAGTCGAAATACCGAAGAACCCTCGCCAGACCGCGAGCAGAAGTGGAGGACGGCATTAAAGCGGCGGGGGACCGCGAGGAGAATCAACAAGTATGAAAAGAGATGAGGTCTGTGATATGGACGTGGCTGGCGCCGCTGACGTCGCAGTAATTGGTATGGGGTGTCGCTTCCCGGGCGCGCACAACATCGAGAGGTTTTGGGAAAACTTATCCTGCGGTCTGGAATCGATCTCCTTCTTCTCCGACGAGGAGTTGGTAGCGGCAGGTGTCGAGCCGCCGGAATTGAGACGTCCCGGCTACGTGAAAGCGGCGGCCGTCCTGGGCGGGATCGAACAGTTCGACGCCAACTTCTTCGGTTTCTCGCCGCGCGACGCCGAACTGCTCGATCCGCAGCAGCGGCTTTTTATCGAGTGCGCCTGGGAGGCGCTGGAAAACGCCGGCTACCAGCCCGATAATTGTGGCGTGTCCGTCGGCGTCTACGCTGGTGTCGGCAATAACACCTACCTGCTGAATAACCTCGTCGCGAATCCCGAGTTGGCCGAGCAATTAAACACTTACCAGCTCGTTCTCCTTAACGATAAAGATTTCCTGGCCACGCGCATCTCCTACAAGCTCAACCTGAAAGGGCCGAGTGTGGTTATCCAGACCGCCTGTTCGACTTCGCTCGCCGCCGTGCACCTCGCCTGCCAAAGCCTGCTGGTCTATGAGTGCGACATGGCGCTCGCCGGCGGAGTCAGCGTCCGCATCCCCGAGGTGAGGGGATATTTGTACCAGGAGAGCGGAATCGCCTCGCCGGATGGGCATTGCCGCGCCTTTGACCTGAAGGCGAAGGGGACCGTTGGCGGGAACGGCGCCGGCATCGTCGTGTTGAAGAGGTTGATAGACGCTGTCACCGATGGTGACCAGATCCTCGCCGTCATTAAAGGTTCAGCCATCAACAACGACGGCGCGGCGAAGATGGGCTTCACGGCCCCAAGCATCGATGGCCAGGCGGAGGTCATTCAAGCGGCGCAAGCCATCGCCGGGATCGAACCAGAGACCATCAGCTATGTCGAAGCCCACGGCACAGGGACGGCGCTCGGCGATCCGATAGAGATTGCCGCGCTGACACAGGCATTCCGCGCACGCACTGAGAAGAAAAATTTCTGCGCCATCGGTTCGGTGAAGACGAATATCGGCCACCTGGACGCAGCCGCGGGTGTGGCCGGCTTGATCAAGACCGTGCTCGCGCTCCAGCACAGGATGATCCCTCCGAGCCTGCATTTCGAAAGCCCCAACCCGATGATCGATTTCGCCAACAGCCCGTTCTACGTCAATGCGACGGCGAGGGAGTGGAAGGCCCATGGCCGGCCCCGCCGCGCCGGAGTTAGCTCCTTTGGGATGGGCGGGACGAATGCGCATGTCATCCTCGAAGAGGCAGGCGCCGCGACGCCATCTATGGGGTCTCGTCCGTGGCGACTCGTTACTTTGTCCGCGCGTACCGAGACCGCCCTCGACACGGCGACAGCGAACCTCGCCGCGCACATCAACCGACACGAAGAGCTCGACCTGGCCGACGTCGCTTTCACACTACACACTGGCCGCAAGGGGTTCACCCATCGGCGCATCGCTATCTGTCGCGACACGCGACAAGCCGCAAGCCTTCTCGCCTCGCAAGATCCGCAGCAGGTCTTCACGGGCGCCGCCAGGGAGGAGGCTCCTGAAGTGGTGTTCATGTTTCCCGGCCAGGGCTCGCAGTATATTGATATGGGGCGCGGCCTTTATGACAACGAGCCTGTCTTCCGGGCCGAGGTGGATAGCTGCGCGGAACAGCTGAAGCCGGAACTGCCTTTTGACCTTCGCGAAGTCTTATATCCGATCGAAGCCACGCCGGAAGAGGCGGCGCGCCGCCTCGACCAGACATTCATCACACAGATTGCATTGTTCGTGGTCGAGTATGCTGCGGCGCGGCTCTGGATGAGTTGGGGGGTACAACCGCAGGCCATGGTCGGGCATAGCATCGGCGAGTACGTCGCCGCCTGTCTAGCTGGCGTGATGTCTCTGGAAGACGCCCTACGGCTGGTCGCGCTCAGAGGGCGCCTGATGCAGGAAATGCCGACGGGGTTAATGCTTGCCATCTCTCTCGGCGAAGAAGAGTTGGGAAAATTGCTCTCTGAAGGGCTGTCGCTGGCGGCAGTCAACGGCCCGAGGAGTTGTGTCATCTCGGGCGCGCCGCCGGCGATCGAGGCGCTGGAAGACAGATTGCGCATCCGTCACGCCAATTGCCGCCGGCTGCGCACTTCGCATGCCTTTCATTCGGAGATGATGCGACCCGCCAGCGTGAGCCTGGCCGACGCCGTCGGCGGGATCAAGCTCCAAGAACCGCGCATACCTTACCTGTCCAACCTTACGGGCGCCTGGATTAAGCCGGAGGAGGCGACGAGCCCCAGTTACTGGGCCAATCAACTGCGCCACACCGTCTGCTTCTCGGCAAATGTGCGGGAGCTGCTGAGGAGAGGGGCAAACCAAGTGATGCTCGAAGTCGGTCCGGGGCAAGCCTTGAGCACGATGACGAGGCAGAACTTCGCCGAAGGCGAACGGCGCCTGGTCTTATCTTCGATGCGTCCCCAGCAATCAGAAGAGTCGGATGTGAGATTTTTGCTCACCGCCCTCGGTCGGTTATGGCTTGCCGGGGTCACGGTGAGCTGGCGCGATTTCTATGCTACGGAACAACGACGTCGCGTCGCGCTGCCAACTTACCCTTTTGAACGCCGTCGCTACTGGATCGAAGCGCCGCAGAAGGCAAACGCCGCGCACTCTCGTACGACACGATTAAACCGAAATCCCAACGTCGAGGAATGGTTCTTCGCGCCGGTGTGGAAGCAATCGCTGCCCCCTGCGGCCGCCGTAATACCGAATCAAAAGTGGCTTCTTTTCCTCGACGAGCGCAAATTGGGATCAGAGATTGGACGCGTTCTCTCCGAGAGATCACAGGATGTTGTTATAGTGAGAAGGGGCAGGCGCTTCCGCCGTCTCGGCGCCGCGGAGTACGAAATAGACTCGCAGCGGCCGAATGATTACGAAGCGCTTATGAGGGAACTCCGAACTTGTGAGCGCTTTCCAGATAAGATCATCCACCTGTGGACGGTGGGCGCAGACGCTCTTCAGGCGCCGACTGCCGAGTCGTTCGACGAAATGCAGAGGGCCGGTTTCAATAGCCTCCTACACCTCGTACAGGCCTTGGCCACACTGAAAATAAGCGCACAGATCGAAATCTGTGTTGTCTCGACCGGCGTCCTTCTGGTCACCGGCGAAGAGGCTCCACGACCCGAAAAGGCCACGATACTCGGCCTCTGTAAAGTTATTCCGCTGGAATTACCGAACGTCGCTTGCCGCGCCATAGACATCTCGCTCCCTGCCACTGGCGAACTGCCGGGAGAGCTAACGAGCCTCGTGACCAGGGAACTGCTCCTCCCAAAAGCTGAGGCGGTTGTGGCCTACCGTGGCAGGCAGCGATGGGTCCAGATATTCGAAAGGGCGCCGGCGGATGCAGGTAACCCAATAGGCGTCCGGATCAAGGAAGGCGGCGTATATCTGATCACGGGCGGGCTCGGAAAAATCGGCTTGCTGCTGGCCAGTTATATTGCTGAAACGCCGGGCGCAAAGTTGGTGTTAGTTGGACGCTCTGGCCTGCCCAGAAGGGAGGAATGGGATACATGGCCGGCGGCCTATCCGGCAGAGGACGAAACGACGCGGAAACTGCGCGCCGTGCGAATGCTCGAAGCGCTCGGGGCCGAGGTTGTAATCGCCACGGCTGATGTGGCCGACCGAAGGCAAATGCGATCCGTGCTGAATGATGTTCAGGCGCGTTTCGGTCGCCTCAACGGCGTAATTCACGCCGCGGGATTGGTTGGTGAATCCTGGCTCAAATCGATCCTGGAGACTCACGAGCAGTTGGTCGAAGCTCACTTCCGGCCGAAGGCGCACGGGCTACTTGTGCTTGACGAACTCCTGCGGGGTTTGTCTCTCGACTTCTGCTTCCTCGTTTCATCGCTCTCCTCGATCCTCGGAGGTATAGGCTACGCGGCATACGCGGCCGCAAACTCATTCATGGACGCCTTTGCCCAGTGTCGCAACGTGAAGGATGGCGCGCCCTGGTTAAGCGTTAACTGGGATAGTTGGCAGGCGCAAGATGGGCCGGAGGCTAAGGCAGTGACGTCAGACAGAATACGACTCGACATTATATCGCGAGAAGGCGTCAGAGCATTTGCGCGCCTCTTGCCGCTAGTCGCTATGGCTCCGCAGTTCGCCATCTCAACCGCCGATTTGAATGAGCGTCTGCGAAAACTCACGGGGTGGCGAGAGCGATCGTCGGCCACTCGCGAAATGGCGAGCGGGGGCGCCGCCCCGACCCACCCGCGCACAGGCGTTCACAGCGAATACGTTGCGCCGGCTAGTGAGTTGGAGAGGCGCGTCACCCAGGTGTGGGAGGATGCGCTTGGTATGAAGCCGATTGGGGTCTGCGACAGCTTCTTCGAACTCGGTGGCGACTCTTTGCTGGCGACGCATATCCTCCCGCTACTCAATGAAAATTTTCAGGTCGAATTGACGGTACGCGACGTCTTTGAAACGCCTACTATCGCCGGGCTGGCCTCCGTAGTCGCACAGAGACGGCAGGAGCGGGAGACCTCGCAAGAGGCGGAAATCATGCGGATGATTGAACTTCTCTCGGAAAGTGAAATCGAAGCCGAGCTTAATCGGCGGACTCAAACTGCAGAAATAAGGGAATGACAACGGATAATCTACTCTCGTTCGCGCAGCAGCGGTTGTGGTTCCTCGATCAGTCAACGCCTGACAATTCCTTCTACAACATCCCGGTCGCCGTTCGGCTCCAAGGGCGACTTGACACGCAGGCCTTCGAGCGCAGTCTCAACGAGATCGTCAGCCGCCACGAGGTCTTGCGCGCTACATACCCCGCTGTGGATGGACGGCCGTCGCAAGTCGTCGCCCCGACTCTGTCCCTGTCCCTGCCTCTGATCGACCTCCGGGGGTTCGCTCAAGACGCGCGCGAAGCGCAAGCGAGGCTCCTGGTCGCCGAAGAAGCGCAGCATCCGTTCATCCTGGCGAAAGGGCCGCTGCTGCGGGCGAAGTTGCTCCGGCTGGGAGAGGAGGACCACGTGGCGCTGTTGACCATGCACCACATCGTCTCCGACGGCTGGTCGATGGGCGTGTTGTTGAGGGAGGTCGCAGCGCTCTACGAAGCATACAGCCAGGGGAGGCGGTCCCCGCTCGACGATTTGCCGACCCAGTACGCGGACTACGCGGTGTGGCAGCGAGAGTTGCTCAGTGGCGAGATCCTGGAGGAGCAGTTGGCATATTGGAGGCGGCAGTTGGCCGACTTGCCGATCCTGAACCTGCCGACCGATCACCCACGACCCGTCGTGCAAAGTTATCGTGGCGCAGCGGAGTCGTTGCTGGCGCCGGCGTCGCTCACAGATTCGCTCAAGGAGTTGAGCCGGCGAAATGGAGTGACGCTGTTTATGACGCTGCTGGCCGCATTCCAGACCTTGCTAATGCGCCACACCGGACAAGAGGACGTGACCGTAGGCTCTCCCGTCGCCAATCGAGGCCGCGCTGAGCTGGAAGGTCTGATCGGTTTCTTCGTCAACACGCTGGCGCTGAGGATAGACCTCGGCGGCGACCCGTCGTTCAGCGAACTGCTTGTAAGAGTGAGAGAGGCGGCGCTGGGCGCCTACGGGCATCAGGACCTGCCGTTCGAGCGGCTGGTGGAGGAGCTTCAGCCGGAGCGAGACATGGGCCGCCACCCGCTGTTTCAGGTGATGATGGTGTTACAGAATACTCCCGGAACGGCGCCGGAACTGCCCGGCCTGAAGGTGAGTGAACTGCCGGTCGAGAGCGCGACGACGAGATTCGACCTGACGCTGTGGCTGGCGGAGATCGGGACTGGGCTTGGAGGTTACCTGGAATACAGCGCTGACCTGTTCGAGGCGGCGACGGTCAGGGGTATGCTCGGCCGATACCGGAGGCTGCTGGAGAGCGTGGTTGCGGACCCACAGCGGCGGCTCTCGGAGCTGGAGATGCTGACGGAGGCGGAGCGTAAACAGTTGCTGGTGGAGTGGAACCGGACGGAGGCCGAGTATCCACGTGAGCAATGCGTCCACGAGCTGTTCGAACAACAAGTGGAACTGACGCCGGAGCGGACGGCGCTGGCATTCGAGGATGAGCAGTTGAGCTACGCGGAGTTGAACAGGCGGGCCAATCGGTTGGCCTGCCTGCTGCGCAAACAGGGTGTAGGACCTGATGTGAGGGTGGGGATCTGCCTGGAGCGAAGCATTGACATGGTGGTGGCGCTGCTGGCCACTCTCAAAGCCGGTGGCGCGTACGTGCCGCTGGATCCGGCCTGTCCGCCTGAGCGTCTGGCCTACATGCTTGAGGACAGCGCTCCGGCGGTGTTGCTCACCCACGGCGCGTCGAAGGCGACGTTAGCCGGACACAATCACGAGATATGCGGTGTCGATCTTGACGCCGACGCGCCGTCGTGGACCTCTCAGACCGCGCGCAATCTGGATCGCGCCAGTATTGGCCTGGAAACGCGTTGCCTCGCCTATATTATTTACACCTCCGGCTCTACCGGCTTCCCCAAAGGGGTCATGGTCGAGCATCAGGGGTTGCGCAACCTGGCATTCGCCCAGAGTCAAGACCTCGCAGTGGATCCAGCCAGTCACGTTCTGCAATCTGCGTCGTTCAGTTTCGACGGCTGCATCTTTCAAGTGATGATGGCCCTGTGTCGCGGCGCATTGCTCGTTCTTCCGCCTCACGGCCCGATCTTGGCAGGTGAGGAGTTGGCTCAGTTTGTTAATCAGTATGATGTCAGCCACGCGGCGCTGCAGCCCGCAGTGCTTGCCGCGCTACCTAGGAACGTGTTTCTGGATGGGGTTCGCACGCTGATCGTCGCCGGCGAGGCCGTTACGCGCGAACTGGTTCAACGGTGGTCGCCGGGGCGCCGGATGATCAACGACTACGGACCGACCGAGGCCACTGTCTCGGCGACACACCACGATTGTCGTAGTGATGAACCGGGGACCCCTTCTATTGGCCGCCCAATCGCCAACAAGCGTATTTACATTCTCGACAAGCGCTGTCAGCCGGTCCCTGTTAAGGCGCCCGGAGAGATATACCTGGGCGGCGCCGGGGTGGCGCGGGGCTATCTAAACCAACCCAAGTTGACGGCCGAGCGTTTTCTGCCTGACCCATTCACTCAAGAGCCAGGGGCGCGGATGTACGAGACTGGCGATCTGTGCCGTTGGTTGCAGGATGGCGCCATCGAATTCTTGGGGCGCAATGATTTCCAAGTCAAAATCCGCGGCTTCCGTGTCGAGCTGGGAGAGATCGAATCAGCGCTGGCGGATAATCCGAATATCAGGGAAGCCGTCGTTGTTGTAAGAAAAGATCCCGGCGGCGCCAATCGATTGGCGGCTTATATCGTTCCAAACGAGAGATCGCTCACGACGGACGACTTGCGTGGACATCTGAGGAGAAGACTCCCAGATCACATGATCCCTTCGGTTTTTGTGACCCTGAGCGCTCTGCCCTTAACTCCGAATGGCAAGATAGACCGGCGGGCGCTGCCGCCGCCTCGATTGGAGCGAACGAGAGATTACATCGCCCCGCGAACGGCCGTTGAAGAGGTGATAGCGATTTTCTGGGCGGAGGTCCTGGGTATGGAGCGTGTGGGCGTTCATGACGACTTCCTGGAACTTGGTGGGCACTCTCTGCTGCTCACACGGATCGCCTCGCGGTTGCAAGAGGCGTTCCGCATTGAGATTCCAATCCACTCGCTCTTCGACTCGCCAACGGTGGCGCATCAGAGCGAGCGACTCGAAGATCTCGGCCGCGCGGCGCGCCGGGATGTGACGAGGATCGCGCAACTGCTTATCACGGTCAATCAGATGTCCGATACCGAAGTGCAGACGCAGCTTGCCGCGAAGGGCAATTAACTGAGGTGTGTGCAAATTAAAGTCGAATACAGTCGACTACCTGAAGTGGCGACAGCCTTTGGAGCGCGGTAGCCCGGCGCCGCTTGGCAGTCATCTCCGGATTCTACAGACTTCCGAGACAGGAGACTCGAGTGGGCTTCCATTCCGATCGTTGCCACAATATCGAAGTGGACTATCAAAGCGGCGCCGAGCTACCGCGCTCCAAAGGCTCCGCCGATCTGATTTATGCGCACGCCTCAATTGACTACGTTTAAATCCCACCTGAGGACGATCTTCCATCATGAACAACTCACCGATTCACGTAACTTCGCTCTCCCCCGAGAGGCGCAAGCTCCTCGAACTCTTGCTCGAAGATGACGGTGTCCAGAGTCCCGCGCAGTGGATCACCCGGCGGGTGACTGAGATTGACTCCCCTCCGCTTTCCTTCGCGCAGCGGCGCCTCTGGTTTCTCGACCAGTTATTCCCCGGTAATCCCGCTTACAACGAGACTTCCGCGTTGCATCTCAGTGGCCGACTCGAAGCCACGGCGCTCAGGCAAAGCCTCGGTGAAATAATCCGCCGTCACGAGGCGCTACGCACGGTTTATATTGCTAATGGAGGGAGGCCGGTTCAGAAGATCAAACCGCCTGCGCCGCCGGACTTGTCAATAGTCGACCTGAGCGACTTAACCGCGGGCGCGCAGGAGCTGCGGCTGAAAGAGTTAGTGGTCGAACAAACCCAGAGCCCTTTCTCTCTTTCGGAAGGACCCCTGGTTCGCGCGAAGCTACTTCGCCTGGCCGAGGACAGGCATGTGTTGCTATTGACCATGCACCACATCTGTATGGACGGTTGGTCGATGGACGTGCTCTATCGGGAGATGGCCGTCCTGTATGAGGCGTTCATCTCGGGGCGTCCATCGCCGCTTCCGGAACTCCCCATCCAGTATGCCGACTACGCCGTTTGGCAGCGCCGGCGCATGCAAGCTGAGGTCTTAGAACGACAGTTGGAATATTGGCGCGAGCGCCTGCGAGGTCCTCTGCCACAATTTACACTGCCGACTGACCATGCATTCCCACCCATCCTTTCGGGAAAGGGTCGTCACCTGCGCCGCGTCCTTCCTGACACTCTGGCAACCGCGCTGCGCGACTTCTGTGGGCGTCAGCGCGCCACTCTCTACCATACTCTGCTGGCCGCCTTCCAGGCGCTTTTGCACCGCTATACTGGCGACACCGATATCCTTATCGGCTCTCCGGTGGCAGGCCGTAGCGGCCTTGAAATAGAGTCGCTGATCGGCTTCTTCGTCAATACGCTCGTTCTGCGCGCGGACCTCTCCGGCGACCCGAGTTTCGCCGAATTGGTGGGTAGGGCGAGAGAGGTCGCCCTGGCCGCCTACGAGCGCCAGGACCTGCCGTTCGAGCGGCTGGTCGAGGAGCTTCAACCTGAGCGAACGCTGAGCCACAACCCGCTCTTC
>Ga0066903_100003429_pt1 | contig 12962 bp, 13 predicted proteins | sample PanSoiMetaGPlot1_FD_67491 | JGI IMG/M metagenome (GOLD analysis project Ga0066903, IMG submission 67491) | Tropical forest soil microbial communities from Panama analyzed to predict greenhouse gas emissions - Panama Soil - Plot 1 (version 2) | ecosystem: Environmental > Terrestrial > Soil >... | reverse complement strand
GCCGGAATTTCAAAAGTACCTGGCGACAACAAAGCCGCCAGGAGATCTCAGCAGCTTAAACGAAATATTCGATGACGTAGTTCCCTAGCATCGCAATCATGTGTGGTCCCCGCGCATCTAACCAACCGATGAAGCCAACCCCGAGCCGCTGCGCGGCAAGGCAAAAGTAAAAATTATGAATTATGAAGTGAAAGCAAGGCTCGCTCGCGCTGGCTTATCTCTTTCTCGTTAGGCGTTACCGTGGCAGCGCGCACATCAACTACTCGTAACTCGTCCGGTGTTGCGAAGGTTGATTTGAAACCCGGCATTTACGTCGGCTCGGCTATCTCGGCGGTGCTTTTGCTTTTGCCTTACGTGAACTTGATTTTTGTTCCGGCATACGTCCTCGGGCCATTCGCCGGTGCCTGGTTTGAGCTGAAGCGTCGTTCATGGCAGCTCAATTTTGCGCAGGGAGCCATGCTGGGATTTTACAGCGCGTTTTACGGCACTATTGCAGCTATGGCGTTCGATCAGATCGCGACGCGCTTCTTCCACGAACAGCTGTGGCGCTTCGAAAACATTTATCGTCTGCCGCCGTTGCTTGCTGGCAAGGGTTTGGACATCGACACGCCGGGCGGATGGTATCTGGTGATGCTTCAGATAATGATTATTGGCATTTTTGCCGGGGCCGTTGGCGCACCGGCAGGCATCCTAGGCGTTAGACTCTTCAGGCGTTCGCCCCGGTCCTAGCCGCGCTGGGGGTGGGCCTGGCCGCATTGGTCAGGCGCCCTCGCTCTTTATCCTGTGATGCACACTCTGAAAAATAATGCATCGTCATCGCGTGCTTCGATTCACGATGCGATGCGTTTTGACTGGCATGACCTTTTTGATCGCTAACCCGTCATCGCGCGCCTGCGATTTGTGCGGTTGCTTCACGCAACCGGTGGTCGAGCCGCACACGAACGGGCCGCAACCGGGACTTTATGTCGGCGCGAGTGAGCAATTCACCCATTACGGCACGCTCCAGTTCGAAGGCGATGAGGTCGCGAACCCGACCGGCCAGTACCTCGACAGCTCGATCACGCAATTGCTCGTTGGCTACGAAATCAACGAGCGGTTCGCGTTACAGCTGAATCTCCCGGTGATTTATCGCGAGTTCAAACGACCCGAAGGTTTTAAAATCGATCACGGCACCGAATCCGGCATCGGCGATCTCTCCCTTCTATTAAGAACCGTGGCTTACCAATATTCTGCCGGTGGCGGACGGACCTTCGATACGAGCGGGAAAAACCCGGTCGCGATTGATCTCGAGCCAGATTTCACTTTTTCAGCGGTGCTGCTCACCGGAATAAAATTTCCAACCGGCGACACCAGCCGGCTCGAGGAGGAGTTTCGCGAAATGGAAATTCCGGGCGCACCGCCGAGCGCAATTCATGGACACGACCTCACTCTCGGCACCGGTTCGTATGATGGAATTTTCGGCGAGCAGAATTCCGTCCGTTACAAAAAGTTTTTTCTGGAGACGAACGTGCAATTCACTCTCCGCGGCGACGGCGATTTTCAGTATCATTTTGCAAACGATCTCGTTTGGAGCGGTGGGCCCGGTTATTATTTCGTTCGCAACGCTGAGACAATCGCGGGGCTTCAATTCGAACTCTCCGGCGAACACAAGGATCTGGATCGTTTTCGCGGCAAGGCGGAGCCCGATACCGGGATCACCTCATTGTTTCTCGGCCCGCGCATCGTTGTCTCACATGGTCGGTGGAGCGCGGAGATCGCCGGCGAACTTCCGGCCGTTATGGACAACACCGCTTTGCAAGTCGTGCCCGACTACCGGATCCGCGGCGGATTTTCTTTCCATTTTTGATCCAAAAATTCCGCCTTTGAAGCGGGAATAATCCGGCATACTTACGCCACCTGCTAGTGCATCGATAGTGAGCCCGCTTATAGTTTGCTGCAGAGCAGCATGATTCTCGTTCGGCAGCCCAATCGATCTGTAAATGAGATGTGAAGTAAAACAACTCTCGGAGTGCCAGGAGCACACTGAGATGGTCGCCGATTGGATTTTCCACGAGTGGTGGAGCAAACGCTGCGACTCAGCTGAAGTGGTGCAACGCTGGCTGCGCGAACATACTCAAAGAGACAAAGTTCCTTATACCGTCGTCGCCCTTGTCGACGGGATTCCCGTTGGAAGTTGTTCCGTGATCAAGAACGATTGTGTGCATCGGCAACAATATACACCATGGGTTGCTGCGGTATTTGTTAAGCCCGAGATGCGTAACCGCGGCATTGCATCGGCAATTCTCCAGGAAGCGGCCGCTATCGCCAGCAGGGCTGAGGTGAAGGAATTGTACATCGATTGTCTGGCAATAACCGCACCGATTTACGAAAAGAACGGTTGGAAAATCTACGAACGCGAAGTCGGCGATAAAGAATCGGTCGTGATGCTGCGCATCATCGAAGAAGGTTAGGATGAGAAGGTCCGAACAAGCGCATGAGCTAACTTCAAAAAAGTTGTTGCGGACTTTGTTAGAGAATTAGACAATCGGCTTCAATGAAAAGCAGCACGAGCGGGCGTGCTTCTGTGGCGGCCATTACTTCGGCGGCTTTTCTCTGGACGCTGGTCCTCAGCGCTTCCCCGCAACTCCACGAACGGATCCACTCGGACGCAAACCAGGTCGATCACGTCTGTGCCGTCACCTTCGTCGCGGCTGGAAGTGTCGATCATGCGCCGGTCGCGCTCCTGATCAGCACGCCGGTTCCGCTTGATGGAAAAATTCCGGAGCTGACTCCGCTTTGGATTCAGCCGCTCTTTCTTCTCGCGAGTGTTTTCGAACACGCTCCTCCGGCAAACTCCTGACCGTTAACCATTCCCCGCTTTCCGCGGGATGGCGGCGTTTTCTCGTTCATGGCGTCGCCAGGTTAACGAGCGCGAACGCAAACTGATTCGGGCATTCGCCCCAACTTTTTGTGATCAGGAGTTTTGATGAAGAAATTTATTTTGATTGGAATTACGAGCGCAGCTCTCGGAAGCGCGCACGCCCAGGACGCGGCCCCGACACCGGCCGCTTCGCCTGATATGGAAGCTTTGCGCCAGCAAGTGCAGGCGCTCACCGAAACAGTGAAGGGATTGCAACAACAGGTAAAAGATCAGCAGACAACGATCGATCGATTGAATGGAGGGACGACCTCCGCGTCGTCCGCATTGAAAGAAGGACCGGACGGAGCCGGTCCCTCCAGTTCGCCATCCGCATCGCCGGCGGCAAGCGTTACGTCTGCCACAAAATTTCCGACCGAAGACGCCTCGGTTGTCGCATCAACGACAACGAGCGCACCGGCCGCAGCGCAAAGTCCCGGTGTGAATGCGAACGGGACCGCAGTCGGAAATTTTCCGACTAGCGACTCGTCGGTCGTCTCGTCCGCACCGACGGAAACGATCTCAACCACGGGGGCCGGCGCTTCGCTGACCCAGCCGATCGGAATCGGCGGCGGCAAAAACTACATGAACATCTCGTTGGATGGTCTTTTCGCGCTTGCCTACTCGAGCGACAAACACCTCGATCGCATCGAAGTCGGCGATCACGACCCGATGCAGCGCGGCTTCAATGCGCGTAACATCGAACTCGCATTTGACGGCGCGGTCGATCCCTACTTCGAAGGCTTCGCGAACATTGTCTTCAAACTCGACAACGACAACAACACCGACGTCGAAGTCGAAGAAGCCTTCATGCAAACGACAAGCGTGCCGTTCAATCTTCAGCTCAAGGCCGGCCAGTTCTTTTCCGCCTTCGGCCGAATCAATCCAACGCATCCCCACACCTGGGATTTCGCCGATTATCCGATTGTGGCCGGGCGGTTTCTCGGGCCGGACGGTTTGCGCGGAGTTGGCGCGCAAATTTCCTGGATCGTACCGGTGCCGTGGTATTCACAACTCCTCCTTGGAGTCCAAAACGGCCGCGGCGAAACCGGTTATTCGTTTCGTAATCCGGGCGATAACGGAATGTTTTTCGATCGGATGACAACGGACCGCGAGCTGCGCGGACTGGAAGATTTCGTTTGGGTCCCGCGCTGGGAAAATTCAGTCGATCTATCGCCGACGCAGGTCGTGCTCGCGGGTGTTTCCGGCGCTTTCGGCTCAAATGAAACCGGTGGAAATGCGCGCACACAGATATACGGGGCTGATCTTCTCTACAAATGGAAGAGCGCGAACGCGGAAGCCGGCTTTCCATTTGTAAAATGGCAAACCGAATTCATGTATCGCCGGTACGAAGCCGGCCGCGGCGAGAACGAATCATTCCCGGTCGCGGAAACGTTTCATGATTGGGGACTCTATTCGCAGGTCCTTTGGGGATTCAAAAAAGGCTGGGTTGCGGGAATACGCGGCGATTACTACGACGCGGAAGATTCGAAATTCACGGACGACTTCGACCGGCAATCGCGCTCACGCATCAGCGCGAATCTGACCTGGTATCCGACCGAGTTCTCGAAAATCCGTCTTCAATACAATCACGATTTCTTCGATGAAACATTTTTCCTCGCCGAGCACGAGGAGGATTCCATTTTTCTTCAGTTCGAGTTCATCCTCGGCGCGCACGGCGCCCACAAGTTTTAACCACGAATAGAAACGAATGAAAATGAACAGCCTCTGTCATCCTGAAAGAAGTGAAGGATCTCACAAAGGATCCTTGATCATGGAGATCAGCTTGGGTGTTCCAAGCTTCGACTGTGAGATTTCTCGCTCTGCTCGAAATGACGAGTCGACACGCGCGGCGCGCACAACCTCGAAATTATGAAAAAAATCCTCTTAATTCTGTCTTCGTTTGTCTTTGCGTTCACCACGCAGGCAAAACTCAACGTTGTTGCCACGCTTCCCGATTTCGGATCGCTCGCGCGAGAGATTGGTGGCGACAAGGTCGATGTTCTGGTGCTGGCCAAGCCGACGGAAGATCCGCATTTCGTGGATGCGCGTCCGAGCTTCGTCGTTTCGCTGCGCAACGCCGATGTCTTGATCGATGGCGGCGCCGAGCTCGAGCTCGGCTGGTTGCCGCCGCTCCTACAAAACGCGCGCAACCCAAAGATTGAAACCGGCAAACCGGGACGCGTGCAAGCATCGCAGGGCATTCGCTTGATGAACGTGCCGACAAACGTCACGCGCGCGGCCGGCGACGTGCACGCGTTAGGGAACCCGCACTTTTGCGTCGATCCCATCATCGCCAAAGCGATCGCGCAGCACATTGCGCAAGCTTTTAGTGCAATTGACCCAGCGAATGCCGCGTTTTACGACGCGAATAACAAGAAATTTGAATCAACAATCAATGCCAAGCTTCAGGAATGGGGCGCGGCGATGCAGCCCTTCGCCGGGCAACACGTCGCCGCCTACCACGATTCCTGGCCGTATTTCGCCCACCGGTTTGGAATCAACGTCGACATCTTCCTCGAGCCGAAGCCCGGTATTCCGCCATCACCGTCGCATTTAACCGAAGTGATTTCGCAAATGAAAGCGCAACACGCCAAAGCGGTGATCGTCGAGCCGTATCATGATCGCCGTATCGCCGAGAAAGTTGCCAGCGCAACGGGCGCGAAAGTGGTGGAGTTCGCGCAATTTCCGGGCGGGATTTCGGGTGCGGACAGCTACGTCAGTCTCATCGACGCGCTCGTTTCGCGGCTGGCGGCCGCGTTGAAATGAAAATGTTTCTTCAGACTAAGCGGAAGAGGAAGAACTAATTATGTGGGAGGTAATGTTCTGGCCGATCATGGCCTGCATTCTGTTGCCGTGGCTGCTGGTATATCTTGGCCTGCACGTCGTCCAACGCGGGATCATTTTTATCGACATCGCGATGGCTCAGATGGCGTCACTCGGAATTTGTCTCGCCGTTTTACTGCATATCGATCTTGAAAGCTGGACCACGTTTGGCATCGCACTGGCCTTTACGCTGAGCGGCGCGGCCATTTTTTCGATCACCGGGAAACGGGCCAGCCAAATCCCCCAGGAGGCCGTGATCGGAATTTCCTACGTCGTCGCGGCCGCGGCCGCGGTGTTGCTGTTGAGTCGTGCCGCGGAAGGCGATGAGGAAATCAAAAACATGCTGGTGGGAAACATTCTGCTGGTCTCACCGCGCGAAGTTTGGGAACGCTTTGCCCTTTTTGCGGCCGTTGGCATTTTTCATTTCTTTTTTCGCAGAAATTTCCTGCTCGTATCGTTCGATCGCGATGGAGCTTATGCAAAAGGGTTACGCGTGCGATGGTGGGACTTCCTTTTTTATGCCGTATTCGGCCTGGTCGTGACCAGTTTTGTCCGGATCGCCGGGGTCCTCCTGGTTTTCACGTATCTCATCGTCCCGGCGGTTTGTGGAATCACGCTTGCCCGGCCAGTTGGTAATCGGCTGCTGATCGGCTGGATCATCGCGCTGATCGGCGGAGTGGCCGGTTTATTTTTTTCCTACTGGTGGGATCTGCCCTCGGGCGCAGCAATTGTTTGCACGTTCGGCGCATTGCTTATTGCAGTCGCCGGGTTCGCAATCGCGCGAGGCCGTCTCGGAAACAAATAAGTTCCGGGTTCTCTTGAGGCGGAAAGATAAGGATATCGTGCTCCCTCCGCGCCGGCTAAGGGAACGAAAAACCAAGCGGATCGCGCAAACATCGTGATATAGATAACCGGATGAACGATCTCGTTTTCACAACGATCATCGTCACCGGGTTTACCGTCGCGTTTCTGCATGCTGCCATCCCGACGCACTGGCTGCCGTTTGTCGTTGCGGCGCGGGCGCAGCGTTGGAGTAACCCAAGAACACTGGCCGTCACTGGTCTCGCGGGCACCGGCCACGTTTTGTTTACGACCATCCTCGGTGTGCTGGTGGTATGGGGCGGAATCGCGATCAACAACCGAATTGGCAGAATGTTTCCGCTGATCGCGGGCGGAGCGCTCATCGCTGTTGGGTTGGTTTATTTGCTAAGTCAACTCAAAGGCGGGCATGGTCACGTCCATCTGTTCGGTAGTCATTCGCACCACAGCCCTGAATCACATTCCCATCACAATCAGGCGCAGGAACATCATCACCATCACGAACCTGGCGATGCCACGGACGAGATTGAACAGATCGAGGAAGAGTGGTCGCATCGCCGTTCCGATTGGGCCGTAATGGCCGGATTGTTTGCGCTTCTGACTTTTTCGCCCTGTGAAGCGTTTTTGCCGGTGTTCTTAATTGGCGCGAAGTACGGCTGGATCGGTTTCGCGTTGCTCAGCACCATCCTCGCAGTGGGGACGGTGGCCGGAATGGTAACGTTCACCTGGTTGACCCTGCTCGGTTTGCAACGTCTGCGCTTCAAAACATTGGAAAGATACGAGCCCCTCGTCGTGAGCGGCGTCTTCGTGCTGCTTGGATTAGTGATTATTGTATTCGAAAAGTAGTCGTATGCCGCACGTGCACGATCATTCGCTCGACCAGGCGCCGGCCAATTACAAAGAAGCATTCATCGTCGGTCTGGTTTTGAACCTCGTCTATGTTGTTGCGCAAGTTGTCTTTGGGATCTTCGCTCACTCCCTCGCGCTCCTCGCTGATGCGGGACACAACTTCGGGGACGTGCTCGGTTTGCTTCTGGCGTGGGGCGCAATCTATCTCGCAAAGATGCGACCGACCGCTCGCCGCACCTACGGGCTCGGGCGCTCATCGATTCTGGCCGCGCTCGCAAATGCAATTCTGTTGCTGGTCGCGGTCGGCGGAATCACCTGGGAAGCGATTCGGCGATTCAATAACCCGGGCGAAGTTGCGGCAAAGACTGTCATCATCGTGGCCGCGGTCGGCATCCTAATTAACGGCGTCACCGCGCTCTTTTTCCTTCGCGGACACAAGCACGATCTCAACATCAAGGGAGTGTTCTTGCATATGGCAGGCGATGCCGCCGTCTCCGCCGGTGTCGTCATCGCCGGAATATTGATCCAGCTAACGGGCTGGCATTGGATCGATCCAGTCACAAGTCTTGTCATTAATGCGGTGATTGTCTGGGGAACCTGGGGACTGCTCCGCCACTCGCTCGCCATGGCGCTTGATGTCGTCCCGGCGAATGTCGATCCGCTTGCCGTCCGGCGTTATTTGGAAACTCTCAATGGCGTGACCGCCGTTCATGACCTGCATATCTGGCCTCTGAGCACCACGCGGACCGCATTAACGGTCCATTTGGAAATGCCGCAAAGTTCGGGTAGCGACGAGTTCCTGCATTCCGTATGCGAACACTTGCACGTCACGTTTGGAATTGAGCATTCCACGATTCAGATTGAGCAAGATGCCAACGCATGCTCTCTAGCTCCCTGACACCCTGGTAGTAGTCATGGGGCCATTGGAATTGGTGCGGTAAATTCATTGATTTCGATCGAGTCGCGTGCAATCGGTTGTGTCGTGAAGTTTTTTGTCGTCTTGACGGTCCTTGGCTGTTCGGCGGCGATCGCTCCAGGCGCGTTCGCGCAATTGCCCGTTAGTCAGCCGGGTTACGCGACGAAGAGCACCGGCATCGGGACAACCAGCAAATCCGCGGCGGGAGGCTCCGCGGAAGCCGCGGCCACACCGGACGAAGAAAGCAAGACCGCGGAGGAAGACGATACGCTTTATCACGGGAAAACCGACGAAATGGACAATACCCTTATGCGCGATGACGGGATGCTCCATTTTAAGACCCGTCCAAAGGAAAAAACCCAGAAGCTTGATTCGCTCAAGAGTCTTCAGAGCAGCGGAACGGATCCGAAATTCCAGGGCCAGTTTGCCACCTCGGGCGTAAGTTCGATCGACAAAATCGGCGGGAAACCGGCTGAAGGGGGAGAATCACAAAAGGCAAAACTAAATCTAAGTGTGGCAGGTCAGCAGCAAAGTGAGAATGCTCCGCAACCAGCGGAAACTCCGACCGACACGCGTTTTTTCAGAAGGCACGCGACTTTCAGTCCGCCACCGGAGGAAAAATCCGAGAAAGCGGAGGCAGATTCGACTCCATCCCCGACTCCAACTCCGAGCGCATCACCCGCGGCGAAAAAGGACAAGGGCTCGAAAGAGTAAGTCGGGCGCGTTTACTCGCGCTTCGGTTTCAAGAGCGGGAATAGAATTACGTCGCGAATCGATTCCGCGCCTGTAAACATCATCGCCAGCCGATCGATGCCGAGACCAAAGCCGCCGGCCGGCGGCATCCCATGTTCGAGGGCGAGGAGAAAATCTTCATCCAACTTTTGTGTTTCCTCGCCGGCCTGCTCGAGCAAGCGCTGCCGCTGGACCTCGGGATCGTTCAACTCGGTGTAACCAGGCGACATCTCCACGCCATTGATGATCAACTCGTAAACGTCCACCAATGCCGGTTCCGCCGCGTTCTGTTTTGCCAGCGGCACGAGTTCCTTTGGACAATGAGTCACGAAAAGCGGATCAAATGTTTTCTCTTCGACCAGTTTCTCGAAAACGTGCTGCGTCACTTCGAAATCGGCCAGTTGCGGAAGGACCTCTAACTTAAAATCACGCGTCGCGCGCTCGCGCCGTTCCTTTGCGGAAATTTCAAACCAATCCTTGCCGGCAACGTCACGGACAAGATCGACATACCGGGCGCGCCGCCATGGACGCTTCAAATTTATTTTCCGCACGACCTTTCCGTCGGAGTCCTTCTGCTCGATCAGCAGCGATCCGGACATGGTTTCCGATAAGTGACAGATCATTTCTTCGACCAGGTCCGCCACTTTTTCGAAATCGGCATAGGCCCAGTAGACTTCCAACATCGTAAATTCGGGGTTGTGTTTCCGTGAAATTCCCTCGTTTCGAAAATTCCGGTTCAGCTCGAAAACTTTGGTAAAGCCGCCGACGAGCAGCCGTTTCAAATAAAGCTCGGGCGCGATTCGAAGATACAGATCAAGACCGAGCGCTTTGTGGCGTGTGCTGAAGGGTTGCGCCGCCGCGCCCCCCGCGATCGTTTGCAGGATTGGCGTTTCGACTTCAAGAAAACCTCGGTCTTCCAGAAAACGCCGCATCGCACGCACCATCGCGATTCGCTTTCGGAACGTTTCTCGAGACTCGTCATTCGCGACAAGATCAACATAACGCTGGCGATAGCGGGCTTCCACGTCTTGCAAGCCGTGCCATTTCTCCGGTGGCGGCCGCAGCGATTTGGCAAGCACTTCGAACTTGTTCGCTTTCAGCGTCGGCTCGCCCGTCTTGGTCGTGAAACATTTACCTTCAACACCGATGAAATCGCCAAGATCGAGCAACTTGAATACCTCCATCGCTTCGGCCCCGACTTCCTTTTCGTGAAAGTAAATCTGGAGGCGTCCGCTCGCGTCGCGAAGATCGACAAAGTGGCTCTTGCCCATGTCGCGATGGGCGGTGATTCGCCCGGCGGCACGGAGGGTTTCGCCCTCCTTGAATTTTTCGCGCACTTCCGCGACCGAGCCGGACGTTTCGAAAGCGCGGCCGAAGGGCTCAACTCCTCGTGCCCGCAACGCTTTTAGCTTCTCGCGCCGTTGCGCTATTAATTCGTTCTCCGGTTCCATCGGTCGCGGTTATGGAACGCTCTCTTTGCCGATCACGCAATCCGAAATCGTTTTATTGGTTTGCCAAGCAAAGATCGACAATGACATACTGGCGCTGGATTAATTTCTGTAGGGGACGCTGTTAGCGTCCCTCAGTGGGAAGCGAGCTGCTTCCCCTACAGTCCATTCCGTAAATGACACTCGAATTGCCAAAGACGAGCTCGAAACGCGACGGACCGTTGGTCAATCAGTTCTCGGTCTTTCTCGCCAACAAAGTTGGCGCGATGCACGACATTCTGAAATTGCTGAACGCTCATGATTATCACGTCATGGCGATGAGCGTCTCGGAATCGACTGACTCCGCCATTGCGCGGCTGGTGGTAAGCGATCCGGCCGGCGTCGAAAAATTATTCCGGCAAAGCAATATCGCGTTCGGAAAATGTGAAGTCGTGGTCGTCGAAATGCGCGAAGTAGCCACCGAACTGCCAAAGCTTTTCGCCGCTCTCTTCATGGCCGAGGTGAACGTTCACTTTACCTATCCTTTGCTCATGCGTCCTCGCGGGCAGGCCGCGCTCGCGATCCACGTGGATGATAATGATTGTGCGATGTCAGTTCTTGGCGGCGCCGGCTTTCACATGCTTAGCCAGGGCGATATTTCGCGCTAAGTCGCCAGTTGGCGGCTACTCGACATCACCCGGCCGATTACATTGATTACCTGTTTCACATCGACCGGTTTCACAAACGATTCCGCAAAGCCCGCCTCACGGTAGCGTTCTCGATCTCTCGCGGTGCCATATCCCGAGATGGCTATCCCCGGAATACCGAGCGACGAAAGCTGTCGCATCAGATCGCAACCATTTCCGTCGGGCAGGGCGATGTCGGAGAGTAAAAAATCGCCTTCCTTGGCCGCGGTGAGCGCTTCCGAAAACGTTCGCGCTTCCTGAACTTCAAATCCCTCTCGACGCAAAATCCTCGCGAACGCGCGCAACGTGTCGTCGTGATCCTCAACCAACAGCAGCCGGCGTGGCCGCAATCCATTAAGCGAGTTCGATTCCGGAAGAGCCGGCCTTTCGGAACCCGGAACGTCCAGTCGACTCAGAAGGTCATTTACCAAACTGGCTTCCTTAAGAATGTTTTTCCGCAAAACTTGAATACAATCGTGAATTTCCGGATCCGCTAATGGTGTAACGCGATGATCGAGCTCGGTCAGCGTGGCCAAAAGCGGCGCAAGCGGAGTGCGCAGTTCATGGCTGACCGTGGCGATCAGTTTTTCCCTTTCCTCAACCTGGGTTTCGGCGCGGACGAGGTCTTTGTTTACGGCCAGCCATTGCGCGCGGCTCGGGATTTCCAAAATCGACGGAACCAGAGACCGCAGGATCAGCAGAGTTGCGACCGCGAGCAGAGCCGCGCCGAAGTGGGCCAGAACAAGAGACCAGATGACCAGGGGACCATGAAACCAAATGTTGAGGAGTCCCAAAAACTCGGCCACGCCAGTGAGAAAAAGGAAACCTGCGATGCAAAGAGCGACCCATCCGAAGGGCACGTCGGAGCGTTCTCGAACGATCCTAAAAAGCGAAAAAGGCATGACGCAAAAAGCCACCGAGATGCACAGGCTGGAAGCCAGACTGAGCCAGGTCAGGAACTGTGGCGGGGTGTAAGCCCGCGACTTTTGCAACAAGAGAGTAAAGATTTCGGCGCCGAACAGCCACAGCGCGACAACGGCAATGCAAAAGGCGGCGAGAAAGACAGCGTAATAACGGACAACACGTTGGAGAGCAGGTTCCATAACTGTGAAATATCAGTCAGTCCGATCCCGGAGAGCAGTGATCATTCCTAAGCGCGCGATTGTATCACCGGCCTGCAATCATCAAAGGTTAACCCACGAGTCAAGCCGGCCGGTTCGGACAAGATAGTGGGCAAGGTTGACAGGGCGGCTGCCTCGCATACAAAGAACATTCACCCATGCCGTCGCTCTCCTTTGTTTCCAGCGGGCGGACCGATAGGAGCTTTCAAATCGGGCTCTCCTTGGTCATTTTTTTCGGGGTCGCGGAGATTTTCATCGCCGGATTCCATTACATTGGTCACATGCGGCCGGCGACCGCCACAATCGCGCCGCCGCGGACGATGCCGGGGCCGCTGCCCTCTGTAGCTCCCTCCGCTCCGCCGGTAGCCCTTTCAATCGCATCACCAACCGCGGCCCTGACGCCTCCGACCTCGGTTGCCGCAGAATCGGAGCGTTTGTTGAAACAAGCACAATCGGAAAAAGACACCGTAAGCGCGTTGGCCAGATTGCAGGGGGCTTCCGAACGCGACCCCAAGAACGCAGAGGTGCTCGCAGAGATCGCGTCTATTTACGAAGTGACGCAAAACTTTGAGCGTTCGGCCGAAACATGGCGTCGCGTTTTGGAAATCGGTCCATCAGCCGGCGCGCTTTACGAAATCGCGGACCTGAAATTGAAGACCGGTGTTCCGACTTCGGCCGCCGGCACCGTCC
>Ga0066903_100003428_pt1 | contig 12962 bp, 6 predicted proteins | sample PanSoiMetaGPlot1_FD_67491 | JGI IMG/M metagenome (GOLD analysis project Ga0066903, IMG submission 67491) | Tropical forest soil microbial communities from Panama analyzed to predict greenhouse gas emissions - Panama Soil - Plot 1 (version 2) | ecosystem: Environmental > Terrestrial > Soil >... | reverse complement strand
CCCCATTCCTTGCCCACGCGCACGGCGAAATCATCAATCGGCTCGCCTTCGAGGTTCTTGACCGTCACCACGATGATGGCGACGCCCGTCTTGCGGAACAGCTCGGTGTGCCGGGCTTCCAGCTTGGCGACCACCTCGGGCGAAAGCACCCCGGCGAAATCGTGCACCGAGCGATCATCCGGTGGCGGCAGCTTCACCTGGCATAGGGCCGGCAAGACGGCCAGCAGGAGAAGCCAGGCCCACAGCCCTGCGTGTCGGAGGCGCGCGCTCATCTCGAAGCACTCCAAAGAGAGACGCTACCTTACACACTTTGGCGGTGGAGTGGAAACGCGGCGGGCGGATCGCGGCCGCGCCCCTTTAGGAGTAAGATCCGGCCGGTTTCCCGCGGAGAGGACGATGTCCGACCGACCCAAGCTGAGCGGCGTGCTCGAGACGGTCCTTTACTTCACCGACGAGGAGAGAACCAATCGCTTCTACTCGGAGGTGCTGGGCTTCCGGCTGGTGGGTCGCGAGCCGGGGCGCAGCCTCTTCTACCGGGCGGGGAAGAGCGTCTTTCTTCTCTTCCAGGCCGAGGAGACGATCAAGGGCAACACCCTGCCCGCGCACGGCGCCACGGGCTCCGTGCACACCTGCTTTCTCGTTCCCGCCGACGCCTACGAGAGCTGGAAGAGATATCTCACCGCCCACGACGTCCCGGTCATCCGGGAGATCGAATGGCCTCTGGGTCTTTCCTTCTACTTCCACGACCCCGACGGCAACGTCCTGGAAATCGCCAACAACGACATCTGGCCGTCCTGAGCCACCTCTCCCCAGGTCATATCTCGTCCGGGCCCGGTGTGGTCATGAGTCGGTTAGGCCGACCGCAATCGATTGAAATCCCATATTCACGAATTTTCCGGTACAGCTTAGGACGGGACCAGCCGATGTAGCGGGCCGCTTTGGCCTTGTCACCGAGACTGTCCCTCAGGGCTCGCTCAATCAGGATTTGCTCACCCGTCTTGGGCAATTGTGAATGCGTTCGACCTTCAAAGAAGCCCTCGACTTTTCGTATGCGTTCCGGCAAGTCCGCCGATTCGATCCGCGCATCCTCGCTCAGCACAAGACAACGATAGACGGTGTTTTCCAGCTCCCGGATATTCCCCGGCCACGAGTATGCGCAAAGCAGATCCAGGGCATGCTCGTTGAACTGCTTCTCTGCGCAGCCCGCACGCCGAGCATAGCGCTGGACGAAATATTCGATGAGATTGGGGATATCCTCCCTCCGATCTCTCAACGGCGGCAAGGCGATGGTAATCACGTTGATCCGATAGAATAGATCCAGGCGAAACAGGCCCTGCTCCACGAGTCGGTGCAGGTCCCGATTGGTTGCTGAGATGAATCGAACATCGATCCGGGTGGTCGTTCGAGAACCTACTGGACGCACCTCTCCCTCTTGAAGAACTCTGAGCAGCTTTGATTGCATTGCGAGGGACATGTCTCCCAACTCATCGAGGAAAAGAGTTCCTTGATGTGCCAGCTCGAGAATCCCCTTGCGATCCCTCTCGGCGCCTGTGAAGGAACCTCGAAGATGTCCGAAGAGCTCGCTCTCAAGAAGAGTTTCTGTTAGGGCAGCACAATTCTCCGAAAAGAAAGGCCTGGCCGAACGAAGACCGCGCCGATGAATCTCTCTAGCGACGATTTCCTTTCCTGTTCCGCTCTCTCCGACGATGAGTACCGCCAGATCGCACGCCGCGGCCTTTCCAATGAGTCTCTCGATCCGAGCCATGCTTGGAGAGTGCACTCCGCCGAGGGGTTTGTCGTTCCGTGCCTCAGTAGACGAGGGGACAGCAGAGAAGTCATGCGTCATTCCTCCCGCCAGCGCACTGAGGACGCTCGCCAATTCCTCCATCTCAGCCTCGCTCAGTTCTGGCGTCAAGGGACTCCTTTCCCGAAGTCTCCTGACAAGTTCTGCAGCACGTGTTCGAGTCGCACCAAATCGCCGGCCTGAATCCTGTTGCATTTGCCCTGTCACCCCCTTTTTCCAGAGGTTCATTGTGCAAGCGAAATACCAGGCTCTAGCCACCAGCGATCCCGCTGCATGTGAAAATGAGTAAGATATGTAGATACAATGTGTTAGAGGCGTGCCGACAGCCGAGGGCAAGACTCGAAACTGGAGAGGGGAGAGTTCAGCTGGCGGGAATTGTCAGCGAGCGTGTCATGCTGTATTACGCCGCCCGAAATCCATGGGAATGTTGTACTGCGCCATCTTCCGATATAGCTTTTGCCGATTCCATCCAATGTAGTCGGCAGCTCGACTCTTATCGCCCGCAAATCTAGAGAGAGCCTCTTCGATCAGGCGGTGCTCACCCTTCTTCCCGAACCAGCCGACCACGCTGGCTGAGCGGACTGAATCGGGAAGATCCTTGAGATGAATCGTTTTCTCGCGGGCCAGGACAATCGCGCGTTCAATGCAGTTCTCGAGCTCACGGATGTTGCCGGGCCATTCGTAGCGACAGAGCGCTTGAAGGGCTTCATCTGAAATCCGGTCAATCGAATGAGGATGGCGCTTCCTGATCTTCTGAAGAAAGTGATGGATGAGGTTTGGAATCTCCGACTTTCTCTCGCGCAGTGAAGGGATTTCAATGGTGATGCCGTTGAGTCGAAAGAGTAGATCTTGTCGGAATCGTCCATCCCGAGCATCCCGGCGAAGGTCCCGGTTTGTGGCAGCGATCAAACGGGCCTCAAAAGAGATTGTGGATGCGCCTCCGAGAGGTCTGATTTCCCGTTCCTGGATTGCACGAAGAAGCTTGGCCTGCAGCGCCGGGGTCGTATTCCCTATTTCATCGAGGAAGAGACTTCCCGCCCGTGCGGCCACGAACAGGCCGTCTTTGTCCCGATCGGCACCCGTAAACGCTCCTCGACGATATCCGAAGAGCTCGCTTTCGACGAGGTTCTCCGGAAGTGCGCCGCAATCAACGGAAAGAAACGGGTCCGTGCTACGTCTCCCGGAGTAGTGGATGGCTCTAGCCACTAGCTCCTTTCCTGTTCCACTCTCTCCAAGGATGAGTACGGGAAGATCGGAGTTGGCGGCAGCAGAGATGAGTTTCTTGATGCTCGCGAAGTAGGCCCCTTGCCCCACGAGATTGGGAACGCCGGCCAGGGCATTTTCGCGAAGCTGACGGTTCTCATCCGCGAGATGGAAATATCGGATTGCCCTCTCCAGCGCAGAAGCAGCCTGTTGCGCAAATATTTCGAGCGATTTCAGGAGTTCGGGACTTGCAGCCATCCTGGGACGGCGGCTGTCCAGATAGAGGGCGCCAATGATACTGCTGCGGGACCGAAGCGGAACGCAGATCACTGAGCGGATTCTTAGTTGTGTGATGCTTTCCGATGCGTTGAGATGAGGGTCCGTGATTGTGTCAGACGCGAAGACAATCTCGCCGTGTCGGATCCTTTGCAGCGCCGTCCTTGTGTATTTTCGAGCGTCGGACAGTGAGCGCCTACCGATATTTTGGGATACCTTGAGTTCTTCCCTTCCGGATGAATCAAAAAGAAAAATGATTCCCCGCTCGGCTTCACTGAGGCGAATCGCCTCGTCCAGGATCAAGGTGAGGGTTGATTTGAGGGAATCTCTTCGATGCATCTGCTCATTGATTCTCGCGATGCTCTCCAGCGCCCGCGTTGCCTGCGGAGATTCCTTGGGCTCGGGGAATCCCTCATAAGCAAGATCCTCCAGACCCTCAGATCGATTCAGTAGGGCGCGACTGTCCGCGCGATTCAGGAAGTGTCTACGAAGGTCGAGATCACTGATGTTATAAGCAATCTCCAGCAAAGATGTCCGAGCGTTCAACAAATACTTCTTTGACTCAACCTTCCTGTTCAAGGCCAATGCATGATCAGCCATGGCTTGAAAAATCCAAGGCTCTGATAGACGATCCCTTGTGGCGGTACTAAGCCCCCCCAATCGTCGTAGAAGAGTCTCGCTCTCATTCAGCTGACCATTGAGCAAAAGAATCATTACAGCTCGCACGAGTGACTCAATGAGGATAATTCTGTACCCTGACCGGCGGGCAATTGCTGCATTAAGTAACAACTGCCTGAGCGCTTCATTGTTATGACCGACTAGTGATTCAAACTGCGCCTTGAGAAGTCGGAGTTGAAGGCAAGAAATCATATGCTGTGAGGCGATTGTCGACGAGCATTCAGTAAGAAGCGCTTTGCAATCGGATAGCTTTCCGAGCATGAGAAGATTTGAAATCATTCCCAAAGCGCAAAGAGAATTCTGAACTCTATAGCGACAATTTGGGAGATTAGCGTTGAGTTTTTCTAGAATACCAAGTGATAGCTCGTAATGGCCAACATGGTAAGCAGCCTGACTTTCTTGTAGTTCCGCCGTATACAAGATGGCCTCATTTTCAAAAGAGCGTAGGCCGTCCTTAGCCTTTTGAATCAGCTGCAAGGAGGCTTCTAGTCGACCGCAGCGCAGTAAATTCTCTGCGTGGGAAAGTTCTGTAGAATACAATACATGGCGATATCCATTGGAAGTTGCAGGACCGATAACTTGGAAATAGTAGTCTGCAGATTCCTTCAGGTTTCCACAATAAGAGTGAAATAGACAAAGATTTGCTTTCGATTCGAGAGTTGACAGGAGGTCTCCCGAAACTCTTGCTCGCCGAAGAGCGCTATGCAACGCGCGGGATGCTGCCCGCAAACTTCCACTTTCCATGTAGAGAATCCCGAGGTTGTTCTCTGGATGGTTTTCCGTTCGGGTGTCAGGGTGGGAGCGTGAAACTTTAACCGAGTGACGCAAGAATAGAAGAGCCTTAACGTAATCACCCTGGAGGTAGTACGCTCCCGCCAAGTTCTTTAGCGCAGCCACCATCCTCTCCGGATTCTTGGATAAAGCAGAAAATTGCAAGGCTTTCTTAGCCGCTAAGGTGGCGTCCCTCGCCTTTCCAGTTCTAATGTAAATGTAGGAAAGAGATTGGTAGGCCATTGCTGTAGTTTCTTGTGAGAGGTTCTTCATCTTCAGCACTTTGTCGACAATGAGGAATGCACGATCAATCTCGTCAAACCTTGCATATCGGTGAACCAATTCAAGCAGAAGCTCCGATGTGTCGCCTGTCCGTGGATCTAGAAGCACGGATTCCAGAAGATATGAATACTCGAAAAAGGATTCACGGTCACCGACTTTGTCAAGGAGATGAAGGGATCTTGATAGAGTGGTGGCAAGAGTGTCCGTATCGTTTTTGTTCAGGAAGGATAGCGCAAGCTGGTACATTTTTAGGGCATCAGTAGCCTGTAGCTTCGATTCGAAGATCTGTGCGGCTTTTATGAAGCAGCGCAGTGCTTCAGTAGTAAGTCCAGCCTCTGCGGCATAATATGCTAGGAGTGGGATCAAGCTTTCATTGTTTACAAGATCGGAGGAAGCGAGAAACGAGTGTGCCTGTTCGGCAAGATCTCTCCTCTTGTCGGCTGAAATCGCTGACTTACAAACATCAAATAATACTGATCCTCGCAGTCGATAGGTGTCGCCTGAATGGATCAACAAGGGAGTGTTCGATAAGTCCATGAGGTCTTTGGTTAGTTCATTCTTGCTCAAGCGCATCACGATCGAGAGGTGGGAACGAGTAACTCCATATGGAGTTAATGAAAGTAGGAGAATAATATTGCGTTGTCCCTCCGACAGCTGGTGAAGAAGCTTGTTGAGTTGATTAGTAAGTGCCGGAGCTGGACAGGAAAAAACATTGCTGAGTTCATTCCTTGCGCACCATAGTCCACCAACTCGATAAATGGCGCTCTTCCCATGAAGAAACAATAGTTGTTCCAGTATCAATTCAGGTATTCCCAAACCTGTAGTAGCTATTAGTCTCTTGAGTTCAGTGTCGATTGCGTTGGGTGCAAGAACGCTGTCAATTAATGAAACGGATTCTTCAGTATCCAACGGCCGACATGTGATTGTGGCCTCGTTTTTCCCCCTCATACGATTCAAGCTCGAAGTGGTGGCCAGAGCCACATCTAGAGCAAGACGCCTCTGGGGAAAGCCTCTCGAATTACCTTTTCTATTTGACTGTAGGATGATAGAAGTTTGAACCTGAGAGCTTTCGCTCTCAGACTTCACAGCCCCCAGCATTCTTGCATATAAGTCCAGTGAGTGTTGAAGTCTTCTTTTCCCTATTCCGTCACAGCCCTCGATTCTTAGAAACTGATCAGATTCTGAGTCATGCGTAATCCATGCGTCTATAAAGTGAAATCCATTGGCAAGTGTTTGTGTCATTTGGAGCGGGGTTGAACGGACAATCAACCTCATACTCTCTTCGTTATCGAGGAGTAACTTTTGAGCTCGCAAGTTAGAATTGATTTCTCGAAGAAGCAGGCTTGATGATGTCTGCCTACGCTCGGGATTATCTTCGAGAAGCTTTTGAATGATTGGACCAAGAAACTCGGGAGTCACATTAGGAGGCGCAGGGCAGAATTCTTTGAGTAATGTACCTGGAAGGGAGTGATCGACTTTTGAACTTCTCGTTGGTAAGTCCCCCACTAGGGCATGATGGAGAATAGCTCCTACAGAATATAAATCAGCTCGTGTATCGAAGTGACTTCCAGCGAGAACTTCAGGAGCGGAATAGCTCTCGTTATACGCTATCAAATCTCTGTGAGCCAAAAGTACCGAGATGTCGAAAAGAGGAAGATCGATTAACTTCAGTTTCCACGTTTCATTTGGGTCTAGAGGTGGAAGTAGCAAAATATTGTTCGCATGCAGGTCCAAATGAATGTGATTTCTGCAATGCAAGTAGTGAAGAACTGCAAGCAATTGCCCCAGGACTTCGAAGAAATCTGCGGTTGAGAGGCTCGTGATTGTAGGTAACAGTGGTTGACCATCTACAAACTCGCCTATTGCGTATACTAGCAAGGGGTCATGCTTGTCGAATAACAGTTCCAAGTTCTTCGACAGGCCAGGGTGTGCAAGACTCAGATACTTGTCCAAAATGAAAAAAAACTTCAATTTGTCCTTACGGATCACTTCTGGAATTTTGAACGGCTTGATGACTACTTTATTTATGGTTGAACGGGTGTTTTGCGCGAGGAGGATGGAAGATTCTGGTGAACTTCCCGCCTTAAGTACCTTTAGAAACTTGTATCCGCAGACGAATGAACCTTGGCCCATAGGCTTCCCACAATAGGTTCATTCAGAAATCTAGTCATTTAATCAACAAATACAATGAAATGGGAGGTGAAAGAGGAAAAAACCTTACGGCAGAATCAGATTCTTGGCATAACGGCTTCCTTGTTCCAGTTGGAAGCCTTGACCTCTACCAAGGTTGCCCAGGATTCCAGGTCTTCTTGCCCAGGGCGAATCTCAAGCTTGGCAACGGCTGGTTCAGGGAAGAACGGCCGTCCAATCTGGTCCTTCAGATGGAAAGTCTTTCAACCATGAATCATGAACAAGGAAGAGCGACGGCTATCTTTGCCCAGGAAATGAGACTTCAAGACAACAAAGGACCCGCGTAGAGCGGGTCCCTTGAGTTATTCCGGTGCTCTTGCGAGGGGTTCACCAGAATGCAGAATGCCAATATCTTTTCTAGCGAGGGGGTTGTCCGCCGCCGCCCCAAACGGTCCCCTCAATGGAGCTACGAAGGCCAGACAGCATCTTTCCAAATGCATAGGCCAGACCGTGACCCTGCTCGCTCTGCGTCTGGTTGGTGTAGACCGACACGCCACTTCCGGAGCTTAGGGTCGCGCAGGGCGAAGTCGAGGAGCGCAGCGGACCGTTGCCGTTGCCACCCCAGGTTGCCGTGTCCGTGCCCGGCGCCGGGCAATTGTTGGAATGCGCATTGGGCGCCGCCATCAACGCGGAGCTGATCATCATTGCCGCGACCGCAACCAGTGCTGTCCTTCTGATTTCCCTCGCCTTCATGACCTACCCTCCCTCGCATTTAATCGCCGCTCAGCATCATCGCTTCGGCGTACGCAAAGTCACAAAGGCAACAGAGATGCCAGCCAGTTGGCACATGGACGACACAAGTTTGCAAGGCGTTTAATTAGTGAAGGTTAGGATTAATGAGTACAAATAGCGCTTCAAGTATGGAAAACACCGTATTTTGTTATCAGTGAAACACCTTAGATTTTAAATAATTGCAAACAAAAGCTTTATATTGAATCTTTGTAGAAAGCTCAACAAAAGATCAAGTAAGGCTATCTAAGCAACTGTGAATAAATACCTTATTGGTACGATAGTCTCAGCGCAGACCTGCTACGCGACTCAGCCTACTGCATGTGTGTGAGAACTCATTAAAATAGAATGAGTTACAATAATCACGATTGAAAATGAAAAACTCGCCAATTGAGACTTCCCTATATTTTGATCCTTGAGAAGGTGCACCAATCGAACAATCGACGCGTCGCTTAACCAGTTTATTTTTCAGAGGCATAACTACGATTCGAACTTTACGTGGGTTGCCCGTGCCTTAGGGCGGTAACATATTTATGAGGCTCCAACTAACTGGGGCCAAACGAAGAGGTCTCCAACCGAGAAACTGCCACGATGACTTCCCACCGTGCCTGGTCCCGACAATCCAGAGAAGTACAAGGAATGCTCCTATCGCTGGCCTCAGCCGCCTGCATGGGGGTTACGTACGTCGCCAGCAAGTACGTCTTGAAATCCATCAACCCGGAGACGTTCGTGGTCTTCTGGTTCGCCATGGGCGCCATTTACTCCCTGCTGCTGCTCACCAAGCAGGGGAGGCGCAAGGAGCTGTTCCAGCGGGGCAATCCATGGAAGCAGTTAATGGGGCTGGGTCTGGCCTCGGCGGTGGCCATCGTCCTTTTCTTTTACGCCATCCAGCTGATCGACCCGGCGGTCGTTTCCTTCTATACCCGGGCCGATAACGTGTTTGCCGTTCTGATGGGGGTCATGTTCCTGCGCGAGCGGTTCAACTCGTTCGAGGGGGTGGGGGTGGCGATCGCGCTGGTGGGGAGCCTGGTGACGACCTATCGGGGAGGACAGCTGCTGCTGATTGGGTTGGGCCTTTGCCTGATTTCCTCGGTGCTCGAGGGGGTGACCGTCGTCCTGGTGAAGCTGGCGGTGCGGAAGGTCAGCCCGCTCGTGGTGATCTTCTATCGCTCGCTGCTGGCTTCGGTCCTCGCCCTGGTCTACGGCCTGGTGTCCGGCAGGATGCAGCTCCCCTCGATGAACGTCCTCCTGATCATCATGTTCGCCTCCCTGGCGGGCTCCTTCATGGCCAATGTCACGTTCTATGCCGCCCTGGCGCGCATCGACGTGACGCGCGCGACGGCCATCAAGACGATGCAGCCGTTCTTCGTGCTTCTGGCGGCGTATCTGGCCTTCACGACGCTGCCGACTTCCCAGCAGCTGTTCGGAGGCGCCATCATCGTGCTGGGCATTCTCTTCCTGCTCCATGGACGAAAGCTCGTCCGCAAGCCGGAATCCGTCACGATGGTCCTGGAACCCTAGACTTCAACTAAGAAACGTCCCACCAGGAGATTGGCCGACGTCGTGGATTGAGGCTCAAGCGCGCGACAACTCACTCATCGCCGCCGGAAGAAATAGTTGAGAAGAAGGGTCAGTATGGCGCTGAGAATGAGACACGTCGCCAGGGGAAAGTAAAAGGACACGCCATTCCGCTCGAAGCGGAAATCTCCCGGCAGCCTGCCCAGCCATCCCACTTTTCCCGCAAGAGTCAGCAAGGCTCCGGCAGCGAGCAGCACGCCTCCGAGCAGCATCAGAATCTTCCCAGGGTTTTCCAGGCCGGACATGGCCCGAGTGTAGAAAGAGGTCACTGGCCTGTCAAGAATTGGGGACCTATATTTCGCCGTGTTCAAAGGAGCGCGATAGTGCGTCCGTCGGGCAAAGCATTTCTGGAAGTCACGACCCCCGAAGGGAAGCGAGTGATTACCCTGACGGATGAGCCGGTGACGCTGGGCCGCGCCGGCAATTGTGACGTGGTGATTCCTGAGCCCTTTGTCTCGGGCTGTCATGCCCGCATCGAGCCGACGGGGTCGGGCTTCATCGTGCGGGACGCGGGAAGCACGAACGGGACGTGGGTGAACGAGACCTCCGCCAAGGATGGAGTGAAGCTCAGGAACGGCTCTCACGTCGTCCTGGGCCAGCCCGGGAAATATGAGATTCGATTTGTCCTGCAGGGTCGGGACGCCGCTGCGGCGCCGCCTTCCTCGAGCTCCCAGGGCGCCAACGAGAATCTGATGGAGGTCCTGGAAATCTCCAAGGTGCTGCTCTCGACCCTCAATCTCGAGGAGGTGCTCCACAGCGTCCTCGATGCCTGCATCCGCGTTTCTCACGCGGAGAGGGGATACCTCTTCCTGCACGAGGGCGGCGAATTGAAGCTTCGCGCGCGACGCGACGATCAGCAGGATCCCTCCTCGGCCGAGCAGGTGGAGTTCAGCCGGAGTGTCGGCGCTCGCGTGGCTTCGACGGGGACGGCCGAGTTCTTCTCCGGCCTGGATGGCAAGAGCATCCGTGACAAGTCGGCCAGCATCGTCCGTCTGAGACTTCAGACGATTGCCTGCGTGCCGCTCAAGATTCAGCAGCGCATCACCGGCATTGTCTACCTCGACAGCCATCGCGCGGCGGCCATGCCGGACCGCACAGGTCGCGAGGTGCTGGCGGTGCTCGCCGGGCTCGCCGCGGTAGCCATCGAGAATGCCCGCCTGGTCGAAGAGCGGCTCCAGGATGAGCGCTGGTCAACCATGGGTCGCATGGCGACGTCCATCGTGCATGACATCCGCAGTCCGATGGCCGCCCTGCGCGGCACGGCCGAGCTATTGCGGAACAAGAGCGCGGAGCCCGAGTCCAAGGAGAAGCTCACCCTGATCATCGGCGAGGTGGACCGGCTGACCCAGCTGACCAGCGAGATGCTGGAGCTGGCCCCCGGTGCGCAGAAGCTCCATCTCGAGGCGCGCTCGCTGTCCGAGGTCGTGAGGGAGTTCGTGAAGACGATCGAGCCTCGCCTCGAAAAAGAGAAGATCAGCCTCGACTGTCGGCTCGCCTCGAACGACGTGATTCCGCTCGACAGGCGGAAGATGGCCCGGCTGCTGCACAACGTCGTGGGCAACGCCCTCGAGGCGATGAAGCCTGGAGGAACGCTGACGCTCGAGACGGAATCATCGGAGCGCGGTGTCCTGCTGGCCGTCTCGGATACCGGATGCGGAATGGAAGCCGTCACCGCGGCCCGGGTCTGCGAGCCCTTCTTCACCCACGGCAAGGAGCACGGCGCCGGCCTGGGCATGGCCATCGTGAGCCGCATCATGGAACAGCATGGCGCGACGCTCTCCATTCACAGCCATCCCGGCCAAGGTACTCGGATCGAATTCGCTTTCCCGCCTGCGGCAATACCCGTCCCAACTCGTTGACACGCTTGTTCGCGCTCCGCTAACATCCGCGCGCTTCACTCTCGACCGAGGGCCTCTTGAATCGCAGCCTCGACGCCATCTTCCGCCCGAAATCTGTCGCCGTCATCGGCGCTTCCCGGCGCTCCGGCTCCATCGGAGGCGAGATTCTGGCGAAGCTGCTCGAAGCCGGATTCGAAGGTCCGGTGTACCCCGTGAATCCACACACCCCGTATCTCCACTCCATGAAATGCTATCCCTCGGTGGGGAAGATCCCCGACTCGGTGGATCTCGCGCTGATTGTCGTCCCGCGCGATCAGGTTCTGCAGGTGGTGAAGGAGTGCAGCCGGAAAAAAGTCAAAGGCCTGGTGGTGATCACGGCGGGCTTCAAGGAAGCCGGCGTCGAAGGAGCCCGCCTGGAGGTCAAGCTTCGCGAGAGAGTTCGCCGGGCCGGCATGCGGATGATTGGTCCCAACTGCATGGGCGTGATCAACACCGATCCGTCCATTCGCCTCAACGGAACCTTTGCCGCCTCGGCGCCGACCCGCGGGGTGGCGGGTTTCATGTCGCAGTCGGGAGCTTTGGGTGAAATCATTCTGGCCAATGCCCGCCAGATCAATCTGGGTATTTCGATGTTCGCGAGTGTGGGGAACAAGGCCGACATCTCCGGCAATGATCTCATTGAGTACTGGGAGGAGGATCCGTCAACGCGGGTCATTCTCATGTATCTCGAGAGCTTCGGAAATCCACGGAAGTTCACCACCATTGCCCAACGAGTCACGCGCAAGAAGCCGATCATCGCCGTGAAATCGGGACGGACCGAGGCAGGCGCGCGGGCGGCCTTCTCGCACACGGGGGCGCTGGCCGGGGGGGACGTCGCCTCCTCCACGCTCTTCGACCAATGCGGCGTTCTGCGGGTGAACACCATCGAAGAGCTCTTCACGCTTGCGACGGCCTTCACCAGCCAGCCGCTGCCTGCCGGGAATCGTGTAGCGCTGCTCACGAACGCCGGCGGCCCTGCGATCATGGCCACCGACGCCGCCGTGACTCTCGGATTGGCGCTGGCTCCCCTGGAGGAAAAGACACGGAGCTTCCTGAGAGGGAAGCTGCCCCCCGAGTGCAGTGTCGCCAATCCTGTCGATCTGATTGCCTCCGCGGATGCGGAACGTTATGCCGTAGGGCTGAAAGCGCTCCTGAAGGACGCCACGGTCGATGGGGTGATGGTTTTGTTTGTCGCCCCCACGATGATCAACTCTCTGGAGGTGGCGAAGACGGTCGTGCGCCATTCCCGCGAGAGCAGGAAGCCGGTCCTGACCTGCTTCATGGGCAAAGACCGGGGGGCCGAAGGTGTTCACCTGCTTCGGGAGAATGCCATACCTGTCTATTCGTTTCCGGAGGAATCGGCACAAGCGATGGCGGCGATGCATCGGTACCGGCTGATTCGTGAACGAAGGAGAGGAAGAACGGTTCGGTTGAGCGTGTCGCGCGCGAAAGCCGCCGCGGTGCTTGCGCACGTCAGAAAGGAGAGTCGACGCCAGCTGTCGCTGCAGGAGTCACAAGAGGTCCTGGCCGCCTACGGCTTCCCGCAACCTCCCGCACGCATGGCGACCAGCGCC
>Ga0066903_100003427_pt1 | contig 12962 bp, 13 predicted proteins | sample PanSoiMetaGPlot1_FD_67491 | JGI IMG/M metagenome (GOLD analysis project Ga0066903, IMG submission 67491) | Tropical forest soil microbial communities from Panama analyzed to predict greenhouse gas emissions - Panama Soil - Plot 1 (version 2) | ecosystem: Environmental > Terrestrial > Soil >... | reverse complement strand
GCCGGTTTCTTTGATCTGCAAACCGCTTTTTAGACGGCTTTGCGCATGAAGACCGCTGTCTCCGTGTAGCCGAGCGAGCGGTAGAGCGAGCGAGCGATCTCGTTCCCGCCGAAGACGTTCAGCGCGATGTGCGACAGACCCCTGGCGCGGACCTCGTCCTCCGCCAGCAACATGGCCTGTTTGCCGTAGCCCCGGCCGCGGAAGGTCTCGTCGATCTCGATCGAGTAGACGAAGGCAGCGGTTCCCTCGAAGTCGCTCGAGCGCTCCGCGATCCAGAGGCTGCCGACGCGCTCGCCGGACTCGACCTCCTCGACGGCGAAAAGGTGGTGGCCGGGCGGCACGGTCCCGTCCGGGAGCAGGCGCGCCCAGTCGTTCTCGGCCTTTTGCTCCGACTGCTCGGGCGTCAGACCGGCCTGGTCGACCATGTCCCGCGCGTACGCGGTCCGGCCGTGCTCGATGAAGGCCGGCAACTCTTCGTCACGCAGCGGACGCAGGCGGACCCCCATAGTGCGAGTCTACGAGGCCGGCGCAGGCTCCGGCTCGGGAACAAACGTGCGGGCGTCGTAGCGACGGAAGGCGGGCAGAAGCAGGGCCGCAGCGGCCACGCCGACCACGCAGAGCACGCCGCCCGACACGATCGAGGCGCGCACGCCGGCGAGCGAGCCGACGATGCCGGCCTCGACGTCGCCGAGCAGCGGGCCGCTCGAATAGCTGACTTGCTCGATACCGGCCAGGCGGCCGCGGAGCCGGTCGGGGATCGTCTGGTTCCAGATCGTCGAGCGGAAGATGCCGCTGATCATGTCGGCCGCGCCGGCCAGGGCGAGGGCGGCGAGCGCGAGCCAGAGGCTCGGCGCCAGCCCGAGCAGGATGATCCCCACCCCCCACGCTCCCGCGGCCAGAATCACCGCCAGCCCGTGCCGGTGCACCTTCTTCGTCCAGCCGCTCGTCGCCGTGGCGACCAGCGAGCCGACCGGCGGCGCCGAGTAGAGGAGGCCGAGAACGCCCGCGCCGCCGAACTTCTGCGCGAACGCCGGGAAGAGCGCGTTCGGCATGCCGAAGAACATGGCCACGATGTCCACGCCGTACGTCCCGATCAGCTCCGGCCGCGACTTCGCGTAACTGAAGCCCTCGGCGATGCGCCTCAGGCTCGGCCGCTCGGCGTCCGGCGGCGGTGGCACCGCGCGCATCATCCCGAGCGCGGTCAGCGAGACGAGGAATGTGGCGATGTCGATCCCGAACACGGCCGGCAGGCCGAGGGTGGCGATCAGGAGGCCCCCGAGGGCCGGTCCGCCGATCAGGCCGATCTGGAAGCGGAGCGAGTCGAGCGCGCCTGCCGCAATCAGCTCGTCGCGCTCGACGAGGCGTGGGGTCAGCGAGTCGAGCGACGGGCGCAGGAAGCCGCCGAGCGCAGCGGCGAACGCCTCCACGACGAACAGCACCCAGACCTGCGGCGAGGGCACGAGGGTGTTCACGAGTAGCGCCGTGGAGCACAGCGCGAGCCCGCCCTCGGCGAAGCGCACCATCCTCCGGCGGTCGACGGCGTCGGCGAACGCGCCGCCGACGATCGCCGACAGGAGCAGCGGGACGAGCGCCACGAGCGCGAGGAAGCCGACGACGGCCGTCGAGCCGGTCAGCTGGTAGACCTGGTACGGGACGGCGACGAAGGCTACCTCGGAGCCGAAGAACGAGACGGCGAGGCCGATCCAGAGCAACCGGTACTCGCGATGCCGCCGCAGCGGCCCGATGTCGATCGCAGCCAGGCCGACGAGCCTCCGCGCGCCGCTCTCGGGAACGGGCGGCGCGGCGCCGAGGCGCTCAGCCTCGTGAAGGGGCTGCTCGTCGGGCATGGCTAGTGATTCCGGCTCTTGAGCGCCCGGTCGATCTGACGGTCGGCCTCGCGACGTGCGATGTCGCGGCGCTTGTCGCGCACCTGCTTCCCGCGTGCGAGCGCGAGCTCCACCTTGGCGCGTCCGTCCTTGAAGTAGAGGCGCGTCGGCACCAGCGTCAGCCCTTGCTCCTGCACCCGTCCGCGCAGGCGGTCGATCTCGCGGCGATGCAGGAGCAGCTTGCGGTCGCGCTCGGGATCGTGGTTGGCGAAGCCGCCCTTGTCGTACGCGGCGATGTTCGCCCCGACGAGCCAGATCTCTCCGTCGCGCACGTCCGCGAACGCGCGCTGGATCGTCGCGCGCCCTTCGCGCAGCGCCTTCACCTCCGTGCCCTGGAGCACGAGGCCGGCCTCGACGCGCTCGAGGAGCTCGTACTCGTGCCGGGCGCGGCGGTTGTCCGCGATCAGCTTCTCTCCGTGTGGTCTGGCCACGCGGCAAGTCTAGGAGGGCGAGACGCTAGCCCGGGAGCGTCTGTCCGCGTGCGGTGGCCGGAGGCGAGACCTGCCAGCGGACGTACGTGCTCCGGATCAGCGAGCAGATGCGCCGGTGCAGCGACGGAGTGACCCGAAATCCGTAGTCCGTCGTCACCGTGCGCGCGAGCCGGCGGTGGAGAGCGCAGAGCGCGTACGAGTCGGCGAAGTACTCCTCGCTCCGAGGAGACGTCCACGGGAAGCCCTCGAGCGCCGCGAACTGCACACGCGCGCCCATCGGGTCGAGGACGTAGTAGTCGAAGACGTGCCCCATCTCGTGGGCGAACGTGAACCGGTCACGGCGGTCGGAGCGTTCGATGCGCACAGTCGCGATCGGACTCGTCCACTCCATGCAGCCGACGTCGAGCGGGTTCGCGCACGGGCCGATGCCGAAGTCCACGTACCCGGGTGGGGCGGGAACGGCGAAATGCGTGAGCCAGCCGGAGTACGGCTTCGGCGCATAGGGACGGCCGCCGTGCACGAGCACCGTCGTCGCCAGCAGAGCTCCGGCCAGGTGTGCGGCGGCCTTGCCCGCGAACAGCGCGAACATCCCGTGCTCCTCTCCCCATTGCGATCCACCCCCTGCGGATCGCTCCCGCACTCATCAAGGCACATGTGGGGCAGGTTGTCCACGGTCCACGACAGAGGGCGCCTTGCGGCGCCCTCTCGTCGGAACGGTCTGTCGCGGCCAGCTTAGGCGACTGGGCACTTCTTCATGTCGGACCTGTACCTCGCGTTGGCCTTCGCGACGGCGGCCGCATGCGACCTGAACGCGGCCTTGCGTGCAGCCAGGTACTTCGTGTAGGCGCGCTTCACTGCAGCCGTCTTCTTCGCGGCGGACAGCTTCCTCGCGTTGGCGACACGCTGCTTGTACGCCTTGCGCGCGGCGGCCAGGCTCCGGTTCAGCTTCGCGTTCGCGGAGCGGAGCGCAGCGGCACGGCGGGCGGCGGCGGACTTGACGCAGTCCTTCTTGCGCCCGTACTGGTCGTCGGCCGGGGTGGCCGGCTTGGCAGCGTTGACCTTCGGCGCCGGGGCGCTCAGGTGCACGGCCTGCGCCACGTTCTTGAAGGCGTGGCGGACGCTCGACGACGCGGCGGCCATGCCGCCGGCGACGGTGAACGAGGCAAACAGGAATGCGGTCACGGTGGCGGCGAGCCCGAGGCGGTAGCGGGGGAGGCCGCGGGAGCGGCGCTGCTCGGACTCGATGTCGTGCTCGAGGGCGGTCTCGAGCTCGGCCGGAGGCGTGGGCCTCGAGGAGCGCAGCTCGCGTCCGAGTTCGTCTTTGTTCCAGGGCATCTTCATGCTGATTCCTCCGTGGTGGGACTGGGCGGTCTAACTCGAATACCGGCGCGGGGCCAAAAACCTCACAGGGCTCGGAGCGAGCCTCACGGCCGTCGCGGGACGCTCCTCCTCGGCGAGCACGTTCCGGAGCCGGTCGAGCGTTCGCTGGAGTGCGACCTCGACCGCATGCGTTTTCTTGCCCGTCATCTCCGCGATCTGCTTCGCGGTCAGATCGGCGCCGAAGCGCAGCGCGATCAGCTCGCGGCCCGACTCGTCGAGCTGTGCGACCGCGGCGCGCACGGCCAGCCGGCGAACCGCGTCTGCAGCCACGTCGCCAGGTGCCGGCGCGTCCGTCGTCTCGTCGAGCTCGTCCACCGGACGCCTGAGTGCGAGATCGGCGAGGCAGCGGCGGGCGATGCCGATCAGCCAGGCGATCGGCGGGCTCTTGGACGGGTCGTAGCTGTCCCTGTAGCGGAGCGCGCGGGCGAAGGTCTCGCTCGTCACGTCCTCCGCGTCGGCCCCGTCGCCGATCCGGTACGCGACGTAGGCGTAGACCGAGCGGATCAGCGGCCTGCAGTCGGAGAAGGGGTCAGCGCGCACGGCCCACCTCCCTCGGGATGTCGGGGTTGAGCGGATCGAGCGCACGGGCGTGCGCGAAGGCGGCGTCGGACGCGCGGCCGTTCGTTACCCAGCCGAGGTCGTACCAGAGCAGCCAGTTGCGCGGGTCGAGCGCGATCGCCTTCCGGTAGGCGGCCGCCGCACCGGGGAAGTCTCCGCGGCCGAAGCGCGCATCGCCGAGCAGCCGCCACGGCTCGGACGACCAGGGCAGCCAGGTCCGGGCATCGCGGGCCTCGGAGGCGGCGCGACGCCAGTCGTGGTTCGACGCAGCCGCGGCACTCGCGTCGAGCGCGCGATTGCCGACCAGTGCGATCGCCGCGAAGGTGCCGACGACCGCGAGCAGCGCGATGCCCAAGTATCGGACGCGCGGCCCGAGGTCGCGTCGTGGCGTCTCCCCGCGAGTCGCGGCGAGCGCGGCGACGCCGCAGGCGAGCCCGGCGAGCGTGACCGCAGGCATCTCCCAGTCCCAGTCGAAGCCGGCGTGTACGAGGAAGGCGACGTACGCGGCCAGGGCGACCGAGACGAGCGGCGCGTGTCGGTAGCGGGCGGCGAGCAGCGGCGCCCCGAGGAAGGCAACGAGCAGGACGAAGCCGACGAGGCCGAGTTCGGCCGCCGCCTCGAGGTACAGGCTGTGCGCGTCGCGGACGTCGAGGCTGTTCGGACGGTGCGCACGCCAGTACTGCTCGAAGCTCCCGGCGCCGCCACCGACGAACGGGCGCGAATCGAACTGGTGCCAGGCGGCGCGCCAGAGGTCGAGCCGACCGTTGCTGGACAGGCTGAAGAGCCGCTCGCTCAGCTGTTGCGGACGGACCTGCGTCGACTCGAACCCGTTCACCGCCTTGCGCGCGGCAGTTGCGGGACCTCCTGCCGCGCCGAGCGCGCCGATGCCCGCCGCGAGCGCCGCCGCGACGAGCGTGAGGGCAAAGACTCGCCGTACCCCGCGGCCGGGATGCACGCGGGTTTCGAGCACGGCGAGGAGAGCGGCCAGCAGCGCGCTGGCGAGGCTCAACCCCGCGACGGCGAGCGCCAGCCGGTGCCCTTCGTGCGCTGCGCGGGGCAGCGAGCTGTCGAGAGTGGTGAGCGCGGTCGAACGCGTCGCGAGCCCGACAGCGAGCGCGCAGCCGGGGCCAAGCATGAGCGCGTGGACGACCAGTTGGAGCCGGCGCGGGTCGAGCGCGATCGCGGCGGCCAGACCGGCGGCAAGCGCGACCCAGCTCCCGCGGCTGAAGGTGAACTCGAGCGTCAGCACGAGGACGGGAAGCGCGGCGGCCGCGGCGGCACGGGCGGCGATGCTCTCCGCGCGGGCTGCCAGGCCGAGTGCGAGGAGCGCTCCGATCGCCGCGAGCACGCCGAGGGCGTTCCAGTATCCAACGGGCTCCGAGAGTCGGTATGCCGCGATCGAGTCGAACTGGCCGACGCGGTCCGGGAACAGCCGCGTGGCGAGCGCATACGCCGAGACGAGCGTGACGGCGATCGTCGTCGCCCCGAGGAGTACTGGTACCGTCCGCCGCCGCACGAGGGCGACCAGCGCGACGAGGGCGCAAAGATAGACGAGCGCACGCTCGAGCTCTTCGACCGACTCGACGCGTGCGCTCGACCAGGCGATCGAGAGCCCGAGCCAGCCGACGAACAGGCCGGCGCCGCCGACAAGCAGAAGCTCGGCGCGCGTGAGGGCGATCCGGTCGCGCAGGAGCAGCGCCATCGCGGACGCCCAGACGGCCGCCAGCGTGCTCCAGCCCCAGCTTGTCGGAAAATACCCGCCATGCGCGGCGGCGAGGACGCCTATCAACACCGCGCCGCCGAACGCCCAGAGCGCCGGCACCCACGACCCGGAAAGGCGCGCGAACCGCGTCGTCACATCGGCTGTGGTCGTGCTCATGACGGCCTGGTCGTCGCGATGTAGAGCCGAACGAAGGCCGGAAGGCCGTCGCGGAGGTAGCGGGAGGCCATCCGCCGCGGCTCCTGGCCAAGGCGCCAGAGCCATTCGAGCCCGCCCTTGGAGACGACGCCCGGCGCGGCCTTACGGATTCCGACGGCCATGTCGACCGCGCCGCCGACTCCGACGACGACGCAGGAGTGCGTCTCGAGCAGCGCGGCGATCCGCGCGGCGACGACCTCGCCGGAAGGTGGTGAAACGGCGACGAGCACGAGGTTGGCGTCCGTCGAGCGGACCGCCTGCGCCAGGTCGTCGATCCGCCAGTCGGCAACGAGACCATGCTCGCGGACGACGAGCTTCCGGCCGGCCGACGCGAGCAGGTCGTCGAACCGGTCGCCGGCCTCCTCGGTGGCGCCGAACAGCGCAACCCGTGTCGTCGTGGGCGCGAACGCGGAGTCCTTGGCCAGTCGGTCGCAGAGCTCGCGGCCGGTCACGCGCGCCGAGGGGACGCCGAGTCGCCGAAGCGCGAGCTGAACGGGCCAGCCGTCGGCCGTGAAGGCCCCGGCGGTCGCGATCGCGTCGCGGAACGCCTCGTCCCGCTCGTACAGGTCGAGATGGTGCAGGTTCAGCGTCTGGATGCGGCGCACCGACGACGAGCCGAGCGCCAACTCGAGCGCGTCCATGCTGCGCAACAGGCCGCGCCCGCGGGCAAGCCGGCGGAGGAAGCGGCCGAGGTCGCGCGAGCGGCTCATGCGGCGAGCAGACGCGCCACCGCGTCCGGGGCTCGGAGGTCGGAGACGGCGTCGACGCACGCTGCGCGCGACGCGTCGGCGGCTGCGAGGACGGCCTCGGCGAGCGCCCCGGGGCTTCTGTCGGTCCCGACCGCGCCGGTCTCGCCCGTGCGGACGAGGCCGTCGGGGTCGGACTCGGCGGTGCAGGCCACGGGGATGCCGCAGGCGAGGGACTCGATCAGGGCGCGTGGCGAGCCCTCGAAGCGGCTGGACATCACGAGCACACGGCTCGCACGGACGATCTCGGCCGTGTCCCGCCTCGGCTGCTTGCCGGCGAGAGTGACGAGGTCGTCCAGGCCGCGCTCGGCGACGAGGCGCTCGAGCGCCGGACGCAGCGTGCCGTCGCCGACGACGGTCAGCTTCGCGTCCACGCCGCGGCGGCGCAGCACGGCGAGGGTCTCGACCGCGAGCTCGGGCGCCTTCGGCGGCTCGAGCCGGCCGACCCACGCCAGGCGCAGCACCCCGTTCGCCTGCGGGGCGGCCGGGTAGAACAGCTCCGGGTCGTACCAGGTGCGCATGCTCGTGGCGGGAAAGCCGGCCCGCCGGAGCCGCTCCGCGTCGCGGCGCGAGAAGGCGACCACGCGGCGCGCCTTGCTCAGCGACACCTGCTCGACGAGCCCGTAGACCCTGGGCGCGAGCCGCCACAGCGAGTCCGTGCCGTCCTCGAGCGCCTTCTCCGTGTCCGTGTGGACGAACTGGATCGTCTCCCGCCGGGGGAGCAGCGACTGGGCGGCGGCGCCAAGGTCGACACGATGAGTCTGCGTGAGCACGCGCGGGATGCGGCGCCGGAACCTGGCGAGGCCGGCCGCGACCCGCACCGAGTGCGGCACCCGACGGTCCTGCCGCTCGGGTGCGAGGTGCGCGAGAGGCATGAACTGGATCTCGCGGCCGTGGAGCGTCCGGACGGTCCAGTCGCCGAGCCGGTCCTCGGCCCGGTCGGACACGCCCGCGATGGCGATCGAGTAGCCGCCGGGCGCGTAGCGAACCATGTCCGAGATGCAGGTGTTGATTCCGCCGGGCACGTCGCGGCCGGGATCGAACTGGTGGACGATCAGGCGGTCGGGTTTCATCTCTCGACTCCTGAATCGGCTCGCCGAGCGCCGAGGATGAGCCCGATTCCGACCGCTGCGAGATAGACCGCGGACGTGTAGTTGAAGAGGTTGTCGACGAGCGCGTCGACGGCGGCCGCGATCAGGAGCGCCCGCCCGAGCGACCCTCCGAGTGACGACGAGGGGCGGCTGCGAACGGCGCGGACGAGCGCGACGAGGCCCAGGACGACGACGAGCGCGCCGATGACTCCTCCCTCGACGAGGACGCGCAGGTACTCGTTGTGCGGCAGCGTCCCGAGCGGCTGGACGAACTGACGCGTCGACCCGACCCCCGTTCCGAAGACCGGGCTCGAGCGCCACTCTCCCAGCAGGAGATGCCAGTTGAGGAAGCGCCAGTCCAGACTGTTCGAGACGTCGCCCTGCGCGGCGGCGCTATAGGAGCGGGTGGACTCGAGCTGGCCGATTCGCTCGGCTCCGATCGGCGTCAGCGCGAAGATCGCGACGGCGCCGACGATCGCGGCGATGAGCAGCCCTCGCTGCGCTCCTTTGAGCCGGAAGTGCGTCAGCGCCCACATGCCGATCACTGCGGCGGCGAGGGCGCCGAGGCTCCGCGTCGTGAAGACGGCGGCGCAGAAGAGCGCGACCAGCGCCCAATCCAGCCTGCGGCGGCTGCGCAGTGCGAGCGAGAGCGAGATCAACAGGGCGAACGCATAGGTCGCTCCCGCAGCGTTCGGGTGCGAGAAGGTGCCGAAGGCGCGCTGGCCCGCAGCGAGCTGGCCGATTCCGGCGAACTGCGCCAGCGCGACGACCGCCGGCACGGCCACCGCGGCGACGGCGATCCGGAGCGAGCGTTCGATCGCGCGCCCGGACTGGGCGGCCGAGACCGCGAGGACGCCGAGCGCGAAGATCGACGCGAGTCTCAGCCACTCCCGCGTGAACCCCGACGCGTCGCCGTACCGGACGGCGGCGAACGCCGCCGACGCCGCCAGCAGGACATAGACGGCGACGAGCACGCCGCGGCCGCGCTCGCGGAGCGGCGTCGCCAGGGCCAGCATCACGGCAGCGACCGCGAGGCCGGCGCAGGCGATGTCGGCGTAGCGGCCGATCGTGCCGGCGACGTCGCCGTACATGCGAATCGACAGCAGTGCCAGCAGCGGTGGCCACGCGCCCAGAACGAGGAGGCCGAGGCCACTGATCGCCGCCGCAACCACGAGTGCAGCCTGCGGCGCGACCACGACCGCAGCCGCAGCCGCGGCGCTCGCGGTCACGACCGGCGCCAGGCCTGAGCCCAGCGACCGTCCGGCACGGATCGCGTAGCTCACGTCCGCGCCTCCGCGATCCCTGGCGCACGGTCGGCGTCCGCTCGCGTGAACTGGACCCAGGTGAACGCTGCCGCGGCGCACTGTCCGGCAAGGGGCGCGAGCGCGAGCACGGTCAGGTCGGCGCCGCGCCAGACGACGAGCCAGGCGGCCTCGACTGCCAGCAGAAGGACCGCCTGGATCACGACGGTGCGCCGCCCGCAGATGAAGGGCAGCGGGATGTTGATCAACGAGTAGGTGAGGAGCGGCGCGTACTGAAGCAGGAGCAGCGACGTGAGGACGCCCGCTGTCGCGTAGCCCGAGCCGAACACGAACGGCACTCCGACCGGAGCGACGACGGCGCACGCCGCGAGGGCCGCTCCGATTGCGAGCAGCGGTACTCGCAACCGCGCGAGCGCACGGAGCGCCTCCGGACGGGACGATGCGGCGCCGACGGTCGGCAGGCCGACGATCACGAGCGTCGCCGTCAGGAGCGAGAAACCGGAGACGACTCGGTTCGCTACCGCGTACTGGGCAACGTCCGACGACGCGCGAGTGGCGCCGACGAAGAGCAGGTCGAGCCGCTGGTAGACGGCAAAGGAGACGGTCCCGATCGTGAGCGCCGCAGCCAGCGACCGGAACGCGGCGGCGTCTTCGACTGTCGCGGATCGCGATCGGAGGTACTTCCAGCCCAGCCAGCACGCGGCCGGCGCGCTCCCGAGGACGATCGCCGCAAGAACGCCAGCGACGCCTTTGTCGAGGGCGACCGCGGCGACGACGGCCACCAGCACGGGCACCGCAAACGACGCCTGGACGGCCGCCTGGCGCCGCGTGTCTCCGTGCGCCTGAGGCTCGTAGCAGAGCACATAGGCCGCGCTGGAGCCGACCGCGTACGCGACCAGGCAGCCAAGCGCGAGCGCGACCACCCGGTCCGCAGCGAGGGGCCGGATCGCGTGCACGAGGTAGACCGCGAGCAGTGCGAGCGTCGCAGCGAGACAGCCGAGCCGGAGACGAGCCGCCCGCGCGAACAGCCCGGGCGCGGGGCCCGAGCGGACGACCGTACGCGCCGCTGCAGAGTCGATCCCGGCGCCGACCGCCGCTGCCAGGGTTCCGGCGGCCAGAACGAGACCGACGAGAGCGACGTCGGACTCCGGGAGCGCTCGCGCGACGACGATCGTCAGCGCAAAGGTGCAGACGCTCGAGATCCCGTACGCGGCCGCGGTGCCGCCGAACCGGCGCACAAGCTTCATCGGTCGGCCCCTGCCTTTACGCGGGCTGGGATGCCCACTGCAGTCGCCCCGGCAGGGACGTCCGAGATCACGACGGCGTTCGCGCCCACGCGTGCGCCGTCGCCGATCTCCACCGGGCCGAGGATCTTCGCCCCCGTCCCGATGAGCACGTCGTCGCCGATCCGCGGCGCGCCGGTCCGCCCGTCGCCGCCGCGGCCGCCGACGACCGCGTGCGGAAGGATGCGGCAGCGCCGGCCGATGACCGCGCCCGGGTGGACGACGACACCGATGCCGCGGTGCTCGCACACCGTGCCGTCGCCGATCTCGGCGCGCGCGGGGATCGAGGCGCTGAAGGCGAGCAGGTTCATCGCCTCGGCGATGCGCTGGAGAGGCACGAGCCGGTAGCGGCGGCTCAAGCGCCCGAAGCGATAGAAGGAGATGGCGTTGACGTACACGCGTTCCGCTCCCGCCGGCCGCGGTTAGACGGCGCTTCCTCCCTTCAGCACCTGCGGGACGGTCTTCAGGACCAGCGTCAGGTCGAGCCAGGGCGACCAGTTGGTGACGTAGCGGTAGTCGAGCGCGACCATCTCTTCGAAGGGCAAGTCGCTGCGGCCGTTGACCTGCCAGAGCCCGGTGACACCCGGCTTCAGCTCGAGGCGCCGTCGCCGCCACTCGGTCACGTACAGGTGCTCCTCCGGGATAAGCGGCCGCGGCCCGACGAGCGACATCTCGCCGGTGAGGATGTTCAGGAGCTGCGGCAGCTCGTCCAGCGAATAGCGGCGAAGGATCGCGCCGACACGCGTTATCCGCGGGTCGCCCGCGATCTTGAACATCTTGCCGTCACCGCCGTCCTGGGCATGGACGTTGAGATGGGCGACCTCGCTCTTGCGCTCTTCCGCGTCGACGACCATCGTCCGGAACTTCCAGATCCGGAACATGCGCTGCCCGTCCAGGATGCGCTCCTGGCGGAAGAAGACGGGCCCCCTGGAGTCGAGCTTGACCGCGATCGCGATCACCACGAAGAGCGGTGCGAGCAGGGCCAGCCCGATCGCCGAGAAGACGAGATCCCCGAGGCGCTTGAGCGCGCGCGACGAGCGCGAGAGGCCGAACGGACGCAGGCTCCAGAGGCTGATCCCGCCGGCCGTGTGCAGGTCGACCTCGGGGCCGATCAGCTCCGGGAAGCGCGGGATCACGTCGACCTGGACGCCGCACGCGTTCAACTCGCGGATCTGCCGGAGCATCGCCGCGTGCCCGTCCGCGCTGAAGCCCATGACCACGCGACCGACATGCTTCTCTCGGACGAGGCGCGGGAGGTCGTCCAGGGCACCCACGACGCGGAGGTCGTCGAAGCCCGGCACGGTTGCGCTCGGGCTGCTGTCGATGAATCCGACGACGCGGAGGCCGAACTCGGGCTGCTGCATGAGCCGCTTCGCGATCAGCCGGCCTTCCGGGCCGGTGCCGACGACGAGGGTGTTCTGGATGTAGCTCTCGTGCTGCCGGCAGACGCGGCGGGTGATCGACCTGGTCGTGACGATCCCGGCGATGGCCAGGGCCCAGAAGACCGTGATCCTGGTGATGTAAGGGTGGGCGATGCCGGATGTGCGGAGCCCGGCGACGACGATCCAGGTGCCGACGGTGGTCAGGTGGAAGACGGGGCCGAGGTCGTCGACCGTGTGGTGAACCGTCCGACTTTCGTCCTTGTCGTAGAGCCCGTAGAGCTTCGCGAGCAGGATCCAGACGGGGAGCGTGAGCAGGAAGAGGACGACCTCGGTGCGGTTGTTCTGACCGTGTGTGACCCCGCCGAAGGTCGTCTCGGTGATCGCGAACGCGAGCCAGAGGCCGACGACGTCGGCGACCAGCAGCCCGCGGCGGATCAGCCAGCCGCGCGGCCGCGCCGGGCGCGTCGCGAAGGCGCGCGCGACGCCGATGCTTTGCTCGACGCTGCTCACGCCGCTCCGGGCTCGCCGACTTCGACCGTGGCGCGTGCAGGCTTGCTGTATCCGTAGCCGTAGGCGCCGTAGCCGTAGGCCTCGCCGGTGCCCTCGCGGTGGGCGGCAGTGACGACGATGCCGAGGGCCGTTGCTCCCGAGCCGTCGAGGACGCGGTGCAACTCGTCCAGCGTCGGGCGCCGGAGCAGCTCCAGCCTGGCGACGAGCACGAGCGCGTCGACGCGGGGGATCAGCGACAGCGAGTCGCCGAGACCGAGCAGCGGCGCAGCGTCGACGATCACCGTGTCGAAGACTTCGCTCAGGTGCGCGATCAGCCGGCCCACACCCCGCGAGCGGATGAATTCGCCCGGGTTCGGTGGAACGCGGCCGGAGCAGAGCACCTCGAGGCGGTTCTCGATCGTCGCCACGTCGGCTCTGCCGTGCGAGGTTGCGGCGACGCCGCCGACCGGAATGGAGACCAGCGCCTCCTCGAGCGTCGCCTGTCCCAGCGCCATCGTGGTCAGCCCGGGCTCTGC
>Ga0066903_100003426_pt1 | contig 12963 bp, 9 predicted proteins | sample PanSoiMetaGPlot1_FD_67491 | JGI IMG/M metagenome (GOLD analysis project Ga0066903, IMG submission 67491) | Tropical forest soil microbial communities from Panama analyzed to predict greenhouse gas emissions - Panama Soil - Plot 1 (version 2) | ecosystem: Environmental > Terrestrial > Soil >... | reverse complement strand
GTGCAGTCCGTCGCGACGCGGCTCGTCGTCGAGCGCGAGCGGGAGCGGATCGCCTTCGTTACGGCCGGGTACTGGGACCTCGTCGCGACCTTCGACCCCGGCTCGTTCGAGGCCCGCCTGGTCTCCGTCGACGGCCGCCGCGTCGCCCAGGGCCGCGACTTCGCCCCCGACGGCTCGCTGCGCGACCGCGACGTCCTCCAGCTCGACGAGGACTCCGCGCGCGCCCTGGCGGCGCGCCTGGACGACGCCGAGTTCGCGGTTCGCTCGGCAGACGAGAAGCCGTACCGGCGACGCCCTTCCGCCCCGTTCATGACGTCCACGCTGCAGCAGGAGGCGAGCCGCAAGCTCCGCTTCTCGGCGCAGACGACCATGCGCACAGCCCAGCGCCTGTACGAGTCGGGCTACATCACGTACATGCGGACCGACTCGACGACACTCTCGGAGTCCGCGCTCGAGGCGGCCCGTAGCCAGGCCCGAGAGCTCTTCGGGGCGGACCACGTGCCCGCGAAGCCGCGCCGCTTCGAGCGCAAGGTGAAGAACGCCCAGGAGGCGCACGAGGCGATCCGTCCTGCCGGCGACCGCTTCCGGACGCCGGACGAGCTGAGACGTGATCTCGGACGCGACGAACTCGCCCTCTACGAACTCGTCTGGCGGCGAACGCTCGCCTCGCAGATGGAGGACGCAGTCGGTCGCACGCTCAGCCTGCGAATCGGGACGAAGACGGAGTCCGAGGACGTCGAGTTCGGCGCCTCGGGGACGGTCATCACCTTCCGCGGCTTCCTCGCCGCCTACGAGGAAGGACGTGACGAGCCCGCGGACGACGACGCGGAGCGCCGCCTGCCGCCCGTCTCCGTGGGAGACGCGCTCGAGGCCGTCTCGCTCGACCCGGAAGGGCACACGACGACTCCGCCGCCCCGCTTCAGCGAGGCGACCCTCGTGCGCGCGCTCGAAGAGCGCGGCATCGGGAGGCCCTCGACCTACGCCGCGATCCTCTCGACCATCATGGACCGGGGCTACGTCTTCAAGAAGGGGACGGCGCTCGTGCCCACGTTCCTCGCCTTCGCCGTCGTCAATCTCCTCGAGCGCCACTTCGAGCAGCTCGTGGACTTCGACTTCACCGCGCGGATGGAGGATGACCTCGATCGCATCGCGGCCGGCGACGAGGAGCGTGTCGAGTGGCTACGGCGCTTCTACTTCGGCGACGGAGGCGGCCCCGGCCTCCACCACCTGGTGACCGAGCATCTGGACGCGATCGACGCCCGGGCCGTCAACTCGATCGCCATCCCTCGAAGCGACGCGGTCGTGCGCGTCGGCCGGTACGGGCCGTACCTCGATCGGGACGGCGACCGGGCCAGCCTGCCCACCGATCTCGCGCCCGACGAGCTGACCGCCGAGAAGGCGGAGGAGCTGCTCTCGCAGCCCGACGGCAAGTCCCTGGGGCGGGACCCCGACACGGGGCACGAGCTCGTCGTCCGCTCGGGCCGTTACGGGCCGTACGTGACCGAGGTGCTTCCCGAGGGGGACGACGAGAAGCCGCGCACCGCATCGCTCTTCTCCTCCATGTCGCCCGAGGAGATCTCGCTCGAGGACGCGCTCCGGCTGCTCTCGCTGCCACGCGTGCTGGGGACGCTCGACGACGAGGAGGTGACGGCGCAGAACGGGCGCTACGGCCCGTATGTCCGGAAAGCGTCGGAATCGCGCTCGCTCGAGAGCGAGGAGGAGCTGTTCACCGTGACGCTCGAGCGGGCACAGGAGCTCTTCGCGCAGCCTCCCAGGCGCCGCGGGCGGCAGGCCTCGAGGGCGCCGCTGAAGGAGCTCGGCCCCGACCCGGCGAGCGGCAAGGCGATCGTCCTCCGCGAAGGCCGGTTCGGGCCGTACGTCACCGACGGCAAGACGAACGCAAGCCTCCGGAAGGGCGATTCAGTCGATTCGGTGACGCCTGAGAGAGCGATCGAGCTGCTGGCCGAGAAGCGCGCAAAAAGCGCGTAAACAACGCGTTAAGCGGGGTTCACTCCGTCCGCCTAGTGCGAGATGATCTAACACGCCTGAGGGGGCGACGTCTCAGGTTGCAGTGCCACGATTGGGCTGCAGTGCCGCCATCGGCTCCGTCGAGTTGCGCCGCGATAGGCTGCGAGATTGACCTGGCCGAACCGCCGACGCCGCTCCGGCGGAATACTCGATCGAGGCGCAACCGTTGTCCCAGCTTGTGACGTCGCAGGCACGAGAAATCCCCCTGGAAACGCACTGAATCACTCATAGACTCAGGTTAGGTTTGTCGCTCCGTCCAACGGAAAGGATCGAAACAAGACGTTGACGCAGAACCAGCTCATCGAACTGTTCGAGTCAGAGCACGTGAAGGCGCTCATCGAGCGCGGCGAGGAGCATGGCGGGCACCTGGAGGCGACCGACCTCGAGGCGTTCGTCGTCGAGCACGATCTCGGTGAGGAGGAGGCCGAACTCCTCCAGCGCGAACTCGAGGCGCACTCGATCGAGATCGGGGCCACCGGCGAGAGAGCCGAGGCCGACAAGGAGGTCGCGGCCCAGGCCCAGTACGAGGCCGAGGCCGTCTCGGGCGCCGCGGACAGCCTGCAGCTCTTCCTCGCGGACGTCGGGCGCCACAAGCTCCTGACGGCCTCCGAGGAGGTCGCGCTCGCGAAGCGGATCGAGCGCGGTGATCCGGTGGCCAAGCGGAAGATGATCGAGTCGAACCTCCGCCTCGTCGTCTCCATCGCCAAGGGCTACCGCGGTCTCGGCGTGCCGTTCCTCGACCTCATCCAGGAGGGGACGCTGGGCTTGAACCGCGCGGTCGAGAAGTTCGACTGGCGACGGGGCTTCAAGTTCTCCACGTACGCGACGTGGTGGATCCGCCAGTCGGTCCAGCGCGCGGTCGCGAACCACGCGCGCACGATCCGTGTCCCGGTGCATGTCGTGGAGCGTCAGCAGAAGCTGTCGCGAGCGGCGCGCCGGCTCGAGGTCGAGCTCGGCCGCGAGGCCACGAAGGAGGAGCTCGCCGAGGCGACGGGCCTCCCGATCCAGCACGTGGACGAGGCGCTCGGAGCCGCACACGCATCCGTTTCGCTCAACCAGACGGTGGGCGCCGACGACGAGGGCGAGCTGGGCGATCTCTTCGCGGACCGCGAAGCCGCAGACCCGTTCGACGAGGCCGAGGAGTCGCTCCGCCGGCAGAGCATCCGGCGCGCACTCGACGCGCTCCCGGAGCGGGAGCGGCGCATCCTCGAGCTCCGGTTCGGGTTCGAGGGCGAGCCGTGGACGCTCGAGGCGATCGGCCACGAGCTCGATCTCACGCGCGAGCGGGTACGGCAGCTCGAGGGTCAGGCGTTGAAGCGCCTCGAGGCGCTGCGCGACTTGGCAGGCCTCGCGGCCTGACGCACTCAGGCGGCAGGCAGGTCCGGGGCCGTCCCGACGGGGGCGGACCCGTTCACGTCTGAGGATCGCCGAGCGCTTGCCGCGGCTGCGAGCGCCTCCTCGTCGTACAGATGGCACTCGACCCGCGCGCTGCCGGCATCGAGCAGCCGAGGATCGACCGGGTCGTGCAATTCGACCTCGACCGTCTGCCCTTGCCTCTCCATCCGCCTGACGCCCTTCCAGAACGGCTCAGCCCGGTCTCCGTTCCGGAATGTCTCGAGGAAGGCGAGAAGCTGCTCGGCGGACGCGCCTGCGCCCGGCTTCAGCCGGGTCACGGTCGATGGCCGGTCGAGGACGTCGAGGTCGTCGAACAGGGCGCGCTCGGACGTGAACTCCTCCTCGGACATCTGCGCCCAGCGTGCCTCGAGCAGATCTCGGAGGTCTCTCGACTCCCACCCGCAGACCTCGAACGCCTTGGGACAGCGGGGATGGAACGAACAGCCGAGCGGAGGATTGGCCGCGTCGGGCACCTCCCCCCGCGGCAGGTCACGCGGGACGCTTCGCCGCGGGTCGGGCTCCGGGATCGCACGCAGGAGCGCCTGCGTGTACGGGTGCTTCGGATCCTCGTAGATCGACTCCGAGGGGCCGATCTCGACGATCCGGCCGAGATAGAGGATGGCGATGCGGTCGCAGAAGAACTTCGCCGTCGCGAGGTCGTGCGTGATGTACAGGTAGGTGAGGCCGAGCTCGCGCTTGAGCTCCAGCATGAGGTCGAGGATCTTCGCGCGGACGCTCATGTCGAGCATGGACACGGGCTCGTCCGCCACGAGCAGGACCGGGTTCAGGATGATCGCGCGCGCGATGACGGCACGCTGCTTCTGCCCTCCGGAGAGATCGGACGGGTACTTCTCCATGAACTGCTGCGGAGGCGAGAGCCCCACCGTCTCGAGCGCCTCGGCGACCCGCCGCTTCAGCTCCTCGCCGTTCGCGATGTCGTGGATCCTGAGCGGGTGGCCGACGGACTGCTCGATCGTCATCGCCGGGTTGAGCGACGCATGCGGATCCTGGAACACGATCTGGATGTCGCGTCTCAGCGGACGGAGCTCCCTCTCCTTCATCCCCGCGATGTCGCGCCCCTCGAAGAGCACGCTGCCTTCCGTCGCGCGCACGAGCCCGAGCAGGGTCCGTCCGAGCGTCGTCTTGCCGCTCCCCGACTCGCCCACGAGCCCGAGCACCTCGCCCTTGCGAAGATCCAGCGAGACGTCGTCGACGGCCTTGACGAAGCCCGCCTCCTTCCCGAGGAGCCGCGCGCCGAAGCTTCCGCGGATCGGGTAGTACGTCTTGAGTCCGCGGATCGAGACGAGGACGGAGTCGTCGGGCTCCGGTCCGCCGTTCTGGGCCGGGTCGTTCGGCGAGACGTTCAGGTCAGGCCTCCTCCGCGAGAGCGATCTCCTCCCGCTCGAGCTCCTCGGTTCCGCCCTCGGGGATGCGCTCCGCCGGCCCGTGCAGCCAGCACTGCACCCGGCGATCGTCGTCGAGGCGCCGCTCGATCGGATCCTGGAGGCACACCCACATCGCGTTCGGGCAGCGCGGATGGAACCGGCAGCCCTGCGGGGGATCGAGCAAGCTAGGCGGAGCTCCGGGGATCGAGTGGAGCTCCGAGGTCTCGAGCGAGATGGTCGACCGGAGGAGCTCGCGCGTATACGGGTGCGCAGGATCGATGAAGACGTCGCGCGCGGGCCCTTCCTCGACGATCTTCCCCGCGTACATGACCGCGACGCGGTCGCACGACTCGGCGACGATCCCGAGGTTGTGCGTGATCAGGAGCAACGCGGTGCCGAAGTTTCTCCTCAGGTCGGCGAGGATGCTCAGGATCTGAGCCTCGACGATCACGTCCAGCGCAGTCGTCGGCTCGTCTGCGATGAGGAGCTTCGGGCGGAGGACGAGGGCCAGCGCGATCATGATTCGCTGCCGCATGCCGCCCGAGAACTCGTGCGGGTACTGACGGAAGCGCGTCGGGGGAATGCCCATCCGCCCGAGCGTCTCGAGTGAGCGCCGTCGAATCTCCTTGTCGCTCAGGTTCGGCTCGTGTTGCTCGAGCGTTTCCTGGAAGTGCTCCTCGATCCGCATCAGCGGATTGAGCCTCGTCATCGGCTCTTGGAAGATCAGCCCCAGGTCTGGGCCACGGAGACGGCGAAGCTCCTTCGGAGTCATCGCGACGATGTTCTGGCCGCCGTAGTCGACCTGCCCGTCCGATGCCGCGCCCTCCGGCAGGAGGCCGAGGATGCCTCGCCCGAGCGTGGACTTGCCGCAGCCGGACTCTCCGACGAGCCCGACGACCTCGCCCGCGGCGATATCGAGCGACACCCCGTCGACGGCCTGGACGGGGCCGCGCGGCGTGCCGTAGTAGACCCGCAGGTCGCGGACGGCGACGACCGGTTCCTGTGTCATTCGACCTCGGCCTCGGCCGGCGTACTCGCGGGTGTCAGCTCCACCTTGCCTCGGACGCGATGCCGCAGGATTGGGTTCATCGTCTCGTTCAAACCCTCCCCCAGCAGCGTCAGACCCGTGACGAGCAGCACGATCGCGAGGCCGGGGAAGAGCCCCGTCCACCAGATGCCGGAGCTCGTGTCCGAGACCGCCCGCTGGATGTCGTACCCCCACTCCGCGCCCTGGGAAGGCTGGATGCCGTACCCGAGGAAGCCCAGTGCAGCGAGCGTGAGGATCGCGTCGGCGGCGTTGAGCGTCGCGAGCGGCGGCACGTTCTGGATGACGTTGAAGAAGACGTACTTCCGGATGACCGTGAACGGCCGGGCTCCGAGCGCGCGCGCCGCCTCGACGTACGTCTCCTCCTTGATGCTGTTCACGTGGTTCCGGATGACCCGGAAGTAGAGCGGTATGTACGCGACCGTGATCGCGATGGCCGCGGTCAGGATTCCCTGCCCGATCCTGCCCGAGAGCATGAAGGCGATCACGATCGCGAGCAGCAAGAAGGGGAACGCGAACATCGCGTCCATGATCAGCACGAGGGTCCGGTCGAGCTTCCCGCCGAAGTACCCGGAGATGAGCCCGAGCGGTACGCCGACCGAGATCGACAGCGCCAGCGAGACGATGACCACCTTGAGCTCGGTCTGCGCTCCCCAGATGACCCGCGAGAGGACGTCGGTGGACTGGACGGTGGTCCCGAACAGGTGTGAGCTCGACGGCGGCGCGAGCTGTGGGAAGCGCTTGCCGTTCGCCTCGTAGGCGTCGAAGGCGTAGGGGGAGATCACCGGCGCCAGGAAGGCGACCAGGATGAAGGCGAGCGTGATCGCGGCGCCCAACCACAGCATGGTGCGCGGCATCCCACGGGCCTCGCGGATCGGGGCCAGCGTCCGGCGCAGCCCGGGCAGGAGCGAACGGCCGCGCGCTGTCTCGAGGGCCGGCGCCTCGGCGGGAGCGGCCATCAGTACCTGATCCTCGGATCGATGTACGCGCTCACGAAGTCGATGATCACGCTGACGGCGACCACCACGAGGGCGAACGCGAGGATGATGCCCTGAACTGCGGCGTAGTCCCGGTTCGAGATGTAGTTGACCAGCTCGTGCCCGATGCCGGGCCAGTTGAACGTGGTCTCCGTCAGCACGGCTCCTCCGAGGAGGATCGCGACCTGGAGCCCGACGATCGTGATCACCGGCACGAGCGCATTCCGGAAGGCGTGCTTGCGGACCACCGCGCGCTCACTGATCCCGCGTGCCCGAGCGGCTTCGATGTAGTCGTCCCGCATCGTCCTGATCACGTTGACCCGTACGAGGCGGATGAAGACGCCCGCGGTCACGAGGCCCAGCGTTACCGCGGGCAGGATCATGTGGAGCATGACGTCTTTGAGCGCACTCCAGTTCCGGTCCCAGATCGCGTCGATCGTGTAGATGTTCGTGTGGGTGACGAGCGTCGCCTGCGTGATCGGGCTCGCCCGGTCGGAGACGGGGAGCCAACCGAGGAACGAGCCGAAGAAGAGCTGGGCCATGAGGCCAAGGAAGAAGATCGGGGTGGCGTAGATGACGATCCCGAAGAGCCGTCCGCCGGTATCCATGGGCGTGTCTCTGAACCGACCCGCGAGCAGCCCGAGGGTGATGCCGACCGTGAGGGCGACGAGCATCGCGTAGAACGTCAGCTCGAGCGTCGCAGCCCCGTTGACCTTGATGATGTCCGTGATCGGGCGCCTGTCCGTGATGGTCGTGCCGAAGTTGCCGCGGGCGACGTTCCCCATGTAGCTCAGGTACTGCACGTAGATCGGCTTGTCGTAGCCGAGCTGCTTCTTGATCTGCTCGATGACGGCGGGTGGGGCGTGTCCTCCGAGCGACGCGTCGATCGGGTCGCCGGGAGCGACCCTCATCAGGAGGAAGACCATCGTGAGCAGGATGAAGACCATCGGCAGCACGAGCGCGAGCCTGGTCAGCGCGTACTGCCTGAGCGACGTCCCCTTCGCGACGGAGGCCATCTGCCCTAGTCCATCCTCGCTAGCACGGCCTGCTCCTCACCCGACTGCAAAGTAGCCGCTGGTGGCCCCTTTCGCGGCACGCTCGCTTCGTCGGAGGGAGGGGCGTCGGGACGACGCCCCTCCCTCCCTGTGTTGCTTCAGGACTTCGACAGCTTCCAGAAGCGCATGTAGAACGCCGCATCGAGCGTCGAGTCGATGCCGTGAACGTTGTTGCGACCCACGGCGATCATGTTCCCCTGCCAGTAGGGAATCGTCGGCACCTGCCGTGCGGCCAGCGATTGCATCGACCGGATCGCGCTGAGCCGGGCGCCGAGGGTCTTCGCGCCCCGCTCCTTCCCGATCAGTGCGGTCATCCGCGGATCGCTGTATCCGTTCACCGTGAAGTTGCCCTTCGCGAAGAACGGGACGGTGTAGTCCTCGGCGTCCGGATAGTCCGGAAACCAACCGAGTTGGAACGCGCCGTACGTGTTGCCGAGCGTCCCGCTGTACTGCGCCCACTCGGCCGACTTCAAGGTCACCTTGAAGAGGCCGGAGCCGTCGAGGGCGCGCTTGATCTCCGCGTACTCGTCGGCCGAGGCGTCGCCGTAGTGCGACGGCGTCCACCAGATGTCGACTGCGACCGGAGTCGTCACGCCCGCCGCCTTCAGGGCCGCAGCGGCTTTCGCCTTGTTCGGGACGGCCCCGTAGACGGTCTTGAACGCATCGGTGTGCCCGGGCAGCCCGGCCGGCACCATCGAGTAGAGCGGCTTGACAGTGCCGTGGTAGACGCGGGTCGCGATCGCCTGCCTCGGGATGAGGTACGCGATCGCCTTCCGCACAGCCAGGCTGTTGAACGGCGCCCGCGTCACGTTCAGGACGAGGTACCGGATCACGACGCCGTTGCCCTTGTGAACCGTGATGCCGTTCGCCTCCGCGAGCGAGCCGAGCTCCGTCGGCGTGAAGTCACGGAACGCCATGTCGATCTCGCCACGCTGCAGCGCGAGCTTCATCGTGGACGACTTCGAGTAGTAGTTGATGATGACCCCGCCGTTGTTCGGCTTCGGGCCCCAGTAGAACGAGTTCGGCTGGTACACGGCCTGCTGGCCCGGCGTGTACTTGACGAGCTTGTAGGGACCGGTGCCGATCTGAGGAGCGGTGTTCGGCTGCAGGCTGCTGCCCGAGTACTTCGCCTTCGGCACGATGTAGCCCGGATTCGTGGCGAGGATGTACGGCCACGTCGACTGCGGGGTCTTCAGGTGGAAGATGACCCTGTTCGGACCCGCCGTCGTCGTGCTCTTCAGGTTCGCGATGAGCGACGAAGGCGTATTCGCCGCCGCCTGCTTGAGGATGTGCTTTTGGTTGACCCGGTCGAACGAGAACTTCACGTCGGCGGACGTCATCGGGCTTCCGTCCGAGAACTTCACGTTCTTGCGGAGCGTGCACGTCCAGGTCATCAGGTTCCCCGAGGCCTTGCAGCCCGTCGCGAGCACCGGCTGCAGCTTGGCACCGTTCGGGAATCCGTAGAGACCTTGGTAGATCGGCAGGTCCACCGTGAACGTTCCGTAGTCGTACTCCCCTGCCGGATCGATGTTCGTGACGCTGTCCGTCGTGCCGTCGACGATCACGGCCGCCGACGTGCTGTCGGCTCCGCTTCGCGCCGCACCGCCGATGCCGACGCCGATGGCGGCGACGGCGACGGCGACCGCCCCGATCAGCGCGGCGAGGCGCCACCTCCTGGTACCTCGAAACATTGATTCCCCTTTCGTCATATGTGCTCCCGAGCGGGCGTAACCGTAACTCCTTAGACGTCCGCGCGTCACATTGCGTTTGTGATCTCTACTGGTCGCCAGGCGTCCCTCGTTCGAGCGACTACGCCGCGCCGTGACTAAAGCGGCCTGTGCGGAGCGCCGATACCCCGTTCGTGGACGCCGCCGAGCGTAAGGAGATCCTGAACCGTTATCGCGACCACAGCCGGCGGTTCGAGGCGGCCGCCGCCCGGCGCAGCTCGCGCAGGCACGGCTCGGTCATCCCGTTCACTCCCCAGATCACGCGCGAGCTCGGGCAGGATCCGACCGCGCGCGAGATCGAGGTTCTCCAGCTCGTCGCCGACGGGCTCGTGAACCGCGAGATCGGCGAACGCCTCTTCCTGTCGGAGGAGACGGTCAAGTCACACGTGAGGCATCTGCTCGCGAAGCTTCAAGCGCGAAGTAGAGCCCACGCCGTAGCGGTCGGCTTCCGGCGTGGGCTCATCGCGTAAGTCTCGAAGCCGTCAGCACCCTTCCTCGCTACCCCGCTCCCCCGGCAGGCGACCCCCGAAAGAGGGATGCCCACCTTCGGCGAAGAACGCAGGATGTGACGGCTCTACCAGGTCTTGGTACTCCGACGCATAGGAACTCCTAGGTTGGGAACTGACGGCAGCCGAATCGTATACCCCGTTCGAGGGATGGCGCAAGGCATCCGGCAGCTTCGCGGTCAGCCACAGCGGCGGACCGTGCTGTACGTAACCGCGCTCGTTCTGGCGGCGAGCGCGCTCGGCGCCGCGCTTCTCGCCACCGGGTACCGAATCGACGCTCCCCTAACGGTTTTCGTGTTGGCGCTTGCCGCCGCCGTTGCGGAGCGAAGCAGCGTCCGCCTTACCAAGTCGACGGAGCTCACGATCGCCGGGTTGCCAGCCCTCGTCGCGGCCGTGCTGTTCGGACCCCTTGCTGCAGGGGTCGTCGGGAGCGCCTCCATGCTTGGAGATCCCGAGTTGGTCGCGCGTCCCAACCGGGAGCGCGCTCCTCGGCTCAAGTGGGCTGCATTCACATGCTCGCGGTTCATCACCGGCGTGGCCACTGGCATTGCCGCTCAAGCAACGCTTCAGGTCGTTCCATCGGTGTTCGGCGGACTCATTGCCGCCACGTTCGTCGGCGCGATCGTCAGCGAGCTTCTGGACATCGCATTCCTTCTCATTACGGTCACCGTGCGGGGAGGGTCGGTGAGCGGCATGGCTAAGTCGGTAGTACCCCTTCTCTTTCTCGCTCCTCCGCTATATGCCCCCGTCGTCGGATTGCTCGCTTACATGTATGTCGAGATCTCGCCGTGGACACTTGCTCTTTTCCTGGCCCCCGCGATGGCAGCACACCGGCTATATGGGCTTTATCAAAAAGAGCGTACGCTCGCAGCAGAATTGTCCCGGGCCAACGCGACCCTCGAGCGTGCGAATCTCCAGTTCGCGGCTGCCCTCATCGCGACTCTCGATGCGCGAGATCGTTACACAGCCGGTCATTCCGCCGCCGTAGCGATCTATTCGCGAGATATTGCGCAAAGAATGGATCTACCCGAAGAAACGCAAGAACAGGCGTATCTTTGCGGTCTGGTTCACGACATAGGCAAGATTGGCCTTCCGCCTGGCCTCCTGGAAAAACCTGGAGCGCTAACTCTTGAGGAGCGTCGCCAAATGCAGGAGCATTCCGCGATCGGCGAAAGGATCCTGGCTCATGTCGACGAGTACTCTGAGATATCTACTATTGTTCGCTTTCACCATGAGCGAATAGACGGCCAGGGATACCCCGACGGCCTGGCTGGGACCGAGATTCCACTCGTTTCCCGCATCATCGCGGTTGCGGACGCTTATAACGCCATGACCTCTGACCGGCCCTACCGAGATGCGATGCCGAGTAGAGTCGCCCGCCTTCGCCTCGCCCAAGCCGTCGAGAGTCAGTTTGACACTGCAGCAGTCGCCGCGTTTGAGGCCATTCTCGCAGGCGCCGATGAGAACTACCGCCTCGCGCGTCGCGAAGACTTCCTGGTCTTTGCTCAGGAGCGGTTTGAGTCTTCGGCGCTCGTGCCAGTAGCTGAAGTGGCTTGACGCCGCAGTGCGGCACGAACGGCCAGATCCTTGCGAGATCGAATCCCAATCTTGTCGTAGATGTGATGCGCATGCGCTTTCACGGTCGACTCTTCGATGACCAGAATCTCGGCGATCTGACGATTTGTCAGGCCCTGACAAATGAGTTCGTAGACCTCACGTTCTCTTGGGGACAAGACTGCGTCGGGGCGCGCTGCGCTGGGGACTGGAAAGCCCGCCGCACATGCAAGGTCATCATCGCCAACATCTCGCACGAGCTGATACAGGCTGTCCCCCGGACGTCGAGTTCTTAGAAGGACGGCAAATAACTCAGGGGCTGAGCGATATACGCAGACGAGCAGATCGGGGGCGCCCATCGAGAACGCCACGTTTTCAAATTCACGAACTCTGCGCGGTGCAACCGTATCGCCGCGCTTTAGGCTAATAACAGCGTTGACTCCGACAGTTAGGATACTAGCTTCAACTGCATGAGTAGTACCCTGGATCGAGTGAATAACTCGAACCGCCTCCTCGAAATGGCCGTTCAAAGCCAATGCAAGAGCTCGGTATCCGCACAACTCGCCCCGCATTGCGGGAAGAAGAGAAGCTCGTAACGGGGCGATCGCGGCGGCTTCTTCGCGCCTGCCCTGCTGGAGTAGACCGCGAATCTGCATGGCTTGACACAAGGCGAGAACATGTGAATTCCGCCCTGCAGCCTGCGCTAGCTCCGCTGCCCGACTGACCGACTCGTCCATCTCCTGCCATTTGCGGAGTCCGCTGAGCGCCATCGCTGCCCAACACAGGGCGTACGGGATGGCAAAGTCGAATCGAAACGTTTCTGCAACGTCGTGGAGCCTGGCCGCAGTGTCAAGGGCGTCGTCATAACGAGCTGCAAGGACAAGACAGGTCGAGTAGGCGCTCAGGAACGATGATTCAAGGAGTGGTTCCGAGAAGGTTCCGATCAATTCGGAGGCAGCGTCCGCCTCCGCCAGGTCAACGCCACCGAACCGCTGCTGGAAGCTGAGTCGGGCAGTCGCGTTGCGAATCGTCGCCTTGGGGTCGGCTGCGACTCCGGATCTGGCCGCAATCGCCTCCATTGCATCCGCAGCGTCCGGTGACTCGAGCTCGATGAGGCAGAGCAGCTGGCCATACAGAGCTTCGCAACGGCGCTCATCGGTATCGGCCGCTGCCTCGGCCCTATCAAAGAGTTGAAGCGCCTCCTCCTCCCGCGACGCAAGGTGTGTAGATCTCCCCGCAAGCAAAAGTGCCCGAAATGCATATGCAGAGTCGGCAGCCGCCGACTCTGCGT
>Ga0066903_100003425_pt1 | contig 12963 bp, 10 predicted proteins | sample PanSoiMetaGPlot1_FD_67491 | JGI IMG/M metagenome (GOLD analysis project Ga0066903, IMG submission 67491) | Tropical forest soil microbial communities from Panama analyzed to predict greenhouse gas emissions - Panama Soil - Plot 1 (version 2) | ecosystem: Environmental > Terrestrial > Soil >... | reverse complement strand
GTGGTGACGGCGGCGGCGTCCACGGTCTCGGCTGCGAATGCGACGGCCACGTTCAATGCCCTGGCGTCCCAGATCGTGCCGTTGTCTGCAACGGTGACGAGCGCGGCTGGAACGATCAACGAGGGCACGGTTACGTTCACAGTGCGCGACGCGGGCAGCGCGGTGATCGGCGCGCCCGTGACGTCGAGTACGGTCGCGAGCGGTTCGGCGTCGGCGAACTTTTCGCTCCCGTCGGGCACGAACGCGCAGACGCTGACGATCACCGCGGTGTACAACGGCACCGCCAACATCGCACCGAGCACCGACGCCACGCACACGCTGACGGTCGTCGCCGCGGCATCCGTCACGTCCGGCGCGAACGCGACGACGACGTTCAGCGCGTCGCCGCACAACGTCCCGCTCGCCGCGACCGTCACGAGCGCCAACGGCACGGTCAACGCCGGTACGGTGACCTTCACCGTCCGCAACGCCGGCAGCGTCGTGATCGGCGCACCAGTGACATCAGGCGCCGTATCGGGTGGCGCGGCGTCGGCGAACTACACGCTGCCGGGCGGTACGGGCGTGCAGACACTGACGATCACGGCGGTGTACAACGGGTCCGCCAACTTCGCCACGAGCACCGACGCGACGCACACGCTGACGGTGACGCCGGCTGCGACGACGACCACTCCGGCCAATGCGAGCGCCAATCCCGGTCCTTCGCCGCAGAGCGTGCCTCTTACGGCGACGGTGGCGAGCGCGGGCGGCACGGTTCCCACGGGAACGGTGACGTTCATGGTGACGACGGCCGGCAACGTCCCGGTCGGTGCGCCGGTGAGCGGACCGGTCGTGAGCGGTACGGCGAATGCGATCTACACGCTGCCGGGCGGCACGGCGCCGCAGACGCTGACGGTGACGGCGAGTTACGGCGCGACGACGAACTTCGGCGCCAGCACCGGTGCCGCCCTGCTCACGGTCGGGTGCTCGAGTCTGTCGATCAGTCCGTCAGCCGCCCCGACGGTCTGGCTCGGCCAGCCCTTCTCGCTGCCGTTCATCGCGACGGGAATCGGCGGCGCAACCGTGACGCTCACGGGAACGCCGCCGCCGGGCCTCATCCTCTCGGGTTCCACCGTGAGCGGGGTCGCGACCTCTCTCGGACGGTTCGACATCACGGCCACGGCGACATCGCCGGCGAGCTCGTGTTCGACGACGACGACGTATGCGCTTCGCGTGATGCGCTCGCCGACGTTCGTGACGGCTGCGGGCGGCGGTTCGCCCTCGGTCCGTGTGTTCGACAATCGCGGGATGCTGACGGCGAGCCTCCTCGCCGACGATCCGTCATTCGCCGGCGGCATCCGCGTCGCGATGGCGGATCTCACCAGCGACGGCGTCGCCGACATCATCACGGCGCCCGGTGACGGCGCGTTCCCGATCGTGCGTGTGTTCGACGGCAGCACGGGCGCGGTGATTCGCAGCTTCGTCGCGTATCCGACGCCCTCGTCGGGCGGCACGTATGTGGCGGCCGGCGACGTGAACGGCGACGGCGTGCCCGACATCATCACGGGCCGCGACGGCGCGGCGCCCGAGGTGCGCGTGTTCGACGGCAAGACCGGCGTGCTGCTCTCGAGCTTCCTCGCCTACGGCGCGGGCGTCGGCGGCGTGCGCGTGGCGGCCGGCGACGTCGACGCCGACGGCATCGCCGAGATCATCACCTCACCGCCGTTCGGGTCGGCGCCCGAGGTGCGGATCTACAGCGCGGCGGGCGTGCTCCGCACGTCGTTCATGGCCTACGCGCCCGCGTTCATCGGCGGCGTGTTCGTGGCGGCGGGCGACATCGACGGCGACGGCCGCGCCGACATCATCACCGGCGCGGATGCCGGCGGCGGCCCCCACGTCCAGGCGTTCAGCGGCGCGGATCTCCACGTGCTGCGCAGCTTCTTCGCCTACGATCCGGCGTTCCCTGGCGGCGTGCGGGTGGCGGCGGGCGATCTGGATCTGGACGGCCACGCCGAGATCATCACGGCCGCGGGTCCGGGCGGCGGTCCGCACGTGCGCGTCTTCGACGGCGTGACCGGCGCCGAACGGGTCGGGATGTTTGCGTTCGATCCGGCGTTTTCGGGCGGCGTGTTCCCGGCGGCGGCGCCGCCGCAGTCGCGCCTGGCGATCGACCTGCCGGGCCCCGGCGCGACGGTGCCGGCGTCGTTCCCGATCGCGGGCTGGGTGTTCGACGGCAGCGCGAGCGGCAACAGCGGCATCGACGCGATTCACGTCTGGGCGGCGCCGGCGGCCGGCGGCGCGCCGATCTTCGTCGGGTGGACGACGGATCTCGGCACGTCGCCGCGGCCCGACGTCGCCGGGCTCTTTGGCGGGTTCTACTCAGAGTCGGGCTTCAACGTGCCGGGCGGGCCCCTGCCGCCTGGGACGTACGACCTCTACGTCTTCGCGCACAGCGCGCGCAGCGGCACGTTCAACACCATCCGTGTCGTGCGCATCGTCGTGACGCCGTAACCTCTTTCGTTCACAATTGGCGGGATGAGAACACATCTCGCCAAGGCGCTCGACTGGGGTGAGGCGCACGCCGACTTCGACGCGGCCGTCAAGGATTTCCCGGCCGCGCTGCGCGGACACCGTGTCGAGGGGCTCCCGTATTCCGCGTGGGAGCTCCTCGAGCACCTTCGTCTCGCGCAGCACGACATTCTCGACTTCTCGCGCAACCCCAAATACAAGGAAAAGAAGTGGCCTGACGAGTACTGGCCGGGCTCGCCGGAGCCGCCCGACGACAAGGCCTGGGATCGCAGCGTCGCGGCGTTCCGCCGCGATCGGCGCGCGCTGCAGAAGCTGGCGGCGGATCCGAACGTGAAGCTGGAGAAGCGGATCCCGCACGGCGACGGCCAGACGTATCTGCGCGAAATCCTGCTCGTGATCGACCACAATGCCTATCACGTTGCCGAGCTCGTGATGCTCAGGCGACTGCTGGGCGCGTGGCGATAGAGATCGACTGCAGACTGAAGATTGAAGACTGCAGATTGCCACGGATTGCCGGTGGCCGATTGTCGATTGAGATTGCCGATTGACGATCGAAGTGACGATTGACGATTGACGATTGACGATTGACGATTGGCGCCAATCCCAATCGTCAATAATCGGCAATCAGCAACCGGCAGTAATCGTCAATCGTCAATCGCCAATCCTTCAATCGGCAATCGGCAGTCGCCAATCCCAATCGGCAATCGGCAATCGGCAGTCACCGCAATCTGCAGTCTTCAATCTTCAGTCTGTAGTCGATCTTAGTCTGCAGTCGATCTAGACGGCTGCTACCCGGCTGCGGGTGACGATCTCGAAAAAGCTCTTGATGTCGAGGCTGGCGCCGCCGACGAGGGCGCCGTCGACGTCTTCGAGGACCGACAGATCGCGGATGTTGTCGGGCTTGACGCTGCCGCCGTAGATGACGTGGCACTGATCGGCGGCGTCGCCGCCGAACCACTGGCGCAGGCGTCCGCGGATGTGCGCGTGGGCTTCGCCGGCCTGCGCGGGCGTTGCGTTGCGGCCGGTGCCGATCGCCCAGACGGGTTCGTAGGCGATGACGGCGGCGCCGATCTGATCGCCGGTCAGCCCGTCGAGCCCCTGCTTGATCTGCCGATCGAGGACGTTCAGCGTGTCGTTCGCGTCGCGCTCGTCGAGCGTCTCGCCGATGCAGACGATCGGCGTCAGCTGCGCGGCGATGGCGGCGGCGAGCTTCCGGTTGACGGTCTGATCCGTTTCACCGAAGAGCCGGCGGCGCTCCGAGTGGCCGATGATCACGTACTCGGCGCCCGCTTCCTTCAGCATGCCGGCGCTCACCTCGCCGGTGAACGCGCCTTCACGCTCCCAGTACATGTCCTGGCCCGCGACCCCGATGTTCGAGCCGTGCGCGGCCTCGACCGCCGTGTGGAGCGCGGTGAACGGCGGCGCGACGACGATCTCGACGTCGTGCACGTCCTTCACCATCTTCCGGAATTCCTTGACGAAGGCGACCGTCTCCTGGACGGTCTTGAACATCTTCCAGTTCGCCGCGATGAACGGTGTGCGCATGGTCATTTGTCGGGAAGCGCCGCGACGCCGGGGAGCGTGCGGCCGCCGAGGAATTCGAGCGACGCGCCGCCGCCGGTGGAGATGTGCGTGATCCGATCCGTGACGCCCGCTTTCGCGACCGCCGCGATCGAATCGCCGCCCCCGATGACGGTCGTCCCCTGGACCGACGCGACGGCCCTCGCCACTTCGAGCGTGCCAGTGGCGAACGCGTCGATCTCGAACACGCCCATCGGCCCGTTCCAGACGACCGTCTTCGCCCACGCGATCACCTCTCGATAGGCCACGCTCGTCTTCGGGCCGATGTCGAGGCCCATGCGATCGCCGATCGCGGGATCGCCGACGTCCAGCGTCTGCGTCGGTACGCCGGCTTCGAGCTTCGGCGCCACGACATGATCGGACGGGAGCTGGAACTGCAGGCCGCGCGCCTTCACGCGCGCTTCGACGTCCCGCGCCGCGTCGAGCAGCTCGGGCTCGACGAGCGATGTGCCGACGGGTACACCGCGCTCCTGAAGGAACGTGTAGGCCATCGCTCCGCCGATGAGCAGGGCGTCCAGGCGCGGGATCAGGTTCTGGATCACCTCGAGCTTGTCCGACACCTTCGCGCCGCCGAGGATCGCGACGAACGGCCGGTCGGGGCGCTCGAGCACCTTGCCGAGATGCTCGAGTTCGGCCGCCATCAGCAGGCCCGAGGCGGCGATCTTCACGTGCTTCACCACGCCTTCGGTCGAGGCGTGCGCGCGGTGCGCCGAGCCGAACGCGTCGTTGACGTAGACGTCCGCCAGCTCCGCGAGCTGCTTCGCGAACCCGGCGTCGTTCTTCTCTTCCTCGGCGTGGAACCGGAGGTTCTCGAGGAGGACCACTCCGCCATTCGAGCCGGCGTCGGCGATCGCCGTCTTCGCCGGTTCGCCGACGCAGTCGCCGGCGAACACCACCGGCCGCTTCAGCAGCGCCGACACGCGGTCGGCGACCGGCTTCAGCGAGTACTCGGGCGCCGGCTTGCCTTTGGGGCGGCCGAGATGCGAGCACAGGATGACGGTGGCGGCCCCGTGCTGCAGCGCGTACTCGATCGTCGGCAGCGACGCGCGGATGCGCGTGTCGTCGCCGATCGTGCCGTTCTTGATCGGCACGTTGAAGTCGACGCGCACGAGTACGCGCCGGCCCTTCAGATCGAGGTCCGTGATCGACCGCTTGGCCACTTACAGGCCCTTCTTGATCATCAGGCGGAGCAGGTCCACGCAGCGGCTCGAGTAGCCCCACTCGTTGTCGTACCACGAGAGGACCTTCACGAAGTCGCCGTCCATCACTTTCGTGTACGGCGCGTCGACCGACGACGAGTGCGGGTTGCCGCGGAAGTCGATCGAGACGAGCGGCGCCTCGACGACCTCGAGGATGCCCTTGAGACGGCCCTTCGCTTCTTCCTTGAACGCCGCGTTCACCTCTTCGGCGGTGGTGGATGTGTTCAGCAGCGCGGCGAGGTCGACGCACGAGACGTTCGGCGTCGGGACGCGCATCGAGATGCCGTCCAGTTTGCCCTTGAGCTCGGGCATCACTTCGCCGACCGCGGTCGCCGCGCCCGTCGTCGTCGGGATGATCGACAGCGCCGCCGCGCGCGCGCGCCGCAGGTCCTTGTGCGGCAGGTCGAGCAGCTGCTGGTCGTTCGTGTACGAGTGCACCGTCGTCATCCAGCCCTTCTTGATCCCGAAGCGCTCGTGCAGCACCTTCGCGAGCGGCGCGAGGCAGTTGGTCGTGCACGACGCGTTCGAGATGATGTGGTGGGCCTTCGGGTCGTACTTCTCGTCGTTGACGCCGAGGACGACGGAGAAGTCGGGCTTCTTGGCGGGCGCCGTGATGATGACCTTCTTCGCGCCGGCCGCGAGGTGCTTGGCGGCGCTGTCGCGATCGGTGAAGAGCCCGGTGGACTCGAACACGACCTCGACGCCCAGGTCCTTCCACGGCAGCAGCGCCGGGTCCTTCAGCGACAGCACCTGGAACTCGTCGCCGTCGACCTTGATCCGGTCGCTGCTCGCGCTGATGTCCGACTTCAGATTCCCGAGAATCGAGTCGTACTTGAGCAGGTGCGCGAGCGTCGCGGCGCTCGTCAGGTCGTTGACCGCGACGAAATCGATGTCTTTCGACCCGAGGGCCGCGCGCATGATGTTGCGGCCGATGCGGCCGAATCCGTTGATCCCAACCTTCGTAGCCATTCTGGAGAGCCTCCGACACCAACATCGCCCCGCAGGAGACGCGGGGACAAGGACCAAGCCGGCGGTGCTCCGCGGCTGGTGAAACGGTCATTCTAGTGCATAATCAATCTCTTAGACGGTGTATCTCCTATACAGCGTACTCATCGTTACATTCTTTCTGATCATGTCGCCGTACCTCGCCTGGCAGGCGGTGCGGTACAGGAAGTACATCGGATCGCTCGGCCAGAGGCTCGGCTATCTGCCGATCACCTTCAATCTCGACGGCGAGGAATCGATCTGGATCCACGCGGTGTCGGTGGGCGAAGTGCTGACCGCCCGCGCGCTGCTGCCGCAGCTGCGTGAGCGCTATCCGCGCCTCCGCATCTTCCTCTCGACGACGACGATGACCGGACAGGACATCGCGCGCAACAGCCTGCAGTACGTCGACGGCGTGTTCTACTTCCCCTTCGATCTCGGCTTCGTGGTGAACCGGACGCTGCGGCTCGTGAAGCCGCGCCTGTTCATCATGATGGAGACCGAGATCTGGCCGAACCTGCTGCGCGCGTGCAAGCGTGCCGGTGTCCGCACGGTGCTGGTGAACGGCCGCATTTCGGCGCGATCCTATCCGCGCTACCGACTCGCGCGGCCGTTCTTCCGGCGCGTGCTCGTGCACGTCGACCGCTTCTGCATGCAGAGCGACGAATCGGCGCGCCGCATCATCGAGATCGGCGCCGATCCGGAGAAGGTCGTCGTGACGGGCAGCCTGAAGTTCGACTCGCTCGAGATTCCGGGCGCGTCCACCGCCGCCGATCGCGGGCCCAACCGCGTGCTGCGCTATTTCCGGATCAGTCCGGATCGTCCCGTCCTCATCGCGGCGAGCACGCTCAAAGGGGAAGAGGAGCCGGTGTTCGAGGCCTTCCAGCGCATTCGTGCGCGGCTGCCCGAGGCGCTCCTCATCATCGCGCCGCGCAAGCCGGAGCGGTTCGACGACGTGGAGCAGATCGCGCGGCGCGGCGGCTGGCGCGTCGCGCGCCGAAAGGAACTGCCCGTCGACGCCGAACCGCGGCAGGACGTCGTCGTCCTCGACACGATCGGCGAGCTCGCGCAGCTCTACCAGGTCGCGACGGCGGTCTTCGTCGGCGGATCGCTCGTCGATCAGGGGGGCCACAACATCCTCGAGCCCGCGGTGTTCGGCAAGGCGATCGTGTTCGGTCCCTACATGCAGAACTTCGCCGAGATCGCGCGCACGTTCGTCGAGAACGACGCGGCCGTCCAGATCCGCTCGGGGCGCGAGCTGGAGCAGGCGCTGCTCGCGCTGCTCACCGATCCCGTCCGGCGCGCGCGGCTCGGCGCCGCCGCCCGCGCCCTCGTCGAGGCGAACCGCGGCGCGCGCGGCAAGACGATGACCGCGATCGCGCGCGTGCTGCCGCCGCAGGATTCCGGCAACGTGCGCCCGTTCCGGGTGGTCCACTGATCTCCACGGCATACGCCGCCGCCGCGCGGGCCCGCCGCGGCTTCTTCGCACGCCGCCCGGATCTGCAGCGCACGCTCGACCGCCCTGTCATCAGCATCGGCAACCTCGCCGCGGGCGGCCGCGGCAAGACGCCCATGGCCGCGCTCGTCGCCGCCGCGCTGCGCGACGCGGGCGAGCGTCCCGCGATCCTGAGCCGCGGCTACGCCCGCCGACAGCCGGAGGACGGCGTCGTCGTCGTCCGCGACGCCGGCGGCATTCGCGCCGACCTCGATCGCTCGGGCGACGAACCGCTCATGCTCGCGCGCCAGCTCGATGGCGTGGCCGTGCTCGTGTCGAGCAGCCGGCACCTCGCCGGCCGGCTCGCCGAGTGCCGCCTGGGCTGCACGGTGCACGTGCTGGACGACGGATTCCAGCACTTCGATCTGCATCGCAACGCCGATCTCGTCATGATCGCGCAGGAGGATCTGGATCGGCCCGTGACGCTGCCCTCGGGGCGGCTTCGCGAACCGCTGGACGCGGCGTCGGCAGCGGACGCGTTCGTGCTGTTGGACGCCGCGGATCGTGCCGACGCAGGCGGCGTCTTCAGAACCGGCGTCCCTGTCTGGCGCGCGAGGCGCACGCAGGCTGGTGCCGCGACGACCGATCCGGTTGCCGCGATCGCCGGAACGGCGTCGCCCGGATCGTTTTTCGCCGCGCTGCGCGCACACGGCTGGAACGTCGTCGCCGAGGTGCCGTTCCGGGATCATCATCCGTATTCGGCGCGTGACGTCCTCGAGATCGCCGACGTCGCGCGGGCGCAGGGGGCGCGGCGGATCGTGACGACGGAGAAGGATCTCGTGCGGCTGCTGCCGTACCGGCCGTTCGCGCTGCCGATCGAGGCCGTGCCGCTGACGCTCGAGCTCGACGACCGTCCGTCGTTCGTCGAGTGGCTGCTTTCGGTTGTGAGGCGTCCGCGATCGTGAGGGCATCCCTTCAGCACCGGCTCGAGTACGCCGGCGTCATGACGGCGCGGGCGCTGACGCGCCCGTGCTCGATGCGCGTGGTGCTCGCGGCCGGGACGCTGCTCGGCCGGCTGTTCCACGCCCTCGACGGCCCGCACCGGCGGCTCGCGCTCGGCAACCTCGAGGCGGCGTTTCCGGGCCGTCCGGCCGCCGAGCGCGCGGCGATCGCGCGCGAGATGTTCGCGCACTTCGGCCGCCTGCTGATGGTGCTGTTGAAGTTCAGCACGATGGCGCCGTCGCGCATGCTGGAGTGCGTCGAGTTCGAAGGGGAAGAGCGCGTCGAAGCGGCGCACGCGCTCGATCGCGGCGTGCTGCTCTTCACCGGCCACTTCGGCTACTGGGAGATCAACGCGCTCGTGCACGCGATGAAGCTGGGCCCGATGGCGGTGCTGGCGCGACCGCTCGACAATCCGCTCCTGCACGATCTGCTGGAGCACGTCCGCGGCCTGACGGGCAACGTCGTCATTTACCGGAAGGGCGCCCTGCGCCGCGTGCTGCGTACCCTCGCCGCCAACCAGGCGGTCGCGCTGCTCATCGACCAGCACATCCACACCGACGCCGTCCTCGTGGATTTCTTCAACCGTCCCGCGGCGACGACGACGGCGCTGGCGGCGATCGCGCTGCGTACGGGCGCGCCGGTGATCCCGGTGTTCGCGCTGCCGCTCCCGGGCGGCCGCTTCCGGATGGTGTACGAGCACGCGGTCGAGCCGCCGAACGCCGACGATCCCGACGCGATTCGTCTCTTCACGCAGCGGTGCACGGACGTCCTCGAGATGTACGTCCGCCGCTATCCCGGCCTCTGGCTCTGGATGCACCGCCGCTGGCGCGACGTCGCCCCCGAGTCCGCCGGCGGCATGTTCCCCGCGGCGAGCGCGGAAGAAGAGTAGTTCGTGAGGACAGTCACGCACGTACTCTCGCGGAGGCCGCAGAGCGCGCAGAGAAAAGCAGGCCACGGATCACGCGGATCACGCGGACAAGACCGGTCGCGCGGCGGACCGGCTGCGTTCGCGCGCCGCGCTACGCGCGGCGGGACGGTGTGCGAGAGGCGGAACAACGAACGCCAGCCGTTTACAGGGCGCTCGTTGTTCCGCCTCTCACACACCGTCCTACGGCCGGCCGAAGGCCGGCCTACGCGAACGCAGCCTCGCTGCCGCGCGAGGCGCCACTCGGCGGGACCGCGGCTCTGTCTTGTCCGTGTGATCCGTGTAATCCGTGGCCTGTTTCTTCTTTGCGTCCTCCGCGCCCTCCGCGCGAGTACGTGCGTGGCAGGCGGTCGATGAACCCGGATGGTCGCCTGATCGTCCGCGCGCCCAACTGGCTCGGCGACGCCGTGATGGCGCTGCCGGCGCTGGACGCGGTCCGCCGCGCGCACCCGGGCGCCACCATCGTGCTCGCGGCGCGCGCATCCGTGGCGCCGCTCTTCGAGGAGGACACGCCCGCCCGGCCCGACGAGATCGTCGTCGTGGACGATGCGCGGGAGATCGCACAGCTCCGCGGCGTCCGCGCGGACGCGATCCTGCTGCTGCCGAACTCGTTCGCGAGCGCGTGGCGCGCGCGGCGCGCCGGCATCGCGGAGCGATGGGGATTCCGTGCCGGCGGCCGCGGATGGCTGCTGAGCCGCGGCGTCGGCCGGCCGCGCGGGCGCGTGCATCACGTCGACTACTACCGCGCGCTGATCAAAGAGCTCGGGTTCGCCGCGCCGATTCCGCCTGAAGGCGGAAGCGACAGGAACGAGAAGAGGAGCGCCGCCTCGCCGTCTCACGGCGGAAGCGATGACCCGCGGATTGCGGCGCGGCCGCAAACGCTCGAGAAGGCCGACGCGCTGCTGCGCCAGCACGGCGCGCCGTCCGGAACGCCGCTGGTCGGCTTTGCGCCGGGGGCGGCCTACGGCCACGCGAAGCGCTGGCCGCCCGATCGCGTTGCCGCCGTCATCGCCGCCCTGCAGGCGCGCGGCGTCGCGGCCGTGGTCGTCGGCGCCGCGGCGGACCGCGACACCGCGCGTGCGATAGAATCGTCGCTGCCGGCGGGGACGCGGTTCGTGGACCTGGTCGGCCGCACGACGCTCCGCCAGCTCGTGGGCGTCGTGGCGCGCTGCGCCGCGTTCGTGTCGAACGACTCGGGCGCGATGCACGTCGCGGCGGCGCTCGGCGTGCCGCTGACGGCGATCTTCGGGCCGACCGACGAGCGGGTCACGTCGCCGGGCGGGGCCCTTCGACAGGCTCAGGCCAGGACGGACATAATCGTGCGCGACGTCTTCTGCCGGCCGTGCCTGTTGCGCGAGTGCCCCATCGATCATCGCTGCATGAAAAGGATTGACGTCGACACCGTGCTCCAGTCGGTCGCGGGCCATCTCAAATGACAATCGCGCGCGAACGAGCGCAGCGAGTGAGCCACGCGCCCGCCTTCGCGCGAAGCGCTTCGGCGAGGTCTCGCCGTAGCTTGGGCGGAGACGGAGCGGGGCACGGGGCCCCCGCGAGTGCGCGTGTAGGGGAGTCCGAGGGGCGAAGCCCCTCGGGTGAATAATGCGAGCCGTGTTCCTGGATCGCGACGGGACGCTCGTCGAAGAGGCGGGCTATCTCGATTGCCTCGATCGGCTCGTGTTCTTCCCCTACACCGTGGACGCCGTCCGCGTGCTCAACGACGCCGGCTTCACCATCGTCGTCGTCACCAACCAGGCGGGCATCGCGCGCGGCATCGTGCGCGAGGCGTTCGTCGCCGAAGCGCACCAGGCCATCTCGGCGAAGCTCGCGGCCGGCGGCGCGCGCATCGACGCGTACTACTACTGCCCGCACTATCCCACGGGCGTGATCGAGCCGTACAGCCGCGCCTGCGACTGCCGCAAGCCGCAGCCGGGACTGCTGCGGCGCGCGGCGGCCGACCTGTCGATCGACCTCGCGCGCTCGTTCGTCGTCGGCGATCGCTGGCACGACATCGCCGCGGGACAGGCGGTCGGCGCGCGCGGCGTGCTCGTGCGCACGGGGCTCGGCCGCCGCGACGAAGCCGCGCCCGAACCCGGAACGGCCGCGGCCGCCATTGTCGATACGCTTGCCGACGCCTCGGCGTGGATTCTCGATCAGCTATGACCTCGACTGTCGACCCCGCCCGTCTTCTCGGACTCCTGGACGAGATCGCCGGCGTCCGCATCGTGATTGCCGGCGACCTGCTGGCCGACCAGTTCATCTACGGCGAGATCGCGCGCGTGTCGCGCGAGGCGCCCGTGCTGATCCTCAACTACGACTCCACGGAAGTCCTGCCGGGCGGCGCCGGCAACGCGGCGGCGAACGTCGCGGCGATCGGCGGCACGGCACGCGCGGTGGGGCAGGTCGGCCGCGACGAGGCCGGGCAGCGCCTGCTGCACGCGCTCCGCCAGCGCAAGGTCGACGTGACGCAGGCGATCCGGCCCGGCGGGTACCAGACGCCCACCAAGACGCGCATCCTCGCCGGCGGTATCCACTCGGCCAAGCAGCAGGTCGTTCGCATCGACCGCGCGTCGACACCGGCAGTGGACGCCAAGACGCGCGCGGCGTTCGAATCGCGCGTGCTGCGCGCCGTGCGCGGCGCGGACGCGCTGCTCGTGTCCGACTACGGCTGCGGGCTGGTCACGCCGGATCTCGTCGCGAAGGCGCGCCGCGTGCTGAAGAACGCGCCCGTCATCGTCGATTCGCGCTACGCGCTGCTGAAGTTCCACGGGATGACGGCCTGCACGCCGAACGAGTCGGAAGTGGAGCAGGCGCTGGGCGTCAGGATCGGCGACGATCCGAAGGCGCTCGAGCGCGCCGGGCGGACGCTGCTGCGCAAGACGCGGGCGCACGCCGTGCTCGTCACGCGCGGCAGCCGCGGCATGGCGCTCTTCGAGCCCGCGCGTCCGACCGTGCACATCCCGATCGTCGGCTCGGATCAGATCGCCGACGTCACCGGCGCCGGTGACACCGTGATCGCGACCGTGACGCTCGCCTTGAGCGCGGGCGCGTCGTTCCTCGAGGCCGCGCACCTCGCCAACCACGCCGGCGGCATCGTCGTCATGAAGCGCGGCACGGCGACGGTGAACGCGAGCGAGCTGCGCTACGCGATCAGCGGCGGCGCCATCGGCCGGCCCGTCACCTGACGATGGGGCGGGTGCTCGAGAACGGAACTCACGACGGCGATCGCCGGCGAGCGGCGCGAGGGCCGGACGATCGCGTTCGCCAACGGCTGCTTCGATTCTCTCCGAGGGGCTTCGCCCCTCGGACTCCCCTACGCCGTCGCTCGCTCGCGC
>Ga0066903_100003424_pt1 | contig 12964 bp, 12 predicted proteins | sample PanSoiMetaGPlot1_FD_67491 | JGI IMG/M metagenome (GOLD analysis project Ga0066903, IMG submission 67491) | Tropical forest soil microbial communities from Panama analyzed to predict greenhouse gas emissions - Panama Soil - Plot 1 (version 2) | ecosystem: Environmental > Terrestrial > Soil >... | reverse complement strand
CGACCGGAGCCGGGAACGACGGGCTCGACGGGGGCGCCGACGTCTGGATCGCGGTGCCCGTCTCCGCTGCTTGACGGTGTCCGGACGAACGCAGAAGATGCAGGCATGGCAGGCGGCCATTTCCTCGTGCAGGCACGTGAATGGGCCTGGCCGAGAACGCTCTTGGAGCCGTGGATTCCACGCTCGCTCGCCCACTGGCGGTCGGTGCCGGGCGGCCGCGACTGGCTTCGACGCCTGCCGGAGATCGTCGACGAGTGTGCGGCCGCCTGGGACCTGGAGCTGGGAAAGCCGTACAACGGCGGCAAGGTCGGGCTCGCGCTGAGGGCCGGACGGGCCGACGGCTCGCCCGCGGTGCTCAAGGTCAGCTTTCCGGGGTTCGGAGCGGGCAACGAGGCGGCCGCGCTCGCGCACTGGCGCGGCGTCGGTGCGGTGCGTCTGCTCGAGCGCGACGACGAGCGCCACGCGCTGCTCCTCGAGCGCTGCGAGCCCGGCGGCCAGCTCTCGGGCGTCGCGGACGAGGACGAGGCGCAGGCGGCTGCAGCCCACGTGCTTCGCCAGATCTGGCGTTGTCCCCCCGAACCGCACCCGTTCGCGCTGCTGGAGGACGAGACGGCGCGGTGGGAAGAGCAGCTGCCGGCGCGGTGGAAGGCGCACGGGGGGCCGTTCGAGCGGGCGCTCCTCGATGCCGCAGTCGCAGCCTGCCGAGACCTCGGATCCGATCAACAAGACGCCGTGGTATGCCACCAGGACTTCCACGGCGGCAACGTGCTGCGGGCGACGCGCGAGCGCTGGCTCGCAATCGACCCGAAGCCCGTCGTGGGTGAGCGCGCGTTCGACACGGCCTGGCTCCTGCGCGACCGGCGCGCCACGATCGGCGCGAACGCACATCCCGAGCAGAGGCTGCGGCGGCGGCTCGACCTGCTCGTCGGCGAGCTCGGGCTCGACCGCGAGCGGATGCTGGGCTGGGGCATCGCGCGGGCGGTCGAATGGGCGCTCCACGGCCGGCGGGTGCAGCACGGTCACGTCGAGTTCGCAAAGCTACTCCTGGCCGTCTGACCGCAGGTAGCTTGCGGTCGTGCTCGACGACCGCGTTCTCGCCGTCATGCATCGCCTCGAGGAGGAGGACCGGCTCGAGCGTGAACAGGGCCTGCCGAGCGCCGTGCGGGCTCGCGCCGTCGCGCCGACGACGGGCCGGTTCCTGTTCGGACTCGTCGCGCACCATCCCGGCTGCGACGTTCTCGAGCTCGGCGGCTCGCGCGGGTATTCGACACTCTGGTTCGCCGCCGGGGTGCGCTACCTCGGCGGGCTTGTCGTGTCGCTCGAGAACGACCCGGTCAAGTGCCAGGCGAGGCGCCGCAACATCGCCGAGGCGGGTCTCGACGAGTGGGTCGAGTTGGTCGACGGCGATGCGCTGGAGCTCGTCCCGTCGCTCGCCGAGTCGTTCGACGTCGTCTTCATCGACGCGGAGAAGGACGACTACGAGGCGCTGTTCCAGCTCGCGCGGGAGAAAGTCGAGCCGGGGGCGGTCCTCGTCGCCGACAACGTGCTCTCGCACGAGGACAGCCTCGGCGCCTACTCGCGTGCCCGTCAGGACGACCCGACGCTCGTCAGCGTCACCGTGCCGCTCGACCGTGGTCTCGAGCTGAGCACTGTGATTTCCGACACGAGGCCGTCTTGACTGGACCCGTATAGTTGGATTACCGCGGAAAGGAGGTGGTCCGAGTTGAGTGAAGACTGTTCGGGCAGTGGAGGTACCAGCGGGTAGGGGCGTGTCCCCGAGACCTGAAGGGAACCGCCTAGCCAGCGTGGGGGACTCGCTGCAAGCGCCGCCGGCTTAACTGCACGCCGAGCTGGAAGCGCCCCTACTAGTTCAACGCTGGTAACCGGATGAAAGGGCTCCGCAAGGGGCCCTTTCTCTTTGCGCGGGCCGGGCGTGCTATGCGGGCTGGGCCTGCCCGAGCCGCTGCAGCAGCGAGAGCAGCCGCTGAACCGGCTGACCGAGCACGTTCGACAGGCCGAACGGCCTCGACTCGTAGCGCAGGATCACGGCGTCCGCCAGCCCGGTGACGAGCGGCGCCAGCTCCTGCACGCGCTGCTTGACGGCGGGAGCGACCCTGGCATCCGACTCGATCAGCCGCTTGAGGACGTGGAGCCCGTATGCGACGTGCCGCGACTCGTCCCGGTTGACGAGGACCAGCCCTTCACGCAGGCCAGGGAGGATGTTCCTCGGCTCGAGCGCCTCCTCGAGTACCAGCTGGCCGGTGTCGGCGAGCATGCCCTCGACGATCAGGCAGTACGTCGTGAGCGCCCGTGCGTGCGCGACGGGGCTGGAGTCGGTCATGAGGCGGCTCATCGCCTCCGGGAGCTCGACGTCGTAGAGGCGCCGTCCGGGTTCCGGCGCTGTCACGAGGCCGTCCCCGCGGATCACCTCGTCGAGGTAGCGGCGGAAGAAGTCCGTGTGCTTCCCTTCCTCCCAGAGCCACGCCGTCACGAACAGCTCGTCGTCGTATCGTCGCTGTTTCCCCGCGAGGAAGGCGATCGGAAGGAGATCGCGCGTCACGGCCTCCTCGCCGGCGAAGAAGAGCCACGCCACGTGCGCGAGGAGGTCACGCTCGTCGGGAGCGAGGCGGGGCCACTGCTCGAGGTCCTCCGTGAAGTCGATCGCGGCCGGATCCCACGTGCCGAGCTGCTTGGCCTTCTCGTACAGGCGCTGGACCTCCACGTCGCGCGCGGGCTCGCTCGCCCGGACTCTCGAGGTCGCAGACGTCTTGCCGGGCGCAGCGATCGGCGTGTACCGCTTCGAGTCGATTTCGTCCTCCTGGGCGTCCGAGGTGGTCGTACTCTACGGTGTCCCCGGCGTCTCGTGGAAGACGATCTCGAGCCGTTCGAGCTCGGTGAACGAGATGCCGGCGGCCCTGGCCCTGGAGCGGAAGTCCCCGGCGCTGGCTGCGCTCTCCCGGAGATCGGACTCGCTGTCCCAGAAGCTGATCGAGACGGCGCGTTGTCCGTCGGGGCTCGCCAGCCCGATCAATCCCTGCCAGCCCGGTTGTCGGCGTTGGATCGGAAGGACGTGGTTGGCCATCAGCTCCAGCACTCGACGAGCGCTGTCCGGCGGGCCTTCGAACGTCGTCATCCGAACGCACGGGCCGCCCGAGGGCCTCTCGCCGATCGCGTCGTGCTCGATCGGCATCAGGCCGCCCGTCGGATCTGCTCGTCCAGCGGGACGAGGTCGACCTCGAAGGTCTCGAGCGCTGGCCCGTTGTCGCAGACGTTGTCGCCGCCGTCGGCGAGCATGGTCAGCTGGTCGCGGGTCACGGGTGCGCCGGGTAGCCGCTCCACGACCAGAGCCACGGGGCGCACCAGCCCGAAGGGCACATGGACCGTGCCGCGCCGGACGCCGAGGATGCTCTTCAGACGGTCGTAGAGCTCGTTCCAGCTGACGGCGTCCGGCCCGCCGATCTCGAACGCGCGCCCGGCGGCGCCGGTGGCGTCGACGGCCTGGGCGAAGAACGACGCTACGTCCTCGACCCAGATGGGCTGGAGCCGGATCGTCCCGTCGCCGAGAACCGGCGTGACCGGGCTGAGCTTCACCTGGCGGACGAACGTCGGCAGCACCCCGCCTTCCTTGCCGAAGACGAAACTGGGCCGGAAGACGACGTGTTCGAGACCGGCGGCGCCGACGGCCTGCTCCATCGCCCACTTGGCCCGGAAGTACGGCACCAGCTCGCGGTTCTGCTCGCTCGTCCCGAGCGCACTCATCAGGACGAAACGGCGGACGCCGGCCTTCTCCGCCGCCGCGAGCAGGCTCTCCGTGCCGCCGACCATCACCCGGTCGTAGTCCTGGCGGGAGCCCTTGATGATCGCGACGAGGTGGACGACGGCCTCGCACCCCTCGGCCGCCCGGCCCAGGCTGTCGGCGTTGGTGACGTCCCCCTCGGCCAGCTCGCAGCCCCACGTCTGGAGCTTCTTCGCCCGCTCCGGGCTGCGGACGAGGGCGCGCACGTCGTGCTCGCGCGCGCGGAGGGCGTACGCGACCTTCGGGCCGACGAAGCCCGTGCCGCCGGTGAGCAGGACCTTCACGAGCCGTCCCGCTCGAAATTGCGCCAGTAACGGCTCGGCGTCGGGCCGCGCTGGCCCTGGTACTTCGACCCCAGCTCGGCCGACCCGTAGGGGTGCTCGGCCGATTCGGTCATGCGCACGAACGAGAGCTGCCCGATCTTCATGCCGTGGTAGATCGTGATCGGGAGATTGGCGACGTTGGAGAGTTCGAGCGTGACGTGCCCGTCCCAGCCCGGGTCGATGAAGCCGGCCGTCGAGTGGATCAGCAGGCCGAGCCTGCCGAGGGAGCTCTTGCCCTCGAGCCGCGCGACCAGGTCGTCGGGCAGCTTCACACGCTCGAGCGTCGAGCCGAGCACGAACTCGCCGGGGTGGAGGATAAAGGGTTCGTCGCCGATCTCGACCATCTCGGTCAGGTCCTCCTGCTCCTGCTTGACGTCGATGAACGGGTAGCGGGAGTTCCGGAAGACCCTGAAGTACCGGTCGACGCGCACGTCCACGCTGGACGGCTGCAAGAGCTCCGGGTCGTAGGGGTCGATCTCGATCCGCCCCTCCTCGATCAGCGCGCGGATCGTCCGGTCGGACAGAACCATGCGGCGATTCTACGAGCCGGTTCGCGCGTGCTGCGAGCACCTCTGAATACGGCGTATACGGCTATGCACGCCGACCGGGAGCTGGGCTAAGCTGCAGGCGTGGCCACGATGAGGACGATCGAGATCAAGACGGCCGTCCCCGGGCCCCGGTCGGCCGAGGTCCTGCGTCGCAAGCAGCAGGTCGTCGCCGATCCGCTCTCGATCTACGTGCCCGTCGTCGTCGACCGCGCCCACGGAGCGACCGTGACGGACATCGACGGCAACACCTTCATCGACTTCATGGGCGGCGTCGGCTGCCTCAACGTCGGCCACGCCCACCCCCGTGTGACGGCAGCGATCCAGGAGCAGGCCGAGCGGTTCCTGCACACCGACTTCTCCGTTCTTCCGTACGAGCTCTACGTGACCCTGTCCGAGCGGCTGCTGGCGCTCACGCCGATCTCCGGCGAGACCAAGGCCGCGTTCTTCAACGCCGGCACCGAGGCGGTCGAGAACGCGATCAAGTTCGCCCGCTCGTATACGAAGCGCCCAGCAGTGATCGCCTTCGAAGGCGGCTTCCACGGCCGGACGCTGCTCTCGCTGTCTTTGACCTCGAAGGTGCACCCCTACAAGGCCGGGCTCGGCCCGTTCGCCCCGGAGGTCTACCGGGTGCCGTTCCCGAACGACTTCCGCGGCCCCGACTCGCGCACGGCCCTCGAGGCGCTGGAGCGCGCCTTCGACACGCGGGTGTCTGCCGAGCAGGTGGCGGCGATCGTGATCGAGCCGATTCAGGGCGAAGGCGGGTTCGTCGTCTGCCCGCGCGACTACATGCACGGGCTCCGGGCGCTCTGCGACAGGCACGGCATCGTCCTCGTCGCGGACGAGGTGCAGACGGGGGTCGCCCGCACCGGCCGCTTCTTCGCGATGGAGCACTACGCCGTCGAGGCAGACCTGATCACGGTCGCCAAGTCGATCGCCGCCGGGCTGCCGCTGTCGGGCGTCCTCGGCCGGGCCGAGATCATGGACGCGCCGGCGGACTCCGCCGTCGGGGGCACCTATGTCGGCAACCCCGTGGCGCAGGCTGCCGCGCTCGCCGTCCTCGACGTGGTCGAGGAGGACGGGCTCTGCGAGCGCGCCGCAGCCATCGGCGAGACGATCCGCTCGCGCATGATCGCCTGGCAGGACAGTCACGAGCAGATCGGCGACGTTCGCGGCGTGGGGGCGATGCTCGCAATCGAGCTCGTGCACGATCGCGAGCTGAGGGAGCCTGCGCCCGAGCTCGCGACGGCCGTCGTGAACGAGGCCGCCGCCCGTGGCCTGCTGCTGCTCAAGGCCGGCGTCTACTCGAACGTGATCCGGGTCCTGCTGCCGCTTGTGATCGAGGACTCGGAGCTCGACGAAGCGCTCGACGTCTGGGAAGAGGCGCTCGACGCGGCGCTGGCCGGAGCCGGTTCCGCCCCGCATCTGGGCTCGGGCGACCAGGACTGAGAGTTTCGGTGCGCCGTGCGAGGGTTTAGACTCGCCCGGCAATGCTCCACCGAAACAACAAGGTCGAGCTGCTGAAGAAGGCGCCGCTGTTCGCCGGCTGCTCGAAGAAGGAGCTCGAGCAGATCGCCATGGTCGCCGACGAGCTCGACTTCCAGGCGGGCAAGACGCTGATCAAGGAAGGGGCGCCGGGCCGCGAGTTCTTCGTGCTCGTCGACGGCACGGTCGAAGTGAGCCGCGAGGGGCGGACGATCGACACCGCAGGGCCGGGCGACTTCTTCGGGGAGATGGCGCTACTCACCGAACAGCCGCGCAACGCAACGGTGACGACGACGTCGAAAGTCGACGTGCTCATCCTCACCTCCAGGAGCTTTCGGTCGCTGGTCGAGCACAACCCGCTGATCGCGCTCAAGGTGATGCGCGCGGTCGCGGACCGGGTGCCGGCGGAAGAGCTCTAGACCGCAATGCGCGCCACTGCGGCGGCTGCTCGAGCTGCACGTCGAGCTCGTCGCCACCGTCGAGGGCGAGGTCGCTTCCGAGTCGTGACTCAGAAGACGAGCCGGCTGCGGCGCTCGTGCCGCTCGATCGCGAGGTCGACGAGCCGCGAGAGGATCTCGGGGTACGCGACGCCCGAGGCCTCGAACAGTTTGGCGTAGACGCTCGTCGCCGTGAAGCCCGGAATCGTGTTCAGCTCGTTGACGAGCACGTCGCCGTCGCCGGTCACGAAGCAGTCCACCCGCGCCATGCCCTCGCATTCGGCCGCGAGGAAGGCGGCGACGGCGACGTCCTGGACCAGGCGCGAGATCTCCACTGGGATCCGGGGCGGGACGACCAGGTCCATCCCGCCGTCGTCGTACTTCGACGACCAGTCGTACCAGTCTGTGCCGGAAAAGCCGTGTGCGACGATCTCGCCGGGCAGCGACGCCTGGGGCGGCGGTATCCGATTGCCGAGCACGCCCACCTCGACCTCGATCCCGTCCACGAACTCCTCGATCAGGATCTTCTCGTCGTGCCGGAGGGCCAGCTCCGCAGCCGGCTGCAGCTCGTCCGCCGCGCGCACCTTCGTGATCCCGACTGACGATCCCAGCCGCGCCGGCTTGACGAACACGGGGTAGTCGTACGGGTGCTCGAGCGGGTCGCCGGCGTGGAGGGTGATGCTGCGGGTGACCGGGACGCCGGCGCCGCGCATCAGCACCTTGAAACGGTCCTTGTCCATCGCCAGCGCCGAGCCGAGCACGCCGGCGCCGACGTAGGGAACGCCGGCGAGCTCGAGCAGCCCCTGCACGGTCCCGTCTTCCCCGAAAGGCCCGTGCAGGACTGGAATCACGACGTCGACCCCGGACAGCGTCGCCATGACCCCGTCGGACGCGGCCGGGACGGGCAGCGTCTCCGCCGGACCGGTCCGGTCCTCTGAGACTGTCTCAGAGGATGTCTCTGAGTCAAGGGCGGGGCCCGCCGAGCCAGGCTCGAGCTGCCACGTGCCGTCGCGGGCGATCTCGACGGTGACCACGTCGTAGGCCGCCGGGTCGAGCGCCTCCTTCACCGACCTCGCGGAGGCGAGCGCGATCTCGTGCTCGCTGGAGCGGCCGCCGGTGAGGACGGCGATCTTCCGGCGCGGCGCGCTCACGGAATCCCGGTCGGGCCTGTGGGGCCGGTGGCGCCGCCCGTGCCGAGGGTGCCGGTGGGGCCCGTCGGCCCGGTCGGGCCGGGGTTCACGTAGTGGCCGACCGTCAGCGTGACGGTCGTCCCGAGCGGAGCCTGCGTGTTCTGCTCGGGGCTCTCGGCGGTGACGACCCCGTCCTCGCTCGGGACGCTCGTGTCCTTACGTTTGATGATCGGCTTGAAGCCGGCCGCCTTGACCGTCCCGACGGCGGCGGCGGCGGTGAACCCGCGGACGTCGGGGATGGGAGCGGTCTGCGGGCCGCGCGAGACGGTCAGCGTCACCTGCGACCCGCGCGGCAGGGCCGTGCCCGGCCTCGGGCTCGTGTCGATGACGGTGCCCGCAGGCTTGGTCGAGTCAGCCTCCTGCGTGCTGACGTTGAAGCCGAGGCCCTGGAGCTCCGAGGACGCGTTGGCCTCGCTCTTGCCGATCACGTCCGAGGGCACGATCACCGGCGGCAGCCCCTTGGAGACGTTGATCCGGACCGTCGTGCCCTTCACGACCATCGTTCCTGGCGCGGGCGCCTGCCCGGTGACGGTGCCGGTGGGCTTGCTGGACGTGACCTCGTAGGTCTGGGCGTCGAGGCCCGACTGGACGAGCTTGCGGATGGCGTCCTCGGCCGTCTCCCCACGCACTTCCGGCACCTCGACCTTGACCTTGCCCTTGGAGACGACGATCAGCACGCTGTCGCCCTTCTTCACGTGGTCGCCGGCCTGTGGGTTCTGGTCGTAGACGATGCCGATCGCGACCTTGCCGTTGTACTCGCGGTCGACCTCGGGCTTGAGACCCGCTTCGGTGATCTTCTGCACGGCCAGCGACTCGAGGATGCCCTTGTAGTTGTCGACAGAGACCGTGCCTTCCGAGGACAGCCGGCTCTCGACCTTCGTGTAGACGAAGTAGCCGGCGTAGCCCGCGGCCACGAGCAGCAGCGTCGCCAGCAGCCAGGGCCAGATCGGCCGGCGCGGCGATGCTCCGTCCGCGAACTCCCACGAGCGCAGGTGGCGGGGCGGCACCCTCGCGGCCGTCGTGCCCCCGCTGCGCGCCGTGCCGGCACGCGGGATGACGCGCGTCCCTTCCTCGAGCCCGATGCCCGCGAGTACGGCCGTCGCCGCCTCCTCGGTCATGTGTGCGACGGGAAGGCCCTGCGCGACACGCGCGAGATCGGCGTCCATTTCGCGGGCGGTCTGGTAGCGGTCGGCAGGATCCTTCGCGAGCGAGCGCAGGACGACGAGGTCGAGCTCGTGGGGCACTTCGCCGATCCCGGGCGGCCGCTTCGTCGACGGCGGCGCGGGCACGGTGTTCAGGTGCTTCATCGCGATCTCGAGCGCCGTCTCACCCGTGAAGGGGACGGTGCCGGTGAGCATCTCGTAGAGCACGATGCCGACGGAGTAGAGGTCCGAGGACGGGTTCACGGGCCGCCCCTGCGCCTGCTCGGGCGACAGGTACTGGGCGGTGCCGATGATCGAGCCGGCCTCGGTCATCTGGCTCGACCCGGAGCGGGCGATGCCGAAGTCCGTCACCTTCAGCCGCCCGTCGGGCGCGACGACGACGTTGTGCGGCTTGATATCGCGGTGGACGATGCCGGCGCGGTGCGCGAACTCGAGCGCCGACAGGATCTGGCGCGTGTAGTCGATCGCGACGCGTACGGGCGTCGGCCCGCGTGAGACGAGGAGCTCCTTGAGGGTCTTCCCCTCGAGGTACTCCATGGCGATGTAGTACGTGCCCTCGGCCTCGCCGCGGTCGTAGATCGACACGACGTTCGGGTGCGAGAGACCCGCCGCGCTCTCGGCCTCGCGACGGAAGCGCTCGACGAACTGCTCGTCCTGGGCATGGCGCTCGTCGAGGAGCTTGATCGCCACGCGGCGCCCCAGCTCCTGGTCCTCGGCCAGGTAGACGTTGGCCATGCCGCCCGTCCCGAGCTTGCGGATTACCCGGTAACGCCCGTCGAGGAGAGTGTCGATCAGGGTGTCGAACGTGGCCAAGTGAGTCTCCGGGACAGGTTAGGAAGTCCTCTGCTTGAGCAGGGCTTCGAGGACGGTTTTCGCGATCGGGGCAGCGACCTCTCCGCCGGTCTTGTGCAGCTGGTTCTCGACGGCGACCGCGACGGCGTAGCGCGGGTGGTCGGCGGGGGCGAAGGCGACGAACCAGGTCGTGTTCACGCCGGGCTTGCCCGTCTCCGCCGTGCCGGTCTTGCCCGCGACGGGCACTCCGGGGATCTGCGCGTTGGTACCGGTGCCCCCGGTGACGACGGCCTCCATCATCGTTGTCAGCTGCCTCGCCGTCTTCGGCGAGATCGCCCGGCCGAGCTCCTTCGGCTTCGTGCTCGTCAGCGTGCCGCCACCGGGCTTCACGATCCGGTCGACGACGTACGGGCGCATGACCACGCCGCCGTTGGCGATCCCCTGGGCGACCATGGCCATCTGCAGCGGCGTGACGCCAAGGCGCTCCTGGCCGAAGGCGAGCCGACCGGGATCGACCTGGTAGTTGTGCGTCGGGTTGAACAGCTTCCCGTGCTGGTAGAGGCCGCTGGCGCTGCGCTCGTCGGCCGGCGTCTCCAGCGGCGGCGTCGAATAGAAGCCGAACCGCTTCGCGTACTGGAGGATCTTCAGCGCGCCGAGCTGCTTCCCGACGTTGCAGAACACCGAGTTGATCGAGTGTTGCAGCCCGGTGGTCAGGTTCACGCGCCCGAAGACCTCGGGCCCGTTCTGGTCTGCGAAGTTGCTCACCTTCTTGCCGTACTCGGTGCAGTAGCCCGGGTCGTCGAACGTCGAGTAGGGCGTGAACTGGCCCGAGTCGAGCGCGGCGGCAGCGGTCACGAGCTTGAAGGACGAGCCCGGCTGGTAGAGCCCCGCCGTGGAGCGGTTGAGGAGCGGCGCGGGACCTGCGCACTGCGCGCGCGTCTTGTCGATCTGGTCGAAGTGGTTCTCGACCAGGTTCGGGTTGTAGGTCGGCGACGTCGCCATCACGAGCACCTTCCCGGTCTTGACGTCGAGCGCGACGGCCGCGCCGCAGAGGGAGCCGAGCGACTTCTGCGCCAGGAACTGCGGGCCGAGCCGCAGCGTGAGGACGGCAGAGTTGCCCTTCACCGTCTTGCCCTCGAGCGAATTCAGCGTCCGGTCGAGGACGGTGTGGAGGTCGGTGTTGGAGGACGTCAGGTAGTCGTTCAGCGAGCGCTCGAGCCCGGCGCGCGAGCGCCCCTGGGTCGAGTAGCCGACGACGTCGGCCGCCAGCTTCCCGGTCGGGTAATGGCGCAGGTAGAAGGTGTTGCCGTTCTTCTTCAGGACGTGGTTGAGCGCGAGCACCTCGCCGTTCGAGGCGCGGATGACGCCGCGGTCGATCTTGAACTGCGCGACGAGCTGGATCGCGTTGTCCTTCTGCGCGGCGAGCTCGCCCTGCGCCCACGTCTGCCAGTACGTCGTGCCGAGCACGAGCGCTGCGAGGAGCACGATGCCGACGACGGCGACTCTGCGGATGCGGTCGTTCACGCCGCCCTCGACTGGGCGCGGTTCGACACGAGAAGCAGCAGGGCGAGCATGACGAAGTTGGAGACGATGCTCGATCCGCCGTAGCTGACGAACGGCAGCGTGATCCCGGTCAGCGGGATGATGCGCACGACGCCGCCGACGATGATGAACGTCTGGAAGGCGAAGCCGAAGGTCAGCCCGAGGGCGAGCAGCTTGGAAAAGCCGTCCTCGGCCATCATCGCGATCCGGAAGCCCCGCAGCGCAAAGACCATGTACACGAGCAGGAAGGCTGAGATCCCGATCAGCCCCAGCTCCTGCCCGAGCGCCGCGTAGATCATGTCCGTCTTCAGGTCGGGGATGAGGATGTCGCCCGACGTTCCGGCGAACGTGCCCTTGCCGAAGCCCGTGCCGCCGAACTGCCCGTTGGCGATCGAGTACAGGCCCTGCACGGTCTGGTAGGCGATCGTGTGTACGTAGTGGAAAGGGTCGAGCCAGGCGTCGACCCGCTGGTGCACGCGGCTCGGGCCCCACTTGTAGACGGCGGTCGCGCCGGCCGCGAACAACGCGAGCCCCGAGGCGACGTACAGCCCGCGTCCGGTGCCGACGTAGGTCATGGCCAGGAAGATCCCGAAGTACAGGAGCGCGCTCCCGAGGTCGCTCGTCTCCAGCAGGACGAGCATCGCCGCGCCCCAGATCAGGAGCAGCGGGCCGAGGTCCTTCAGACGCCCCTGCGCCAGCACCTCGCGCTTCTCGCGCAGGTAGCCGGCCAGAAAGACGATCAGCAGCAGCTTCGCGAACTCGCCGGGCTGGATCTGGAGGCCGCCGACGTGGATCCACAGCCGCGCGCCGTTCACCCGCTGCCCGACGCCCGGCAGCGCGGGGAGGATCAGCAATACGACCGCGCCGATCCCGCAGAGGTACTTGTAGCTCTCGAGCTTGCGGTAGTCCCGCCGCAACAGGACCAGCGTGGCCGCGAAGGCGCCGAGGCCGATGACGATCCAGACCGACTGGCGCAGCGCGTCGTCGGGGTTGATCCGGTAGATCTCGGTGACGCCGATCGCCGTCAGCAGGCCTCCGAGGGGCAGCACGTACGGGTCGGCGAACGGCACCGTCATGCGCGTGACGACGTGCGCGACGAGGTAGAGGCAGAGGAAGAAGATCCCGTACGAGAGGGACGATGCGGAGATGACGTCCTGCCGCGCGATGTAGACGCTGGCGAAGCCGAAGCCGGTCATCACGCCGACGACGATCAGGCTCATGAGTTCTCTGTTGCGGTAGCTCATACCTCGGTCCCCGGTGGATGGAGGCAGTCGCCGCCGCGACCGGCACGACGGGCACGGCCGGATGGCGAGCCGGGCAAGTGACAGTTCATTGCGCCCCTACCACGTAGCGGCTGTAGGCCTTGATCTCCTGCTCGGCGTCGGTGCGGCCCTGCAGGGTGTGGTCGAAGAGCTTCTCGCGGTCGGCCTGGGAGAGCTGGACGGCCAGCAGCTGGCTCGTGAACACCTCCCGGTAGAGATGGATCCCGAAGGGCAGGTTCCACGGGACGCCCTGGTACACGGCGACGAAGCCCTTGCCGTTCACTCCGACGAAGTTGGCGCGCGAGGCGGCGTACACGCCTGCGCCGGCCACGAGGGCGATGAAGACGAGCGCGAGCGGCAGCCCGACCTTCCAGGAGAAGAAGCGCCTCTTCGCGGAGCGAGGTGGATCGGGCGTCGCCGCCTCCGCTG
>Ga0066903_100003423_pt1 | contig 12965 bp, 25 predicted proteins | sample PanSoiMetaGPlot1_FD_67491 | JGI IMG/M metagenome (GOLD analysis project Ga0066903, IMG submission 67491) | Tropical forest soil microbial communities from Panama analyzed to predict greenhouse gas emissions - Panama Soil - Plot 1 (version 2) | ecosystem: Environmental > Terrestrial > Soil >... | reverse complement strand
CTCTCAGGTGGTACCGTCGAGTCGCTCGCTGTGTCGCGCAGGCTCTCAGCTGCGCGGCCGATACGCGCCAGACCAAGACCACTGGGCTTGGTTCGGCGCGTTTTTTTGCGCCCTGAAATTGAGGAGGCCCGTATGTACACGAACCGTATTGGACCATCGCGGCAGGTCAAGCTTCGGCTCCCCGTCGGGGCCTACGCCGAACTCGAACGGCGCGCCGACGACGTGGGCGCCGCGCCGGCCGGCATCGCCCGCGTGCTCCTGACGAAGCTCCTGCTTTCGCCGGACGCGGAGGTCAGCCCGCAGCCGCGCCGCCGTCCGCAGTCCGCCTGAAGCACGCGCAGGAGGGGAGCCTATGGAGCAAAACCGGACCGGCCGGCTGCCGGACAGAAAGAAACCGCCCTGCTTGCTTTGCTGGCGGCGGGCGGTTTCTCGGTACACGAAAGGGACCCAAATGGGCACCGCCGTGCACAACGACCATAGCAGACTTCACCCCAATCCTAGCGCACGCCACGACCGCGCTTTGTTGCAGACCGCAACGGACGCGCTCTGCTGGCTCACGCACGACCTGCGCGAGCGCGCCACCGACCTCGACCAGGGCGCCGATGTGCTGGTCATCATCGAGTTGCTCAGCGCCCTGGAGCTCCTGCAGCGGGTCGCCAGCCGGCTGCCCGCGGGAGGTGCGCGATGACCCGCACCTGCACCGTGTGTCGCCATCGGCAGCGAACCGAGATCGACGCGGCCCTCGCCCAACTCGCACCTTTTCGAGACATAGCGGTACGCTTCGGGGTTTCGCCCGCCGCCATCGGGCGGCATAAAGCGCACGCGGAGACGGCAGCCACGAGCGACTCGGCGCTGACCGCCTCCGAGCGCCGGCAACTCATCCAGATCGGCGAACTGCGGCTGAAGCGGGCCAAAAAGCAGATTGAGGCCCGCGCCGCCGGCCTGCTCGGTGATTTCGAGAGCACGCTGCGGACGTTCTACAGCCCCGATAACGACGAAGTCATGCGGCGCCTGACCAGCGAGGCGAGGGACTTCGTCACCGAACACGACGGCGAGCTCGCGCAGCGCTGTCTCGAACTCGGCATTCCCGAAGAGTACCGCCCTCGGCTTTCGCTGAGCTGGCGGTCACAGGGCTATGCCCTCGACGACAAACTCTCCGAACTTCGGAAGGAGGCGGCCACCAGGGTCAACGCAATGCGCCGCGCCGCCCTCGCCGAGCTCGAAGAGCGGTGGGGGGATATCCACGAGGCCATCCTCACCGGAGGCTTGGCTTCGCTGGCGGCGAATACCGCTGCAGCGAGTCTCCCCTCGGCCGAAGCCTTGCTGCCCTCGCTCACGTTTGCCGATGTGGCCAGGGACAATCGCCGCTTTGCCCTCCTATCGGGGTTCTATGAAGCGACCCGCGGCCGTCTCGAACCGCTGGCCCTGCCCACGGAGTCAGCGCCGGCCCTGCTCGGCAGTCCGGCTGCCGAAGAAGGGGGTGCGCGATGACGGCGACGCCCTTCCGCCCGCAGTTGCGTACTATGGGTCCACAACCGCATAAAGCGACCCCGCGCGGTGAAGCAAACACCGGCACGGGGTCTGCCCATGAGAAGGAGTATCTTCCCATGCGCTATCCTCAGCGTTCACGCCTGCCCCAGGTCCCGTCAAGCCCCAGCGGCGCCAATCTCGAATCCCCAGCGGTCACCGTTCGGGTACCGCTCCGCAGAGCTCGCCCAGCCTCCCACACGGGAGGTGCGCGATGATTCGCAGCGCCGACCGCCACACCCGCGCGCATCCCTGCCCCGTCTGCAACGGCCACCAGAACGCCCCGCGCGGCCACGGCCGCCGCTGCGCCGGCTTCACCCAGCCCGACGGTCCGTACATCTACTGCAGCCGCGAGGAGTACGCCGGCGGGGCGCCCTTCGCCGCCGACGCCTTCGCCTATCAGCACCGCCGCGCCGGTGACTGCCCCTGCGGCGCGGTCCACGGCACCGGCAGCCCGCACGCCACGGTCTCGACGCGCAAGCGCAAGCCCGAGCGTGAGGAGCCGGCGCCGCTCGATGCGGACACCCTGGACCGCGTCCACCGCGCCTATCTCGACGGCTGCCCGCTGCGCCCCGAGCACCGCGCCTTCCTCGCCGCCCGCGGCGCCGCCGACCTCGCCGCTGCCGAAGCGCAGGGCTACGGCAGCCTGCCCGCAACGCCGGCCGCCGCCCGCACCCTGGCCGGCGCGCTCGCCCGTACCTTCGGCGCCGAGACGCTTCGGCGCGTGCCTGGCTTCTTCGCCGGCGGCCACGCCGGCGAACTCCTGACCCACCACGCGACCGAGGACTATGACGCCATCGTGCTCCCCGCCCGCGACCAGAGCGGCCGCCTCCTGAGCCTGCACCGCATGACGGTGCGCGGCACGGAGGCCGGCCACGCCAAATATCAGGCCTTCTGGGGCACGCACGGCGCCGCCGGCTGGCTCGGCGCCTTCCCCCGCTTTGGCCGGCACGAGGTGCGCATCGTCGAGGGCCTGCACAAGGCGGCCGTCGCCTGCGCGCTCGACGGCGGCGCCGTCTATCTCGCGCTGCCAGGGCTCGCCCTGCCCGATGCGCTGCTCCCCGCCCTGCGCGACAGCGGCGCCGAGGCCGTAATCGAGTGTCTCGACGCCGACAAGGTGCGCAAGCCGGAGGTCGCCGCCGCGCGCGCGGCGCTGCAGGAGAAGCTCTGCGCCACCGGCCTGCCCGTCGAGACGGCCGTCTGGGACGAGGCGGACGGCAACGGGCTCGACGACCTGCTCGCCCGCGGCGGCCGCTTCGCCTACACCCCCGTCGCGGCCCCAGCCGCCCGCGCCCCGAACCCACGCGGGCCGGAGCCGTGGCAGGAGCACCAGTGTTGCTGGAGCGAGCGCTTCGAGCAGTTCCTGCGCGCCCTGGCCGAGGCGCTGGGCGACACCATCCGCCTCGCCGGCCTGAAGACTTCCCACATCGCCGCCATGATCCATCGCGAGCTGCTCGCGCCGGGCCTCGGCGGGCCGCCGGAGGAGGGGCCGGGCGTGCCGTATACGACCTTCGGGCTTTGGGGCGGTGTCTCGAAGGAGACCGCCGGCACGCACGCCCGCGCGCTGGCGGGGTTGCCCGATGCGCCCTACACCATCGAGAAGGAGCCCGGCGGCGGCAAAGTCTTTGGCCCCGAGGCGGCCGGCGACCGCTGTTACGTCTCGGTTCGGGGCGACCCAATCGACGGCCTGCGCTGGCTGGCCAACCTGGCGGGCAAACGCCGCGCCCAGGGCGGGCGCACCGACCGCGTGCCCGAGCAGGTGCGCTGTCCGGAGGACCCGGGCCACGCCGTCCGCAAGACGCGCTACACCCGCTATGACTGTTTCGAATGCCCGCCCGAGGCGGCCTTCATCGGCGAGGAGCGGCTGCACGTCGAGCGCATCAAGCCCATCGGCCCCGGCCTCTTCGATATCGCCCGCGTAGACCTGAACGAGCAAAAGGCAACTTGCCCCTCGGGTGGCGACCCCGCCGCCTGGCTGGTCGCCGCCAAGCTGGGCGAGCGGCGCCTAACGACCCGCGCCGAGCGCTTCGGCTACGGCCCGCCGCGCGACGAGCGCCACGTGGTCCTTCCGGATGGCGACTTCCTGGCCTGCACCGTCTGCGGCGGGACGAGCCTCTGGGCGCCGCGCGGCCAGGGCCGGCCCTACCGCTGCCGGCGCTGCGGCCACGCGGTCCGGCTGCCACGCACGGGCGAGGGGCAAGTTGCCCCTCCAGAGAACCAAGGAGGGGCAACTTGCCCCTCGGTCTGCTCCTGCTGCGGCGCGGTGACCGAGTTCCGGCCGCTTTGGGACGGGGGGCCGGCCTGCTGTCCCGAATGCGGGAGTGACGCCGAGGGGCAAGTTGCCCCGCCGGAGGTGGCCTGATGGGCAAGAAGCAAACGCCCGGCGCCTTCGGACGTGCGGCGTCGGGGCGCAACGGGACGGATGAGCTCGCGCGGCTCCGCGCGGAGCTGCAGGCCCTGCGGCACCGCTTCGCTGCTCTCACGGCGGAGCGGGACTGGCTGATCGAGGTTATCGAATGGAGCGGCGACTTCCCCGTCTACCGCTGCGCGGCGCCGAGCTGTACCTGCTACTGGGTCGATACCGACCGCGGGGACACGCCGCTGGCGGATTCGGCCGAAACTGCCGCCATACGCGACGGCTGGCGGACGTACACGCGGGACCAGGACCGCGACGTTTGGGTCGCGGCCAGCCGGGAGCTGTTGCACCTCTGCCCGCACCACGACCCGCCGGAGGGATGGGTTGAGGTCTGGGAGGAGTGGGAGGCCGGCGCCGCCGAGTTTCTGGGCTGGCCGGAGCGTCCAGCGCATCCGTTGCGGCGGGTGGCGTCCCCAGGCGAGGCGACATCGTGAGCCGCGACGCTCCGCATACCGACGCGCAGCGCCAGGCCCGTACCGGACCGGACTGGGCCCCCAGCGGAGCGGGCTCCGCTGGGCATGCCCATTCCGCCGAATCCGGCCGGATAGGGCAGGTCCAGGAGGCCCTGCGCGCCGGACCACTGCTGACGCTGCGGGAGCTTGCCTATCGGGCGATTGGGCAGCGGGTGCCCGTGCCGGCCGGTAGGGGCGAGGAGGCCGCGCCCATGACCGTCAGGGAGGAGCGGCTGGCCCGCTGTCGCGCCATCCTCTACGGCTCGGCATTCGGCCAGCCGCTCGCCGGCGCCGATCACGACTTTCTCGCTGCCCTGCTCGCCCTGCACCCGGACGCACCCCGCAAATGCGGCGCCGGCGTCGAGCACTTCGAGGTGCGCGCCAATCCGCGCTTCCCAGGACAGCGCACGTTCTGGCTCGTGCGCCGCGACGGCTCGGAGACGGACTGGTCCTTTATGCGCTGTCTTGACGGGACGGCGCCGGTGCGCGGGCTCGTGCAGCAGGCGCTGCGCGCTGAGGTGGTCGACCAGGTCGTCGAGTTTAAGCAGCGTGGTCTGGCCGCCGGCGAGCGCTGTGCGTTGACCGGCGTGCCGCTCGATGACTCCTGCCACGTCGACCACGACGCGCCGCGCTTTGAGGAGCTGGCCGACGCCTTCGTCGCGCGCCACGGCGGCTACGAGCGCATGGCGATTACGGCGAGCGAGGACGGGCTGATTGGGCGCCGGCTGACGGACGCGGTGCTGACCTCGGAGTGGCGCGTCTTTCACGCGGCGCGGGCGCGACTGCGGCTCGTCACGGCGCACGCGAATCTGACCAGGCCGCGCCGCACGGAGGGACAGGCGGCAGCGGTGCCCCAGCAGAAGGAGGAACACCATGCCCCGTGAGGCCCGGCCGGAGCTGGGCGACTGGATTGCCGCGCGCCTCGCCCAGGGTGGCCCGTGCCCGCCCGACGCGGACTGGGCTGCGCGGCTCCTGGGGGACTGCCCCGGCGGGCTCATACCCAGCCTTGACGAGCTGCTCACGAGTTGGTTTCGCGACCTGCTCGTCGAGGTCGAGGCGCTGCCGGGCTCGGTCGATTGGCCGGCCATCCACGAGCGGTTTATGGAGATTCGCCGCCGGTCCCAGCATCGGCGCCGCGTCCCAAAGAAGGAGCAGTCATGAGCACGAGCCCGCCGCGAGCGGTCGCCGCCGTGCTGGAGCGCGTGGCCCGCGCCGACTCGAAGTATCTTCGGGAGCATCGCGACGCCGACAGCTACACGCGCGCCTACGAGCCGGGCGAGTGCTGGCCGGCCGTGGCGTCGCTGCCATTCACCCATGTTCGCGTCTGCAGGCTCGAAGGCGGCGGCCGGCTGCGGATATTCTTGTGCGGCGAGGAGGGGGCTGAGCCATGACCGTGACCGCCAGGCTGAGCACGGCCGCCCGCCTCCGCCAGGTGCGGAACCTGCTGGAGGACCCCGAGAGCTGGAGTCCCTGGGAAGCGCAGGACGCGCACGGCTATCCCTGCGAGCCCAACAGCAAGAAGGCGGTCCGCTGGTCGCTGGCCGCGGCGCTGCGCCTGGTCGAGCCCAACTCCGGCCCTGCCTGGGCCGCGGTCCGGAAGGCCGTCGCCAGGCGCTACGGCGGCGAGCCCGATGACGAATCGCTCCCCTGGAGGTTCGGCGGCCTCGCCCGGCACGCCGAGATCCTGACCGTCTTAGACGCCGCTATCGAGGCGGCCGTTGCCCGCGCGGAGCAGCCGCACCCATGAGCACACCCCGACGGCCCGAGCCCGCGCTGCGTGGCGCTATGCTCGGCCGGCTCACCAGCCCGACCCCCCCAGCTCGCCCCAGCCACGCCAGGCCGCACCAGCCCGACTGGCCTCATCGAACCCCTGCTCACCGTGCCAGCCCAGCCCATACCAGCCCGACAGTCCTGGTCTCGCCGTACCAGCCCTCGCCAGCCCGACTACCCTACCCGAGAGGAGGAGCCGTCATGAGTTTTGCTGAAGGCGACACCCTGAGCCTCGTCTGCCTCAAGACGCGCATGATTGCCGATATGACCTATGCCGAGGGCGAGCTGTATGCGGTCCCGTGGGCCCGTGGCGCCAAGTATGCACTCCCCCACATGGACGGGGCGAGCTTCGTGGCGACGACGCCCGAGGACCAGGCCCGGCTCGAGGAAGCGGTCGCGCAGTTGCACGAGGAAATCCTCGCCCAACGGAGGGCAGCATGACGGAATTCAAGATTCTGCCGCCCGAGCCGCCGCCCTCGCTCTGGCACCTCACGCGCGTGGAGGCCACGGGGCCGCTCGTCGTCGAGCTGAGCGACCAGCACGGCAACACCGCGCGGGCCACGATGGAGTTCGGCGAGCTCGTCCGCTGGGACTGGTTCGAGCGCGCCTGCAAGAACGCCGGCCTGCCTGGCCGGCTCAGCGGGCCGCCGGACGAGGAGCGCAAGCCGCTCGCCGCCCAGGCGTGGTGGGACGGCCAGCTCGCCCAGCGCCTGCAGCATTTGCCCGCGCCGCCGGCGCCCGAACCGGAGCGCAAGGGCGGGCTGCTCAGTGGCCTCCTGGGCAGCAAAGAGCCGAGCGACTGGCGGCCATGAATGACCCGGCGACGACGTCCCGCTTAGTTGAATTGCCAGGCGTGATTTCGCGGCGCATCCTCGGCGAGCGCGGCCGCCAGGAGCTGCGCGACGCCTGGGTGCGCGGTCTGCGCTATCTCCCCCAGCCCTGGCCGACCCTCGTGTGTTGTCGCACGGAGGACCGCGGCTGGTGCAATAGCGAGCGGCTCTCGGTCACCGTGCCGGACGTCCACACCGCGATTCTGGGCCTGTTTGAGGGCCGCGAAAACCGCATTTGGCTCGGCATCGACGGCCCGCGCTCGGTCAAGCTGCCGCCGCCGGTCCAGGGGTTGTGGCACGAGTTGGCGCATGCGTTCGAGCGGGCTTATGGGCTGCCGGCCGACCTGCCGGAGCGCTCCTGCTCGACCATGGCCCGCCGCTGGCAGCAGACGCCGCCCACCGACGCCGAGCTCGCCGCCCTGGCCGCCCTGGCCAAGCCCGTACGCCGCTCCCGCTCTTTTTGATGTGCGTGCGGAAATTCCTCCGACAAGGTGCCGGGACGCCGCGCTAGACTTTCCCTGGAGGCTGTTCGCCATGCCGACGAAACGACCGGAACGCGAGAGCACCGCGGCGCGTCAGGCGTATGTGGACTGGCTGGCACTTGGCTCGGAGCGCAGTCTTGAGGCGCTCGCCGTGGCGTACCAGGGCCGTACCGGGGCCGTACCGACACGCCAACTCTCCCGCCTCAAGATCTGGAGCTCGACCTTTCAGTGGCGGCTTCGCTTGCGGGGGATCGCTGACCAGGAGGCGGCCGAGGCCGAACGCCGCCACAAGGCCGAGCGCAAGCGCGTCCTCGACGATGGCCTTGGCCGTGACTATGAGCGCGTGCGCTCGCTGAAGCGCCAGGCGCTGCGCCTGGAGGCCGCCATCCTCGCCGTGCCGCTTCTGCGTCCGGACCCGAAACAGGCCGGGCGCATCCTGGAGCCGGAGCAGTATGCGATCGAGAAGACGGTCCGCTTATTGCGGGAGCTGCGCGGGCTGTTCGCCGATATCGCCCAGGAGACGGGCGGACGCCGCCTCGCCGAGCAGCCACGCGAGCCACTCAGCGACGTGCTCCTGGCCGAGGCCCTGGCCCTCGGGCTCACCGAGGCAGAGGCACGCGCCCTCTGGGACGAGACGCCGGACCCGCCATGACGGCTGAGCCAGCGCGAGAGAATCCGCGCGCAAAGCAGGCGTTCCAGGACTACCTCAACCTGGGCGAGGATCGCTCCCTAGAGGCGCTTGCGGAGGCGTACCAAACCCGTACCGAACCCGTACCAACCCGGCAGCTCTCGCGGTTAAAGACGTGGTCCGCGCGCTATCAGTGGCAGCTCAGACTCCGTGGTATCGCTGACCAGGAGGCCGCCCGTCGAGAACGGGCCTATCTGCGCGCCCGAGCGCAGGAGTTCGGCGACGGCTACGGCACCGCCCGCGAGCGCGTGCGTGGCTTGAAGCGTCAGGCGACCCGCACCGTAGCGGCGCTGGAGGGTCTGGCGCTGGCACGGTTCGGCCCGGACGGGCAGCCGCTGCCGCCGTCGCGTGAGGCAGTCGAGCTCGCGGTGAAGCTGATCGCGAGTTATCGCGGCCTGCTCGCTGATATCGCCGAGGAAGCAGGCGATCGTGGCCCGCGCTACCAGTACGACTCCGTCGATCTGGAGCGGTGGGCAGCGGACTACGCCGAGGCCGCGGGCGACGATCCGGAGGAGGCGCGCCGGCTCGCGCGTGAGGTCTGGCTGGAGGGAGCCCGACCGCCACGCACCGAGCGTTAGACTCCGAACAGGTAGGAGACCGGACAGCGAGCCCGAGGAGGCCAGACATGGGCGGCGAGCCCGTGGTCGCGCGCGCCCTGCACGCCTGGATAGACGCCCACACGGCCGAGCTGGAGCGCATCCCCAGCGGCCGGCTGGAGCTCGACTGGTCCCAGCTCAGAAACGGCTTATCGGCCCGGCTGACGGCGCACTCGCAGGCGGTGCTCGACCCAGGCCGGCGGCCGTGAGGTGTGCGCCGGTCGGCTTCATGATTCCCTTCGGCGCCACCGAGCCGCAGGCCGCCGCGCCGGCGCGCTGGGCTCCGGACCGTGGCTGCCAGGTCTCGCCCTCCTGCCTGCGCTGTCCGCTGCCGCGCTGTATCGACGAGCTCGCCCGCGCCGAGCGGGCGCTGGTCCTGGCCACACTCGGCCATGCCGGCAAGACCCCCGCGAGAGTATCGATTCCGGGCCGCTAGCGCGTGCTGGCGCGGTCTGGACCTGGCCGGCAGTGGTTCAGGTAGGCCGACCCACTTCGCCTGCTGGTCGGCCGTTACCTGCGTGTTCCGTCCCGGCGAGTGGTAGAGTCTACCAGCTCCCAGGGCTCGGCCAGGTCCGGCGCCCAGCGGAGGATGGTGACCGCACGGCCGGCGTTGCCGATGGCGAGGTGCGTGTCCTGTGCGACCTCCTCGATGGTTTTTTTCAAATTGAAATAGCGCATGGCCGCCAGGATGGCGCGCTGACCTTTCGTCAGATGCCGGCGCGGGCCGTTGAGGGACCAGATCAGCGCCGGGCTCGCCGGCAAGGCTGACGGTCGAGGTAGTAGAGTCTACTAGCCGCAGCGCCGCTACCTCACGGTGGTGCGACCACGGCACTTTCTCCCGCCGGCGGGAGAAATCAAATTGCTCAGCAACCCATTTCTCATTGCGCAGCGTCCCGTAATCCCCGAGCCCGGCCGCCTCGGCCTGCGTGTAGTGCTCGCCCCACTTGCGCCGGCGGGAAACCCGCCTCCTCGCCTGTCAGCGCCCACAAACGGTCACCGTTCGGGTACCGCGCCCGAGGACGGCCACGGCGCAGACCGTGGCTCGGGCGCCGGCAGCAGTCGCGCTCGGTGCGATTGAGCGCGATTGGGCGAGCTCGCGCGAGGGAGCGCCGGCCGAAGCTGGGCGGCACTTCACATAAGTAGAGAAGTGCGAACGTTGAGCGGGTGATCAATTACCAGACTGGCGGCTGCAGGTGCGGCCGGCTGCAGCGGGGCTAGCCCGTGCCCTGACGTTGGCGGTACGCCTTCTGCCGGCAGGCAGGCGAGCAGGTGGCGGCGTCGCGCCGGCCCGTGAACGCCTGGCCGCAGACGGCACACGCGTGCTGCATGCGCGTCTGGCGCGCGGCCCTGCGGCGTGCGGCGACGAGCCTGGCGCGACAGCGCTCGGAGCAGGTCTCGAAGACCCGCACGCGCCGGTCAACCTTGCGGTGCAGCTCCCGACCACAGCCGGCGCAGCGCAGGCATATCAGGGGTCGCACGACGAACGGTTGCGTGAGTTCCCACTTGAACGCCTCGCGGCCACAGCGGTCGCAGAGGAGGAGCCAGCCGTCCTCCCATCGGTCTTCGAGCCAGAGCACGGCGTCGGGGCCGAGTGCGGTCCCGCAGTGCGCACAGATGGCCCCCGTGGCTCTGGCCTCGACCGACCGCCTGCCCATGGTGCCGTCTCCTACCGCGTTACGGTTCTTGTCCTGAAAGACTCTAATAGTTCACGAGCTGTAACGCGTTACAGATTGTAGCCTGTTCCAGAGGAAACGGCCAGCAGCCGTAACGCGCCCTGTTACGTTCGTGCTCGCCGGCCGGCCTGGCCCCGCCGTAGCCTGCCCAACGTGACCACCGAACGCCTCACCCTGAATCAGGCAGCCGTGCACCTGGGCTGCTCACGCTCGACCGTGCGCCGGCGCATTGCCCGCGGCGAGCTTTCCACCGAGCGCGGCCGCCACGCCGGTGGCTGGCAGACGTTCGTGCTCCTACCGGCCGCGCCCCAGCCGGTGGCAGCCGGCACGGCCGAGCTCGAAGCGTTGCGCGCGGAGCTGGCGGAGGCGCGCGGCCAGGCCGCCGCACTCGTGGCCCAGCTTGGAACGGCGCTCGGCCTGCTCAAAGCGGAGCAGCAGGCCCACCACGAGCTGGCTCACCAGCTTGCCCAATTGCGCCGCCCCGGATTCGCGCAGGCGGCCGGAGGCGGGTCAAACGAGCAGCCAGTGAGCAGCCCGCGTGAGCAGGCTCGGCCGCGGCGCTGGTGGTGGCGGGTGCGCTGGGCATAGCAAAGCGGGCCATCCTGGAGAGCCTCCAGAATGCCCCGTAATCGCGCCAGGATTGGCCTGGCGGCGCTTAGGGTGGCTCGCCGGTGTTTTCGCCCAGGGCCGCGAGCACGTCCGCAATCCACGCGGCCGCCGTGACCAGCCGCCGGCGCAGCTCGTCGAGCTCGCCGTCGTCGGTGAGTACCGCCCGGGCCTGATAGCGGCTCGTGAAGACGTGGCCCGCGAGCGGGTGCGGGCTCATGACGGCACGACCCGCAGGAGTTGACGGCGCCGGCGCGCCTCGCGGATGCGGCGGGTGCGCAACTTCTCCGCGTGCCAGCAGGGGAGGTCATAGCCGCCGGCCGGACACGAGCAGGTGATGCGCCCGTCCGCCTCGACCGCGACCACGTAGCGCTCGGCCGCGTCGGTGGCGCTGCGGACCTGATAGAAGCCGGGGCGCCCCGGCAGCGCCCAGACGTGGGCGCGCTGCTCGGTCGCCTTCTGGATAGCCCGCGCCTGGCGCTGGGCCAGGCGCATCGGTTCGCGGGTGCCGGTCGTGGTCATGCCGCCGCCTCCGCCTCGTTGAGCGCGGCGAGGCCGGCCGGCGTGATAGCCCAGCGCTCCTCCGCGCACGGTGCGCAGTCCGCGAGCCGGCGGTCGAGCCAGCGGAGCACGCCCTCCAGCTCCTCGGCGCGGACGAGCCGCGGGTCCCAGCGGTCGGGGCCGGCGAGCGGGTTCGACCTGAAGGCGGCGTGCCAGGCCTCGGCGCGGCCGGCGACTTCGGCGCGGATTTCGGCCAGCGTGGCCCGGTCGAGCGGATTACGATTGGCTTGCAGCATCGCGATTCCTCCCTTGCTGCTTGGGGTACCCCGCGAATCTCCGATTCGCGGGGGCCCCTTGGCCGCGCTGGAGCTTCTACCTCCGGCGCGGCTGTTCTGCTTCAGATACTGAGGTCCGCGCTCTCCCAGAGCCAGACGCCCGGTGCCGTCTCGTAGCGCGGTTGGATGCTCCGCCGGAGGAACGCCTGCCGCATCTCCGCGAGCTGGGAGTACACCTCTTCGCCCCCGACCGGCCCGCCATCCTCAAGACGGGAGTCCAGCGATTCGACAAGCTCCCACAGCCCGAGCCAGGCCAGCGAGTCCGGGCTGGCGAAGAGGCCCGGCGGGTCGGGAGCCATGGCGTGCAGGTGGCGGTTGAGGTTTGCCTTGATGGCTTCCAGGACCTGGCGGTCGAGGGCGTGGCCGCGCTCGGCGCTGCGGAGCACGGCCCCGCGGATGCGCTCGTTCCCCAGGATGCGCTCGTCCATGAAGCGGCTGAGCGTGTCTTGCAGCATGTTTCGAACCTCCTTTGCTGCTGCTGGGCCGCCGCGCGCGGGGATATCCGCCGGCGACCGCTCTCATATCTGATACAGTGATAGTATCAGATACTAGGCGATAGTGCTAGTCTGGAGGACAGCACGAGGAAGGGAGGCCTGCATGACGGTAGCGGAGGACGAGGTCTATCTCACGGTGAACGAGGTCGCGGCCAAGCTGCGCGTGACCGGCGGCGCCGTTCGCGCCTGGCTGGGCTCGGGGCGCTTGCGCGGCATTCGCCTGCCGGCAGACCGCCAGGGCTGGCGGATACGCCAGAGCGACCTGGAGACGTTTTTGCGCCAGCTCGAACGCCACGGCGAATGACGCGCCGGCCCTCTAGTCAAGGGGGCGCGCGCGTCGCGGCGCGCCTGCAAATCACCGCCCAGACCGTGCGCGCCTGGCTCAAGGCCGGCCGCCTGGCGGGCGTGAACACAGCGACGCCGCCCCCAGCTCCCAGACCGTGGGCGGCGTCACGTGCAGCAGCGGAGACCGCTTGCTATGGCGCAGGATAGCGCGCGGCAGCGACGAGGAGGAACCAGAACCGCCGGCCCCCTAGCCAGGCGCGCTCTCAGGTGGTACCGTCGAGTCGCTCGCTGTGTCGCGCAGGCTCTCAGC
>Ga0066903_100003422_pt1 | contig 12966 bp, 11 predicted proteins | sample PanSoiMetaGPlot1_FD_67491 | JGI IMG/M metagenome (GOLD analysis project Ga0066903, IMG submission 67491) | Tropical forest soil microbial communities from Panama analyzed to predict greenhouse gas emissions - Panama Soil - Plot 1 (version 2) | ecosystem: Environmental > Terrestrial > Soil >... | reverse complement strand
TCGTCGAGAACAACGGCGTCTACGGCCTGACCAAGGGTCAGTTCTCGGCGTCGGCCGACGTCGGGTCGAAGAGCAAGCGCGGCGAGGCCAACCGTTTCGCCCCCATCGATCCCTGCGCGCTGGCGCTGGATCTCGGCGCGACGTTCGTGGCGCGAAGCTTCTCGGGCGACAAGGCGCAGCTGGTGCCGATCCTCAAAGCGGCGCTCTCGCATCGCGGGTTCGCGCTGATCGACGTCATCTCGCCCTGTGTGACCTTCAACGATCACGAGGGGTCGACCAAGAGCTACCTGCACACGCGCAAGCACTTGTTGAAAGTGGTGCAGGCCGACTTCGTGCCGCCGGCCCAGGAGATCACCGCGGCCTACGAGGAGGGGACGACCATCACCGTGACGCTGCACGACGGTAGCACGGTGCGGCTGCGCAAGCTGGCCCCCGAGTACGATCCGTCGGATCGCGCGCGCGCCACCGAGCTGCTCGAGCACCACCGCCAGCGCGGCGAGGTCGCGACCGGGATCCTGTTCATCGAGAAGCGCGCGGCCGACATGCACGACATCAACGGCACCACCGACGTGCCGCTCAGCAAGGTACCGTACGAGAAGCTCTGCCCGGGCAAGGCGGAGCTCGACAAGCTGCAGCAAGCGTTCCGGTAGGTCGGCCCTCACCCTAACCCTCTCCCCGCTGCGCGGGGCGAGGGGACCGGATCAGATCTTCGCGGGGCCGAGGGGATCCTTCTTTCTCCCTCTCCCGCTTGCGGGAGAGGGTGGGGGAGAGGGCAAGCGCTTGACCCGTGCGTCCGCCACCGCGACACTTTGGGGCGTGGGCTTGACGCCGCCGGGCCGTTTGTTTCATGCCGTCGTGCTGGCGGGCGCGGCGATGGGGGCGGGGAGCTGCCGGCGCGCGACGCTGGCCGACAACCCGACGAGGGACGCCGCCGGGCAGCTCTCGGACGGCAGCGCCACGGACGGCGGCGGCGCGCCCGACCTGCGCATCGACCTCGGCAGCCGCAGCGACGTCCCGACGTTCGATGTCAGCTTCGACATCGTCTTCGGCCCGGGAACCGATGCCGCGCCGACCGACGCCGGAAGCGACGAGCCGCGCGATGCCAGCTGTGACGCCGGCTGCGACGCCGGGTTCGCGCTCAATCCGGCGAACTGCAGCTGCATCGCCGTCGTCGTCATCGCGTGAGCCGCGGCATCTCCCGATCCGCGCTCGCGCTTCCCGAACGCGACGACACCATCGGGCAACTCGACGGCGACGCGCGCCGCGCCTGCGCGACGTACTGGGCGCTGCGCGCGCAGTCGGAACGACGGGCGGGCGAGGTGCTGGCCGTCGTCGCGGACGATCTCCGCGCCCTGGGCGCGCCTCCGGCGCTGGTCGAGTCGGCCGATCTTTCGGTCGTTCAGGAGGCGACGCATGCCGACCTCTGCGGGCGCGTCGCGGCCGCGTACGATCCGGCCGCCGCGTCGGCGGTGCCGCCGCTGGTGCTTCCGCCCGACGACCACGAGGCCGGCGCGCGCTCGCGCGCGCAGCACGTCGTCGGGTTCTGTTGCATCAGCGAGACGTTCGCGTCCGCGTACCTCGCTGGCTGCCGCGAAGCAGCCACCTCGCCCCTCGCGCGCGCCGCGCTGCACATGCTGCTCGCCGACGAAGTCGGCCACGGCCAGCTCGGCTGGGCGTTTCTCGCGTCGCCCGTGGCGCCCGCTGCGCGAACGATCGAGAGCATGCTGGTGCCGTTGCTAGACGCCTACGAGGCCTACGTCCGCAAGCGCGTCTCCGTCTATCCGGACATCGATCTGCCGGCCCACGGCTGCCCAGCGCCGCGCGTCCTTTACGACCAGTACCTCGCCTCCGTCGGCGAGCTGGTGATCCCGGGCTTCGAGCGGTTCGGCGTCGACACGACGTCGGCGCGCCGATGGCTCGCCACGCACGGCGCCCCACCCAGGTAGGCCCGATCTTCCGTTCCTCGTTTCCGTCGCCATATTCGGCACGACGACCATGACCGCCGGGGAAGGCCACAACGCCGCCGGGTTGACTGGCGAACAGATCGACCTCTTGCGCGGTCGCCTGGAGCGTCAGCGCGTCGATCTGCTCCGGCGCTTGCAGCGGGATCAGGCGGTGGCGCGGGAGGCGGAGCCGGAGGTCGAGCCGATCGACGCCGCAGAGCAGACCCGCGAACAGGACGACGCCATCCTGCGCGCCGGCCGGGACCAGGCGGAGCTTCGCGAGGTCGAGGACGCGCTTCGCCGAATCGCGGCGGGCAGCTACGGCATCAGCGAAGTTTCGGGCGAGCCGATCAGCTTCGAGCGCCTCCGCGCGATTCCCTGGGCGCGTTACGACAGCGACGAAGAGCCCGGCTAGTCACCCGGTATCGACCAGCGACAGGTTCGTGCGCACCGGTTCGAGGCCCCAGATCTCGCGCGCGTACTGGCGAATGGTGGCGTCGCTGGAGAAGCGGCTGGCGCCGATGATGTTGTGCAGCGCCATGCGCGACCAGCTGGCCCGGTCCGCGTAGGCGGCGGCTGCCCGCGCCTCGCGGGCGGCGTACGCGTCGAAGTCGGCGCAGACCATGTACGGGTCGTCATAGCGCAGGCTGTCGACGACCGGGCGGTAGCGATCGCGGTCTCCCAGGCTGAAGAAGCCGGACGAGATCAGCGACAGCACCTCCTGCAGCAGCGGGTTCGCGGCGATGACGTCGGCGGGGCGGTAGCCGCCCGCGCGCGCGGCGGCCACCTCCGCGGCGGTCAGGCCGAAGAGGAAGAAGTTGTCGTGCCCGACGGCGTCGCGGATCTCGACGTTGGCGCCGTCCAGCGTGCCGATGGTCAGCGCGCCATTGAGCGCGAACTTCATGTTACTGGTCCCCGACGCCTCCTTGCCCGCCGTCGAGATCTGCACCGACAGATCAGAGGCCGGGATGATCGCCTGCGCCAGCGAGACGCCGTAGTTGGGCACGAACGCGACCGCCAGCTTCCCGCGCACGGCCGGGTCGGTGTTGATGACGCCGGCGACGTCGTTGATGAGGCGGATGTGCAGCTTGGCCATCTGGTAGCCGGGCGCGGCCTTGCCCGCGAACAGGTAGGCGCGCGGCACGGTCGCAGCGTCGGGATCGCGCTTGAGCGCCAGGTAGTGCGCCACGATCTGCAGGCAGGCGAGCAGCTGGCGCTTGTATTCGTGGATGCGCTTGATCTGGACGACGAACATCGCGTCGGCGGACAGCTCGACCCCGGTGCGGTGGAGGACCAGCTGCACGAGGTCCCGCTTGTTGGCCTGCTTCACGGCGTGCAGCGCGTCGAGCAGATCCTCGTCATCGGCGTGGGCGGCCAGCGCCTGCAGGCGCCCGAGCTCGGGCAGATCGATCCAGCTGGATCCGATGCGGCTCGAGAGCAGGCGGGTCAGGCGCGGGTTCGCGTGCAGCAGCCAGCGCCGCGGCGTCACGCCGTTGGTCTTGTTGTTGAACCGCTCGGGCCACAGCGCGTGGAAGTCGGGCAAGAGATCGCTCTTGACCAGGTCCGAGTGCATCGCCGCGACGCCGTTGATGCTGTGGGCCGCGACGGTGGCCAGGTGGGCCATCCGGACCTGCCGGCGCGGCGACTCCTCGATGATCGACACGCGCGCCAACCGATCGCCTTCACCTGGCCAGCGCAGCTGCGCCTGCCAGAGGAACCGCTGGTTGATCTCGTAGATGATCTGCAAGTGGCGCGGCAGTAGGCGCTCGAACAGCGTCACGGGCCAGCGCTCCAGCGCCTCCGGCAGCAGCGTGTGATTGGTGTAGGCGATCGTCCGCTCGACGATCGACCAGGCGGCGTTCCAGTCCAGCCCCTCGTCGTCGAGCAGCACGCGCATCAGCTCGGCCACCGCGATCGACGGGTGGGTGTCGTTCAGCTGGATCGCGAACTTGTCCGGGAAGACGGCGAAGTCGGTGTGCAGCTGCTTGAAGCGCCGGACCATGTCGGCGATCGAACAGGCCACGAAGAAGTACTGCTGCTTGAGGCGCAGCGCCTTGCCCTCCTCGCTCTGATCGTTCGGGTACAGGACCTTCGAGATGTTCTCGGTGTCGATCTTCTCCTCGACCGCGCGGCGAAAGTCGCCCTCGTTGAAGAACTGAAGGTCGAAGTCGCGCGTCGCGCGCGCAGCCCACAGCCGCAGCGTGTTCGCGGTGTCGGTGCGGTGGCCGACGATGAACGAATCGTAGGGCAGGCCGATCACGTCGCGCGTCTCGATCCAGTCGGCGCGCAGGCGGCCGTCGCGATCGTGCTGGAACACCACCCGCCCGCCGAAGCGGACCCGCTGCGCGTCCTCGTGGCGCGGCAGCTCCCAGGCGTTGCCGAGGTGCAGCCAGTTGTCGTGCTGCTCGACCTGCCGCCCGCCGTCGATCCGCTGTTCGAACATGCCGAAGTCGTAGCGGATGCCGTAGCCGATCGCGGCCAGCTGCAGGGTGGCCAGCGAATCCATGAAACAGGCGGCCAGCCGGCCGAGGCCGCCGTTGCCCAGCCCCGGGTCGCCCTCGCATTCGAGGATCTCGTTGAGGTCGAAGCCGTAGTCCGCGGCCAGCTCGACCGCCGACATATGGAGGTCCATGTTCATCAGGCAGAGGCCCAGGCTGCGTCCGGTCAGGAACTCCGAGGAGAGGTAGCAGACGCGCTTCACGTCGCGGGCGATGTGCGTCCGCTGCGTCGCCAGCCAGCGGTGGACCAGCCGGTCGCGGACCGTGTGCGCGAACGCGTGATAGAAGTCGAGCGCCGAAGCGTCGCGGATCTCCTTCGCGCAGGTGTGCACGACGTGGGCGACGACGGCGGCGCGGAAGTCCGCGTCGGCCAGGCTGGCGCGGCGGCTGGGGCCGGTTGGCGCGCTGGGGGCGGGCGGCGCGCTCTTGGGGGGCGGATCGCCGGCGTCGGTATCCGGAGACGGAACGGAAACCGTCATGTGCGCATGAGAACACGCGCGGTGCGACGGCGGCGTTTCTGACGTGTCTGACTTTTGTTAACGACTCCGACCCACGCGCGCTCGCGGCGCAGAGCCCACAAAAGAAAAACCCCGGACGAGCCGGGGTTTTTCGGGATGTCGCGCGCCTGCGCGACCGAGGAAGAAGGGCTACTCGGCCTTCTTCTCTTCCTTCTTGTCGCCGTCGGCCTTCTTGCTCTTCTTCGCCTTCTTCTCCTTCTTCGGGGCGTCAGCGGCCGGGGCTTCGTCGGCGGCGCGCGCGATCGTCCACGAGGTCGGCAGCAGAACGGCGAAGGCGAGGAAAATGATGCGGGTGAGGTTCATCGTCAGTCTCCTTGGTGGTTGGCCGTGGCGGAAATGCCGGGCCCGAGTTGCAAGCAGTGTACGTGCCACCGGACGAAGCTCAAGCGGGGAAAGAGAAAGCGGCGCGAATCGGGGGGCGCCGATGCCGACGCTCGCTCGATCGAAGTGACCCGTGTGGCGATGCTGTGCAGCCCGATTGTTGGACCGCGCAGGAACGCCTCACCGACTCAGGGCATCTCGCAGCCGCCCGTCGGTGTGCGCCCTCGCTTGCGGATGAGCCCCGCCGCGACGACACCGGCGATCATCGCCGCCACGAATGCGACGGCCGTCCGGACGCCGAAGCCGAGCGAGACCAGCGCCGGTCCCGGGCAGTAACCGGAGAGGCCCCAGCCGACGCCGAAGATGGCGGCGCCCGCGACCAGCGCCCCGTCGATGCGGCGCTTTCGGTCCAGCAGCGGTCGTATGCGGCGCAGTCGCGGCGCGCGCCCGAGCAGCGCCAGCAGCGACGCGTGAACGCCGACCGCGCCGGCCATCACCGCGACCAGGCGCGGGTTCCAGTGGCCAGAGAAATCGAGGAAGCCGATGACATTTCGCGGATCCGTCATCCCCGAGACGACCAGGCCCACGCCAAACAGCGCGCCCGCGACCAGCGCGCCGATGGTGCGGCCCTTCACGGCGCCACCCCCGACGCGAGCAAGCGGTGAGCAATCGCCACGGTGGCAGCCCCGGCGGCGATGAACGTCGCGGTCGCGATCAGCGAGGCGATCGAAAAACGCGAGATGCCGCAGACACCGTGGCCGGAGGTGCAGCCTCCGCCCAGGCGCGTTCCGAACCCGACCAGGACGCCGGCGACGACCAGCAGCGGCAGCGGGTAGGGGTTCGCGACCGCGGGCGACGACACGACGGCCGTCAGCAGACCGACGCCGACCAGGCCGGCGAGGAACGCGATCCGCTCGCCGCGCGCCTCGCGATCACGCCCGAGTGCGCCGCCCAAGATCCCGCTGACGCCCGCGGTTCGGCCGGTGGCGACAAAGTACAGCGTCGCGGCGAGGCCGATCAGGGCCCCGCCCAGAAACCCCATCAACATGCCGGCCTTGTCTATCATAATGGACACATGTCTGCCAGGTGAAAATGCTCCGGATGGGCGGCGGCGGCGCGGTCGATTGGCGGGCGGCGGCTCAGGCGCGATACTGCCGCCGTGGCGACGCTGTGGCAGCGTCTCGGGCGTCGCGGCCTCTGGCTGGCCTGCGCGCTATCGGGCTGCGCGCGGGTCGTCGGGATGACGGGCGACGACGGCGGCGCGGTCGACCGGCCGATCATCGATCTCGGGATCGCGCCGTACGACGGCTCGCCGTTCGCCGACGGGTTCGCGTCCGCCGACCTGGATCCGCACGTCGGCGAGGTCTACGCGCACAGCGATCTGACGCTGTACCGCTTCGACCCGATCGCCGGCACCTTCACCACCGTCGGCAACTTCAGCTGCCTCGAGACCAGCCAGGGCGTGGCGGAGATGCTGGACATCGCGCTCGACCGCGCCGGCAACATGGCCGGGACCGCCGCGATGTCCGAGCACACCGTGATCACCGGCCGTCTCGTCTCGATCGACAAGACGACCGCCGCCTGCACCGTGCTCAAGACCGGTTCGTACCCGAACTCGCTCGCGTTCGTGCCGCAGGGGACGGTGCTGCCCGACCGCGAAGCGCTGGTCGGTTACGTCAACGACTCCTACGTCCGGATCGATCCCGACAGCGGCAACGTCACCGGCATCGGCAACCTGAACGCGCCCGGCGCGCCCAACCCCTGGATGTCGAGCGGCGACATCGTCTCGATCGTCGGCGGCGGCACCTACGTGACGATCATCCCCAAGGGCAGCGTCACCGCCGATCCCAGCGGCGATCGCATCGCCGAGGTCGATCCCACCACGGGCCAGATCATCCGCGTCATCGGCGCGACCGGCACCTCCGGCCTCTACGGCCTCGGCTACTGGGGCGGCATCGCCTACGGCTTCTCCAGCAGCGGCGTCCTGGTGAAGATCGATCTCACCACCGGCGCCGGCACGCCCATCCCGATCACCGGCGCCCCGACCGCCGGCTTCTACGGCGCGGGCACGACGACGATCGCGCCCATCATCGTCGACTAGCTCCGCTCGGTTTTTGGGTTGAGGGGGCCGCGGGCTGTGTGTGCCCTCCGTGCTCAAACAGTGCTCGCGGGTCGATTCCAGATCTCCTCGGCAGACTCAGCAGACCGCTGCGGAACTGCGCGCGGAGGGGCACACACAGCCCACGTCCTTCTCAACCCGGACGTTTCGCTACCCCTTGAAAGGGACAGCTTTCGCGCGGAGTGAAGCCATAGTCGAGGCGCCGTGGACGTTGTGTTCCCCTCCCGCGCGCAGTTCCCGGAGCGGCCACGGACGCGTGCCAAGTAGATCTGCGCGCTGCCGCGTAAGGGTGTTTGAGCACGGGAGGGGAACACGACGGCCGCGGCCGCCGACGAAGAAGCGAGCGGAGCCGCTACATCGAGGCGCGAATCGTTGGTTCGTCGCCGATCAGCGAGAGGACCTGGGTCGAGGCGCAGGGGGCGAAGACGCGGGCCACGTCCTGCTCGGTGACACGCGCGAGGTCGCCCGGGTCGGAGGTTAGCGTCTCGATCGGCAGGCCGCGTGTGAAGCCGTCGACGATCTGCGCGGCGGTGTCGAGGCTGGTCTGGTATTCGAGCGCGGTCTTGCGGGCCAGGGCCCAGCGGACCTGGCTGAAGGCGCCTTTTTCGATGCGGCCGGCGCCGAGGGCGGTCACCTCGGCGCGCAAGACGCGCAGGGCGTCGCGTAGGCGGCGCGTGTCCACTGACATCGACACGGTCAGGTGCGAGCCGCCGCCGGGGAGGGACACCGCCGAACTGGAGATCGAATACGCGGCGCCGGCCTGCTCGCGGATTCGCGACGATAGATAGCTGCCGAGCAGGCCCTCGACGACGTCCTGCGCGACGCGCTCGCGGCCGGTCGTCGGGTAGGCGAGGCGGCAGGCGAAGGCGACCTCGGTCTGGCTGGCGACGGGACGGTTCACGATGATCACCTGCGGCGCGGGCTGCGGGTTCGGCGCGGGGACGGGCGGCGCGGCCATTCGGCCCGCGTCGGGCTTGGCCTGCCAGCTTCCGAACCAGCCCGACACCAGCCGCGCCGCCGCGTTCGGATCGAAGTCGCCGACGATGACGAGAAACCCGTTGTGCGGGTTGTAGAGGCGCGGCAGCCACAGCGGCGCCAGCTCCGTGTCCAGCGCCAGCAGATCGGGGATGCCGACGCGCCGCCCGTAAGGATGGTTGCCGTACAGCGCCGCCAGGATGCGCTGGGCGGCGATCGCGCGCGGCTCGTCGAGCGACGGGATGCGCGTGCGGCCGAGGTGGGCCTGCGCGCGCGCCAGCAGCAGGGCCCAGTCTGTCTCGGCGATCATCTTGATCCGATCGGCGAGGGAGAACAGCGCGTTCGACAGCCGGCGGCGGTCCGTGCGGACGAAGTCGGCGGTGAACCCGCGGCCGTCGGCGTGAACCACCTCCAGCCGATCGGGATGGCGGCCGTGGGTCAGCTGCCCTTCGACAATGCGTACCACCTCGAGCACGGCGGGGGGCATCGCGGCCGCGCCGCCGTAGAAGCCGAGCACCGCGGCCACAGACGGGAACTGCCGCCGCGGCGCCAGCACGACGGTCAGGCCGTTCGGCAGCGTCATCACCTTCGCGTCGCGGAGGCTGGCCGGCGCGGTCACGGGCGGCGGCGCGCCCATTTCGGCCGCGTGCAGCCGGGTCATGGCGAGCGGCTGGTTGTCGCTGCCCGCCACGCCCACCGGACCGGGCGGTGGGCGCAGCGCCTCCGCCAGCGGCTCGAGGAACAGCGTGCGGGCGCGCTCCGGCGCCAGCAGCTGGAAGGCGCGGTGGCTCAGGTCCGCGGGCTGGACCGCGGCGATCGTCGCCAGCACGCGGTCGTACGCCTCGACCGCGCCGGTCGTCTGGAAGTCGAGGGCGCGCTCCAGCGTGCGATCGACGAACGGCTCGGCGGCGAAGATCGCGTCCGCCAGCGCCGCCTGCCGGAGGTCGAGCACAGGGTTTCGCTGCCAGTCCGATGTCCAGCCGTCCGCGTCGGGCGGCGGCGCATCCGACCACAGGCGCCAGATCAGATCCCGCGCGCGTTCGGCGATCGCGGCGTTGCGCCTGTCGTTCTCCAGCTGGATCTGGCAGGCGAGGATGGTCCGCCCCGGCAGCGCGATCGCGTGGAAGCCGACGTCCAGGACCTCTTTTTCGGGCATCAGGCGGGCGCGGACCGCCGACTCGGCGGGCCGCGACGTCAGGATCTTCGCGATGGCAGAGTCGTACCCGCCGCCGCCCAGATCGTACGCCAGCCAGATCTCGGGCAGCGCGACGGCGGCGTTCAGCCTGTCGGGGCGCGTCTGTGGTCGCACGGCGGCGGCCGGGCCGGGAGCGGCGGACGCGGCCGCCTGGATGTTGCCGCCCGCCGATCGCGGCGCGCCGGCGTCCCGCGCCGTCACCGCGTCCGGCAGGCGCGACGCCACCCGCGCCAGCGTCACGGCCGATTCACCGGTCACCAGCAGCGCCACGTTCGAGGGCCGGTAGTGCTCGGCGACGAAGGCGCGCGCGTCGGCGAGCGTCAGCCGATGCAGGCTGGCGCGCGTCCCGCCGATCGGCCGCGCGAACGGATGTCCGGTCGGAAAGAACGCCGTCTGCATCCAGGCGATCACCTGCCCGTAGACGCCGGTCTCCGTGCGCTGGGTCAGCTCGTTCTCGACGATGGCGCGCTCGCGCTCGAAGTCGGCGTCGTCCACGCCGGCGAGCGGTCGCTGGATCCGCTCGGCCACCAGGTCGAGCAGCTCGGGCAGCGAGCTGGCGGGCGCCACCTCGTAGTAGCGGGTCACATCCACGGTCGTGCCGGCGTTGTAGTGGGCGCCGATCCGCAGCAGGCGATCGCTCTCCGGCCGGTCCGCCTTGCCGTGCGCGTGATAGACGAGGTGCTCGATCAGGTGGGCGAGCCCCTCGTGGTCGGCCGGGTCGGCGCCCGATCCCGTGCCGACGACGGTGACGACCGCGACCATCCCGGCCGTCTCGCCGGTCTCGACGCCGAGGTGCATCCCGCTCGGCAGGACCTGCTGCCGGATGTCGAAGCGCGGCAGCTGCATCTGGAGCTCGGTGTGGGAGACCAGCGTCGGGTACATGGCCGACAGCTGGCCTGGCGGAAGCGGTGCCCACGACAGATCGACCTGGTGTGCCCGGCCGAGACCGACCACACAGCCGGCCGCCGCGAGGAGGACGACGGCAGCGCGCAGGAACGCAGTCGATTTTCGCGGGCGCGCGGCGGTCACTCGGAAATAGTCGCACACCGCGCCCGCAGCGCGGAGCGGCTAATGGACCGCGGCGATCTGCTCGACGACGGTCGGCGTGCTCTCGCGCAGCTCCGCGATCGACACGCGCAGGATGATGGCGTCGCCGGCCGCGTGGATGAGGCCGGTCGTGACGTCGATCGTCGGCCGCCGCCAGAACGTCCAGTGCAGGTCCAGCTCCGCGGCGCTGCGGCGCGCGACCCCGATCCGCAGCGTGTCGACCAGCCAGGTCTCCATGTCGACCAGCGCGGCCTTCACGCGGCCGATCGCAACGCCGTTCGCGTCGAAGACCTTCACCCCCGGAAGCTTGCTCAGCTTTGCGTGCATCAGCCCCTCCCTCACCTCTGCCCTTACCCTCCCGAAAAGCTAAGGCGGGCGGACACCCGAGCAATTGCGCGGTCCGACCTCAAGCGGGGTATTCTGATGCCCCGCGTGAAAAGCGTTCGCATTCGCAGTCGCTTTTTGCACCGCGCGTGGGCCGCGTCCTTGTTCGTTGTTTTGCTGTCCGTCGCGCGGCCGTCCGTCGCGCAAACCGTCGGCCCCATTCCGCCGACATCGTCGCCGCTGCCCGGCGGCGACAGGCCGCATCCGCTCGGACGGCTCGAGCAGGAGTCGGTCGACGACGCGATGAAGACGCTCGGGCAGCCCCTGATCGACCTGGCGCCGCAGGGCAAGACGATCGGCAGGGTGTTCGTCGTCAACGAGGACGTCTTCTCGCAACGCGACTGGTACTTCCAGCTGTTCAACATCTTCCACCGCACGACGCGGTCCTACATTCTCGAGCGCGAGCTGCTGCTCAGGCCGGGCCAGACCTACGATCAGGCGCTGGTCGAGGAGACCACGCGCAACCTGCAGGTGCCGCCTCCCATCGTCATCAACAACCGCCCCGTCGGCCAGCCGGAGCTGTCCAGCGTCATCGTCATCCTGCCTCTCGTCTCGCCGACGCCCGGGCAGGTCGACCTCCTGGTGGTGACCCGCGACGTCTGGAGCCTGCGCTTCAACACCAACTTCGAGTACCAGGGAAACGCGCTGACGCTGCTCGAGACGTCGCTGTCGGAGAACAACCTGTTCGGCTGGCGCAAATTCCTCTCCGTCGGGTTCAACATGGATCAGGGCCGGTACTACTACGGCCCGACGTACTACGATCCGAACATCGCGGGTACGCGCCTGACGCTCTGGACGCAGGTCAACTTCTACACCTCGCGCGAGACCGGAGCCTACGAAGGCAACAGCCAGGTGGTTTCGCTGCGCTATCCGCTCTACTCGCTGGCGACCCCGTGGGGGGCCGGCGTCGACGTCATCCACGCCAGCACCGTCATTCGCGGGTTCCGCGGCAACAGCGTCCGGCTGGTCGATCTCGAGGGGACGCCGCAGAACGACGCGCTTCCTTACGAATACCGGCAGAAGGTGCTGACAGTCGACGCCAGCGCCGTGCGCCAGTCAGGCCGCGCCGTCATTCAGCGCGCAACCCTCGGGTACCTGGCGGACCGGCGCAGCGCCGAGGTGCTGCCGGATTTCCCCGGCGATGCGATGCAGGCGCAGCTGTTCCTCGCCCAGTGGACGCCGATCAACGAGCAGCGTTCGGAGCCGTACGCCCGCTACGAGATGTTCACGCCCGTGTACGCGGTGCTGCGCGATCTCGACACGTTCGACCTGCGCGAGAACCGCCAGCTCGGTCCTTTCTTTCGGGCGCGCGTCTCCGAGGGTTTGCCCGAGCTGGGGGCGACGTTCCGCGCGCTGGGCCTCGCCGTGACGGGCGGGTTCGCCGCCGCGCCGGGGGGAGGCTACGGATCGCTGTCTCTGGCCGCGTCGGCGCGCCTGCGGCACGACGACGGACAGTGGATCGATCAGCTGGGGACCGCGGTCCTCTACCTGGCCTCGCCGCTCGTGGATCGGATGTTCCGGATCGTCGCCGGGGCGGACGTCGCGTCGAAAGAGGCAGATACGCAGCACACGCCGTTCAGCCTGGGCGGGTCGAACGGAATGCGCGGCTACGCGATCGGCGAGTTCCTGGGGACGACGGCCTTCGTCGGGCACCTCGAGATCCGGACCGTGCCGCTCGCGATCTTCTCGCAGCGTTTCGGGGCGCTGGCGTTCTACGATGTCGGCCACGCGGCGCCGTCGTTCGCCGATCTGCAGCCGCGCAACGACGTCGGGATCGGGCTGCGCTGGTTGATTCCGCAGCTCAACTCGACGGTGATCCGATTCGACTGGGCGGTGCCGCTGCAAGACGGGACGGTGACGCACGCCGGGATGCCCGGACGCTTTTCGGCCGGCTTTCTGCAGGTGTTCGATACGCGGCAGATCCTCGGATTGTGATCGGCGGTCGCGCTCAGCCGCTGCGCATCGC
>Ga0066903_100003421_pt1 | contig 12967 bp, 6 predicted proteins | sample PanSoiMetaGPlot1_FD_67491 | JGI IMG/M metagenome (GOLD analysis project Ga0066903, IMG submission 67491) | Tropical forest soil microbial communities from Panama analyzed to predict greenhouse gas emissions - Panama Soil - Plot 1 (version 2) | ecosystem: Environmental > Terrestrial > Soil >... | reverse complement strand
ACTTGGTCCAGAACCGCTCGAAGTACGAGTCCTTGTACTGCCGGAGCCGCCAGATCTCCGGCGACCCGACCCAGCCGGTCCGGCCCTGGCCGAACTGCATGACCGCCAGCCACGGCGGCAACTTGCCGTCCGGCATCGTGGTCGAGCGCGGGTCGGAGAACCTGGCGATCGGCGTCGCCACCGGCTTGATTTCCCGGAGCGGGAAATAGTTGTAGAACCCGCGGATGACCCTTGCCTTCTCGTCCTTCTCCTCGCGGCCGGTGAAAAACATCTCCCACGGCAGCTCCACCTTCGGCTCGTCGTCGTCGAGCTTCATGAAGTCGAGGTCGCCGCCCAGATTTTCGAAGTTGAGCCGCCACGGGTCGGTGGCCGTCCGCTTGGCGGCCGACAGATCCGGGTCGCCTGGAAGGACGGGCAGGATGTCGATGAGCGGCTTGAACTTCTCGTCGTCGGATGGCCTGGCCAGGTGCTTGGTGTAGATGTGTCCGGCGATGAACAAGAGGCCGCCGGCCTGGAGGTCCACCCAGTCCTTGACCTTCTCGGTCTGTTCCTTGCTCAGGGCGTCCCAGTCGACGTCGAAGGCGACGATGACGTCGTAGCGGGCCAGGTTGTACCACTTGGTGGCCGGGTCGTTGCCCGGATCTTCCACATTCATGTAGTCCGGGAACCGCGTGAGCTGCCGCTCCGGCTCGTCGAGCAGGTTGATCTTCCCTTCCCGGCCGCCCTCGTTCTGAACGTATAGGCTGACGTCCGCCTTGTCGCGGATGAGCTGTGTGATGAGGAACTGGACATCGCGGTTCGGGGCCGAACAGACCACCAGCACGCGCTGGGGTTTCTTCTGCACCTTGATTGGGACCCAGTCGCTGACGTGTTCCTTGTCGGCGAAGCGCTCGCCTTCGATCCGCGGCGTGACGGCCCGGACCTTCCATTCGCCTTCGACCAACTCCTTCGGGTTGTCCTTGTTTCGCAGTAGTTCCGGCAGCGTTTCCTTGGCCGGGTCGATCACGATTTCGGCCTGGGCGTGCGGCGGCTCGCCGGGTGAGTATGTCGCCTCGACCGGGATTCGGACCGTGGTCGCCTCCTTGGGGAGTTGGATCTCGAGTTCGATCTTCGCCTTCTGGCCGACGAGGCCGTCGCCGTCCTGCTCAATGATGACCTTGAATGCTTCGTCCGGCGGCGTCTGGTCCGGGGCCTGGACGTCCGTGATGCGGACGGCGACGCTCTTCAGCTCCGACCCGACGGCGACCGTGAAGATGCGGATCTTTTCGTGGCTCGACCGGACGCGCAGCTCTTGCAGAGCTGCTTCCGAGCCGAGGTTGCTCTGGCCGTCGGAGAAGACGATGACGCCTTCGACCATGTTGCCGGTCTCGCGGTTGACGAGAGCGAGCAATGAGTCGGGGACGTTGGTCGCAGTGGCGATTGATCGGGCGACGTCGACGCGGGCCATCAGCCGGTCGCGGTTGTGGTTGAACGCGGCCTGGTCGTCCGGGTTGAGGTCGGCGGGCAGGTCGTCTTTGGCTTCGAACCACTTCATCGCCCAGTCGGCGTTGCCGACCGCATTGCCGTCCCACGCCTTCGTCGCCTTCACCTTGGCGGCGCCGTCGTCGGACAGCCCGCGGAGGACCCAGGGCTTGAAGTCGTAAGCGGCGAAGGCCTGCCAGTCATCGTTGCGCCACGGGGCGCCCGCGACCTGTCGCAATCCCGCGTCCTTGCCCGGGACCTTGTGAATCGGGATGACTTCGCCGGACTCGCCTCGGTTGAGGACTTGCGCTTCCTCGTCGAGCCGGCTGCCCATGCGGTAGACGTAGATCGGGTTCTTTTCTAAGAGCGCCTTGACGAACCCGACCTTCTCGTCGGACAAGTAGTCCATGACTTTGGCGAGGCGCGTGACTTGCTTGCCGCGGCCGGGCGGGTCATCCGAGATCTGGGCCATCGAGTCGGAGACGTCGAGGACAACGACCACCCGCGACCGTTTCTCCACTCGCTCATACCCCTGCCGGGCCGGCATGAGGAACATGAGGGCCAGGAGCAAGTAGACGGTGACGCGCAAGAGGGCGAGCGGGACCGCCCAGTACCAGCGGACCGAGCGCGAGTCCTTGACATACATCCAGGCGACGAACCCGAGGCCGATGGCGAGCACGATCCCAAGGATGAGCAGCCACCAGTGTCCGTCGATCTCGCGGCCGAAGACCTTGAACGTCTCGGTCAGCCGGCGGAAGACGAACTCGGATTCGTATTGGGAGCCCTGGTCGTTCATAGCTGTCTCGTTTCGATCCACCTGCTCTACCACCCCCCGGCTGACGCCGGGGGTCCGCAAAGACCGGGCGAACCCGCGGCATCAGCCGGGGGGTGTGTCTTATGCCGCCGCCATCGCCGGCTGGCCCATCATCGGCGCCGGCGGGCCGCCTTCGGCCGCGCGCGTGTGGAAGCTCAACCGCACTGCCATCGCCTGTTCGAAGATGAGCACCATCAGCATCACGAAGTAGAGCCACGGGTTTTCCGACAAGTCCTTGCGCTTGGCCTGGAGGACTTTCTTGTACTCGTCGTCCGAGTCGGACGCGGTGTGCAGCGGGGCCTTGGAGATCTGTGTCACGTCGTCCGTGTTCGCGCGGGCGAGGTTGCCTTCGGCGAGGGCGTCCACGTTGTAGGGCAAGGCGCGGAAGTCGGGCCGCGTGGCCGCCGGATTGACCGGGCGGCCGGCTTCGCCGCGCTTCTCCAGGAAGCGGTAGACGTAAACGCCCGGTTCGTTTTTGCCGTCGTTGGCCACAAGGCGATAGCCGCCCTCTTTGTCCTCCATGATCGAGTCGCCGAGCGACTTGAACGGGGCCTTGTTGGCCTTGGCGTCCTCGCTGAAGTGCCACTTGCGGACCTTCGAGTCGTAGGCGTTCTTGTCCATAGTGAACTCGAACGACGAGCCGAGGACCAGGTTGGCGTCCGTGCCGGCGCTGGCGAGGTAGCCCTGCATGTTGATCATGAGTGGCGGGTAGTACGCGCGGCCGAACCCTTCCAGGTCGTTCCACGACGCGCCCGCGGAGCTGAGGAAGGCGACGACGCGGCCCTTGCCGTAGTTCTTGCACACGTAGAGCGGGTCGCCGAAGCGCACCTCGTCGCGCAATTTCTCGAACTCATCGCGTAATAGCGCGTTGTCCGCCTGGGCCCAGAACTCGATCAGCCCGGGCCGCTTGGTCGCTTCGTCCCCCTTGTCTTCGAGCAGGAAGGTGAGCGCCTCACCGAGGACGTAGAGTTCACTGGTCGACCCGGCGATGCGACGCAGTTCGGAGCGGTAGCGGCGGAGCGGCTCGACGTACTTCTCGTTCTTCGGCGTCGGGTTGTCGATTACCTGCTGCAGCTTGTCGGTCAGGTCATTGACCGCCTTGGTGTAGTTATCGATCGGCTTGGTGTTCTGCAGGTAGACGAGCGTCTCGACGCCGGACTGGCTGCCGCGGAGCTGCTGCTGGTTGACGCCGACGTAGCGGTCGATGACGACGAAGTTGAAGAACTTCTCGTACTCGTCTTCCTTGACCGCCTGTCCGCGGTTGTCCTTGTACAGCTTCTCGAGGGCCGCGTGGTTCTGCATGTCGCGGCGGACGAGAAGCTTCTTGTTCAGGGTGAACGTCCGTTTGATCTTCTCCTGGATCCGCTTGTCTTCCGGCACATCGACGCCGATGAGCTTGTCCAGGGGGACCGGGAAGACCCCCTCCCCCTTGCGGTAAAGTTTCTCGTTGTACTCGTTGATGACGTCCGACTTGATCGACGGGCCCATGAAGAAGGCGAGCCCGCCGCCACCCTTGACGTAGTCCTCGAGGTTCTTGCGCGCCGCGTCGGAGAGTCGTGGGACGTCGCACAGGTAAACGCTGACGTACGGGTTGAGATTGAGGTTCTCCAGGTCGGACGCGCTCTTGACCTGGACGTCGTACCCCTTGATCGGCTCGGTGAAGAGCTTCCAGAGGAAGAACGACTCGGCCTCCTTGGTCCCGCGATCCTTGGGGTTGTTGTCGACGATCAGGATCGGGACGCGGTCGCGGACCTCGACGATGGTGTAGCGCACGTTGTCGGCCGCGATGCCGCCGACCTCTCCATCCAGGTGAACGCTGACCAGATTGAACCGGTCGCTCGGCGCGCCGTCTTCGCCCTCGGGGTCCGGTCCCTTGTCGAGCCCGCTGCCCAGCACGATCTTGGCTACCGACTCGCCGTTCGGCGGGACGGACGCGATGCTGACCGACCCGTCGTTGCGGATCTCGCCGTTGACCCGCATCCGCAGGAAGACGCCTTTCTTTTCGCTGTTCGAGTAGTTCCGCACCTTGACCGTGAACTCGACCTCGCGGTTCTTCGGGACGATGCGGGCGTCCGGCGCGAAGTCGACGATGGCCAGGTTGTCGCTTGCGAGCGGTGACTTCTGCTGCGGCGTGCGCTCGGGGGTCACGCAGTCGAGGATGTGCACCTTGACCCCGGCGGTCTTCAATTCCTCGAACGCCTGCGACAGGCCTTCCTTGTTGCGGTCGCTCCAGTCGATCGCCCGCAGATCGCCGACGATGTGGAGCATCGGCTCCATGTTCTTTTCGTTGTCGAAGATCGATTTGGCCTTCTTGAGTCCGTCAACCAGGTCCACGTGCCGCAGCGACGGCTTGAATGGGGTCAGGTACGACCGCATCTCGTCCACGGATGTCGGGTTGAGCCGGCCAATATTGCGCGGGTCTTCGAGGTCCGACAGGCGCAGGACGGTGCAATACTGCGGGCTCGTCGCCTGGGCGGCGGTTCCGGCGATTTGATCGGCGGCGAGGCGCTTGCCTTCCGCGTACACGTCGCGGACTTGCCCGTCTTCCGCCCGGATGGTGTCGCTGGTGCTGAGCGTGTCGTCGATCAGGATGATGTGGAACGTGGGGTGGCCCTCGGTCCCACCCTTCTCGCAGCCGACGAACCGGGCCAGGAGCAGACCGATGAGCAGCACCATCAGGATGCGCAGGGCGAGCAGGATCATCTGCTCGATGATGAGCTTGCGGCGCGAGCGCTTCTGCGACTTGAGCAGAAACTCCATCGCCGCCCAGCGGATGCGCTTGTAGCGCATCCGGTTGATGAGGTGGATGATGATCGGGCTGCTGATGAGCAGCGCCCCGGCGATCATCGCGAACGGGTTGGCGAAGAGTGAGAGCATGTCGCTGTTGTCGCTCAGGTCGAGGTTTGCCAAGGATGAAGGATGAAGGATGAAGGATGAAAACCAGCGACCATCTCATCCTTCATCCTTATCCTTCATCCATTCGGTCAGCCGGCCACCGTCACCTTGCTGCCGCCGGACCGCATTGCCATGCGCCGGTGCAAGAAGCGGGACAGCACCGCGTCCATGTAGTCGCTCGTCTTCACCAGCGTATAGTCCACGCCCATTCGGCTGCAGCCGCGGCGGACTTCGATCAGGTATTCTTCGAGCGCTTCCAAATAGCCTTCGCGGAGCGCCTTGGGGTCGCAGAGCAGGTTGGGCAACTCCTCCATTCCCTCGAACCGCGTCGTCCCCGCGAACGGGAACTCCAGCTCGTCGTCGTCCATGATGTGGAAGACCATGACGTCGTGCCGGCGGGCCCGGAGCATCTCCAGGCCCTTGAGGAGCGGGTCGCGGTCGCACAACAGGTCGGAGAAGAGGATGATCATGCCGCGGCCGTGGGTCGCCTCGGCCACTCGGCGCATGATCTTCATGAGATCGGTCTTCTGCTTCGGCTTGCTCGCGTTGAGCGTCTGGACGATGGCGTCCAGGTGAACTTGAGAGCCCTTGGCCGGCAGCATCGCCCGGACGTCCTCGTCGAAAGCGATCATGCCGACGGTGTCGAGCTGGCGGACGGCAAGGAGAGCCAGGCACGCGGCCGAAGTGCATGCGTATTCGTACTTGTTGAGCGTCCCGGCGCGGCGGTGCTTGTCGACGCCGTAGTGCATCGATTCGGAGACGTCGACGACCACCTGGGCCCGAAGGTTGGTCTCGGCTTCGAACTGCTTGATGTAGTACCGGTCGGTCTTGGACCAGACTTTCCAGTCGAGGTGGCGGATGTCGTCGCCGCGGACGTAGTCGCGATGCTGGGCGAACTCGACCGAGTGCCCGAAGAACGGCGACCGGTGCATACCGGCGATGAAGCCTTCAACGACCTTTTGGGCGCGAAGGTCCAGCCGGGCGATCCGGGCGATGACCTTGGGGTCGAAGAAACGGCGGGGGTCGTCTTCGTTGGTGTCAGCCATCGTTTCCAAAGGATGAAGGATGAAGAATGAAGGATGATTTGCATTCATCCTTCATTCTTCATCCTTCATCCTTCCCTCAAGAGGTGAAGATCTTTTTGAACCGCTCGTCCCGCTCCAGATCGCCGACTCGAGTGGGCGTTTCATCGACGAGCCGTTTGATCACGGCGTCGGTGGTCACGCCTTCCGACGCCGCGGTGAAGTTGGCCAGGATGCGGTGTCGCAGCACCGGCAGCGTCAGTGCGATGACGTCCTCGTGAGAGACGTTCTCGCGGCCGTACAAGAGGGCGCGGGCCTTGCCTCCGAGGATCAGGTTCTGCACCGCCCGCGGGCCGGCGCCCCAGCTCAGCCACTCCTTGACGAACTTCGGCACCCCCGGCTCGCTGATTCGCGTCTGTCGGACCAGGGCCAGCGTGTACTTGATCACCTCGTCGGCCACCGGCACCTTGCGGACGAGCGTCTGCAGCTCCAGGATCTGATCGCCGGTCAGCACCGGGCTCGGCTCGTCCATTTGCAGTGCGGTCGTTCGCCGGGCGATCTCCATTTCCTCGTTGAAGTTCGGGTAGCGCACGAACACCTTGAACATGAACCGGTCCTGCTGCGCTTCGGGGAGAGGGTACGTGCCTTCCTGTTCGATGGGGTTCTGGGTCGCGAGGACGAAGAACGGCGACTGCAGCTTGTGCCGCACGCGGCCGACCGTGACCTGCCGCTCTTGCATAGCTTCGAGCAGAGCCGCCTGTGTCTTCGGCGGGGTCCGGTTGATTTCGTCCGCGAGGATGATGTTGGCGAAGAGCGGGCCGGGGAGGAACTTGAACTCGCGCGCCCCGGTGCTCCGGTTCTCCTCGATCACTTCCGTGCCGGTGATGTCCGCCGGCATCAAGTCGGGAGTGAACTGGATGCGGCTGAAGTCGAGCGAAAGGCACTTGGCCAAGGTCGAGATCATGAGCGTCTTGGCCAGGCCAGGCACACCTTCCAGGATGCAGTGGCCCCGGCTAAAGAGCGCGATGAGCAGCTCTTCGATCACGTGATCCTGACCGACGATCACGCGGCCGAGCTGCTTCTTGATCTCCTTGAACGCGTTCTGCACGCGCTTGATGGCCTCGAGGTCGGTCTGGCCAAGAGTGACGGCCTGGTCGCTCATTTCGTGCTTCTCGGTTGGTGGTTAGTAACTTGCCGGTGAGCGGAGCGGCGTAAGCCGCCCGATGTCGTCATGATCGGGCGGCTTACGCCGCTCCGCTCACCGGTTTGGTCAGCGCTGATAAATCGGCAGAGTCCCATTCTCGAGCTGCAGGATGGTCAGGTTGATCGCGGTCGCGAAGGCCGGGCCGACGTAGCCGCCGCTCCACGACCCGTCCGCCGATTGCGTGCTCTTGATGTACGAGAACATGTTCTGGCGGAACTCGCTCCACTTCATGCCGTTCTTCTCGCCGGGGAAGAGTTTTTCCCAGCCGTCGTCGCCGAGGACGTACATGGCCTGGCTGAAGTAGTAATTCTGGTACTCGTCGTGGGCGAGCCGGCCCTTGCCGAACGGGATGTTCTTCTGGCAATAGCGCAGCCACTTCTTGGCCAGGTCCGACTTGTACTCGCCCTGGCTGAAGGCACTGGCAACCGCGGCGGCCGTCAGCGGCGGCCGCTCCCCGCCGGCCGCGGCGAACCCGCCGTTGGCCAGCGAGTAGATCACCCCGCCGTTCGGAGTTGTGGACTTGTTCAAGTAGTCGACCGACTTGTCGATGATCGACTTGGGGACCACAATCCCGGCGTTCCGAGCAGCGCGGAGCGGCTGGAGCTGGGTGACGGTTACCGACCCCTCGTCGAAGTTCCCCCCCTCCGACGCCGACACGTATCCCCATCCGCCCTTATCGGTCTGCGCCTTGCCGGTGAACTCGACAGCCTTGGTGAGGAGCTTCTCCAGGTCCTTGCGCCGCCGTTCGTCCTCCTCCTCGCCGTAGACGCTGGCGAGGAAGAGGAGACCGAAACCGTGGCCGTACATGTAGCGGCTTGCCTCAGTCGGGTTGTTCGGGTTGCCCAAGAGGCCGTTCGGCTGGGACCGCTTCATGAACCACTCGACGGCCTTGCGGATGTTCTGGCTGTACTTCCCCTCGCGCATGGTGCTCCCCTCCATGAGCATCGCCATGCCGGCCAGGCCGGTCATCGTGGTCGGGTACTGGCCGCCGTGGGCTTCCCAGTTCCCTTCCGACTTGTTCTGGTTCTTGGCGAGCCATTCGAGGCCGCGGCGGATATTCTCCTGAACGTCCACCTTCGGCTCGTCGGCCCACAGTGTAGTGGGGGTGAGCAGTGCGCCCGCGGCGGAAGCCAACAGCGCGCGACGGGTGATCCGACTCATGGCAATGTTTCTTCCAGGGGTGGGCAGAGAATTCACCATTAAAGAAGACGATCCGGTGCGGCTTTACTCACGGCGCAAACTGGGCAAGCGGCCCCGGTTTGGCAAAGTTTCCGGGGAAGTCTAGAAATCGCAATGGGTTAGGTCAAACGATTGTCCGGGCGGCAAGGCGGTGGGAGAGCCGGAATAACCGTCAAACTCAACACGCGGATGAGCACCGATGGTCTGGCGCTCGCCCGGTGATCAGGATATGGGATTTGGCAGAATGGGGCGAGTCACGGGCGAGCGTCGCCGCGTAAGCGGCACGATTGTCTCAACATCGTGCCGCTTACGTCGCCGGTTACCGGCCAAACCAGACGTTCACGAGCGGCCAGACGCCCGGGATCAGCCCGACGTAGCGTACGGGTCGCAGCAGGACCAGATCGCGGAGCGCTGACCGGTACAAATCGCTCCCAACGACTTGCTTGCCGTCCGGGTCGGTGAGACGAATCGTCCGGTCGGCCTCCTTGCCAGTCGCGGCGTCCACGAACGTCACCTGGCCGGCGATGTCGAGCGCGCGCACGAGGCCTGCCTTGCGGACGGCGGTCCGGTCGCGACCGTCATACTTCACCGTCATCTTCCGGCCGGATCCGGGCGCCGACCCGACACGGTCGCGAATCAGCTTCGCCGGGAAGTAGCAGAGCACGAGCGTGTACATGTACAGTCCAAACACCGTCAGTCCCATCATGATCGCGATGCCGAAGTGCAAAAGCGTGCTGAAAATGACCATCACGGGACGCAGACGAGTCCAGATCAGGAACGGGAGTCCGATCTCCGTGGCCAGCGTGAACATCGTCACGCTGCCGGCGATGAGCGCCATCAGGAACCGGGACTCGACCAACACACGCAGCAACCACTCGTACGCCTGATAGCGAAGCAGTCCAAACTCCGGGTTGGCCATGACCAGCCACGCGGCCGAGTGCTCCCACCACGACGTGCCTTTGAGCTTGGAGAATCCGGACGAGAAGTAGATGAAGCAGAAGTTGATCTGCACCATCCGGACGGCAAAGTTGGCCAGCCAGGACGGTTGTGGTCCCGCGAGCGCGGCCGTCGCCCACGGAACCGAACGGCCGCCGGCTCCCATGACGGCCAGGGCCGCGCGGTAGCGCTTACGCAAGGCGTCGAGGGAGAGCGCAGCTCCGCTGGGTCCGATCACCAGGTAGGTCATCAGGATGGTCTGCATCGTGTCCTGGCCGAACAGGATCATCTGCGACCGGTGGATGTAATTGAGCGACAGCGCCCAGGCAAGGACGGACGTCACGCGCGTGTAGAGTCCGAGCGTGAAGAGAAGGAAGACCACCAGGGCGATGATGTGAACGGCCCACATCGCCGATGGATCGGTCAGGTGAAGCCAGACGGAGAAGTTGGACACCCCTTTATGGGTGCCGATCTGCCGGGTATCCAGGCCCCAAGTGTCCAGGTAATCGAGGACCTCGGCCCGCTCCCCCTGATCAGCCGGCAGGCTCATGTCCTGGCCGTTCTCCTTCAACTCCCCGGCCAGGAACTGGTACAACCGCATGCGCTGGTGTTGCACGTAGTACTCGAGCCACGCCAGGATGTATTCCTGCTTGACCCCATCGGGCGGCAGGGTGGTGTTGAACGCCAGCACGTCATCCCACAGGGCCTGTCGCTCCTGCGGTGACATGTCGTGGACGAACTGAGGGAAGGTGACGGGGGAGTTCTTGTCGTCGAACTTCTCAGCCTTGAGCATGTTGCGGACCTGGACGACCTGGTCGTCGGAGACGCGGGCAGCTGAGTTGATCAGGAAGATGCCTGCCGAGAAGTCGCGATAGCTGCGGTCCTCCGATGAGGTAGTACGCGAGAAGAGCGTCTTCAAATACCGGAGTTTGGCCTGCCGGGCCGCGGGGTCGTTCGGCAGGTTGCGCATGAATTCGATCTCGGCCGACCGCCGGTGCGGCATCTCGTCCACGCGAATGGTCGCCTGGGGGACTTCCCAACCCAGCGGTGTCCGCGGGTGCGGCATTTCCCGACGCTGCAGATTCCCTTGCTGCTGGTCCCACCAGGCGTTCGGGCCGAAGAAGTTGCTCAGATCGAGGCTGTACGCGGCGTGAGTGTAAAGCACGATCAGCCCGGTCATGATCCGCATCAGGCCGAGCGTCGTTGGGTCGGTCGGGGAGAAGAAGAATCGGCCGACGGCCCCGAGAAATCCAGTCCGTTGGTCGGTCACTTGCGTCCCTCCTCGACAGGCCGTTCGCAGCGAGCGTGACGTGAAACCGTATCGGTGAAGTAGTAACTCGGCCCGTGCCGCCGTATGTTGCGCTTGTACTCCTCCAGCGTGGCCGGCAGCGGGTTGTTGGATCGGGAGTTGTAGATGGGCACGTACCAGTACAGGAGCGGCTCGGTTGAGTCCTTCAGCTGGCCTTCGCCGTCAAACTCCCCCTGGAAGTTCGGTATGTAAAGGGACGGCATAAACGGGTCCACGGGCATGACGCTTTGCCCCGTGGTCGGGTCGAAGCCGCGGAACTGCGCCAGCGTTGTGAGCTGGTGGCGGGCCCGGTAGATCTTGACCGACCGGACTTCCTTGCCGGGCCGCGCGTACTCATGCGCCAGGTGACGCGCGAAGGATGGGAGCAACTGCCTGCTCACCAGTTCGTTCGGGCGCTCGTATTCGGGCGTGGCGGGCACGCGCGGGATGTCTCGCCCGCCCGACTCCCGACTGGCCTTCTCGCGACGGGCCTGGACAACCTTCAGCTCGGGCGCCAGCGACATGTAACTCGCCTGGAACTGGGCCAGGTTCTCCGTCAGCGACAGCCGCCGATAATAAGACAGCCCGAGCGGGTCGACGTAGTCCTCCGACCGATGCGGGATGATGTGCCAAATACACTCGCGCTCGGATTCCGCGTCGTCCGCCGAACCTTCGGGCCGGTACTCGATCAAGACCCAGAGTTCGGTCGCCGGGCCCGGGTCGGGCGAGTAGAACTGGTACGCGTTGTTCATGTACGCAAATTGCAGGTACGGGCTGCCGACCCGTTTCCAATACTGGTCGGTCATCCACGGCATCGGCGGCGGCGACGTGACCGCCGACATGATGCCGGCGTAGTGGTAGCAGACCCAAATCAGAATGCAAGCGTAGACCGCCTTCCGCGGCAGCCGCGTCCAGATCGCCCCGACCAGCGCGAATGCGCCGAACACGCCGAAGAAGAGCTGGACCGAGTCCCACGCATTCGGCACCCCCGCGTACCAGTCGCGCGGCGGAGACAGGTACCATTCCGTCCCCGCCGGCGGCTGCGCGCCCACTCCGTAGCCGATCAGCCCCGCGGCCGCGGCGCAGAGCCAACCGCCGTACCAGCCCGGTCGCATCGATACGGCACACCCGGCCAGGAATAGCCCGAGCGCGGCCAGAAGCGTCCGCGGGCCGTCCGCCCAGTGGGCATCGAACCCGCGAAGCGGAGCGCCGGACGCCAGACCCAATATGAAAGCCGACACAACGAGCCCCACTCCGATGAGGCCAACAGTCAGGACGCGTTCTGGGGGCAGGGGGGGTTCTTCGAGATCGGTGGGTGAGGGTGGGGGACTGTGGACCGTCATGATGACCGCTCCGTGCGGATCAATGCGAGTGCGAGACGCCGATCTGGGATCGGTTTCGCGGTGGGTCGGGGTGTCGAAAAACGGCTGGGCCGCGGGTTCGTTTCTGGTCTTTCATCCACCCCCACACCTCTTGAAAGGAGGAGTGGGGGTCGCGGGTGGGCGATTTTGTCTAGTTAGCGGCATCAAGGTCGCCAAGGTCGCCAAGATCGCCAACTTTTTCTGGGATCCCCCTGTCTAGTTTTGTCTAGTTAGCGGCTCCGCGTCGCACGCTTGTCCGACTGTTCCGATTGTGACGATGAACCGGATTTGGTTACCTTTTTCTACGCGTGCACGCGGCCGCGAGTCCAGTGCAGCTGGCGTATCGGATGGGCAGTTCCTACAAGATGCGACTCTCACCTTCCGTAACGATCAGGGCCAGACCCTGTTGGTCCGCGAGGGCGAATTGAATGAAAACCCCACAAACTTCAGTCCATTTTTGCAATTTGAGATGCAGATGCCGGTCGTAGGGCGCACCGGTACTCGAATCGGAAGATGAGGAAGCCGAATCGGTTGACGCTCGCCTTATCCAGTTTTACCATACCCCTCAGACGACGCAAATACATTAGATTTCCCACCCTTATAACCATCCGCAGAATCCACATCGGGTGTGTCGTCGCGTGTGTCCCTGGTGGGAAGTCTTGCCCTGCAAGCGCGGGCATGCGTTCGGCATTGTGATAGCGCGACCGGCACCCGATTGAGGGGGTGAGAGCGATGTATAGCGTGGTTATGGTTGTCGCCATGGCCGGTGCACCCGACGTCCCGGATTGTTGCTTCTTTGGTAAGGGT
>Ga0066903_100003420_pt1 | contig 12969 bp, 11 predicted proteins | sample PanSoiMetaGPlot1_FD_67491 | JGI IMG/M metagenome (GOLD analysis project Ga0066903, IMG submission 67491) | Tropical forest soil microbial communities from Panama analyzed to predict greenhouse gas emissions - Panama Soil - Plot 1 (version 2) | ecosystem: Environmental > Terrestrial > Soil >... | reverse complement strand
GTATCGATCGCAAATTGAAACGGGCCTCGCCCATTGGCACGAACGTCGACCAAAATGAGCGGCTTTGCCGAATTGGCCAAGCGAATCGGCACTTCCGTTTTCACACCGGTTGCAAAACTTTTGGTCCGCTTCGGATCATCGAGTCGAATTGTAGAATCGCGATAATTGACTGTGAGGCGAAAATGTTTCAGGAAATTGTAGCCGATGTCACCGTCGATTTTCGCGCCGACTGCTGTTCCAATCGAGATAAGATCGACGATCGCCACATCGACATTTTCCAGTCGCATCTCACCGACAGCGAGCGAATCAACCTTGGCCAAGGACACGGCAATTCTTCCGCCGGCGCCGTGACCTTCCTTTGAACCGGCAATTTTGACATCCAATTCTTTGGGCAGCTCGGATGAAAGCAGCGAAGTGCCGGCGCCGGTGTCGAGAATAAACTCGAACGGACCCCGATTATTGACGTAAACAGGCAGGAGAATGAGCGGCTGCGCACCGCCGGCAAGACGGAATTTAACTTTCGCGCTGCTCGGAGAAACTGTCGCCGCGGTCATTCGGGCAATTTGGGTTCGCCCTTATGCGACCATTCCGATTTGCTGTCTTCAAGAAATTGTTGGAGCACGTCAAAACGAACTTCGCCATAATTCAGCGCGTAACGAAGATCCCCGCCCTTGTATACCCAAGTCGTTGGGATCCACGAAACCGGCAATCCAGCGAATTGTTTGATCTTGTTATCGCCACGCCGTGGACCGGGATCAGCTAGAATGGTCACGTTCGGCTGATCGGCGATTTGAAATCTTGAGAGCATCGATTTCCCATCGCCGCCATCGTTCCAAACCGAAACGAAATAAAATTTCACCTGCGGATTGTCTTTCACCATTTTCAGCCAGCCGCCGTTTTTAAGTTCGGCCTGGCAATTCGAACACCAAGGCGCCCAAAGATGCACCACGGTTAAATCAAGTGACTTGATTGCGGCAACCACGTTTTGTTCGGCCGAGGACTTTACGAGCTTCTTGTTCAAATCGTCTTGCGCAGACGCAGCAGGCAAATACGCAAGAACGAGGACAAAAGCAGGCATTCGCAAGATCGACATCGTTCTCTAAATATGGAGAAAAGCGCGCGGCACTCAACGCTAAGGTGGAACGCGATCTCCGAGCGCGTTAATCATCGAGCTCGGAGAGATCGATCCACCATTCAGTTGACCAGGACGGTGAAAACGCCTACTGTAGCGCTCCGTTTTCCGTGGTTAGCGCCACGGAAATTTTCCCGAGCGATTTCGGGACTACAGGCCCAAGGAGCCTTATTTATTATGATTCAAATGCAGGATGTGATGTCCAAGCCGATGCCGGATTTCCGGGAAGGCTCGATCGTCAAGGGACGTATCTTGGAAGTTCGCCCGCGCGAGGTGCTGGTAGACATCGGTTACAAGTCCGAAGGCGTCATTCCCCTCACGGAATTCGAAGACGTGGAAAATTTGGAAGTCGGCGATGAAGTCGACGTGTTGCTGGAGCGGCTTGAGAACGACGAAGGCATGGTCGTGCTCTCGAAAGAGAAAGCCGCCTATCGCCAGAACTGGAACAAGATCGCGAGCGTTTTTCAGGAAGACGGCCTGATCAAAGGCAAAGTGAAATCGGTCGTCAAAGGCGGCTTGATGGTGAACATCGGCGTAGAAGCATTCCTCCCGGCATCGCAGATTGATATTGTGCCGCCCAAGGATTTACAGCAGTTCGTCGGCAACACCTATGATTTCAAGATCGTCAAGATCAACGACGACCGTCGCAACGTCGTGCTCAGCCGGCGCGAGTTGATCGAGCAGGAGCGAAGCGAGAAGCGCCAGAAATTCATGGACGGTGTGAAAGTCGGCGACCGCGTTACCGGCACCGTGAAAAATCTAACCGACTTCGGTGCGTTTATCGATCTCGATGGAATGGACGGTTTGCTTCACATCACCGACATGAGCTGGGGCCGGCTCGGACATCCGAGCGAGCTGGTCAAGGTCGGGCAACAGCTCGAAGTGCAAGTGCTCGACATCAATAAAGAGAAAGAACGCGTCTCGTTAGGCCTGAAGCAGACCCAGAAAAATCCGTGGGACCAGATTGAAGAACGCTTCCCCGCCGGGCAGAAAGTGAAAGGCAAGATCACGAATCTGGTTCCGTACGGCGCGTTCGTCGAGCTTGAGGAGGGCGTCGAAGGCCTTATTCACGTTTCAGAACTTTCCTGGACGAAACGAATCATGCGGCCGTCGGACATTTTGACGGTTGGCCAGGAAGTCGAAGCTGTCGTGCTCGGTGTAAACAAGGAAGAGCAAAAGATTTCGCTCGGCCTGCGTCAGCTCGAACCCAACCCGTGGGACGAAATCGAAAAGAAATTCACGATCGGGAGCCGAGTGAAGGGAACGATCCGAAACATGACTGCGTACGGCGCGTTCGTGGAGCTCGACGAAGGGATCGATGGCATGATCCACGTTTCGGATTTGAGTTGGACGCGGAAGATCAATCACCCGAGCGAAGTCTTTAAGAAAAGCGACGAAGTCGAAGCTGAAGTGATCGACATCGACAAAACGAACCAGCGGATCAGCCTCGGCATCAAACAACTGACCGAAGATCCGTGGAAGAACATCGACCAGAAATACAAGATCGGTGATTTGGTCAAAGGCAACGTGACCAAGCTCGCCAGCTTCGGCGCCTTTGTGCAATTGCAAGACGACATCGATGGGCTGGTGCACATCTCGCAACTCAGCGAAGACCACGTCGCGAAAGTGAAAGACGTGCTCAAGGTTGGCCAGGAAGTCGAAGCGCGCGTGATCAAAGTCGACAAAGTCGAGCGCCGCATCGGATTGTCGATCAAAGCCGCGAACTACACTGAAGAACAATTGCGGAAGGAAGCGGAAACGTTCGACACCCTCCGGCCGGGCGAAGACATGGTTGGATTGGAGAAAGCATTCGCCGCGGCCGAACAGGAAGAATATCGCCCAGGCGAATCCAAGAAAGCCATTGCGAAAGAATCAAGGCCCGGCAAAGAGCCCAAAGAATCCAAGCGCGAGAAGAAAGAATCGAAAAAGAAATAATTCTCGCTAGATGCGGAGGACATGGCGGGAATTTTCGTCATGCGAAACAATTTTGGCGGAAATCAACTTCGCCAGGTCGTTAGCGCTGTTTTAATTACAGCATTAGCCGCGTGCGGCGGACCTTCGCGTGACGTTGTCGGCAAATGGCGGACCGGCTCCGAGCCGAACGATGTGGTTTGGGAATTCGCCGACAACGGCGGGGTTACCATCGGCAGGACGCACGGGAGATATCGCTTCGGCGACAGCGGCCGGATCAAGATCGAGACGCCATCGGGAACATCAGTTTACCAGGCCGAGATTTCACGCAACCACATGACGTTTCGCGAATCGACCGGTTCACGGCTTGAGTTTATTCGCATCAAATAGGTCGATGTTAGCTCCGGCCCCGGCCTCCGAATGATTCGAATGGGTTGTAGACCGGCAGCGTGTAATAATAAACGAAGCCGTCGCTGCAACGCGAGATTGCTTGAGCGTGACCGAACAGCGTTTGCACATCGCGAACGGTGGTGCGACCGCGAATGAGAGAGCCGATGCGACGCGTGTAAAATTCATTCAGTTGCGCATTCGCGATGTAGGTCGGTGGAGCAATCAAAACGCCGCCGTGATTAAATCGAAACGCGAGCACATCGAATCCGTAGCCGTGGCGAAGTGGATCGCTCGTGTCCGCGAAGGGAGAATCATCGACACCTAGCTGATGCGATAATTTCGAGCCGTCTCGGACAACGTAGTAGCCGGTGCGCGCTCCAAGCCGAACGTAATGCGAATCATCCCGAAACGAATTCGCCAGAGTCACCTGAGCGAGCATGGCTAATAAAACGACGATCGGCGAAGACATTTTCATCGACGTCAGCAAATGTCTCACAGGACGAGTTGCGAGCAAAATCTCTGTAAACGCCTGCGACGTCCGAAGGCTACGACATGTCCGCGTCCAAGATGGAGGATCGCCGAACATCGGGACGCCGACTGAGCGCCCGTACACAAAACGCGCCCTTCCGGCCGCCGCGAGGCGACCAGAAAAGGCGCGAATGTTGGTTAACTCTTAATCCTCGTCAAGGACCACCCGATCGACCAGCATCCGGTCACCCTCGGTGACGTAATGCACGCGGACTGGCGCGCCAACGCGAACGCGCGTACGCACCGTCGCTTCCTCGATTTCCTTACCGCTTCTGGTCACATACACTACCTTGGGACCGAAGAAGTAACTTCTCGGGCCGACACTCTCCTTCAGCACAATCGTTCTACCGGGTGTGAACTCGGTGATCGTGCCGGTGCCCTCAGTCGTGGTCGTAGTTGTAGTGGTCTCAGAAACCTGTGCCCACGCAAACGGAGCCGCGACTGCCAATGCCATACTCAGTATTAGCTTCTTCATATTTAATTAGACGAACGATTTTCGCGGCGCATTCGGATTTGTTCTTTTTCTGAGATTTGCCGAGAAAGTCGACCGCTCTCGCAAGGCGAGCTTTAGTCTTGTGAAATAAAATGCCGGCTGCCATCCTACGCGGCGGAGACAGCATAAAACGAAAGGAGCTTACTATGTTTGGCCGCGTTCTCGCGTTTCTTTACGGACTAATTTGCTACCTCATCTTTTTGATCGCATTTTTGTATGCGATCGCGTTTGTCGGAAACTTCATTGTCCCCAAAGCAATTGATTCCGGCCCGCAAGGTCCAGTTGCCACCGCCCTGATCATCGATGCGGTTTTGCTGAGTTTGTTTGCAGTCCAACACAGCGTGATGGCACGGCAATGGTTTAAGCGCGCTTGGACAAAACTCATTCCCGAGCCGGTCGAGCGCAGCACTTACGTGTTGCTTGCCAGCTTGATTTTGTTGCTGCTCTTTTGGAAATGGCAGCCGATGAAAGGAATTATTTGGGACGTGCGCAATCCGAATGGTCGCACGATCCTCCAGGGTTTGTTCTGGATCGGATGGGGCCTGGTGCTCCTGTCAACTTATCTGATCGATCACTTCGGCCTCTTCGGGATGAAGCAGGTTTACAATTATCTCGTCGGCAAACACGATGAACCGCCACCATTCAAGACCCCGACCCTATATAAAATGGTGCGCCACCCGCTTTATCTTGGATTCATCATCGCCTTTTGGGCCACGCCGCGAATGACGAGCGGACATTTGTTCTTCGCCATCATGACCACGGCGTATATTCTCGTCGCCATCCAATTCGAAGAGCGCGATTTAATTAAATTCTACGGCGACAACTACCGGCGCTACAAAGAACAAGTTTCGATGTTGTTTCCGCTGCGGTTGCGACGGCGATAGTTAATCGGGCCGTCGCTCGGGGTTGCCGTGCACAAAATGTCTTCGATCGCTGACCGCGCCGCGGGTTTTCGATCACCATTACAAAATGAATCTAGGACTCAAAAACGTCGAGATATTTGATGCCCGAGCCGGTGTTGAAAATGGCAACCCGCTCCTCGGCGTCGATCTTTCCGGACGCACGCAGTTTTTTAAGCGCGGCAAAGCATGCGGCACTTTCAGGCGCGACAAAGAGTCCTTCTTTCGATCCGACCTCGCGTACGGTTCGAATCATTTCCGCATCATCAATCGCGATGGCGCCGCCGTTTGATTCGCGCAGAATTCGGAGCATCAGAAAATCGGCGATTGCTTTCGGGACGCGCAATCCGGACGCGACTGTATGCGCGTTCGGAAATTCAGCGGCAAATTCTTCGCCCGCTTCGAACGCACGCACAATCGGTGCGCAGCCGCTCGCCTGAACCGAAAACATCCGCGGCCGCTTATTGCCTGTCACGCCGTAGCTATGCGAAGGCGGGTCGATCCAACCAAGCTTTTCCATTCCGTCGAACGCTTTCCACACACCAATCAACCCCGTTCCTCCGCCGGTTGGATACAAAATGACGTCCGGTAATTTCCAATTCAGTTGCTCGGCAATCTCGTAACCGAGCGTTTTCTTCCCCTCGATCCGATATGGCTCTTTCAACGTGGAAAGATCGAACCAGCCTTCTTTTTCTTTGCGTCGCGCGATTTCTGCGCCGCAATCAGTGATTAGTCCGTCGATCAGCGTCACGTGTGCGCCGAGTTCGCGGCACTCGATAATGTTGGCGCGGGGCGTGTCGCGCGGCATAAAGATGTGCGCTTCGAGTCCCGCGCGCGCGGCGTAGGCCGCCAGCGCCCCGCCGGCATTTCCAGCGCTCGGGACCGCGAGTTTTTTCGCGCCTAGAAATTTTGCCATCGAAACCGCAACGCTCATTCCGCGCGCTTTGAAACTTTGCGTCGGATTGAGCGATTCGTCTTTGATCCAAAGATCGACATCTACTTCGCTGCCGATCTTTTTCGACTGAATCAATGGCGTCCCGCCTTCGCCTAGCGAGACCGGCTCAGCATCTTTCGGGAGCGGCAACAACTCGCGCCATCGCCACAGGGATTTCTCGCGATTCGTTAGACTTGACGGCTTAAAACCGTCGAGTTTTTTGACTGCGGCAAGATCGACAATGGCAAAGAGGGGTTTGCCGCACGCGGTGCAAAGATTTTGCAGGCGATGCCAATCGTGCCGCTTTCCGCAGGCACTGCACTCAAGATGTGAGAGAAACACAGTTCAATGGAGCGCATAGACATGAAATTGAAAAGGTGGATCGACCGCTCCGCGGGCGATGCTAAAATTTCTCGGCTTCGCCGATATTTGATACCATCGAGCAAGGGACTGCTCGATCCACCGTGCGCTTTGTGATAGAAGCGGCCCTGGTGCTGTCTACGTCCGTTCGTCGCCCCTGGTATCGCCCGTCGCTGACAACGCAGATCATGATTGGTCTCGTCATCGGCGCGTTGATCGGATGGCTCCATCCCGATTGGGGCAACAAGGTTTATTTTCTCCGGGACATCTTCATCAACCTGATCAAGTCGATCATCGCGCCGCTGGTTTTCTCAACCATCGTCGTCGGCATTGCCGGCGCAGGTGCGTTGAAAAAAGTCGGGCGGATGGGCGTCAAAGCGCTCGTTTATTTTGAGATTGTCACGACCCTGGCGCTGTTCATCGGATTGGCGGTCGTGAACTTCACGAAGCCCGGTGCTGGCGTCACTCTTGCCGCGACAAACACCGACATCGTCAGGACGATCGTGCAAAGCCACCCCAAAACGCTCGTTGAAACGATCGTGCACGCGTTTCCGTCGAGCATTATCGACGCGATGGTGCGTGGCGACGTTCTCCAAATCGTCGCGTTCAGCGTTTTTTTCGCGCTTGCGGTGTCAGCGGTTGGCGAAAAAGGTCAACCAATCGTGCGGGCGATGGAAAGCCTGGCGCAGATCATGTTCAAGTTCACGAATTACGTGATGATGTTCGCGCCGATCGGCGTCGGCGCCGCAATGGCGCACACCATCGGCACCCAAGGGCTGGGCGTGCTGGTTAACCTCGGGAAACTGATTGGCTCGCTTTACCTCGCCCTGATTATTTTTGTCGCGCTCGTTCTCGGAACCGTTGCCTTCATCGTCCGACTGCCCGTCCGTCAATTTTTCCGGGCAGTGCGCGAACCGGCCGCGCTCGCGTTTGCGACTACGAGCAGCGAATCGGCGTTGCCCAAAGCGATGCAGGCGATGGAACGATTCGGCGTGCCGCGGCACATCGTCGGCTTCGTCATGCCGACCGGATATTCATTCAACCTTGATGGATCGACATTGTATCTGGCAATGGCGTCGGTGTTCGTGGCACAAGCGGCGGAGACGACGATGGGCTGGCATATGTCGTTCGGACAGCAAATTGCGATGATGCTGACCTTGATGCTCACGTCGAAAGGCGTGGCTGCGGTGCCGCGTGCGGCGCTCGTGATTTTACTCGGGACTTTGAATTCGTTTATGCCGTCGGGACTGGGCCCGATCGGCGTCGCAATTATTTTCGGCGTGGACGAATTGATGGACATGGGCCGCACCGCTGTGAATGTTGTCGGCAATTGTTTAGCGACCGTGGTGGTTGCGCGTTGGGAAAAAGAATTCGATGATAGTCGCGCGCGAGTTTTCGGAACGCCGGACGAAGCAGAGTTGGATCTAAAATCTGGTGAGGTCGCTTTTGCCGATGCAGTTCAGCAAGGCGACTAAGTACCAGCCTCCGCCAAGGCTACGGCGTAGCAAGCATTCCAAGAGCCTTCCGCAGATGAGGAATCAGGCGTTTACTAAACTCAACCGAGTCGCCCGCGGATAGGTGCGACCACTCGGGACAACTAAATCCTGCGAGCTCCGGAAAATCCGAATAATAAATTCCGGGCGCGCCGGTCATCTTTAAAAGCGGATCCCACGTTTTGGCGCGGGGTGTGTCCCGGTCTTCGATCTGTTTGAGTCCGCCACTGTTTGGGAACCGCACAAAAACGATCTTTCCACCGCGTGACCGAATTTTGTCGACAGCAGCGGTCACGTCAGCAAATCGTTTTTGAATTCCCTCATTCATTTTCGCGAAGAAAACCTCTTTCGGGATGTAGGTTGGGGGCGGCGGGGGGGTGAAAAGCGGGATCCAGATTTGCTGGATTCGTTTCGCCAGTTCGCTGCCCGGACGCGCACACTCCTCAGTCATTCGGGAGCGACGTTCGCGATCAAGAGTTCCGAAATAGGGCGGAAGCCGCGGCGGAACGAGCGCGCCGGGCCGATTCGAGATCGGCAGCTCCTTCAAATAATCGTCGAGCGTTAGTTCTTCCTGCTTCAGAAACGCAACACTCTCTTCCAACGGGAAAGCAAGATATTGGCTCGCGCGTTGGGCCGGGGTTTGGGAATGGAAACGTTTCACTGCTTTTTCGCCGCGCTCGAACGGCGGCGTTCCCGGCGGAGCGAAAAATAATCGTGGCACAATGCTGCAAATGATCGTTCCGTGGAAATTTTTGTCGTCCGCAAGATCGACAAGAAGGGGAAAGCCGCACATGCCGCCGCCCGCGAGCTGGATTGGCCGCTTACCCAAACCCTTTTCGAATTCATCAAGATCGACATCGAACCAGCCGCGGGAATCACCGACGATGACGAGCGACTCTGGTTGCACGGCGCGCCGTCGCAACGTCCAGAGGTCTTCGTTATCATTAAGAGTCGGAGCGTAACCGATCGAGCGAACGTAAAGTTCCCAAGCAGCCGTCGCGGCGATAACGACGATCGTGACCACGACAGAAATCCCGCGCCACGGAGCCGGCGGGATCGGGCGCTCGAATTCCAGCGGAGGTCCGCCGTGAATTTGTTCCTCGCGCAACGGTTTGCGAAAAAACAAGCGCGGCAGACGCAGCCGTTCTCTAAAATTGGAAATAGATGAACGCATTACTGGTTCCTTGAGTGAAAATAATTGCGAACGCCATTACCGACCAGATCGCCGTCACCGCCCAGGCGGGCAGACGCATGACGGCGGTCTCGAACGCGTCATCGCGCATGATCCAGTGCATCGAGATCAGACCCACGGTCACAATTCCGATTTGCCATAGCTCCCGCGTGGAAAGAATCATGTCGCCGTGCGCGTGTTGACCGAACATCCCGGCCAACATCCGACTGGCGATGGTAAAATCAGACGCGCGAAAAAATACCCAGGCGACGCAAACGGCAGCGTAAGTCGCAAAGCCGGCGAGCAATCGGACCGGCAGAGTTCCAGCCCATAGTTTGTTTTCAAAGAGAATTCGAAAGACGCGTTCGATGACTAAATAAGAGCCGTGCAGCAATCCCCAAACAACAAACGTCCAAGCTGCGCCGTGCCAGAGACCACCGAGAAACATCACAATCACGAGATTGAGCGCGGCGCGAAAAGGGCGGACCTGATTTCCGCCGAGCGGAATGTAGAGGTAATCGCGCAGAAAAGTGGAAAGCGAGATATGCCACCGCCGCCAGAAATCGGAAAAGCCGATCGCAGCGTAAGGAAAACGGAAGTTATCTTTGAGATGGAAACCGAGCGTCAGCGCCGCTCCAATCGCGGTAAGTGAATAGCCGGCGAAGTCGCAGAAGATTTGGCCAGCGAACGCGAGGACGCCGGCCCACGAATCCATCGCCACCAGCGGGCCGGCGTAACCGAAAACGCGATCGGCCGAACCGGAAAGCAAAGTGTCGGCCAGGACAATCTTTTCGAAAAGACCGACTGTCATCAGCGCCAATCCCCAAAGAAATTGGTTGGTCTTGAGACGCGGCGGATGAACCAGCTGCGGAAGGAAGTCGCCGGCGCGGACAATCGGACCGGCAACCAACTGCGGGAAAAACGAAACCGCGAGAATAAAATCGCGAAGCGAACGGGTCGGCTGAAGCACGCCCCGGTAAATGTCGAGCGTGTAGGACAGCGAATGGAAAGTGTAAAACGAGATGCCGACCGGGAGTAGAATGTCGAGATGTGGCGGTTGATAGATGATCCCGATCCGCGCGAGCAGCCACTGGAAATTTTGAAGCAGAAAATTTCCGTACTTGAAAAAGCCGAGCATGCTTAGGTTCATGCAGACGCTGGCAACCAACCAGCGTTTCTTCCGGTGTCGACCCGCTCGGCTACCGCTCAGGGCGGCGTCTTGCGCTTTGCCGATTTGCCGGCCGAGCCAGAAATCCATGCAGGTGGTTGAGAAGAGCAACGCGGCAAACGGCGGGTTCCAAGCGCCGTAAAAAATGTAACTCGCGACAACGAGGAGATTTTTCCGAAGCTCCCAGCCACGAAGACTCCAGTAGAGCGCCGTAACGATTACGTAGAAAACGACGAAAGTGAGCGAGTTAAAGAGCATAGCGAAAAAATCGAATTACTCGGCCATTGACGACCGCTTATTTACGCCAGCCATATTGAGGCAGATGTTTTAGATGTTGTTCGGCTCGCCTGCAAATGTTTTGGAGGGACGGGCTCCGTCCCGTCCTTTATAAATAATGGGACGACACGGACGTCGTCCTCCAGTTTAAGTGTGAAACCGTTGTTTCTTTTTGCACCCGGCGCGGGAGCGCCGTCGTCGCATCGGTGGATGCAGCGCTGGAGGAAACGACTTGTTGAAATCGGCGACGTGGTGACATTCGATTACGATTACATGCTCAAAGGCCGAAGACGTCCCGATTTTTTGCCACAATTGATCGCAACGCACAAAAGGGCCCTCGAAGCTGTGCGCACAAAAACATCCGGGCCAATCATTTTGATCGGCAAAAGCATGGGCGGGCGAATCGGATGCCACGTCACGCTCGAAGAAAAAGTGAACGGACTGATTTGTCTCGGTTACCCGCTCTGCGCGATGGGCGATCGTTCAAAATTGCGCGATCAAGTCCTGCGTGATCTTGGAACGCCGATTCTTTTCGTGCAGGGAACGCGCGATTCGCTTTGTCCGCTCGATTTGCTGGAAAAGGTTCGCGCCGAAATGAGTGCGCCAAATTTTCTACATGTCGTTGAAGGCGGCGATCATTCGCTGGTCGTGCGAAAGAGCGATCTTGGAAACGAAACGCAGGATGATGTCGATCAAAGGATCGCCAGGGCGATCAGCGATTTTGCCGGACAATCTCTAGCTTAGCGGCAGCCAGTTGCCCGGTTGGGGCACGAGGTTGGTCCCGTTGAGCGAGAGGTAGGTGTATTCTTGAAGAAGGCGCTCGTAATCGTCGAGGAGTTTCATTGCCTCGTTCGGTTTGAGGAAATCGGTCTTGATGGCCTCATCGACCTGCGTTTTGAGCAAGCGCATCAATTCGATCTTATCCCACTGCGTCATGGCAAGAACCTCGCCGATGGTGCTGCCTTCGATCACCTCCTCGATGTACCAACCCGATTCTTCGTCCGGATCGAGAAATAAGTGAACTTCGGTGACGCGACCAAACAAATTGTGCAGATCGCCCATGATATCCTGGTAAGCGCCGACCATGAAGACCCCGAGATAATAAATCTCGCCTGGAATGACGCGATGCAGCGGCAGCGTATCGCGAACGTCCTGCAAATCGGTGAACTTGGAAACTTTGCCGTCCGAATCGCACGTGATGTCGACGATGGTTCCTTGTCGGTCCGGCGGCGTGGTCAGACGATGGATCGGCATGATCGGAAAAAGCTGGCCGAGCGCCCAGTGGTCGAGGAGCGATTGGAAGACGGAGAAATTGCAGATGTATTGATCGCCCAGCGAAGTTTCCAGTTCCTTGATTTCATCGGGCACGTAACGCAGACCTCGGTGCATGTTCACGATTTGTTGCGCGAGTTGCCAGTAGAGCGCGTCGATCTTTGCTCTTGATTCAAGATCGAGCAGACCGAGCTCGAACGTTTGCTGCGCTTCTTCCTTGATCTGTTGGATGTCGTGGAAACTTTCGATCCGGTTTCCGCGCTTAAGTCGCTGTTTCACGTCGAGGATGTCGCCGACCAGTTTGTGATCTTTTTCGTTGGCGTCGATTTTCAATCGCGGCACGGTTTTTTCGATGGAACTGAACGCTTCCATCACGAGCACCGAATGGTGCGCGACAATCGCGCGGCCGCCTTCGTTGACGATGGCCGGATGGGGCACGCCCTCGGAATCGCAAACGTCCATGATGTTCCAGACCACGTCGTTGGCGTATTCCTGAAGTGAGTAATTGGCCGAGCTGTCGAAATCGCTCCCTGATCCGTCGTAATCGACGCCGAGACCGCCGCCGACATCGAGATAGCCCAGCTCGTGTCCAAGCTTGGAAAGTTTCGCGTAGTAACGCGCGCCTTCTCGCACCGCGCGTTTGATGGTGGAAATGTCCGGAACTTGGGAGCCGACGTGAAAATGAATCAGCTTCAGGCAATGCGCGAAACCGGCTTCCTTCAGCATCTGGCTCGCCGCGACGAGGTTGGTGGTGTCGAGTCCAAACTTCGCGTTTTCGCCAGCGCTCGGCGACCATTTGCCGGAACCTTTACTGGCAAGTCGGACACGAATTCCGATGACCGGCTCGACGCCAACTTCCTTCGCTGCTTTGATGGCTTGCTCGAGCTCTTCGAGTTTTTCAACGACGATGACGACGAGCTTGCCCAATTTCCGGCCGAGCAG
>Ga0066903_100003419_pt1 | contig 12970 bp, 11 predicted proteins | sample PanSoiMetaGPlot1_FD_67491 | JGI IMG/M metagenome (GOLD analysis project Ga0066903, IMG submission 67491) | Tropical forest soil microbial communities from Panama analyzed to predict greenhouse gas emissions - Panama Soil - Plot 1 (version 2) | ecosystem: Environmental > Terrestrial > Soil >... | reverse complement strand
GTTGGACGCCCCGTCGCCCTCCGGGTTGTAGCGGACGAGCACCTTCGCATACCCGGGGTCGAACGCCTCGATGTGGTCGCCGAACGCGTCGCCGTACTCGAAGTCGAACTCGGCCTGGCCGCTCTTCTCGACCGGCATTGCCAGGCCCGCGCCCATCCCACGCGCCTCGCGGGCGATGTCGGCACCGTACTGCTCATCGACCAGGATCCCGGCCCCGTCGCGGGCCACGCCACCCTGCAACGCGCGCTGGAAGCCGGCGAAGATCACACGCTTGGCCTCGCGGATCCGCTGCTCGTCCTGCGCCGTGGGCGTCCCCGCGATGCCCAGGAGCTTCGCCCGGAACGAGTCGCGGTGGTCGAAGGCCAGCAGGTACAGAGCCTCGGGGGTGGGGGTCGTCACGGCAGCGGCGATACTACCCGAGCCGCCCGCCGATCCGGCCGGGAAGGACGACCATGCAGACACCACAGACAACGCCCCTGCGCGAGCGACCTGCGTGGGCCGCGCTCGAGGCACACCACCGCGCGATCGCCGGCCTGCACCTGCGCGAGCTGTTCGCAAACGACGCCGGCCGCGGCACCCGCCTGACGGCCGAGGCAGCCGGGCTGTACCTCGATTACTCCAAGAACCGGATCACCGACGAGACCCTGCGGCTGCTGCTCGAGCTGGCCGACCAGAGCGGGCAGGCCGAGCGCACTCAGGCGATGTTCGCGGGCGAGCGGATCAACGTCTCCGAGAACCGCTCGGTGCTGCACGTCGCGCTGCGCATGCCGCGCGATGCCTCGCTCGTGGTCGACGGCACTGAGGTGGTGGCCCAGGTGCACGAGGTGCTCGACCGCATGGCTGCCTTCGCCGAGCGGATCCGCTCGGGCGAGTGGCGCGGCCACACCGGCAAGCCGATCCGCACCGTCGTCAACATCGGCATCGGCGGCTCCGACCTGGGCCCGGTGATGGCGTACGAGGCGCTGCGCGCGTACACCCGCCGCGACATGACGTTCCGCTTCGTCTCGAACGTCGACTCCACTGATCTGGTCGAGGCAACGCGCGACCTGGACGCCGCCGAGACGCTGTTCATCGTCTCCTCCAAGACGTTCACCACACTGGAGACGATGACCAACGCGGCCTCGGCCCGGGCCTGGGCGATCGGCGCGCTGGGCGACGAGGCGGCGGTCGCGCGCCACTTCGTGGCCGTCTCCACCAACGCCGAGGCCGTCGCGGCGTTCGGGATCGACACCGACAACATGTTCGGCTTCTGGGACTGGGTGGGCGGCCGCTACTCGATGGACTCGGCGATCGGGCTGTCCACCATGATCGCGGTCGGGGCCGACGCGTTCGGCGAGCTGCTGGCCGGCTTTCACGCCATGGACGAGCACTTCCGCACCGCCCCGCACGGGCGCAACCTGCCGGTGCTGATGGGCCTGCTGGCGGTGTGGTACGGCGACTTCTTCGGCGCCCAGACGGCCGGCGTGATGCCCTACAGCCAGTACCTGAAGCGCTTCCCCGCATACCTCCAACAGCTGACCATGGAGTCGAACGGCAAGCACGTCACGATCAACGGCGGCGCGGTCGACTACGAGACCGGGGCGATCGTGTGGGGCGAGCCCGGCACCAACGGCCAGCACAGCTTCTACCAGCTGATCCACCAGGGCACGAAGCTGATCCCGGTCGACCTGATCGGCTTCGCCAACACGCTCAACCCGCTCGGGGCGCACCACGACATCCTCATGTCGAACGTGTTCGCCCAGGCCGAGGCGCTCGCATTCGGCAAGACCGAGCAGGAGGTGCGGGACGAGGGCACCGCCGAGGCTGTCGTGCCGCACCGCGTGATGCAGGGCAACCGCCCCACCAACGTGCTGCTGGCCGAGCAGCTCACGCCGCACACGCTGGGCGCGCTGGTCGCCCTCTACGAGCACAGCGTCTTCACGCAGGGAACGATCTGGGGCATCGACAGCTTCGACCAGTGGGGCGTCGAGCTGGGCAAGGTGCTCGCCGCCCGCATCATCCCCGAGCTGCAGAGCTCCGATCCGCCGGCGCTTGGCCACGACAGCTCGACCAACGCCCTGATCGAGCGCTACCGCGCATTGCGCAAACCATGAGCAGAGGAGTACCGGATGGCCACTGACACGCCCATGCAGCTCGGAATGGTCGGGCTGGGCAGGATGGGATCGAACATCGTGCGCAGGCTGCTGCGCGACGGGCACCGCTGCGTCGGCTTCGACGTCAGCGCCGATGCCGTCGCCGCCCTCACGGCCGACGGCGCGGACGGGGCGGCCTCCGTCGCCGAGTTCGTGGCCAAGCTCGAGCAGCCACGGGCCGTCTGGGTGATGGTGCCTGCGGGTGAGATCACCGATCGCACCATCGCCTCCCTGGCAGAGCATCTCGAGGCCGGCGACGCGATCATCGACGGCGGCAATACCCACTACCACGACGACCTGCGCCACGCAGCCGCGCTGCGCGAGAAGGGCATCCACCACATCGACTGCGGCACCAGCGGCGGCGTGTGGGGGCTGGAGCGCGGCTACTGCCTGATGATCGGTGGCGAGGACGAGGTGGTCGAGCGGCTGGGGCCGCTGTTCGCCTCGATCGCCCCGGGCGTCGACTCCGCGCCGCGCACGCCGGGCCGCAGCGGCGAGCCCAGCACGGCCGAGCAGGGCTACCTGCACTGCGGCCCCAACGGCGCCGGCCACTTCGTGAAGATGGTGCACAACGGCATCGAGTACGGGCTGATGGCGGCCTACGCGGAGGGCCTGGGGATCATCAAGGGCGCCGACGCCGGCCTCCACGAGCAGGAGATGGACGCCGAGACGAGCCCGCTCGAGCACCCCGACCACTACCGCTACGAGATCGACACCACCGAGGTTGCCGAGGTCTGGCGGCGGGGCAGCGTGGTCGGGTCGTGGCTGCTCGACCTGACCGCCCAGGCGCTGTTCGAGTCGCCCACGCTCGAGGAGTTCTCGGGCCGGGTGTCCGACTCGGGCGAGGGCCGCTGGACGACGATCGCGGCGATCGAGGAGGGCGTGCCGGCCCCGGTGCTGACTGCGGCGCTGTACTCGCGCTTCGCCTCGCGCGGGCTCGACGACTTCGCGAACAAGGTGCAGTCGGCGATGCGCAAGCAGTTCGGCGGCCACGCCGAGAAGCCGTCGTGAGCGAGCCCGAGCTGGAGGTGCTTCCGGGCCCCGATGAGGTGGCCGCCCGGGCGGCGGCGCTGGTGGCCGAGCTCGCCCGCGACGCGGTCGCTCAGCACGGGCGCTTCACGTTCGCGGTCAGCGGCGGCCGCACGCCCTGGGCGATGTTTGCACGGCTGGCCGGCGAGCAGGTGCCGTGGCCGCAGGTGTCGCTCTACCAGGTCGACGAGCGCGTCGCCCCGACCGGCGACCCCGACCGCAACCTGGTGCACCTGCGGGCCAGCCTGCCGGCCGACGCCGAGGCCGACGTGCATCCGATGCCGGTGGAGGAGGACGACCTGCAGCAGGCGGCCGCAGCCTACGCGGCGGCCTTGCCCGAGGCCTTCGACCTCGTCCACCTGGGCCTCGGCGGCGACGGCCACACCGCCTCCTTGGTGCCGGGCGATCCCGTGCTGGAGGTGACCGACCGGGCGGTGGCGGTGACCGCCGAGTACATGGGCCGGCAGCGGATGACGCTGACCTATCCCACGCTGGATGCGGCCCGCCGCGTCCTCTGGCTGGTCACCGGCGCCGACAAGGGCGACGCCTTGCGCCGCCTGCGCCAGGGCGACGCCTCGATCCCGGCCGGGCGGGTGGCGGCCGACCGGGCCCTGATCATTGCCGACGCGGCCGCGGCGGGCGGCTAGCGCCGCCGCCGGCGCGCAGGTCGTACTGCCAGTCGTTGCAGCGCATCCAGTGGCCGACGGGATATTCGAAGTCATGGGCGCCCAGCAACGTGAAGCCGAGCTTGCGGCAGATCCCGTTCGAGGCCGTGTTCTCGACCGACGGGTAGGCGTGCACGTAGCGGTGTGAGCCCTCCTCGCGGGCAACGTCCAGCAGCAGCGCTGTCGCCGTCGACCCGATGCCACGGCCCTGCATGGCGGGCACGACCGCCCAGCCGACCTCCCAGCACAGCCGATCGAGCCACTCGCGCTCCCAGTAGCCCACCCAGCCCACGCCCTCCCCACTCTCGACCTCGACGATGCGGTACTGGCGCGAGCCGGCGCGCTCGTAGCGGGCCTGCCGCTCCGCGATCTTCGTCCTCGTCTCCGGCCCGCCCAGGTGACGCATCATCACTGGATCGGCCAGCAGCTGCTCGAGCAGCCCCTGGTTGCCTGCGCTCCACGGCTCGATCCGAACCTCGGCTCGCTCGCCGATGACGTCCCCTCCTCGGTACAAACCGGACGCCCGCAGCCTACCCGAGCGCAGCCGCCGCGGCGGCCGCCGCCCGGCCCCGGGCTGTGACCGCGTAGGCCACGGCCGGCGGGTAGGAGTCGGTCACCTGGCGTGACACCAGCCCGGCAGCCTGCAGCTCCTTCAGGGCGAGCGTGAGCGCGCGAGGGGTCGCCTCGGGTAGCAGCGCCCGCAGCTCCGAGAAGCGGCGCGGCCCCTGCAGCCGCGCCAGCACCGGCAGCGACCACTTGCGCAGCGCCACGTTCTCGTGGCCGCGGATCGCGTCCACGACCCCGGTCGCAGCCGGCGCCAGCTCGGCGCCGCGGTCGGTGAGCACATACTCGGGACGCAGCGGGTGACCGTAGCCGGGGTTGCGGGCGACCAGGCCCAGCTCCTGCAGGGAGGCCAGCGTGCGCCGCAGCGACTCGCCCGAGACGCCGAGCCTGCCGGTGAGCGTGGCGGCCCGGGTGCCGCGCATGCGCGCGATCTCGGCGATCACCGGGATCGACCAGCGGTTGTGCGAGAGCTGCAGCAGGGTTGACACGTTTCTGTACTTAGTATAAAAACATGCTCAGACAGCGCCACCCCACCAAGGAGCCCCGCAATGTCCGCAATCGCCTGGGCGGGAGAATCGACCGCCGCACTCGACGTCAGCGACTACGACCGCTCGATCGCCTGGTATCGCGACGTGCTCGGCTGGCAACTCGTCTTCGAGCTGCCCGAGTGGCGCTGGGCCCAGTTCCAGTCACCGGTGCCGGGCCTGCTGGTGGGCATCGGCCAGTCGGAGGAGGTGCGTGAGGGCGGCGGCGCCACGCTCACGTTCACCGTGACCGACATCGACGCCGCCCGTGCCCACCTCGAGAACCAGGGCGTGCGCTTCGACGGCGACACCCACCAGGTCGAGGACATGGTGCGCCTGGCAACCTTCTACGACCCCGACGGCAACGCGCTGATGCTTGCCCAGCAGCTCAGGGGATAGGGCCCGCCGGCCGCCTCAGAGCTGCCTGGTCGGTTCCAACCTGTCGTCCGCGCGCGCCCGGACGGTCCACACCGGTCGTGACCACGCCTTGCCCTCGAATGCCTGAAAGGCACAGATCACCGCCAGCGCCGCCACGCTGGGAGCGAGATGGAGGTACAGACGATCGGCCGTCGCCGTCACGCTGCTCGCCTGGTCGCCTCGATAGTGAGTGACGTACGCGAGCAGCGTCAGAATCAGGTTGGGCAGGACGAGGGCTGCAAGCAGCCTGACATCCGTCTTCAGCCAGACGGGGGCGGTGACAAGAATGAGGGTGATGCACAGGGGCCAGAACAGGCCCCAGTGCGACGCGACGATGAGCGTGCTCGACACATGCTTGGCGATCCACGGGAGATCGAGGTGAAGCGAGTTGAAGTGCGAACGGTTCGCCGGGATCGAGTGGAGGCGTTGAAAAATCTGCCAGGGCACGGTGAACACGGCAAACCAGAGCACCCAGGTGCCTGCTCCCGGCGTGCGAACGGCCCGGCGGATGAGGAGCACCGCCGCCAGGATGACGAGGCATGTGAGCGCACCCTCGAGTTTGGTCCACGCGGCGGCTCCGCCTGCGAACCCGGAGAGCGATGCCCACCGGGCCGTGCCGTCAAGCAGCCACAGGTAGGCAGCCAGCACACAGACCGTCACGTACGCCGCCAGGGCGACATCCGCCAGACCGCTGGTCATCTGCCGGGTGAACTCGGGCGGGAGCACGGTCAGGGCGAGCGCCGCGGCCGCGGCCGTGGGCGGGGCGATCCGACGCAGCAGCCACCACATCGTCACCGCCAGCGCAACCCCGAACAGGGCGTCAGGCAGCCGCAGCACGGCGTCGTTTCGGTCACCGGTCACGATCAGAACCGCGCCGTGGACGTTCGACAGCTCGAGCGGATAGAACGTATTCGGGCTCGTGATGTGATCGAAGTCGAGGTTGTGATCCTCGGCGAGGGCCAGGCCCTTGAGGCCCCAGGCCTTCAAGAAGTCCGTCGACTCGATGCTGCCAAGCCGCACGGCCTGCACCATCGCGTATCCCATCGCAAGCGCGGTGATGCCCAGCAGCGCCGCCGTCCAGTTCGTGAACCGCCCGGCGACCGGCGCAACTGTCCCGAGCGGTTTGGCGGAAATGTGCATGCGCCGGACCACGAGGAATGCGAGGAGGAGCGTCAGCCGGTTGATGGGCAGGCCGAGCAGCGCCTCTCCGAGGATGGCGAGCGATACCAGCGCCGTGCCTGCCAGGTACGAGAGCGCCAGCGAGGCGGCCACCGGCGGCTCAACGGGAGGGATCGCCTTGGCCCATGGCCACCCGGCCCAGACGAACCCGGCACACACGAGCATGGCGGCGAGCCAGTCAACCATGCAGGATCTTCAGAACCCGGCCTTGCGGCGTCGTCAACACAACCGTGTACCACGGCTGCCGGCCCACGAGCGCCGGCGGACGGGCGCCCGGCGTGACGATGACGTACTGCACCCCGGCCTTCTGGAGTCCGGACTTCGTGTAGGCCGGCATCAGGCGCGGTCGTGGGTAGAGGATGTAGCGAGCCGCATCAGAGACGCGCGAGCTCGGCGCCGCAAACGACGCCCCCGCGGGCACGACCGCATCGACGCGCTCCAGAAACGCTCGCAGCGGATGCTTCCCGCTGGTCGTCGCCTGATCGAACGATTCTCTGAGGAAGAACAGCGACTGTGCGGCCAGTCCCGCTACCAGGACTGCCATCGCGACCGCCGCGACCACACGCATCCACCCACGATCTCGGTCGAGTCGGCCCGGCGCACTCATGGCGGGTCAAGCTACAACCAACCCTCAGGGCATGCAATCAGGGTGAGCATCCTCCCAAGCACTGCGTCTCGACCGTTACGATCGAGAACCACACAGCTCTCCGATGCACGCCGGTCACCATCCTCAACACACCGGGAGCACGCTTGCCGCCCACCTCGCCGGTCGCCCCGCACTGCACGTCGCCCCCCGAGTAGCGACCGGGCGAACGACGCCATGACGACCCCGGCAGGGTTGTCGGCCGCGGTGCTCACGGTCGCGGTGGCATGGGTCATCGGCTGTTGCATCACACCGCGACGGCCGCCGATGGAACGGCTGACCGCAGGCCTGCTGGCGGGCCTGGGGCTGTGCGCGCTGCCGCTCGCGCAGCCTCTGGTTGGAGCATCGCTCCTGGGGCACGCGTGGCTGCTGCGGCTGGTCCTTGTGGTGGGCCTGGTAGCTGCTGCCTTCTGGCTGCGACCGGCGGTGTGGCCCCCTCCACGGCCGCATCCGAGCTGGTGGGGCATCGCCGCCGCCGGTGTGCTCGTGTCGTTGCCGCAGCTGCTTTCCCCGAACGGGATGCCGGTCAGTGGCGACATTGCCTGGCACGAGGGCTGGATCCGGCAGTTGAGCGGCGGCCTGCTCGATCCGGCCGGGCTGTACCCCGGCGTGCCGGCGGCCTATCCGTGGCTGTACCACTCGGCCACGGCGGCGCTGATTCAGACCTTCGGCCTCGGCCTGCCGGCGGGGCTGGTCGCAGTCCAGGCCTTGACCCTCCTGTTGCTGGCACTCGGCATGTGGCTGTTCTCGCGCGAGGTGGGGCTGCAGCCGGCGGCCTGCGCCTGGAGCGCGGCGCTGGCGGTCGCCGGTAGCGGGCCCGCGCTGTTGCTCGTCTCGCCCGGGTCGCTCCTGGCCACGCCCTCGCCCGTGGCTGCGCTCGGCAACCTGCCTCCACCGCTGCCACGAGACCTGGGCCTCGCCCTGTTCGCCCAGGTGATCTGGCTCGGCACCCGAGCAGCACGCTCGCCGGGATGGGCAGCGGCGACGGCCACCGGCGCGGTGGCCGGCCTGATCGCACTCAGCTCGCCGGTGACGCTGGCGGCAGGGCTGGGCTCCGCCGCGGCGCTTGCGCTCGCCCGGCGGCGCCCGCTGCTCGCGCTGGGCGAGGCGGCCATCGCGGCAGCCTGCTCCGCGGTGTGGTGGGGCCCTCTGGTGTGGCATGCGCACGACCTTGGCGGCCTGGCCAACACAACGGCGAACGGGCTGGGCGACCCGCCGCTGGCAACCTCAGTCCTGGGCGTGGGCGTACTGGTGCTGCTGGGCGGCGCCGGTCTGCTGCTGTCGCGGAGGCGCGCTGACGTGGACTCCCTGGCGCTGGGAGTGCCTGTGGCGGTCTCTGCGGGGGCGTGGCTGGTCGCGGTGCAGCTTTCCGGCCCGGTGGCGGGCACGACCGCCTTTTCCCGCGGAGTGCGAGGGCTGGCTCCGCTCTCGCTGGCGCTCACCGCCCCGGCCGGGCTGGCCCTGACCGCGGCGATGCGCACCCGCGGCCGGCGCACGCTGGCAGTGGCCGTGGCCGCCTCGGCCGTGCTGTTCTCGTCCGTCGCCGTGGCCGCCGTCGCCCTGCACCATCGGTTCGCTGCGCATGAATCGTTCGCGGCGCTCTCCTGCCCGGCACTGCGCGTCGGAGCGGGCGACACGATCGCGGCCGCCCCGGCAGGTGCCGGACCGATGCAGATGAGCCTCTTCGCACGGACCGGGGCGTACCTGCTGTACGCAGAACGGCCGCGCCTGCGGTTCCGGCACGCCTTCGACTCCATCCCAACACAGCAGCAGCGGCGGGCGTGGTTGCACGCGATCGCCACGGGAGGTGCGATACCGGCGGGGGTGGACGTCCTGGTGATCGGTGCGCACGGCCGTGACGGCAGCTGCCGCTACCAGCACCGCCGGCTCCGGATTCGTACGCCCTGACGCTCGGCCGTTTACGGACAAGCATGCGGGTTACGATGTCTCGGTGCGCACGGCGGACTCCGTAGACGGCGCGGATCAGGCGGCTGCCGCCGACGCGCCGCTGCACGAGCCAGTGCCCCACCTCACGCCGCAGCAGCGCATGGCCCTGGGCAGGCAGGCGCGGCGCGACACGCCCCGCTCGAGCCACGCCGAGTATGCGCCCGCCGCGGGGCGGCCGGACCCCATCGACCTGCTCGAGCACCAGGCCCGGATGCGGGTCTCGGAGCTGGTGCCGATCCGCTACGGGCGGATGGCAGACTCGCCCTTCGCCTTCTTCCGCGGCGCCGCGCTGGTGATGGCATGCGACCTGGCGGCCACGCCGCGCACCGGCCTCACCGTGCAGGTGTGCGGCGATGCCCACCTCTCCAACTTCGGCCTCTACGCATCGCCGGAGCGGCGGCTGATGTTCGACATCAACGACTTCGACGAGACGCTGCCCGGCCCCTGGGAATGGGACGTGAAACGACTCGCCACCAGCGTGCTGATCGCGGCCCGGGACGGCGGGCTGTCCGACCGCAACCAGGAGCGGGCCGTGCTCGCCTGTGCCGCGGAGTACCGCCGCCGCATGGCGCAGTTTGCGGCGATGCCCAACCTCGACGTCTGGTACACACGCTTCGAGGTTGAGGAGCTCGTCCATGCCCTGGCGGCGCAGGTCGGCCGGCGCATGCGCAAGCGGCTGGAGAAACACGTGGCCAGGGCCACCGCGAGGGACAACACACAGGCCTACCTGAAGCTGACCCGAGAGATCGGCGGCCGCCGCCGCATCGCCTCGCAGCCGCCGCTGATCGTGCCCGCGCGCGAGTTTCTGCTGCCGTCGCCGCTGGCCGCCCTGGAGAGCCGGGTCGGGCACTTCTTCGATCTGTACGCGGGCACGCTGCCGCACGACCGGCGGATGCTGCTCGAGCAGTTCCACGTGGTCGACATCGCCCGCAAGGTCGTCGGCGTGGGCAGCGTCGGCACCCACGCCTGGGTCGTGCTGCTGCTCGGCCGCGACGGCCATGACCCGCTGGTCATGCAGGTGAAGGAGGCGCAGGCCTCGGTGCTGGAGCGCTTGCTCGGGCCCAGCGAGTACGCCAACGCCGGGGAGCGCGTTGTCGCCGGCCAGCGCATGATGCAGGCGGTCAGCGACATCTTCCTGGGCTGGCTGCATGTCGACGTCGGCATCGACGGCGCGCCCCGCGACTACTACGTGCGGCAGCTGCGCGACTGGAAGGGCTCGATCAGCGTGGACGGGATGACGCCGCGCGCCCTCAACGCCTACGGCGCGCTCTGCGCGGCCTGCCTGGCCCGGGCCCACGCCCGCAGCGGCGACCGCATTGCGATCTCGGCCTACCTGGGCGGTGGCGAGAGCTTCGACCGGGCAGTGCTCGGCTTCAGCCACGCCTACGCCGACCAGAACAGCCGCGACCACCGGGCGCTGGTGGACGCGATCGCCTCGGGCCGTATCCGGGCTGACGAGGCGCCCTAGCCGAGCTCAAGCTCGGCGGGCAGCTCCAGCGGCTCGGGCTCGGCCAGCGCGTCGCGCACGCGGCAGTCGAAGTAGACGTAGGCCGTCGTCAGGGCGACGAACGGCATCGTCAGCGTGTAGACGATCCCGGCCACCACGTTCAGCAGCGCCAGCGGCAGATCGGTGAGCAGGATCAGCGCCGTGCCCAGCAGCGGCCCCGCCAGCAGGGCGATCGCGGCGCTGACGATGGTCAGCGAGCCGACCTTGAACCAGTGGCCCTTGACCAGGTGGCTGCTGCGCCGCAGCGCCGCCCGTGGTCGCAGCCGCTCGAGCTCGACCACCGGCGCGATCAGCGACCAGCGTACCGCCAGCCAGACGGCAACCGGGATCAGGAAGAACGTCGCCGCCAGCAGCGTCGCCACCGCCACCGCCACCACGAGCGCGGCGAGCAGCGGGCCCACGCAGTCCAGCGCCATCCGGTAGGCGGCCAGCGGGCGCACCTCACGGCCCTGGTCGATCTCGACCATCGCCCGCACCGTGGCGGCCTGGACGAGCCCGAAGCCGAGCAGGGTGAGCGCGGTGCCGATCACGACCGCGATCATGACGAAGGTGCCACCGGCCTCGCCCGCCACCTCGACCCCGAACAAGCTGCCGGCGCTCAGTACCAGCGCCTGCAGGAGCGTGATCACGAACGAGAGCGGCAACAGCAGCACGCCGATCCCCAGCAGCAGGCGCGGGGAGCGCACGTACATGCGGGCGGAGGCGGACAGCACCTGCCCCCAGGCCCTGCGCCGGGCCATCCGTCGCGGGGCGGCCGGACGCCAGCGTGCCCGCGACAGCAGCCAGGCGACCAGGATCAGCGTGCCCAGCACCACGGCGATCGTGGGCGCCGGGTTGTCGACGGCCCGCCACAGCAGCACCGAGCCGCGGCTCATGGCGCCGCAGAAGAAGTCGGTGGTGCCAGTGCCCAGCGCGCCCCCGGCCGGCACCGCATAGCTGCGGTCACGCCACTCCTTCGCCCACGTGAAGGGGTGGGTCCACTGGGTCTTCAGGTTGGGCCCGGTAGGCCCGTTGAAGAACGCCGGCTGGCGCTCGCCCCAGCGCCCCTCGAAGGCGATCCACGGGAACTGGGCCGTGGCCTGGCCCGGGTCGCTGGGGATCGTCTGGACTCCGGGGTGCAGCACCAGTGAGGCGTCGCGGGTGTCGTCGCAGCCGACACCCTGCGATCCGGAGGCGCCCAGGTACAGCGCCTGGCCGTAGAAGTTGGCGTGCGAGCCGTCGGCCGGGTACACGACCGGGTGCGTGCCGGCGCGTTCCAGCTTGGGGTCGCCCCACGCCGCCTTCTCGGCGCCCTCGTGCTGGCTGTAGCCGACCTCGCTGGGCTGGGTCTGCAGGGCGGCTGCCGAGTCGGCGGCGTCGAAGTTGAGCTGGATCATCTCCCAGTCGCCCTCGTGCAGGTTGTTCCAGTCGTTGAAGACGTAGAACATCCAGTACTGGAGCGCGAGCCTGCCGGGATAGCCGGGCTCGGTGACGACGTGCGCGTAGACGACCGGCCGCTGCCCGAGGTTGATCCGCCGCGACCAGGTGATGTAGTCGCAGCCGGGGCTGAGCGCGTGGCCGGGGAAGTCGAGGTGGTACTCGTAGAGGCCGCCCCCCAGGTCGCTCGCCGAAGGGGCCACCTTGATCAGGTCGTCGTGGTCCCAGGGGCCGCGCAGCGCCACCGTGGGCTCGTCGAAGAGCAGGCTGACATCGGTCGGGATGTAGGGCTGCCCGCCGCCGCAGCTGTCGGGCTGGACCAGGCGCACGACCGGCGCATAGCGGGCCACCAGAGCGGCGTCGTCGGCAGGGTCGGCAACGGCAGCAGGGGCCACGGCCAGGGGCAGCGCCACCGCGAGGGCGAGCGCCGTGCAGCGAACGAAGCGGGCGAGCGGGGGCGGCATCGCGAGCAGGGTACTGGACGCTTCGGCGAGGGCAGGGCCTCCGGCACCACCCCGCCGACGCGCATCGCCCCCTTGTCACGGGGCCTTGACAAGGTTGTGAGTGACTGCTAACTTCCGCCCATGGCAACGACCTCGACACGGATGACGGCAGATGAGCGGCGCGAGATGCTGATCGACGCCGCCACCATCGAGTTCGCCGTCGGCGGACTGCACGGCACGTCGACCGACGACATCGCCCGCCGCGCGGGGATCTCGCAGCCCTACCTCTTCCGGCTCTTCCGCACCAAGAAGGAGCTCTTCCTGGCCGCTGTCGACCGTTGCTTCGACCAGACCACCGCGGTCTTCGCCGAGGCAGCCCGGCAAGCCGGCGGTGAGGACACGTTGCAGACGATGGGCCTCGCGTACTGCGGCCTGCTGCGCGACCGCCCCAAGCTGATGATGCAGATGCAGACCTACGCCGCCTGCGACGACCCTGATGTGCGC